>Ga0099823_1000018_pt1 | contig 81972 bp, 72 predicted proteins | sample CowpearedBW_FD_76831 | JGI IMG/M metagenome (GOLD analysis project Ga0099823, IMG submission 76831) | Root nodule microbial communities of legume samples collected from California, USA - Cow pea red BW | ecosystem: Host-associated > Plants > Roots > Nodule | place: USA: California | collected...
CATGAGTGATTTCGTTTCGAACGGCTGGGCGCTGTTCGTCGCCGCGGCGACGGTGCTCGGCCTGGCGCTGTGTCTGGCCCTGCTGATCATCGCCAGCCGGCGCAAGGTGATGGCGGAGGACAACTCCACCGGCCACGTCTGGGACGAGGACATCCGCGAGCTCAACAACCCCTTGCCGCGCTGGTGGATGGTGCTGTTCGTGCTGACGGTGGCCTTCGGCGGGCTCTATCTCGCGCTCTATCCGGGCCTTGGCAGCTTCTCCGGCTCGCTGCAGTGGACCAGCGTCTCGCAGTACCAGGACGAGCAGGCCAAGGCGCGCCAGGCGACGCAGGCGATCTACGCCAGGTTCGACGGCAAGGCGGTGGAGGCGCTGGCAAGCGACCCCCAGGCGACGGCGATCGGTGAGCGCCTCTTCGCCAACAACTGCGCGACCTGCCACGGCTCCGATGCCAAGGGCTCGAAGGGCTTTCCCAACCTCACCGACAACGACTGGCTGTACGGCGGCAGCGGCGACACCATCGTCGAGACCATCACCAAGGGGCGCGAAGGCACGATGCCGCCGATGGCCGCCGCGGTCGGCAACGGCGAGGACGTGCGCAACCTCGCCAACTACGTGCTGAGCCTGTCCGGCAGCCCGCACAACTCGGTGGCGGCGGCGCTCGGCAAGTCGAAGTTCTCGGCCTGCGCCGCCTGCCACGGCATGGACGGCAAGGGCAACCAGGCGCTCGGTGCGCCCAATCTCACCGACAGGATCTGGCTGCATGGATGGGGCGAGGGCGCGATCATCAACATGGTCAACAACGGCAAGCACAGCCACATGCCCGAGCACGGCTCGCGCCTGAGTCCCGAGCAGATCCGCGTGCTGGCCGCGTATGTCTGGGGGCTGTCGCATGAGCGGCCCTGAGCTCAAGACGATCTCGCTCTACGCATCCGAGGCGAAGATCTATCCCCGCGCCGTCCACGGCTGGTTCGCCGTGTGGCGCTGGGTGCTGGTGTGGGCCACGCAGCTGCTGTTCTACGGCCTGCCGTGGCTGTCCTGGAACGGCCGGCAGGCGGTGCTGTTCGACCTCGAGGCGCGCCGCTTCCTGATCTTCGACCTGATCCTGTATCCGCAGGACTTCATCTACCTGACCGCGCTGCTGGTGGTGTCCGCCTTCGCGCTGTTCTTCTTCACGGCGGTGGCGGGCCGGCTGTGGTGCGGGTACGCCTGCCCGCAGACCGTCTACACCGAGATCTTCCTGTGGATCGAGCGCCATACCGAAGGCGATCGCGCCTCGCGCATGCGGCTCGACCGGTCCGGCTGGACGGCGGAGAAGGCGCTGCGCAAGGGCGGCAAGCATGCGGCCTGGCTGGCGGTGTCGCTGTGGACGGGCTTCAGTTTCGTCGGCTACTTCGAGCCCATCCGCGCCCTGGCCGCCAGCACCGCGCAGGGGACGCTGGGCGGCTGGGAGATCTTCTGGATCCTGTTCTATGGGCTAGCGACCTACGGCAACGCCGGCTACCTCCGCGAACAGGTGTGCAAGTACATGTGTCCCTATGCGCGCTTCCAGAGCGCCATGATCGACCGGGACACGTTGATCATCAGCTACGACGCCGCGCGCGGGGATCCGCGCGGTCCGCGTTCGAAGAAGGCGGACCCGGCGGCGGCGGGCCTCGGCGCCTGCGTCGACTGCCACCAGTGCGTGCAGGTCTGCCCCACCGGCATCGACATCCGCAAGGGCCTGCAATACGAATGCATCGGCTGCGCCGCCTGCATCGACGTCTGCAACGACGTGATGGACAAATTCGGCTACGAGCGCGGACTGATCCGTTACGCGACGCAGAACGGAATGCAGAAGCACTGGACCTCGGCTCGGCAATGGCGGCGCGTGCTGCGGCCCAGGGTCCTCTTCTACGGGGTGATCCTCCTGGCGGTGTCGGGCGCACTGGTGGGAAGCCTGGCGGTCCGGATGCCGTTCAAGGTGGACGTCGTGCGTGATCGCGCGTCGCTCGCCCGTGAGATCGAGGATGGCGTGATCGAGAACGTCTACCGCCTCCAGATCATGAACGCCGAGGAGTCGAGCCAGCGGTTCGTGCTCGATGCGGGTGGACTGGACGGCCTGCGCGTGGCCGTCCCCCGGGGCGAATTGACCCTGGCGCCCGCCGAGGCGCGCTGGGTCACCGTGTCGCTGCGTCTGTCGCCGGAGGCGGCGCGCGGGCTCGGCAGCGGCGCGCATCCGATGCACTTCTCGATCCGGAGGATCTCGTTCGACGGCCATGCGCCGACGCGCGAGCTCATTGAGAAATCCACCTTCATCGTGCCGAGATGACGCCTCGTCGCGGGCCTCAACATGAGCAGACATGAGTTCAACGACAACCGGCCGCACGGACAGCGAGCTCCCCGGCAGCGGGCCCTGGTGGCGGCATCCGATGATGTGGCTGGTGGTGGGCGGTCCCGGCATCGTCGTGGTGGCGGCGATCGCCACCTTGATGCTTGCGGTGATCCATCCGGACCCCGTGGTGAGCGACACGGGCGCCTCCGATCGCGCCCGCCTCGCGGCCGAGGACGTGTCCGACCCGGCGATGGCGCCCGCGATGAAGGCGCGCAACCATGCGGCCACCGGTGGCCAGACCCCCTGACGCCGCGCTAGGACGAGCGCCTCACCAGTTGAAGCAGCAGACGGGGCTTGAGGACGCGGACCTCGCGCGCCCGTACCTCGAGCAGTCCATCGTCCTGCATGCGCGAGAAGGTGCGGCTGACCGTCTCCAGCGTGAGACCGAGGAAGCTGCCGATCTCGTCGCGCGTCATGCGCAGGACCACGCTCGAGGACGAGAACCCGCGCGCGCGCAAGCGCCGCATCAGGTTGATCAGGAAGGCGGCGACGCGCTGCTCGGCCCGCATGGCGCCGAGCAGCATCATCACGGACTGGTCGCGCACGATCTCCCGGCTCATCAGGCGAAGGAACTGACGGCGCAGGCGATCGATCTCGCGCGTCAGGTCCTCCAGACGCCCGTACGGCACGACGCAGACCTGGGAGTCCTCCAGCGCCACCGCGTCGCAGGCGTGAGCCCCGCTGAAGATGCCATCCATGCCCAGCATCTCGCCGGCCATCTGGAAACCGGTGACCTGCTCGCGCCCGTCCTCGGCCGACGCGGCGGTCTTGAAGAAGCCGGTGCGCACGAGGTAGATCGCTTCGAAGGCATCTCCGGCCTTGAACAGCACCGTGTTGCGCGCGACGGGACGTCGTACGGCGACCATGCGTTCGAGCTGTTCGACCTCGGCGGCCGGCAGTCCCGTGGGCAGGCAGACCTGGCGCAGGGCGCAGGTCGAGCAGGCGACCTTGAAGCCTTCCTGCGGCGGTGGGAGAGGGGCGGGATTCGTCGTTCTCGGCATGAGTTCGGCGGACATGCGAGGAAGCGGCGGATTCTTTGTCGGGGCATCGAGGCCAGCAATGACATCAATCAATGACGCTCTGCCAACAAAGGGTGAGGATCGCGCCCCATGAGCCCTGACCCGACCCCCTGGGACCGCAGCATCCCCGATGCCGATCTGCTGCGCCGGTTCGACATCGCCGGACCGCGCTACACCTCGTATCCGACCGCGGACCGCTTCCACGCCGGTTTCGATGCCGAGCGTCATGGCGAGATGCTGGCGTTGCGCGCCTTCGGTCCGGCGGCGGCCCAGCCGATGTCCGTCTACGTCCACATCCCGTTCTGCGAATCGGTCTGCTACTACTGCGCCTGCAACAAGGTCGTCACTCGCCATCATGAGCGCGCTGCGGCCTATGTGGACGCGCTCGAAGTGGAGATGAGCCTGGTGCATCGCCGGCTTGGCGCGCGCGCACTGGTGTCGCAGCTGCATTTCGGCGGCGGCACGCCCACCTTCCTGTCCGATCGCGAGCTGTCGATGCTGATGGCGCTGGTGCATCGGCATTTCCGCCTTGCCGCCGACACAGAGATCTCGATCGAGGTCGATCCTCGCACCATCGACTTCGGGCGTCTGCGCCATCTGCGCGGGCTCGGCTTCAATCGCCTGAGCTTCGGCGTCCAGGACTTCGATCCCGGCGTGCAGCGCGCCGTGCATCGCGAGCAGAGCCTGGAGAGCGTCGCCGCGCTGATCGCGGCCTCGCGCGATCAGGGTTTCACGTCGATCAATGTCGATCTGATCTACGGCCTGCCGTTGCAGACGCCGGCCTCGTTCGCGCGGACGATCGAACAGGTCGCCACGCTGCGGCCGGACCGCATCGCGCTGTACGGCTACGCCCATCTGCCGCACCGCTTCAAGCCGCAGCGCCGCATCGAGGCGTCCGCGCTGCCGCCGCCCGCGGACAAGCTGCGCATGCTGTCGGGCGCGATCGCTGGCTTCATCGCACGCGGCTACAGCTACATCGGCATGGACCATTTCGCGCTCGCGGACGATCCGCTGGCGGTCGCGAAGCGGGAAGGGCGGTTGCACCGCAATTTCCAGGGCTACAGCACCCAGCCGGACTGCGACCTCGTGGCGTTGGGCGTGTCGGCGATCTCCAAGCTGGGGGCCTCGTTCGCGCAGAACGTGAAAACCCTGCCCGAGTATTACGCCGCCCTGCGCGAGGGCCGCCTTCCCGTCGAGCGCGGCCTGGCACTGGATCAGGACGACCTCGTGCGGCGGGACGCGATCATGGCGCTGATGTGCCAGGGCCGGCTGGCCTTCGATCCGATCGAGCGCTCGCATGGGGTCGTCATGGCCGACTACTTCGCGCCGGAGATCGAGAGGCTGCGCCACATGGAGGCCGATGGCCTCGTCACCATCGAGCCGCGCGCCGTCCAGGTCACGCCGATGGGCTGGTTCTTCGTCCGGGCCGTGGCGATGGTGTTCGACCGCTATCTCAGGCCGTCCGGCGCAGGAGTGGCGGCGCCGCAAGGCGCGGCGGGGGGCGCGGCCGACACGCCGATCCGCTTCTCCCGCATCCTGTGAGACTCGACGGGAATCCGGCATGTTGACGCTCGCGCTGGCCGGCTCAGCCTTCCTGATCGGCATCGCCGGCAGCCTGCACTGCGCGGCGATGTGCGTCGCACCGTGCGCCGCCGTGACCGGCGGACGGCGCGGGGCGGTGCTTCTCTTTCAGGCGGGACGGATCCTGGGTTACGCCGCCGGTGGTGCGGTGGTCGCCGCCGGCGTCGGAGGGCTGCTGCGCTGGGAACTCGCGTCGGGAGCGCTCCGGCCTGTCTGGCTGGCGTTGCACTTGTCCGTGCTGGCATTGGGTGTCTTTCTGCTCTGGCGAGCCGAGGCGCCCCGCTGGGTCGCCCGTCTGTGGACGGCGAGAGCGCCTGCCGCGGCCGGCATCCCGGTGGCCGCGCTGGGCGTCGGCGCGGTGGCCCTGACGCCGGCACGCAGCACCGCGGCTGGCGTCGCGGGTCTGGCCTGGCTCGCCTGGCCTTGCGGTCTGCTGCAGTCGGCGCTGACGGTGGCCGCGCTCGCGGAAGGCCCGTGGCAGGGGGGCGGCGTGATGGCGGCGTTCGCGGTCGGTTCGTCGCCGGGCCTGCTCGCCGGTCCCTGGCTGCTGCGCAAATTGAACGGCGCAGCCGGCAGCGCCGGGGCAGCGGGCAGGGCCGGCGTGCGATTCGCGACCCGCCTGTCCGGCGCGCTGCTCGCCGCGGGCGCGCTGTGGGCGCTCGGTCACGGTCTATGGGCGCAGATCCGCGCGTACTGCGGCTGAAGCCTCCAGGGCCATGGCCGGGGCATCAGCCGATTGAAAGTTTCGCTGTCATAGAATCGGCGCTTCCGGTTTACCCACCCACCTACGCGATTCGCGGAGACGACTCCATGTACCAGCACATCAAGGTGCCCGAGGGCGGGCAGAAGATCACGGTCAACGCCGACTTCTCGCTCAACGTTCCCAACAACCCGATCATCCCGTACATCGAGGGTGATGGCACCGGCTTCGACATCACTCCCGTGATGATCAAGGTGGTGGATGCGGCCGTGGCGAAGGCCTACGGCGGCGCCAAGAAGATCCACTGGATGGAGATCTACGCCGGCGAGAAGTCGACGAAGGTCTACGGCCCCGACGTGTGGCTGCCGGAGGAGACGCTGCAGGTCCTGAAGGACTACGTCGTCTCGATCAAGGGCCCGCTGACGACGCCCGTGGGCGGCGGCATCCGCTCGCTGAACGTCGCGCTGCGCCAGGAGCTGGACCTGTACGTCTGCCTGCGCCCGGTGCGCTGGTTCAAGGGCGTGCCCTCGCCGGTCAAGGAACCCGAAAAGACCGACATGGTCATCTTCCGCGAGAACTCGGAAGACATCTACGCCGGCATCGAATTCGAAGCCCAGAGCGACAAGGCCAAGAAGCTGATCAAGTTCCTGCAGGAGGAATTCGGCGTCAAGAAGATCCGCTTCCCGGAAACCTCGGGCATCGGCGTCAAGCCGGTGTCGAAGGAAGGCACGGAGCGCCTGGTCCGCAAGGCGATCCAGTACGCGATCGACAACGACAAGCCCAGCGTCACGATCGTGCACAAGGGCAACATCATGAAGTTCACCGAAGGTGGCTTCCGTGACTGGGCCTACGCGCTGGCGCAGAAGGAATTCGGCGCCGAGCTGATCGACGGCGGCCCGTGGTGCAAGTTCAAGAACCCGAAGACCGGCAAGGACATCGTGGTCAAGGACAGCATCGCCGACGCGTTCCTGCAGCAGATCCTGCTGCGCCCGGCCGAGTACTCGGTCGTCGCGACGCTGAACCTGAACGGCGACTACATCTCCGACGCGCTGGCCGCCCAGGTCGGCGGCATCGGCATCGCCCCGGGCGCGAACCTGAGCGACTCCGTCGCGATGTTCGAAGCGACCCACGGCACCGCGCCGAAGTACGCCGGCAAGGACTACGTGAACCCGGGTTCCGAGATCCTGTCGGCTGAAATGATGCTGCGCCACATGGGCTGGACCGAAGCGGCCGACCTGATCATCTAGTCGATCGAGAAGTCGATCCTGTCGAAGAAGGTCACGTACGACTTCGCCCGCCTGCTGGATGGCGCGACGCAAGTGTCGTGCTCCGGCTTCGGTCAGGTGATGATCGAGAACATGTGATCCCGCGCCGGCCTCGAGCCGGCACCGGACACCGAGAACCCCGGCCTCATCCGCCGGGGTTTTTCTTTTCCGGCCCGGGATCGCGCCGGGCCCATGCGAAAGGCCCGCTTGCGCGGGCCTTCTTGAAGGGCGTGAGCCGGATCAGCCGGCGGGCGTCAGGCCGCGGCCTGCTGGCCCGCCTGGGCGTCCACGATCAGCGGCATGCCTACGCCCGGCTGAATCGTGTCGCCACCGTCCAGCGGACGGATGTCCTGGGCCAGTTGGCCTTTGGGACCCTGGACCAGCTCGTAGCTCACCCTGGAGCCCTGCTTGAGCGTGCGGAAGCCTTCCATCTGAATGGCCGAGAAGTGGGCGAAAACGTCCCCTCCGCCTTGTTCGGGTTCAATAAAGCCAAACCCCTTGGCATCGTTGAACCACTTGACCGTGCCTGTTGCCATCGTTCTTCTCCATCCCGGTGTCTTTCTCGCACCGGGGCGGATTCTCAAATCCGTGTCAAGTCAGTGTCAATTGAGGAACTCCCCGGGGTGTTGCGGCGCGAAGGTGACAAACTCGGGGCATTGACAGGCCCAGACCCGTCCCCATGTAGGGTGCTCCCGCTGTTTATAGAATCGGCTCATGCCTTTGTTTGCCCAACAGTCCCCCCCACCGGCGGGTCCGCCTGGCGCTTCGCCGCCGGGCACGGAGGATGGAGGGAACTCCACCACGCTGGAGCGTGTCGCTCAGAAGACGGAGCCGCCTCGCCTGTATCAGGTGTTGATGCTCAACGACGACTTCACGCCCATGGAGTTCGTGGTGATGGTCTTGCAGGAATACTTCCGCCATGACCTGGATACGGCCACCCAGATCATGTTGAAGATCCATCACGAGGGCCGCGGCGTCTGCGGTGTTTTCACCAAGGACGTGGCGGCCACCAAGGTCGAAATGGTGTCGGCGGCCGCACGGCGCGCCGGCCACCCCCTGCAGTGCATTATGGAGGCCGCATGATTGCGCAAGAGCTTGAAGTCAGCCTGCACATGGCGTTTGTCGAAGCGCGCCAGCAGCGCCACGAATTCATCACCGTGGAACATCTGCTGATGGCGTTGCTGGACAACCCGTCCGCGGCCGAGGTGCTGCGCGCCTGCGCAGCGAATATCGAGGACCTGCGCAAGTCGCTTGCGCAGTTCATCAAGGAAAACACGCCGACGGTCGGCGGCACCGACGAGGTCGACACGCAGCCGACGCTGGGATTCCAGCGGGTGATCCAGCGCGCGATCATGCATGTGCAGTCCACCGGCAACGGCAAGAAGGAAGTGACCGGCGCGAACGTGCTGGTCGCGATCTTCGGCGAAAAGGATTCGCACGCCGTCTACTACCTGCACCAGCAGGGCGTGACGCGGCTGGACGTCGTCAACTTCATCGCCCACGGCATCAAGAAGAGCGAGCCGCCCGAGCCCCCGAAGGGCCCGGAAGGCAACGGTGCCGAGTCGGAGCGTGAAGAGGGCGAAGGTGGCCAGGGGCAGGGCGGCGGCAAGGGCAGCCCGCTCGAGCAGTTCACCCAGAACCTCAACCAGCATGCCCGCGACGGCAAGATCGATCCGCTGATCGGCCGCGAGCTCGAGGTCGAGCGCGTGGTGCAGGTGCTGTGCCGCCGCCGCAAGAACAACCCGCTGCTGGTGGGTGAAGCCGGGGTGGGCAAGACCGCGATCGCCGAGGGCCTGGCGTGGCGCATCACCGAGGGCCAGGTGCCCGACGTGCTGGCCGAGGCGGTGGTCTATTCGCTGGACATGGGCGCGCTGCTGGCGGGCACCAAGTACCGCGGCGACTTCGAGCAGCGCCTCAAGGCGGTGATCAAGCAGTTGAAGGACCAGCCCGGCGCGATCCTGTTCATCGACGAGATCCACACGCTGATCGGCGCCGGCGCGGCCTCGGGCGGCACGCTGGACGCGAGCAACCTGCTCAAGCCGGCGCTGTCCTCGGGCCAGCTCAAGTGCATCGGCGCGACCACGTTCAGCGAGTACCGCGGCATCTTCGAGAAGGACGCGGCGCTGTCGCGGCGCTTCCAGAAGATCGACGTCGTCGAGCCGACGGTGGACCAGACCGTCGAGATCCTGAAGGGCCTGAAGTCGCGCTTCGAGGAGCATCACAGCGTCAAGTACGCGCTGGGCGCGCTGCAGGCGGCGGCGGAGCTGTCGGCCAAGTACATCAATGACCGGCACCTGCCCGACAAGGCGATCGACGTCATCGACGAGGCGGGCGCCGCGCAGCGCGTGCTGCCCAAGAGCAAGCAGAAGAAGACCATCACCCGCGCCGAGGTCGAGGACATCGTCGCCAAGATCGCGCGCATTCCGCCGGCCTCGGTCTCGTCGGATGATCGCGGCAAGCTCAAGAGCCTGGATCGCGATCTCAAGAGCGTGGTCTTCGGCCAGGATCCGGCGATCGACGCGCTGGCCGCGGCCATCAAGATGGCGCGCTCGGGGCTGGGCAAGCCGGACAAGCCGATCGGCTCGTTCCTGTTCAGCGGTCCGACCGGCGTGGGCAAGACCGAAGTCGCGAAGCAGCTCGCCTACATCCTGGGCATCGAGCTGATCCGCTTCGACATGTCCGAGTACATGGAGCGCCACGCGGTCAGCCGCCTGATCGGCGCGCCTCCGGGCTATGTCGGCTTCGACCAGGGCGGTCTGCTCACCGAGGCCATCACGAAGAAGCCGCACGCGGTGCTGCTGCTCGACGAGATCGAGAAGGCGCATCCGGACGTCTTCAACGTGCTGCTGCAGGTGATGGACCACGGCACGCTGACCGACAACAACGGACGCAAGGCCGACTTCCGCAACGTGATCATCATCATGACCACGAACGCGGGCGCGGAGGCGATGAACAAGTCGACGATCGGCTTCACGACCAAGCGCGAGCAGGGCGACGAGATGGCCGACATCAAGCGCCTGTTCACGCCTGAGTTCCGCAACCGGCTGGATGCGATCGTCAACTTCGGCGGCCTGAACGAGGACATCATCCTGCGGGTGGTGGACAAGTTCCTGCTGCAGCTCGAGAGCCAGCTGGCCGAGAAGAAGGTCGAGGTCACCTTCAGCGACGCGCTGCGCAAGCATCTGGCGGCCAAGGGCTTCGATCCGCAGATGGGCGCGCGTCCGATGCAGCGCCTGATCCAGGACACGATCCGGCGCGCGCTGGCGGACGAGCTGCTGTTCGGCCGCCTGGTCGACGGCGGCCGGCTGAGCGTGGACGTGGACGACAAGGGCGAGGTCCAGCTCGACATCACGCCGACGAAGAAGGACAACAAGCCCAAGGCAGAGCCGGCGACCGCCGACTGACCCTTTCCGGCCTGGCCCGACGAACGAAAGCCCGCTCTCGCGGGCTTTCTGCCGTCTGGCCGGGTGTTGTCTGGCCGGGCTTGCGGCTCGGCGCGGGTCAAGCGTGCGCCGGATCCTGCAGAAAGAACGCCGCGAAGAGCCGGTACAGCCGCGGCTGCTCGGCGAGCAGCTCGCGCGGCGCGACGAAGAAGGCCTCCACTGCGACGGCGAAGAACTCCTCCGGCGCCTCGGCGCCATAGGGATCGATCAGCGTCGCGACGCCCGCGTCGACCTGGTCGCAGAACCACTGCCACTCGGCTTCCATCGTCGCCGACCACTGCAGACGCAGTGCCGCGTCGGCGATCGGCGGCGCGCCATCGGGCTCGCCGTCGCGCATGTCCAGCACATGCGCGAACTCGTGGATGACGACGTTGTAGACGGAGTCGTGGCCCTCGACGCGCTCGGTCGCCTCGGGTGCGATCTCGCTCCAGGCAAGCATCAGCGGTCCGCCTTCCATCGCCTCGCCGGCCAGCGTCTCGTCGTACTCGTGGACCACGCCGTCCTCGTCCATCGTCTCGCGCGCGGCGACGACCTCGCCCTCGTGCATCACGATGCCGACGAAGCCGTCGTACCACTCGAGTCCCAGCCGCAGCACCGGCAGGCAAGCCTGCGCGGCGACCGCGACGGCGACCTCGTCGGTGACTTCGAAGCCGCCCGCGCCATGGAACTCCTTGGACGCCAGGAAGAGCGAGCACAGCCGGCGCAACTCGGCGCGGTCCGCCTCGCTGCGGCGCGCGATGAAGGGGTATCGCGTCAGCGTCAGCTGCCACAGCGGCTCGGGAATCGCGAAGGCCTCGAGCAGCTTGCGCTCGCGGCGTTCGCGCCAGCGCTGGAAGAGGCCGCCGATCATGCGTGCGCGGCGTCCGTCGGCGCCGTCATCGGGGCGATCCGGCGCAAGCCGTCGGCCTCGAGGATCAGCACGTCGCCGCGGCCAGGCCCGTGGTCGTAGTCCCAGTCGGACAGCACGGCACGGGTCAGGCCGCCGCCGAGGTCGTGCGTCGCCGGCCGGTGCGTGTGGCCGTGGATCAGCGTGTCGCAGCCGGAGGCGCGCAACCAGGCGCGCGCGGCGCCGTCGTCGACATCGGCCCAGGTCGATGGATCGGACTGGTGCATGCGGCTCTTCGCGCGCAGATGGCGCGCCAGCGCGCGCCGCGCGAAGAGTGGCATCGCGCGCAGCGCCGCCAGCACCTCGGGTCGGCGCACGACCGCGCGGGCGCGCAGGTAACCGACGTCCCCCAGGCAGAGCTGGTCGCCATGGCTCAGCAGCCAGGAGCGCCCGAAGGCGTCCAGCCGCGTCGGATCGGCGAGCAGCGTCATGCCGGCGTCGGCCGCCATCGGTTCGCCGAGCGCGAAGTCGCGGTTGCCATGCATGAAGAAGAGGGCCTTGCGCGCGGAGGTCTCGCGCAGCACCTCGAGCGCGAACTGCTCGAAGGTGCCGGCCTGCCAGCGCGCGTCGTCGCCGATCCAGGCCTCGAAGATGTCGCCGAGCAGGAACACGGCGTCGGCGGGCGTGGCCGCCAGATGAGCGCGAAACCGCGCCAGCGTCGCCGGCATGTCCGGCGACAGGTGCAGGTCGGACAGCAGGTCGATCCGCCGCCAGCCGGGCGCCGCGCGCAGCGGTGCCAGCGGCACCGCCGCTCGGGGCAGCGGGAAGGCGGCGGAACCGGGACTCACTCGACCGCGACGGCGCGCTCGATGACGACGGCCTCCACCGGCACGTCGTCGTGGAAACCGGAGCGGCCGGTCTTCACCTTCTCGATCTTGTCGACGATGTCCTGGCCGCCGATGACCTTGCCGAACACCGCGTAGCCCCAGCCCGACGGGCTTTCGCTCTTGAAGTTCAGGAAGTCGTTGTCGACGGTGTTGATGAAGAACTGCGCGCTGGCCGAGTGCGGCGCGTTCGTGCGCGCCATCGCGACCGTGTACTTGTCGTTCTTCAGGCCGTTGTTGGCCTCGTTCTGGATCGGGGCATCGGTGGGCTTCTGCTTCATGCCGGCCTCGAAACCGCCGCCCTGGGCCATGAAGCCCTTGATGACGCGGTGGAAGATCGTGCCGTCGTAGTGGCCCTTGGCGACGTACGCCAGGAAGTTCTCGACGGTCTTGGGGGCCTTCGCGTCATCCAGCTCCAGCGTGATCAGACCCTGGTTGGTGTGCAGTTCGACTTTCTTGCTCATGTCGGTGACTCCTTATTTCTCGACGGTGGCCTTGTTGATGAGGATGGGGGTGGCGGGCAGGTTCTGGAACGCGAAGTTCTTCTTCACCGTCTCCGCCGCCTTGATCTTGTCGACGACCTCCATGCCCTCGGTCACGTAGCCGAAGACCGCGTAGCCGCGGCCGTCGGCGGCGTAGCCGGGATCCAGGCCCGGGTTGTCGACCACGTTGATGAAGAACTGCGAGGTCGCCGAGTTCGGATCGTTGGTGCGCGCCATCGCGACGCTGCCGCGGATGTTCATCAGGCCGTTGCCAGCCTCCAGCGGGATTGGCGCCTGGGTCGGGCGCTGCTTCAGGTCGGGCGTGCAGCCGCCGGTCTGGATCATGAAGTCGCCGATGACGCGATGGAAGATCACGCCGTTGTAATGGCCGGCCTTCACATAGGCCAGGAAGTTGGCGACCGTCTTGGGCGCCTTCTGCGCGTCCAGCTGGATCTTGATGTCGCCCGCGGTCGTGCTCAGCTTGACGACCTGCGCCTGCGCGAAGGTGCTGGCCAGGCTCAGCAGGGCGGCGCCGGCGGCGAGCAGCAGTGGGGATGTCCTCATGGTCGGGTGGCGGTGTCTGGTGGATGGGTGAGGGGGGCGGCACGCCGTCGGCGCGCCGGGCCGGACGCTCAGCGGGCCGGATTGACCCGCGCGTTGTTGAACGCAGTGACGCGCTGGAGCTTGACCTTCAGCGCGGTGTCGTCGCCCAGCGCCTGCTTGAGGGCGCGCTCATAGGACTGCTGGGCCAGGCGCATCAGCACGTCACCCATGTTCTCCTGCGCCTGCGAGTGGTCGGGCTGCAGCTCCAGCGCGCGCGTGAGCGACTGGCGGGCGGCTTCGTACTCGCCGCGCGCGGCGTGGATGACGGCCAGGTTGTTGTAGGGGTCGGCCAGGTCGGGGAAGTCCTCGGTCAGGCTGACGAAGATGGCCCGTGCGCGTTCGAGCTGCTGCTGTTCCATCAGCATCGTGCCGAGCGCGAAGCGCAGGCGCGGGTCGTCGGGCGAGGTCTTCAGGCCCGCTTCGGCGGCCTGGATGGCCTGGTCGCGCTTGCCGGAGGCCCACAGGGCCTGCGCGTCGTCGAGCGCGGCGGCCTGCGTCAGGGTCGCGCCGGTCATCGCCAGGGCGACGCAGCAGGCGCGGATCAGGGCGGGGAGTCTTGGCATAAGGGGGGGCGGGGAGGGGGCCGCTATACTGCCGGGCATTCTAGAGCGAGCTTTCGTCTCCCGCTCGCCTCCCGGCCGGCCTCCCGCCCCACCCGCACCGCACCGTCGAACGCGCCGACGCTCGCGACTCGTCGCCAGAGCGGCGCTGACGGCGTCGGCATGCGCGCGGGGCCCGGCGCGAGGGGCACGCGGCGCGACACACGTATGTCCTCCTTGCGCATCTACAACACGCTGACCCGTCAGCAGCAGCCCTTCCAACCGATCGAGCCGGGCCGTGTCCGCATGTACGTCTGCGGCATCACCGTCTACGACCTGTGTCACATGGGCCACGCACGGATGAACATCGCGTTCGACGTCGTCTATCGCTGGCTCAAGGCCAGCGGCTACGACGTCACCTTCGTGCGCAACATCACCGACATCGAGGACAAGATCATCCGCCGCGCGCTCGAGCGCGGCATCACGATCCGCCAACTGACGGACGAGATGATCGCGGCCATGCACCGCGACTTCGCGGCACTGGGCATCGCCACGCCGACGCACGAGCCGCGCGCGACCGACTATGTCCCGCAGATGCTGGACATCATCGGCAAGCTCGAGGAAAAAGGCCTGGCCTACCAGGCCGAGGGCGGCGACGTGAACTACGCGGTGCGCAAGTTCGACGGCTACGGCAAGCTGAGCGGGAAGTCGCCGGATCAACTGCGCGCCGGCGAGCGCGTCGCCGTCGATGACGGCAAGCGCGATCCGCTGGACTTCGTGCTGTGGAAGTCCGCCAAGGCCGACGAGCCCGCCGAGGCCAAATGGGCCAGCCGCTGGGGCGAAGGCCGTCCGGGCTGGCACATCGAGTGCTCGGCGATGAGCTGCGCGCTGCTGGGCGAGCGCTTCGACATCCACGGCGGCGGCATGGACCTGCAGTTCCCGCACCACGAGAACGAGATCGCCCAGAGCGAGGGCGCGCTGGGTCATCCATTCGTGAACACCTGGATGCACAACGGCTTCTTGAACATCGACGGCGAGAAGATGTCCAAGAGCCTGGGCAACTTCTTCACCATCCAGGAAGTGCTGGAGAAGTTCGACGGCGAGTCGATCCGCTTCTTCATGCTGCGCACGCAGTACCGCAGTCCATTCAACTTCAGCGACCTCAGCCTGGACGACGCGCGCACCGCGCTGCGCCGGCTCTACACCGCGCTGGATGCGGTGGCGTCGGCGGACGTGGCGATCGACTGGACGCAGGGGCCGGCGGCGGCCTTCAAGGCCGCGATGGACGACGACTTCAACACGCCGGGCGCGCTGGCGGTGCTGTTCGATCTCGCGAACCAGGTCAACCGTGACCGCTCCGCGCAGGACGCCGGCCTGCTGAAGGCGCTGGGCGGCGTGCTGGGCGTGCTGCAGCAGGCGCCGAAGGCCTTCCTGCAAGGCGGCGCGGGCCTGGACGAGGCAGCCATCGAGGCCCAGATCACCGCGCGCGCCGCGGCCAAGGCCGGGCGTGACTTCGCCGAAGCAGACCGCATCCGCAAGGCGCTGGCCGAGCAGGGCATCGAGTTGAAGGACTCCGCGGCCGGCACGACCTGGGTGCGCGTGTCGAAGGCGGGAGAGCAGGCCTGATGGCGCGTGTGGCGACTGCCGGGGTGACCCCGGACTATTGGGATGAAGCCTGCCGTCACCTGGTCAAGCGCGACCGGGTGATGAAGAAGCTGATTCCGCAATTCGGCGAGGCGCGACTGCAGAGCCGCGGCGACGCGTTCACGACGCTGGCCAGATCGATCGTCGGTCAGCAGATCTCGGTGAAGGCGGCCCAGGGCGTGTGGGACAAGTTCGCCGAACTGACCTCGGGGCCCTCCAACCGCATCAAGCCGGTGGAGGTGCTGGGGCTGGAGAAGGACGCGCTGCGCGGTGTCGGTCTGTCGGCGCGCAAGGTCGAGTACCTGAGCGACCTGGCGCAACACTTCGAATCGGGCCAGGTCCATGTGCGCCAGTGGGCGCAGATGGAGGACGAGGCCATCATCGAGGAGTTGGTCGCGATCCGCGGCATCGGCCGCTGGACGGCGGAGATGTTCCTGATCTTCCACCTGATGCGGCCCAACGTGCTGCCGCTGGACGACCTGGGGCTGCTCAAGGGCATCAGCCAGCACTACTTCAGCGACGAGCCCGTGTCGCGCGCCGAAGCCCGCGAGCTGGGCGAGGGCTGGGCCCCGTACCGCTCGGTGGCTACATGGTACATTTGGCGGAGCCTCGATCCGCTACCCGTGGATTACTGAGAATGAGCAAGAAACACTTCCTCGAATTCGAGCAGCCCATCGCCGAGCTCGAAACCAAGATCGACGAGCTCCGCTACGTGCAGAGCGAGTCCGCGGTCGACATCTCCGAGGAGATCGACCGCCTGGGCAAGAAGAGCCACCAACTGACCAAGGACATCTACGCGAATGTCCTCCCCTGGCAGGTGTACCAGGTGGCCCGCCACCCGCAGCGTCCGCAGACGCTGGACTACTGCGGCGAAGTCTTCACCGAGTTCCAGGAGCTGCACGGCGACCGCCACTTCGCGGATGACGCCGCGATCGTCGGCGGCCTGGCGCGCTTCAACGGTCAGGCCTGCATGGTCATCGGCCACCAGCGCGGCTCGGACGCGAAGGAGCGCACGCTGCGCAACTTCGGCATGCCGCGCCCGGAGGGCTACCGCAAGGCGCTGCGCCTGATGAAGCTGGCCGAGAAGTTCGGCCTCCCGGTCTTCACGTTCATCGACACGATGGGCGCGTATCCGGGCATCGGCGCGGAAGAGCGCGGCCAGTCCGAGGCGATCGGCCGCAACATCTTCGAGATGGCCCAGTTGGAAGTCCCGATCATCGCGACGGTGATCGGCGAGGGCGGCTCCGGCGGCGCGCTGGCGATCGGCGTGGCCGACCAGGTGCTGATGCTGCAGTTCTCGGCCTACTCGGTGATCTCGCCGGAAGGCTGCGCCTCCATCCTGTGGAAGACCGCCGCGCGCGCGTCCGAGGCAGCCGAGGCGCTGGGCATCACCGCGCACCGCCTGAAGGCGCTGGGCCTGATCGACAAGATCGTCAACGAGCCGGTCGGTGGCGCGCATCGCGATCACAAGCAGATGGCCTCCAACCTGAAGCGCGCGCTGGGCGACGCGCTGCGCCAGGTCTCCGACCTGAAGACCAAGGATCTGCTGGAGCGCCGTTACGAGCGCCTGCAGGCCTATGGCCGATTCGGCGACACCAAGAGCCGCTGATCCCGCCGGTTCCGGCGAGCCCTCTTCGCGTCACGTGATCGCGGTCGCCGCCAGCGGCGGCCGGGATTCGACGGCGCTCCTCCACGCCACCGCTGTCGCGGCCCGATCGCTCGGGTTGCGCGTGGTGGCGTTGCACATCCATCACGGGCTGAGCGCGCAAGCGGATGCGTGGCTGGCGCAGCTGCGCACGCAAGTGGAGGGCTGGGCGGCCGAGGGACTGCCGGTCTCGCTCGTTCATGAGCGCCTGAGCGGCGCGCCTGCTCCCGGCGACAGCATCGAGGCCTGGGCGCGCGCGGGCCGCCATGCCGCACTGCAACGCCTGACCCTCGCTGCGGGCACCGATCTGCTGCTGCTGGCGCATCATCGGCGTGATCAGGCGGAGACCTTTCTGCTGCAGGCGTTGCGGGGCGCGGGAGCCGCCGGGCTCGCGGCGATGCCGCGCGCGCAATGGCGCGACGGCGTGTGCTGGGCGCGTCCGTGGCTTGATCGTCCGCGTGAGGCGATCGAAGCCTATGTCGCGGCGCATGGTCTGCGCTTCGTCGATGACGACAGCAATGCGGACGCCCGTTATGCCCGCAACCGGCTGCGCCAGACGCTGTGGCCGGCACTGGCCCTGCAATCGGCGGGCGCCGAAACCGCGCTCGCGCAATCGGCCGAGTGGGCGCAGCAGGCCGCGGAGCTTCAACGCGAGATCGCGGACGAAGATCTCGCCCGCTGGAGCGATGCGGGCGGCCTCTCGCAGGAGTCGCTGCGAGTATTGAGCACCGCACGCGCCACGAATCTGCTGCGCGCATGGCTGCGTCGAGAGACCGGCTGTGCGGCGCCGGCCTCGCTGATCCGGCGGCTCCAGTCCGAGGCGCCCGGCGCATCGACGGCGCAATGGCCGCTAGGCGCTCGCGCGCTGCATCTCTATCGTGGGCGATTCTTCGTGCGTGGGGCCGGGCTCGCGCCACTTACGCGCGACGCATCGCTGCCGATGCCGCCGCCCTCGATGCGCCTGGACCTCTCCCGTCCTGGACGGCACGCGTTGCCGCAGTGGCGAGGCGCCTTCGATGTCGAAGTCGTGACCACGGGGGGGCTCGCGCTTTCTGCGCTCAGCAATGTCGAGTTGCGCCCGCGCGAAGGCGGCGAGCAGTTCCAGGTGCGAGCCAAGGGCCTGCCGCGGGCGCTGAAGAAGTGCTGGCAGACGGCGGGAATCCCCGCTGTACAGAGGGAAGGGCCGCTGCTCCATGTCGCCGGACAGCTGGTGTTCGTGCCCGGACTGGGCGTCGACGCGCGCTGGATCGCGCCAGCCGGCGAAGCACAAATGGCGCTGCGATGGCTGCCGGATGCATGCGGATCGCGCATGGGCAGCGACGTTGCGGGCAAGGGCGCGTCTTAGAATCGCCCGTCTCCCCTGCAGTCATCTGACACTCCCATGGCATTGATCGTTCACAAGTACGGCGGCACCTCGATGGGGTCCACCGACCGTATCCGCAATGTGGCCAAGCGCGTCGCCAAGTGGGCGCGGGCGGGTCACCAGATGGTGGTGGTCCCCTCGGCGATGAGCGGCGAGACCAATCGCCTGCTCGGCCTGGCCAAGGACCTGTCGCCCGCGAGCTCGTCGCCGTCGCTGATGCGCGAGCTCGACATGATCGCCTCGACCGGCGAGCAGGTCTCGGTCGGCCTGCTGGCGATCGCGCTGCAGGCCGAAGGTCTGGATGCCGTGAGCTACACCGGCTGGCAGGTCGGCGTGGCGACGGACAGCTCGTACACCAAGGCGCGCATTGAGAGCATCGATGACGCGAAGGTGAAGGCGGATCTCGATGCGGGCCGCGTGGTCGTGATCACCGGCTTCCAGGGCGTGGACGAGGACCGCAACATCACGACGCTGGGGCGCGGCGGCTCGGACACGTCGGCGGTGGCGATCGCCGCGGCGATCAAGGCGGATGAATGCCTGATTTACACCGACGTGGATGGTGTCTACACGACCGATCCGCGCGTCGTGCCCGAGGCGCGCCGCATGAGCACCATCAGCTTCGAGGAGATGCTGGAGATGGCGTCGCTGGGCTCGAAGGTGCTGCAGATCCGCTCGGTCGAATTCGCGGGCAAGTACCGCGTGCCGATGCGCGTGCTGAGCAGCTTCACGCCGTGGGACATCGACATCAATGAAGAAGCCAAGTCCGGCACCCTGATCACTTTTGAAGAGGACGAACAAATGGAACAAGCCGTCGTCTCCGGCATTGCATTCAACCGCGACGAGGCCAAGGTGACGCTGCTGGGCGTGCCGGACAAGCCGGGCATCGCGTTCCAGATCCTGGGCCCGGTGGCCGACGCCAACATCGACGTCGACGTGATCATCCAGAACGTGTCGCAGGACGGGAAGACGGACTTCTCGTTCACGGTGCACCGCAACGACTACCAGCGCGCGATGGAGCTGCTGGAGAAGACGGTGGGACCGGCGGTGCAGGCGGCGAAGGTGACGGGTGACCAGCGCATCTGCAAGGTCTCGATCGTGGGCATCGGCATGCGCTCGCATGTGGGGGTGGCGTCGAAGATGTTCCGCTCGCTGTCGGAAGAGGGCATCAACATCCAGATGATCACGACGAGCGAGATCAAGACCTCGGTGGTGATCGACGAGAAGTACATGGAGCTGGCGGTGCGCGCGCTGCATCGCGCGTTCGACCTGGACCAGGAAATCGAAGCCTGATGGCGGAGACGAGGCGGCGATTTGCTTGAGGGCTCTTAAAGCCATGCTATAGTCGCTGCTTCTTCGGTTGGAGACGTGACCGAGTGGCCGAAGGTGCTCCCCTGCTAAGGGAGTATGTGGGCAAAACCTGCATCGAGGGTTCGAATCCCTCCGTCTCCGCCAACCAGATGCGAACCCCTCGCAGCGAAAGCTGCGGGGGTTTTTGCATTTGGGCGATGACTTTGATGCGACGGATGTGGGCCGGTGCAGCAGCCTATGTCGATGCCGCGCTCACCGCAATACGCAGGCCGCGATGGCGCCGGGAAGTGGCGATATGGGCGACAGCCTGAGCGCCCGGTGTTCGGAAACCGGGTGAGAAACCCGGCCGAGCTGCATCCGTCGCGCCAGTCGCTCTGCGCCTGTCACGCCGGCTGCTGACGCTCGGCCTGGACACCCGCAAAAGGCGACCGTCGGCCAGGCCGCCCAAGACACCCCCGTTGACCCCGTGCTGAAGCGAGGGGATCAACGGGGGTGTCTTTCTTTGGGCGACCAGGCCGACGGTCGCCTTTTGCACGTACTGCGACGACCACTCCCCCCCGCCCCTCGCCAGCGAGGGGAGCGAGGAGCTCTGCTGAAGGTATTCAGTTGGAGAGAGTTGTGATCGCCAAGAACTTTCTGAAGTACGCCGAAGCGATGGCGCTGCAATTTCCGTTGCCGTTCGGACAGGCGCTCGTCTGGGCGTTGTCGAGGCCAACCACTCGACTTCTTCGCGAGCATCGTGCGGCTCGCGCCAGGTCCCTCCAATCCGGAGGGCGCATACGGCGGCAGGTCAGTTGCACCGTTCCGCAATGGTGGAAAAACATGCGAGCGAGAGCGCGGGCGCTCAGCCTGGCCGTGAAAGGCGCGATGCGATGCCTGGACTTCGAGGCCAATCTCGGTTTCGCTCCTATGGGGGAATTGGGCCAGTTCCAGGGTAGGCGCGCGAACCCGGTGTCAGCTGGGAAAACGAAGTTCAGCCTGAACGACGGTGTCCCATGCAGAGGTCCGCTTGTTCGGCTTTTCTTTGTTGCACATGATCTTTGGTTGCCATGAAGTACGGCTATGCACGAGTCAGCACGCAGGAGCAGGATGCGCAGCTCCAAGTCGATGCGCTCAGACGGGCGGGTGTTGATCGGATATTCGAAGAGAAAGGCTCGGGCGGGGACGCAAAAAGGCCGGTGCTGGAAAGCGTGATCAAGCTGCTGCAGCCTGGCGACACGCTCGTCGTCTACAAGCTCGACCGGATTGCCCGTTCGCTCAAACATCTACTGCAAATCCTGGAGCGTCTGGAGATTCGATGCGCGCGGTTCCACAGCCTCACCGAGATCATCGACACCGCCACGCCTGGCGGACGGATGATGATGCAGATCATCGGGGCGTTTGCTGAGTTTGAACTGGAGATGATCCGCGACAGGACGCGAGCCGGATTACGTGCAGCGAAGGATCGGGGGATCAAGCTGGGGCGCCCGCGAGCTTTGACGCCTGATGCGGAGCTGGACGTGGTGCGCAGGTTCTTGGCGGGCAAGGTCAGCCTCGCGTCACTCGCTTATGAATACGAGACGCACGTCTCCAGCATCAAGCGAGCGCTTCGACGAGCTCGGGTCATGGCACCAGCGGAGCCGCGCCACAAGAAGGGCGATGGATAGGCCGTGGCGGCGGCTCGAACCTTTGGGCCGCTTACTGTACTTAACGAACTTGCTGAACCTGTCGGACGCAACTAAGCTGCCGACGTTGCTCCGGAGTTCCCATGAAACAGCCGTCCGCTTCCACCCCTCCTACTCGGCGAGGCCAAGCCGAATCGTCGTCGCGCCGCCGACGCTCTTCTTACGTTTCCGCGGCTGAGACGAAGGCGCTCTTTGCGGCCAGTCAGGAAGGCCGCCAAGCGCGGCTCAACGCGGGGGATATGGTCAGCACGGAGGAGGCCGCATCGATCGCTGGAACGAGCCGCGTGACGATCAACGCATGGATCGCCAAGGGGCGAGCAATTGGCTTGAGCCAAACTCGCCGCGGGTATCGTCTCCCACGATGGCAGTTTGAGCCGTCGATCTGGGAGGTTCTCCCGGCGCTGTCGCAAGCGTTGGGAACGACCGGTGGCTGGGCAATCCTCAGCTTCCTTGAAACGCCCTTGGGTGGGCTGGAAGGCGCATCCCCTCGCCAGGCCATTGAACAAGGGGATTCGGCGCGGGTACTGGAGCTGGCTTCATCAGCCAATTCTTGACCGCCCTCAATGAAACTGTCCGACCTCGAGTACATCCCGCACGCTGATCTCCTTGCCCCCGAGGCGCTCTTTCGTGTCCAGATCACGAGGGCGTTGCCGACGACGGTTCGAATCGGACGCCTATTGCTTCCGCCTTCAACCCTGATGAATGGGCGGTTTGATTTGAATGGCGTCCCCGTTGGTTATTTCGGCGAGTCACCCGAAACCGCAGCGTACGAGAGTCTGTGCCGACGCGAGGTCCGATCGCTTTCGATAGAGATGCTGAAGAAGCGAAGCCTGGTTTGCGTGCAAGCGCAAGAAAGGCTGCGGCTTGTCGATCTTCGTCCTCATGCGCGGGCTTGGCCGGTGCTTCAATCGCTGCGGATCAGTCACACGCAGGGACTCGCATGGGAAGTTCTGGCGCAAGGCTTCGCGGGGATTGTGTATCGCTCGGCCCAGCAGCTCGGCATGGATTGCTTCGCGATATTTGGCGAAGCGCTGAGGTCTCTGAAATTTGTTTGGTCAGAGGGGCTCGTCGAGCGATCAAGCCAGTGCTTGCATTTAACATTGGCCGAGGCGATTGGTCGATCCAAGGTGGTCCTAGAGCCCTGATCGCCTCGGCCGCCGCACGTGGATTACTGCGTATGACAGGGATTCGCGCAGGTCTTACATCCGTTGACCTGGCGATAGTAATGCCTCGCTGTCGCTACGGCCGACCCGCAATTCGCGTGTTGACCCAGAAGTTGCACGTTCTCAGGAGCGGGCCAAAACTGACACCCTTGCTTGTGCACTTCATGATCCCCGTTTTGTTGTGCTCTCTTGTTAACGCAATAGTCGCTCATTGATCCTCCCATTTATGCGCTTCACATCGAAGCGCTTCAGTGGATTCCAAATCGGAATATTTGTCATCCACAAGGTGAGGGAAGCGAAGCGCCTCTGCCGCTAGTGCAGTGCGCCGCTCTGTTCTGTACTTATCCGGCGGGGGTGACAAGCGCGGCTTTCGCCCGGGTGACCTTGGCCAAGATGTCGGTGGCGCGCGCAGTCCAGATGAACGGCTTGGGATCGATGTTGTGATGGGCAACGTACAGATCGATAGCGAGCTCGAGCTCTGCCACGCTGGTAAAGCTGTCGCGCTTGATGCGCTTGTCGGTGATGTCGCGGAAGAAGCGCTCGACCATGTTCAGCCACGACGCGCTGGCCGGGGTGAAGTGCATGACGAAGCGCGGGTGCCGCGCCAGCCACTTCTGGACATCGGGGTGGCTGTGCGTGGCGTAGTTGTCCACGATCAGGTGCAGGCTCAAGTGCTTGGGCGTGAGGCGGTCGATGAGCGGCAGGAACTTGAGCCATTCACCATGGCGATGCCGCGGCTGGCATCGAGATCACGCGGCCATCCAGCGTGTTGAGCGCCGCGAACAGCGTTGTCGTTCCGTGGCGCTTGTAGTCGTGGGTGATGGTGCCGGCGCGCCCGCGCTTCATCGGCAGCCCCGGCTGCGTGCGATTCAGCGCCTGGATCTGACTCTTTTCGTCACAGCTGAGCGCCAGAGCGTGTTCGGGCGGGTTCAAGTACAGCCCGACGACATCGGCCTCCTGACGCGCGACGGCCGCTCGCCGCAAATGCAGCTGCGCAAGCCCATGAACTTCAGCCGATTTCGAGGGAGCGGATCGAAGTGCTGCCGCTCAGTCATCGGATGTATGGCGAGGTGATCCGGGATCACTTGAACGCGCTGCACGACTACGTGGTCGTGCGCGGCTGCGGATGGGGCGGAAGCCTGGATTACCTTGAGGGGTGGAAGCGGCTTGCCGCTTTTACCTCGTTAGCCGCGAGGTACGGCCGAAACTTGAGCATGGCGTGGCACACGGTCGAAGCCGATGCTCGCAGTCGGCGGCAGTCCGACGCCAGTGGTGACGCTGCCCGCGTTGCTCGGAGGCCCAAGCAGGCAGGTCTTCAGCCTGCAACCGAGTCCCTCCGTTGGAATGCGAACGGTAAGAGCATGCTGAAGTTTCTGCCGCCGTTGATGGCCAGGGTGACTTTCCCCGTGCCCCGCTCCCAGCCGACCAAGGATCGGCTGTTCGTGCGCCGCAGCACCCGCGGGCATAAGGAGCTGGTCCTTCTTAGAACCCACGTGTGGGACCAGGGCGACATCGACTGGAGTTCTGACCAGATCGTGCTTGAGAAGGGCCGCCGCTCGGGTGGCTGACGCCACGGGAGTACCAAGCCGCCAAGGTGAAGCGCCGACGCCCCAATGGTGCGGCGATGGACTTAACGCGAACTATATTCTGCCAATATGATGACGAAATTGGCGACGAAATTGATGACGAAATTGATGATGAAGCAAGCGCCGTCCCTTGCCTTAAGTGAAAAAGCCCGGCCGAAGCCGGGCTGAAGTAAGTTGCTGGAACTGCTTCGACTAGAGCGTCAGGCGACGCACTCGTACAGCGACAAGAGGTTGTTCGGATGTTCGCCATCCGAGACGGTCTTGAGGTACTTGTTGCCGAAGCGGCTCACCGCAACGATGACATCAACCTGGTGCTGACCATTCTTGACGAAGAAGCTGTACTTCTTGGCTTCGATGTCACGGATGGCCTCCTCTTGCGAGAGCTTCCAGTTCGTGCCGTTCGGATTAACTCCGCCGATCGCTTTGATGCGTTCGTGGGGGTTCTGCCGGTCGGACTTGTTGATACATTTCACTTCATGACGCGAGGTCATAGGGGTCCCCTTTCAAAGGAACGATGTCACACACGCTCGGAGAAGCGTGCTTGACGTTGTTTGAGGGCCCCGCTTAGACTTCAGTTGCACCTTAAGCTCTGCGGGCTCCGGCCTCATTGCTTGCATCAAGCCAGTCGCTCAGTGAGCGACTGGCTTTTTGCTTTTATGCATCCCTCTCCTTGAGGCGGTACACGCCTTTACGCTTCGGGACGCTCTCGATCAAATCGCTCTGCTGCATTCGGTAGAGCTTCGAGCCCAGCTTCCGCCGGTCCTCGGTGATGTAGCTGTACTCGCGAAAAAGTCCGACGATCAACTCGTCGACGTTCGCCACCCCTCCGAACTTTTCGCGCAACAAGGTGACGATCTTTTCCTCCAGATCGTCCAACTTCACCGCGTTGATTTGCTTGAGCAGCGCCTCGGGCAGATCGCTGAGATCGCCGAGCCGACGGCCCAAGTCCTTGGGTAGTTCGGAGTTCATGGTCGGAACTATGCCCCAACTGATTTCGCTCCGCAACCCCCAGGCTTCCCGCTCGTCATTTTCATGAATGTCCTAGGACATCTTTTTTGTTGGGTATCCAAGCGAATGTAGCCAGGCGATTGTTTTTGTGAAGTTGACGGTTGCGTCAACTTCTAAGCGTTTGCATGTGGTGGTGAAATCATTTTTTTCTCAGCAAGTTGGATGCTTGTGTGTGTTGTCAGCTTTTGCAAATGATTTCAACGACTCCATGTTGAATCCGCAGAAGCAGGATCGAGCGAAGTTGAGGAGTGGGTCATCGACGGCAAGATTTTTTAGTTGATGGCCGCATGCTTCAGTTAGCTAGTTAACTTTTCGGACTTCGTTTATGTTCTGGACATGGTCAAAGGTTCGCTATCGAACGGAGTGGGGCATCGGGCAGAGGCTTACGTCCAACCTGGGAGGCAAGGCAAGAAGGCGCTGGTTGTGTACGTGGATCAGGCTGCTCACAAGGCTGTGAAACGAGTCGCCCTGTTGGAGGACGTCACTCTCGAGTGCCTGATCGAGCGCGCGTTGCACGATTACTTGAGCAAGAAGGGCCACCGAGCGGAGGCGAAGCTACTTCAGTCGAAGTGAGTTCTGTGTTCACTCCAACGCGAGAGGGGCTGGACGCGAGGCTACGCAGGAGTGGGACGCTGGCTCGCCCCCTGAGCCACCCACCTCCTATCCCCTCTGAACACTGTTGTTCGGCGAAGGAGTCGGAATGGGCCTCATCTACTTGGGCATCAGGGGGTGCTCCACCCCTCTTGGTCGTTCTACAGCTACGTTCACGGACACGCCCTGGAGGTGGACGGCCACGCCAAGTACCAATCCGTCCCCGACCTCGTCGAGGTCCTTGAGGGTTGGTCGGACGCGGTGATCATGCTTACCTCCACCCAGCCCTGGAGCAAAAGCTTCCCGGCGGTGCTTGCTCACCTTGGGAATCTCGCCCCACGGGTGCTGGGTCACACCCTTAGCCGACCTCACTGAAAGGGCACCGGTGGGTCGACGAGGTCGACCGCTATGGGAGGATGATTACTGGCGCATGTCCAAGAGCCACATCGTCGACCTGCATGTGGGGTGGTTCCGTTCGCAGCGCTGGATCGTGATCGACGACGAGGACATCCGCTGGCCCTACGAGGTGGCGAACGATCGCCTGGTCCTGACGAGCGGGTGCAGCGGCTTGCGATGCCCTTTTGGCAATCGACAGGCTCCGTACGGTGCTGCACCACAACTTCGGCGAGGCGAAGCGACCTGGCTAACCGGGTAGCGCGGATGGCTACCTTCGCCCTGCCGATCAACCCCGTCGCCCGCATAGGCATCTCCGAGTTGGCGCTGACCGTGGAGCGCGGCGTACGAACGATGAGTAAGCGAGGCCCCCTGGCCTGCTACGCGTCCGGGATGAAGCCGGCTACGCTATCGAAAAACTGAGGGAGGAACCATGAACGTTGGAGAGAGGTTGCTGCGCAACTTTGACTTGCTGATGCGGCAGCCCGAAGACGCACAGATGTTGCACGCGTGGGCGGCCGTGTTTGAGGTCGAGACGAACACGCCTCACCTGGAGGAAGAGATGTCCTTCCTGGTTCTCGGTTTGAGGCGAGAGATCGCTCTGGCCAGAGAACGGCTCGACCTGTTGGATGTGCCGGCAGACCTCACACACCCAGTGTTTAGCCGACTGCACGATGTCGCGTCGCCCACGCAGTTCCTAGCGCCATGGCGAAGCCATCGGGGGAACCTCACACCTCCAGAGTGCCGGAAGATTTTTGACTGGGTGACTTGGGCGTTGCGGGAAGAAGCTGAGGCGGACATGGAGGCCGAGGCCATGAGTGCCCTCGTGGATGAGCTGAAGGATCTGGAGAACGCGCTCGCGGACGCCAGCGTGCCAGGCCATCTCCGCGCTTTCATCAACAGGCAGATCAAGACCATCCGGAATGCGCTACGGATGTACCGGGTAAGGGGCGTGGCGCCCATTCAGGAGGCGTTAGCAACGGTGGCCGGAGAGTTCGTGGTGAAGGATCAGGTCCTCCAGCAGAACCTGGGGGCGGGAACAGCACCTGCGAAAAGCGCAATCTCCCGGATCGCTTCGACGGTGGACAAGCTGGCCAAGTTGGCCGACAACCTCTCGAAGGTGAAAAAAGGCATTGAGGACGCGGCAGCGATCGGTGTGTCGGTCTCCGCAGTTGTCTCGCCTTTCCTGCTGCTGTTGCCAAAGCCATGAGCGTCTGCGCGTCCTGTCCGGCACTTACGGCAATCCCCGCGGGCGTCGACACCAGCGCAATGCTGACCATGGCCGGGCTCATCGCGGCCGTCTGGTCTGTTGTTCCCGCCACGACGAAGCTCAGCTTCCGGCTGAGCCTGTCATTGCTGGACTGGGTCGTCATCTGGTCCCTGTTGGGTCTGATCCATGCCTTCTTCTTCGAGCCGGTTCTTCGCTCCTTGAATCTGTTCCCCGTGCTCGGGCCATGGAAGTGGGGCTTCGACAAAAGCGCACTGCAGTATTCGCTCTTCCTGGCGCTGGTCGGCTTCGTCTACATCGGGTCCCGTCGAACCGAAGTGAGCCGCTGGAAGTTACCTCTCTTCGAGAAGTTGGCGACGGCGCTTCTGCATGCGCGGCGCTTCGAAGAACTGGCTGGTCTTCTCGATCGTCATCTGGACTCCGTGTTGGATCTAGGAAAACGCTGACGGCAGGCCACGGTGTCAGTCGTCTTCGGTCTGAAGAAAGGGAGCGCGAGCTGCGCGAGGCGATAGTTCGCTGATCTCAAGGAGTAAGACCAGCTCCGTCTGCAGACTTGCCCCGCGCCGAGAAGTCAGGAAGGGCATCAGGCCGAGACCCTGCCGGCTGTTCTCGGCATGCTGCTTCGTTAGTCCACCAATGACGACCGTTTCCCCGCTCACCACTGCGGTCGTCGTTGACGCCTCCCGTTTCGTCAAAGTCGGCGAGTCGTTCACTCCGGTCTCGGTCCTCGCGAAGTCGCTGAGCTGCTGCTTTACGCTCACCTCTATGACCTGCTCCCGCACCAGCGGTGAGATCTCGAAGATGGTGCCCGACGACCGATACTCCACAGACCTCACCGGCGTGGAACCTCCCTGCGGAAAGCTGACGGCGGAGAGCACAGGCACCTCCTGGCCTACCGTGAGACGGGCGGACGCGCCCGACTTCACTCGCAGCTGAGGCGTGCTGATGACGCGGAATCGACTGTCGCCGGAGAGCGCGGAAAGCACCGCATCGATGCCGCCGATCTGCAGTCCCAGCGAGGCCCCATCGGCGCGGTTATCGACGGAGAGCTTGAGCCGCCCGCCGAGCAGGTTCGCGATCAAGCTCAGCGCCGTCCCTTCCTTCGAGGAGGTCGCCACCTCGTACACCACGCCCCTAACGAGCACTTCAGCCTCCGGCTGATCCAGCTCCTCGAGCGCCGATCTGATCCGGCTAATCGTCTCTGCAGCCCCCCGATACAGCAGCACATCAGACTCCCGATCAAGCTGCGCAGTAGCGCTTTCTCGCGGCGCAGGCTCGTCGCTACGAATCTCCGCTGCTACGGGAATCTCTCGATTCACGCTCAGACCCTGGTCGTCCGGCAGCAGAGGCCGCAGCAGCTCGGCGAGGTATCCCACGCGACGGAACTTCGGTCGATAGATCATCAGCTCCGGCGGCCGGGCAGGCGGCTCAACCACATCCGTTGCGGCCTTGGACCGGACGAAGTCGACGCCAGCATCGATGTGGATCTCATATCCCAACGAGTCCAGCATCGCGCGCCAAAAGGCATCCATCGAGCCCTTGGCGCCGTCGAAGCGGAACGATACGTTGCGCTGATCGCGCAGCACCTCCGGTGCGAGCACGTAGGGCCGCTTGAGCGCCTCCCCGTGTACCAGCTGAATGGCTCGCGTGACCGGAATCTCGCGCAGATCGAAGGACGGCGGATGCGGTGCTGCAGCGACGCGTGTGCTGAGCATCACTGCGAGGCACCAGCTCGCGGTCCGAGCCTTCGTCACTGCAACCCCGAAGGCGTATGTCTGGTGGCTGCTTCGCCCGACCAGGTCGAGACCCTCTGCTGTTCCACGACGCCGATCATTGCGATGCCGTCATTGGTGAAGAGGGAAGGAGACTCGACCCTCAAGCGGCCCGACTTGTCTATCAAGGCGATCCAGGCGATTCCATCAGCCTTGAATCGACCCGCGACGCGCCAGGCCGATGAATCAGATGGTGATACTCGCAGCGCTGCCGACCTAATGTCGGTGACCTGGTCGCGTGGGGCCGCGGAAGTTGGATCGTCACGTACAGCCGCTTGCGCGCTTGGCTTCTCGGAAACCTCAGGGTTGAAGAAGCGCCAGGTCTGCCAGGCACCGGCCAAGCCAACTCCGATCGTCAGGGCCGAGACACTCCAAAGCTTCGGATTGGTCAGGACGTTCTGTCTCTTGTCGATCGTGCGCTCGTTTCCATCCTTTCCAGCGTAGGACTTGTACAGCGGGAATATCTCTGCCTGGTATCGACGCGTGAAAACGTCGATACGCATCTTCCGTGTCTGTTTCCATCCTTCAAAAAGCTCAACGCGGTAGGTTTTCGCAAGTCCCAGCGCCTTCAGCTTATGCATCCGAAAAGAGAGCTCAATCACATTGCGAAGCGGACGGCACAGGCCACTGATGTCCTGCGTCATCAACACCAGATCGCAGGAGCCGCCGGTCTCTGGGTGCACGTAATGCCGATGCATGGTGAAGAACTGCATGTGTTCCAGCGACACCTTTGCGCTGCTTGGCCAAAACCTCCATGCTTCATCGATGGCGATGAGGTCGCCGGGGAGCACAAGGGACACGACCTCCGGCCGATCTTCATTCGGGAAGAAGCCTGGCGCCATCACGCGCTCATTGGCGACCGCCACGATCTGTCCGAGGCGCTCCGCTGGAATTTGGCGTCGTTTCGCGAGGTATGCGTGGATCGCCGCCTCATTGATTCCATCGATGTTCGTGACGACCCGGCGGCCTGCCGCGACCGCATCAAGCACCGGTGTCGAAACCACCTCGTAGCTCTTGCCGGATCCTTGAAGGCCGCAGTACACGTTGATCGCCATGACTTCAACCGATGAGCGGGATTCGACGAATCAAGAACCTGAGCGCGCAGGCGCTGACGACCGCTGGCGCGCCCGTCGAAAACCCCATGAGGTCGAGGAAGTACCAGGTGCCTGCGGAGAGCCCGGCCAGGCCTGATGACAGTGTTGTTGCGCTTGGAAGCATGCCGCCGATGACCTCGACAAAGCCATGTACGACGAAGTAGAGCGCGAAGAAGACGAAGAACTTGGCGACTGCCGAGGTCAGCAGAACGCGTAGCGCCACGTTGAGCGCAGAGACGAATGACCCAAACATGACGGCCTCAGGCACGAAGGACGATGAACAGCGCCACCATCGACCAGGCCGCGAGCATCACCGCGTGGATCGCGATGCGATGTTTCTCTGTGAGGACGCAGTGTTTGTCCAATGTAAGCAGCTTCTCAAACAGCTCGATCTGCGGCCGAGGACACTCCGCCGAATGAGAAGGGACGGCGAACTCTTGCAGCCGGCGATACACCTTCAACAACGGTTCGAGAATCTCTGCAGCAGTTGGAATGCGTTCCAGGTCCGGAGGCGGAACGCCGGGATCCGAGTTTGGTTGCTGCTGTGGTGCAGATTGATTCTGTTCATTGTGGCGCGGCACTGGCCTTATAGGTATGGCAGGGACGCTCGGAGGCTGCTGATGGAATGGCCATTCGTCATCGCGAGCTGGTTCGACCAAGTCGCTCCACTTTGGCCGCAGATCGGGGTCAGCCTTCAAAGCCGCGGACACCTGCTGCTGCGTGATCGGATTGCCCGCCTCATAGGGGAGACCGTCGAAGTCATCGGCGGCCGCTGCCCGTTGCCAAAGGCGATTAGCCACCTCAGCGATAAGGCTGTCAGGGACAGGCTCGCGAAGCATCTCTGGCGGAGCGAGCCTCTGAAGTTCTTCGAGCGACCCACGAATAGCGATCGGAGTGAACCCCGCAGCCTGCATCACATGAGTTCTGAACGAATAGCTAACACGACGCCATTCGCTTGTTCCTGCGGGAGTCCGGTAGTCGAATGCAAGATGAAACTTCCACTGCGAGCAAACCTGACCGGCAGGTGGCACTGACGTACACCAAGGCTTGTTAAGAAAGCCGAACCGGAAGTCGGTGGCCTGATGCCCCTGAGGGAGCGTCTGTACCAATGCCCACATGGCACCCACCGCCACGTTGCGAATTGCCTCGTCGACACTATCTCCTATGACGTCGAATTGGTCTTGAGAACGGCCGAATGGGACGACCACCGATCTCCATTTTGCTGACTTGAACTCCTCCGGCATGACAGAGCAGTCCCCCTCACCGTGTGCGAAACAACTGCCAGCTCCAATGATTCGTCCAGTGAAGGAGTACACCTCATGATCCGGAACAGAGTGATGGCGCCCATAAATCGGCAAATCTCCGATCTTGGCTTCTGACATACGCTCTTGGGGCTCGACAAGCGTGGCGGGGCTGGGCCGCTGTAGAACCAAGGTCGTCTCCGACTCCTGAGACAGTGAATAGACGCCCCATGCCACGGCTCCGACTGCGGCCAAAATGCCGAGGCCGATCAGCACCGTACCCCACACGGGAGCGCCGGCGATTGCCGCCACGGTCATCACGGTACTGCTCGCAAAGACGGCGTCATTGGCAGCTCGGTCGATGCGCGCCATGGTCTTGAGCTGAGCAGCGGCCAAGCAAGGGCCGGTGCAAGCCGTGCCGACCCGCGTCGCCACATTTGCCGCTATGGAAGCGGAGATGGCATTTCTAAAAGCGTTACTCGCCAATGGCGCTACGAGCTGCGCCTGGGCGCGACTTTGCTCGACCATCAGCGCCACATGGGCCAGGAGAACCAGGGCGACCAAGGCGCGCTTCATACGCATTCGTTCATTCCTCCAGACCAAGGACCACCGCCCACCCGCAGAGACCGCCCCAAGCGAAGATGGCGACATACCAGAGTTCATTTGCAGACACAGTCAGAACCTCGGTCGAATGATTCGAAGAGGGGCCAGAGGCGGCCCCTCAGGGGATGCGGCTTAAGCGCCGCGGAGCATTGCCAACACGATGCGCGCGCCCTTGAGCGCGAGGTAGACGCTGGCAAGCAGTCCACCAACCGCCAGGATGGCCGTGAGGACGGTGCCAAAGCTGATGTTGTTGGTCAGTGCCGTGAGGTCAGGGCCTGCAGTTGACGATTGCGCAGCAACCGGCAGGGCGACGCTGGTGAGCAATGCGCCGATGACGGCTGAGGACTTCAGTCCGAAGTGTTCTTTCAACACGATTTCTCCATACAAGCTGCCGAGAGAGTGCTCGGCCGACACATCGAGCTACCCACGCCGCAACATGTGCAGCACGGCGCCGATTCCTTTGGTGACGACATACAGGCCAACGACCATGGAGAAGGCGACCGTCCAGAAGCCAGCTGCTTTCGCATGGTTGAATGGCTCAAGCGAGGCCTCCACCGCGTGCCGCGAATCGGGCGCCAAGAGGTAGGCCCGCGTCGTCGTGAGGTCCTGCGCCCTGCAGATCGTCGAGGCGCTCGCGGACATGCCTGTCGGCTCGGCCGAGGTGCAGACCACCACCGTTTGAACCGATCCGCTGGTTGTGCCCGCCGTCATTGCGCGGGCTCCAGATCGAGGTCACAGATCAACGCCGCGCCTCGGTCGCAGTGATCGTCAACGAGCTGCGCCACCTGGTCGAGGTCCTCGACGACACCGAAGTGCAGGGCGGCCAGCAACGAGGGCGTCCAGGACACGTCCCCAGTCCTGGGATCGCTATGCAGGAACGCGAAGGTCACGCCCGACTGAATGACGTACCGTCCCATCACGCCACCTTGGCGCCGGCCTTCTGGTCGGAGATCGGCTTGAGACCGACGACGACGGTCTTCTGCGACTTGCCGTTGGTCACCAGCTCGCACTCGGCCAGTGCTTTGAAGGGGAAGGGCAGATGCTTGTACTTGTTGATCTCGTCGCTCGCGCCCATCACGTACTCCGCCGATGCCTGGCCGAAAGCATTGCCCTTCGACGCGTCGAGATCCGTCAGCACGTAGATCTTGGTCGAGTCGTAGGTCTGGCCGTTCTCCAACATGCCCTTGCTCGCCTTCATTCCGACGACGGTCATTTCGGTTTGGAACTTCATGTGATCCTCATGCCCCCTTGAAGCGACGGCGCTGACGCGGGGGAATAGTCGTCAGCGACTTTGTTGAACATGGCGGCCAGGACATCCCGCCGGATGCCGGTGAGACGCTTGGGAAGGCGATGCCGCTCGCTGTCGATCAGGTGGGCGAGGAGGTCTCCGCCGAGGTCGAAACAGGCAACGATGGCCGGTAGGGCGGTGCGTTTGGCCCATCTCACGACGCGCGAAACAGCGGCTTCGGCACACTTGTCCGCGACGTCCGGAATCGTCGGAATCCGTAGACGCGATGCCTCCAGGTGGAGCTCATGCAGGACCCTCGCGCAGAAGGGGTACGCCCCGGCGAAGTAGTTGGCAGGGCGCGTCAGCACGGCGAGATCAATGACCCGATGGTTGTTCCGGATCTCCACCTCATAACGGACCCATTCGGGCGACTCGCCTGATTCGTGGCCGAAGAGTTCATGGCCCTTCTCGTAGGCACGGAACACCTTTCCGGTACCCCTGGAGCCCACCTCGAAGGTGCGCGAATGGCCCAAGGTCCAACTTCCTATCTCCCGCTGACCAGGCCGCTTCCCGCGTACGTCGAAGTCCCCCGCCAAGTAAGCCGGAGGAAGCTCGGCAATGCGATGACCGCTCCAGACGTCCAGGGCCAGGTCGACGCGGGTGATCCAACCGTGCTCGTCTTCGATGAATTGCTGGATGTGAGACAGGTCCTGCGGCGCGATGTGCAGAAGCGCCGAGCCGAAGAGGTTGAAGTGAACGGTAGCGGCTTGGCTCGCGCCCGAGCGATTCTGAGCGGAGCCGCCCGCGAGAACCCAGCCGACGAGCGCGCCTTCATGCAGCAATGCCACGCGAGCCGTGTAGTAGTCCATCCCCTTCGTGTCCGACAGGCCCACCTGGAGCACGCCGCCGGCCAGGCGACAGAGCTGGCGAGCCCCGGCTTCCGCAACCTTGTGGGCGGAGGTATGCGGTCCTGCGTCGCACCCTCTCGCCATGCGGATCAGGTCGCGACCGCGCTGATCCAGCAGGGCAAGGGCGTCCACGTCGAAGAGCGAGTGATCCGTCTTCAAGATGGCTGTCAGAGGTACCGTGAATCGCAACCAGTCCACGCGGACGCGCTGCTGATTGACCTGTTCGATCTGCTCCAGGGTCCACCGGATCAACTTGCCGTTGAACACCGGCTTTGCGGGCGTTGTCCTCATGCGCGCTCCTCGACTGTTGTCCCCGTATTACCGAGGGGGGCATCGCCCGCAGCGTCCTCGCGCTGACGCGCTGCGGGCGCTGCGGGCGAGCGGAGCGGTTGGTCGGGCTCTGGCTCGCAGACGCATCGACCGTCGCCCGAGCACAGGCGCACGTTGTGATGGCAGACCCAGCAGGGGCCGAGCGGTCCCGAGACGCGGAACCAATCGAGCCCGTTTCGACCCGGTGTCGCATCGAGCACCGTTCCGCAGAAGACAGCCCCGGACTTCCTGTACTGCACGTACACCGTGGCGGGCTTCTGAACTGACACGCGTGCGAGCCGGAAGGCCAACAGATCGGCGAAGTTCAGCGGGACGCTGCATGACGGCTCCTGCTTCATCACAGCCTCCGCATGACAACCGTTGTTGCCCTCAGGCACGGGCGAGTCGAGCCGATCACCGATGCCGGGGCACTTCGCAGGGATCGCAATGGGTTCAAAACCCCAAAGGAGTTCCTGGCGATGACCTCAGCAATTCTTCTTGTTCTCTTGGCAGTCCTGCTTGTCGCGGGACTGCTTCTCGCCGGCATCAAGGCAGGTGCCAGCCGCTCAAGGGCCGCGACCGGACGCGATCGGATCACGGCCCGCGACCCGCTCACTCCCCGCGAGCAGTCCATGTTCTTTCGCCTGCAGACGGCCTTTCCTGAACAGATCGTGCTGGCACAGGTGGCGATGTCGGCGTTGTTGAGAACGCGGACGGTTCGGAGTAGAGCGACGTTTGACCGCAAGGTCATCGACTTCGTGGTGTGCTCGAAAGCGTTCGAGCCCCTGCTGGTGATCGAACTGGACGATGCCAGCCACGCCAGGAAGGCCGCGAAAGACGCGGCGCGAGATGCGATGCTGGGGCAGGCCGGATATCGCGTGCTCAGATTCGCGAACATCCCCGACCAGAGTGACCTGCAGCGAACCTGTCTTGAGCAGGCGTCAGCGAGCGAAGCCGCGGCTTCGGCCACGCGATGAAGCGGTTTGTCGAGTGGAACGGTCTGTGGAGACCGATAACGAGCTGGGAAGCTGTCCATCGAAGCGTCGTTGTTGGCGGGGACAGCCATAAGTGCAAAGGTCGGCGGAGTGACGCATGACCACCGATCACGATCCGCAGCCAAATTCGCATCGCCAGGCGTCGATGGGCTTGACCGAACTCATCGATGCAGCCGTAAGGGCGAAGGGTTCACGCGCCAAGGTGGCGATGGGGCTTCGACGCCATCCGCAGCGGCTCACGGATTGGAAGGCGAGGCGTAGCACCCCCAACGCGACCGATATTGCCTACTTGGCAGAGTGCGCGGGTCTTCCGCCAATGGAAACCCTGGCGGAGATCACTATCGAGCTTGATCCCCGTTGCGTCCACATCTGGGCGGAGTTTCTGGACCGGATGCGACGGCATTCCGACCTGACGGATGAAGCAGTCCGTCCGAATCAGGTCACTTGCAGCGAGTTGGAGCAAGGTCACGGAACGCGCCAAATCGAAGAGGAAAGGCGACCGATGACGTTACGTGCGCTTCTGGATGCAGCTTCCGACGTCAAAGGGTCCCAGAGGGCGCTGGCGTCGAGTCTGGGGCGCAATCCTTACCTTATTTCCGAATGGAAAGCTGGCCGCAGGCGTCCAAGCACAGGGGAAATCGCGCAGCTGGCCGAATACGTCGGCCTGCCCATTCCGCAAACCATCGCGGACGTCGAATCGAGCCTGAACGAGCGGTATTCCCGAATGTGGCGAAGCGCGATCCAGGCTATGCGCCAAACCGCGTCGAAGGGTAGCGACGCCACTTTCCCGAAGTTGAGCCTGGCGGAAGTGATTGACCAGGCGGTACGGGAATCAGGCGGGCGTCGAGTGATTGCCGAGGGCCTTGGCCAAGATCCGCAGCGTTTGACGGACTGGAAAGCTGGGAGGCGCCAACCCGACGTCAATGAGGTGGCGTACTTGGCCACGTGCGCCGGCTTGCCAGTGATGGAGGCTGTCGCCGACATCCAGGCTCAAAGAGACCTCCGCCATGAGTCGCTCTGGCGAAGAGTCCTGGGCAGCATCCGAACGGTGGTCGGCGTGTGCGGCTTTGCGACCGCACTTCTCGTTTCGACCACCTTCCTCGGATCGGTCAGCGAGGCCGCCTCGATGAGCCAAGCGAAAGCGTCCGTCTCCGCCAACCAGATGCGAACCCCTCGCAGCGAAAGCTGCGGGGGTTTTTGCATTTGGGCGATGACTTTGATGTTTGGCCGAGCCGCATCCGTCGCGCCAGCCTGCGGGCAGCCGGCTATCTGACTGGCCCGGAGCGCTTGGACACGCCGTCCGGAGACAAGCTCGCCGTGGGGCCGTGGATGTCCGAGTCGGCCGCCCGGCTTCGGTGTCGTGCCTGCATCCGGCAGGTCAGCAAACGCCGGCGGCGGTGCCCGCTGACAACCCCGTTCTCAACAACAGCGTAACCTCCTCCTCCAAGGCCTCCGGGCCCCATCGAAAGGTTTTCTCAGGCGTCCCTTCATTCGGAGATTGATATGGACTTGAAGCTTCAAGGCAAAGTGGCCCTCGTGACCGGCAGCACTGCCGGCATCGGCTACGCGATCGCACGAACGCTGGCTCAGGAGGGCGCTCGGGTCATCGTCAACGGCCGTACCAAGGCAGCGGTCGACGAGGCCGTCGAGCGTCTGCGGTCCGACACGGGCGGAGCAGTCGATGGCTACGCCGGGGACCTGAGTCGTCCCGAGTCTGCCGAGGAAGTCGTTCGGCTGCATCCCGGCATCGACATCCTCGTGAACAACCTGGGCATCTTCGAGCCCAAGCCGTTCGAGGACATCCCGGACGAGGACTGGAAGCGCTTCTTCGACGTCAACGTCCTCAGCGGCGTGCGGCTCTCCCGGCTGGTCCTGCCGAGCATGAAGAAGGCCAACTGGGGGCGGATCATCTTCATCGCCAGCGAAAGCGCGGTGCAGATCCCGGCCGAGATGGTCCACTACGGCGTGACCAAGACGGCGCAGATCGCGGTGTCCCGGGGGCTGGCGGAAACGCTCGCCGGCACGGGAATCACGGTCAACAGCGTTCTGCCGGGACCGACCAAGTCGCGTGGCGTTGGCGACTTCGTGCAGGACATGGCGCGTGCGAACGGCAAGAGCTTCGAACAGATGGAGGCCGAGTTCTTCGAGAACGTGCGGCCCACGTCACTCATCAAGCGCTTCGCGACGCCGGAAGAAACGGCGTCCCTCGTCGCCTACGTGGCAAGCCCGCTGTCGTCGGCCACGACCGGGGCCGCGCTGCGTGTCGATGGCGGGGTGGTCAAGAGCGCATTTTGAGAGCCTTGCCGCGACCGCTGGCAGATGCGCGTGGCGACCTGCCGCGGCCAGGTCGCCAGCGCGCGCACGGGCCGGCAGCGAGAGCCGGGAGGAGCCACGGCTCGCCGTCATGGCCGGGAAGCTGGCGGCGTCAGCCGCTCACTTCCATCACCATCATCAGACCGCCACCGCCTTGATGCTCGACGTTGTTGTTGGTCGTGTGGTGGGGGATGTGGCAGTGAACCAGCCACTTGCCCGGCCGGCGCGCCTGCCAGATCACGTCGTAGCGCTGGCCTGGTCCGACGTTGACCGTGTCCGCGTCGAAGCGCGCTCCGGCCGGCAACACCACGCCGTCGCGCGCCACCACCGTGAACGGGCCGCCGTGCACATGCATCGGATGCACGAAGCCGTTGTTGGTGCCGATGAAGCGCAGCTTGATGGTCTCGCCCACCTTCATGCGCACGGTGTCGGTGGCCGGGTAGGCCTTGCCGTTGATGGTGAAGTAGTTCGGCAGGCCGCCCTCCATCGGCATTGCCGGATAGGTCAGCCCCTGACGCTCCAGCCATTCCTGCAGCTGCAGCACGTACTCGTGGTCCGCCGCCGGCGCGGCGGCCGGGTCCTTGGGATCGATGATCAGCGCCCCATACAGGCCCAGCGCCTGTTGCCGATCGGCATGGTCGTGCGAGTGATAGAAGAAGGTGCCAGCCTGCTCCGCGGTGAACTCATAGACATGGCTGCCCCCCGGCGGAATCGGCGCCTGCGTGATCTTTGCCGGGCCGTCCATCGCGTTGGGCACGATCAGGCCGTGCCAGTGCACCGTGGTCGACTCCGGGAGCCGGTTCGTCACCTTGATGCGCACCCGGTCGCCCTCGGTGAAGCGCAGCCGCGGACCCGGGATCTGGCCGTTGAACGCGTAACCCTCGACCCGCTGCTCCGGCAGGATGTTCCATTGCACCACCGCGGTCTCGAGCTCATACACCTTGACGCCTTGCTCCAGGCGCGGCTGCAGCATCTGGTCGCCCCGCGCGTCGGGCGATGCGGTCACGCGCACCTCGCGCGGATGCACGGCCGCCATGTCGCGCATGGCCTCACCCGGCGTGTCCCATCCCATGATCATGCCTGGCGGCATGATGGCGCCGCCCACGTCGCGTGCGGACAGGCGCATGTTCACGAACAGCGATGGCATCGTCATGCCGGCCGCCAGCATCAGCGCGGTGCTGAGCGTCACCGAGGCCAGTTGCGGGCGCGTGACGTCCGGCTGCATGCCGTGGCCACCGTGGCTGTCGTGGCCGCCGTGGCCGCGGTGTCCGGCCCGTTCGGTCATCAGGCCGTGCTTCATGCCGCGCGACACCATCCAGACATTGACCGGGTAGGCGACGGCGAAACCGGCGATCACGCCCACGGACATCACGCCCCAGAACAGCAGTTCGGTGGGCGCCATCGCGCGCATGTCGCGGCCCATCATGAGCAGCGTCATGACCGGCGCCATGCCGGCCATCATCGCGTTCATGCTGATGAACTCCGGCATGAAGGACTTGCGCACGTTCTCCCAATAGCTGCCGCCCATCATGTTCTTCATGAACAGGGACTGGAAGATGAACAGGCCGAAGCCGAAGCCCGCCAGGTACTCGACGATCAGGTCCAGCCACATCGGCAGACCCAGCGAGGCGGTGACGACCGCCGCGAGGATGATGCCGGTGGCGTCGCCGGCCACGCAGTGGATGGTCGAGCCGGCCCCTTGCTTCCACAGCGGCTTGATGAAGGCCTCGTGTTCGCCGGGGCGAGGCTCCTTGTCGGCCATCACGTACAGCAGCAGTCCGATCGGTCCCATGTACGCCGTGACCAGCACGAAGCCCCATTTCATGACCGCCGGTTCCGGGTTGTGGCGGAACTGGTCCCAGGCGACATAGGCGGTGGAAAGCCCCGCCACGGCGAACCAGGCGACGAGGAAATGGTCGATCGGCTGCACGAGCATCGTTGTTCTCCCTGACGGCAGAACACGGGACTATCGACCTTGCCACGGGGGCAAGGTCAATCGCAACGCGGATCGACCCTGCGCGCTGCGCGGATTCCAGCCGGGGGACTCTCCGGCCGCCGCTTCACTGCGGGGACGGGCTCACGGGCTTGAAGCAGTGAGGATTTCCGCCCTGGGGCGGGGGACCGCCGCCGCGGGCGGCAAGTCCCTCAGCAGCGCCGCGACGCAAGCGGCATTGAGCGTCGCGCCGGCGTCGTTGGTGTGGGTGTTGGCGTCGGCGAAGAGCCGGTCGACCTCGGCTTCGCCGAGCGCACGGTAGGCCTGCGTGACGGCCTGCGTGAGATCGATGAACAGGCCGCCCTCGCGCCGCGCCACCTCCCGGCCCCAGGCGCCGATGTCCGCGAAGTCCATACCGTCCCGCCAGCGATCCCGGTGCGGCACCGGCGAGACGACGACGGGCACCGCGCCGGCGGCCCGGGCGTCGTGCAGGTAGGCCGTCAGATAGGCACCGAAGCTGCGCACCTGCTCGACACCGCCGCCGGGCAGCGCTTCCTCCGCGGTGTCCTCCCCAATCCCCGGCAGCACGCCGCGCTGCTTGGCGGCGGGATCGCCGACGCGGCCGACGTCGTTGTGGCCGAACTGGATCAGCACCGCATCGCCCGGCTGCAGCAGCGAGCGCACCGCGGCCCAGCGTCCTTCGCGCAGGAAGCTGCGGCTGCTGCGCCCGGCCATCGCGTGGTTGGCCACCGTCACCCGGCCGGGATCGAACCACGGCGCGAGCCATTCGCCCCAGCCCCATTGACCGTTGCGGCCGGCGCTGCGCACGGTGGAATCGCCGACGACGAACACCGTGGTCCTGCGATCGGGCGCGGCGCCCGGCGCCGCGGCAAGGTCGGGCGGCCCGCCGGCCCGGAGCGCGCGCCACGACGCCGGCCCCAGCAGGGCCGCCAGCGCCAGCACGTTCCGGCGGCTTGGTCCGAGGGGCCGCGCGCTCATTGGAGGAAGTCGATCGCGTCGACGGCGAACGAGGGGCTCAGGTAGCCGGTGGCCGAGCCGCCGCCGGCGACATTGATCGTCAGCGTGTTGATGCCGGCCACCAGCGCGCTCGCGGGGATGGCGAAACGGTAGGTCGTGTTGTTGCCGCGGTAGGTCCCGACCGTGAGCGTGCGCGTGGTCGGCTGCGTCGAGGCGGCCGGCGTGTCTGAACTCCAGTTGTTGACGCTGATCGCGGGCCGGCCGTTGGCCTTGGCCGTCGTGATGCCGATGCGCAGCGTCGCGTCCTTGAGCTGGGCGCTGGTCAGGGTGAAACGCACGACCTGGCCGCTGTTCACGTCCCGCCAGAGATAGGCCGGGAACGCGGTGTCGGCTGAACTGCCCACCGTGAAGATCCCCGGTGACCAGCTCGCCAGGCGCGTGTCGGAGGGATGCATCGTCGTGACCTTGTCGCCATTGCGCAGCTCGGTGGGCGCGCCGTCCCAGCGGCCGATGCGCCAGACGGCGGCCGAGGCCTCCGGATCGCCATCGATGGGCAGGGTGTTCAGCGAGGCGGTGCTCCCCGCGTTGACCTGCACGCTGGTGCTGTAGACCGCCAGCTCGTTCTTGTAGACGGTGAGCGTGTAGGTGCCGGGCAGCATGCCGGTGGACTTGAAGAAGCCGCGGTTGGCCAGGTCGGCCGAGGTCCAGTACTGCGCCTTGTCGTTGGCGAAGCCGACGGTGTAGGCGTTGCCCGCGACGGTCCCCGCCAGGCCCACGCCGGCGACGCCGCCGCGTCCGGACGGCGGCACGTAGCCCTGCAGCCCGGCCACGGAGAACCAGCTGGTGTCGGGCGCGGCCGGCGCGCTGCCGTCGGTGAAGATCAGCGTGTAGGCGTTGAGCACGCCAAGCCGGAAGGCCTCGGTCTGGCTCTCGCTGTAGTTGACGATGTAGGTCAGCTCGTTGGTGGTGGCGGTGATCTGGTTGAGCAGGCTGCGATAGAACGGTCCGCCCGAACCGCCCTCCTGGCCATCGCGGTAGAGCCACAGGCCGACGGTGCCCGCGCTGTTGCGGCCGCCGAAGTACTGCCAGTCCTTGAGCCGCTGGTTGGCGTAGTGCTTGGAGCGCGTCTGGCCCGCGAAGGCGCTGCCGGCGGAAAAGCCGAACACGTCGCCGGACTCCACCGTGGTGTCGGTGCCGCGCAGGTCCTGCGGCCAGGTGCCAGCGCTGGTCTGCCCGCCCGGAACCCCCGCCGGCGGGCCGCTGGACAGCGCGCCGATGGGCACGCGCACGATGTAGCGCACCATGTTCAGCGTGTCGGGCTCCTCGGTGAAGTAGGTGGCCATGTAGACGCGGGGCTCGCCCGCCTTGATCAGGTAGTAGTGCTTCAGCAGCCCGCCCTTGCTGCTGTTGCTGGTGACCGTGATCCTGATGTACGCCCCGCCCGTGAGCGTGCCGTCCTGCGCCGTCGACGCCGGCGTCGGCGCGCCGCTGGCGGACAGCATTTCGGCCGAGACGCTCACCGCCGAGACATTGCTGTACAGCCCGTCGAAGCCCGAGTTGAGCTGGGAGCCGCGCGCCTGATCCTGGTACTGGACGCCGTTGTAGACGAGGCTGGAGATGTCGCCCGCGGACTGCGTGCTGGCGCCGTTGTCATAAGCCATGACGCGCAGGACCAGACCGGCGTTGGTGTCCACCTCGTACTGCACCCTGGACGCGTTGCCGCCGTCCCAGCGCGTGGTGAGGCTGAACGCGGCTATCGCGGCATGGGGCAGGGCGAGCGCGGCCGCGACGGCAGCGGCCCGCGCCAGCCAAGCGCGCCAGGATCGGGAATGGGACATGCTTGCTCCTTGTGCGTCAGGGTCGGCGTCCATTCAGGCGGACGCCGCGGGAAGGGCCTCGCCGATCAGGGCGAGGTTCTGGATCGCGGCCAGCGCCCACTGCGCGGCCTCGTTGGTGCTCAGGCCGGGCGCCTCGTCCACCGGCCGCAGCACGGCGGGCCCGGCAATGCGGCGCGTCTGCAACGGGCCGTGGCGCTCGTCGCTCAGGAACTCGCGCCAGGCGCGCGCGGCCAGCGCGGCATCGCGGCGGCGCCAGGCGGCGTAGGCGGTCAGCCGCGAGTGCCCGACCCGCAGCGCGCCGCCGCCGCCGTGCGGCGCGCCGAGCGCGCGGCGCTGTTCCTCGACCGGCGCGTTGAAGAGCACGCAGTACTGCAGCCAGGCGTCCTCGAAGCCCGGCACGTCGACCAGCGCGATGAGATCGGCCGCCATCTCCGCCAGCCCGAACACCGCGCTCAGATGGCTCGCGCCGACACGCCCGCCCGAGACGTCGATCAGCGCGCCGCTCTCGAGCTCATAACCCGCGGTGGCGGCGCTGAAGAAGCCATGCGGCATCGCGGCCACGCTGGCCATGCCGCGGCGGATGCGCTCGCGCCAGCGCGGGTCGCCGCTGCGTTCCCACTCGGTGAGCCAGTTGGCCAGCAGCGCCCCCCAGTCGGTGCCCACGCCCAGCAGGCCATCGCCGGCGCCGGCGGGCCGCGCGCCGAGCTTGCGTCCGGGATCGAGCGTGATCAGCGTGCGGTCGGCTTCGCGCAGCGCGTGCAGCACGTCGCCGATGCGTTCGTCGGCGGTGAGGTAGTGGTAGTGCCGGCGGTAGGCGGCGGTGCTGATGCGCAGCTGCTTGGCGCTGTCGCTCCAGTGCAGCACGCCGTGCCGTGTGCCCAGGCCCTGGAAGCGGCCGAGGTGATAGGTGTCGACCTCGCTGGTGTGGCGCACCATCGCCTCCGCGAAGCGGAAGATGTCCGCCCGCCCGCTGCGCAGGAAGGCGACCCAGAGCCACAGGTCGGGCGAGAGCTCCGAGTTGTCCCAGGCGAAGCCGCCCACGTCGTAGCGCCACTCGTGGCGGTCCGCGTCATAGGTGTGGCGGATGTCGCCGTGGTCCCAGAAACCGGTCCAGCGGCGCTGCTCCGCCTCGCGGCGGTAGAAGTCGAAGAGGCTGTCGAGCCGGTCCTCGATCGCGGCCTTGGCCGGGGTGCCGCGGTCGGGCAGGGACCACAGCGGGCCGAAGACCTGCGTGTCCAGGTAGCGGCGCGGGGCGGCCACGAGCTGCGGCGGCGTCTGCACCAGCCGGGCCAGCTGCAGCAGGCGCTCGCGCCCGGGCGTCGCGGCCAGCGCGAAGAGCGTGATCTCGTGACTGCGGCCGACGCCGACGGCGCTGTCGAAGCCGGGCTCGTAATCCTCGTAGGTCACCTCCAGGCCCTGGCGCTGCTGCTCGAAGGTGTCCTGGCCGAGTCCATCGTGATACGGCCGCAGGTCCATCGCCGGCGCGTCGGGGCTGTGCCACCACAGCCGCACCTGCGCCATGCCGGTGTGGGCGCCGCGCACCTCCAACTGCGCCGGGTGGCGCTGCCAGAAGTCGCGCAGGCCGAAGGCCAGTCCGCCGCCCGGGCCGCCCACGTAGCCCAGGCCGGCGGCGCGCGCGCCGTCTGCGGCGTGAATCCAGGTGTGGCCCGCCCGCGTGCGCTTGCGGATCTGGAAGGCATCTGGCGAGTGCTGCGTGAGACTGAAATCGCCCCAGGCGGGGATGTGATCCTGGAGCTCGCGCACCGTCCGCTGCCAGGTGCTGTCGGGCGGGCAGGCGCGGCCCTCGAGCTGCGCGGCGCGCACCTCGGCGCCAGGGTCGCGGCGCAGCCCGGTGAGGCCGCGCACGGCCTCGCCCCACAGGCCGGCGTCCGGGCCCTCGGCCGCGCCGGCGAAGCGCAGGTGGCGGTCCTGCAGCGGGTCGCGCAGCGGCACGTCGGCGATCAGGCCGAGGCCGCGCGGGAAGTCGCGCTGCGGATCGCCGTCGAAGACCCAGCTGTGCATGATCCGCAGCGCGTCGCCACCGGCGTGCAGATAGAGCCGCAGGTCGAAGGGCAACCACGCGCGCGCGCCGGCGCCGGCGGTGGAGCCGTCCTGCGAGGCGGCGTCCGTGAGCGCGCGGTGGCGGCCACGCAGCCGCAGCACCGCGCGGTGCGGCCCGCGCTGCTCGATGTCGACGCTCTCCAGTTCGCCGCGGCTGCGCAGCCGGCGGCGCGGCGCGCCTTCGTCATCGGGCGCGTCGTCGGCGTCGGCGATCAGGCGCAGCTCGCGCGCGATCTCGACGCCGCCGCGCGTGATCGAGGCCACCAGCGTGTCGCCGCGGCGCGGCACGGTGCAGCGGATGACGCCGGTGTCGACGATCACCGCATCGGCGGTCTCCTCCACGCGCAGCGGCGTGAGGGGCGACGGTGCCGTCTTGCCGGGCGGCAGCGCGACGACGCGCCAGGCCCGGGCGCCTTCGCCCGGTGGTGTCGTCGCGGGCGGCAGCGCATGGCCGGACCACTTCACCGAGCCGTCCGGCCACCAGGCCAGCGGCCAGCCTTGCAGCGCCTGGAGCCGGCCATCGCCGTCGCGCAGCGCGAAGGCCTGCCCGCGCCGGATCTGGCCGCGCGGCCACGGCCAGCCCCAGGCCACGCCGGCATGCGCGGGTGGCGCCAGGCGGTCCAGCCAGCGCAGCGCCTCGGGGTCGAGATCGAGCGGCAAGGGCCCAGGCACGCCGGGGCTCGCGCCGCTGTCCTTGTCGATGGACGGTTCCCGCGCCGCCGGATCGGCGGCCGCGGTCGCCGCGCGCGTGGCTGCCGCGGCGCTGGTCAGCGCCAGCGCGGCGGGCACCTGCAGCAGATGACGTCGGCGGATCGGCATGGCTCAGCGGAAGGCGTAGCCCAGCGTGACGCCGACGGTGCGCGGATCGCCGACGTAGCCGATCACCGTGCTGCCGCCATTCAGGCGGGTGTAGTACAGCTTGTTGAAGGCGTTCGTGATCCACAGCGCCGCGTCCCAGTCGCCGCCGGCGCCGGGGCGCTTCACGCCGAGCGTGAAGGCCGCCAGGCCGTAGCCCGGCACGCGCGCGGACGCCGAGTTGTCGACCGAGCCGTAGGTCCAGCCGCGGTAGGTGTAGCGCGCGGAGGCATAAGGCTTGAAGTCGCCCTGCGACCAGTTGTAGCGCGCCGACAGCGCGACCACCTGTTTGGGCGTGTTGAACACGCGCTGGCCGGTGAGGTCGCAGAACGTGGCGGTGATCTCGGGCGGGCACAGCGCGCGGCGGTAATCCGTGTAGCGCGCATCGTTGACGATGCCGCTCAGCACCACGTCCAGCCGCTCCAGCGGCTGCGCCCGCAGCGCCACCTCCACGCCCTGGCTGCGGTAGTCGCCAGCGTTCATCAGATAGCTGGTGGCGTTGGCGTCATCCCAGGCCTGGGTCTGGAAGTCGCTCACCTGGGTGCGGAACACGTCGGCCTGCAGCGTCAGCCGGTCCGGCACCAGCGCGCCGATCACGCCGATCTCCAGATTGCGCGTGGTCTCGGGCTTGAGCAGCAGCGTGTCGAGCCCGGCCTTCTTGGCCGCGCCCGCCGACACGTTGATGCCGCCGGCCTTGCGGCCGTAGCCATAGGAGAGATAGCTGCTCCAGTCGTCGTTGATCTGGAGCTTCAGGCCGGCCGACGCGGACGGCAGCACCTTGTGCACGCGCAGGTCGCCGGAGTCGAAGGCGGCGCGGTTCAGGCGCACGAAGCTCGCGTCCCGATCGCTGTAGGTGGCGCGCGCGCCGAACTGCAGGTCCAGTCGCTCGTTCAGGTGGACCGTGGCGCGGCCGTAGGCCGAGCTCATCTCGTCCTCCAGATGCCCGTTGCGGACGATGTCCAGCCCCTTGAAGCCGTTGCCCGCGTAGGTGTTGACGATGTCGGTGCTGGCGTAGCGGGTGTGGGCCACGGTGTCCTGGTTGTCGCGGAAGTAGCTCAGGCCGATGACGTAATCGAAGAACTCGCCGCGCGGCGACTCCAGGCGCAGGTCCTGCGTGAAGGTCGAGTCGTCGACTGCCGTGCCGCTGTCCGCGTAGATGCGCACGCTCAGCTCGTCGGCGTAATGCGGCGCGTAGCGGTAGTGGCGCCAGGCGGTGACCGAGCGGAGCTTGTAGCCGCCGTCCAGCTTCCAGTTGGCTTCGGCCGACACGCCGCCCTGCTCGGCGGCGGTGGTGGTGACGTCGTCGACGATGGTCTCGCGGCCGCCGGCCACGTAGGTCGCGCCGATCTTGCGCGCCGTCGCGGCGAAGCTGTCCGCCACCGACTTGTAGACACGGGCCGGGGTCGCCGATTCGGCGCCGTAGTCCGCGGTCAGCTTCAACTCGAAGCTGGCGCTGGGCCGCAGCAGCACCTGCGCGCGCAGGCCCTTGCGCTCGTAGCCGTTGAGCGAGCCGCCGTCGGCGAGGTTCTTCACCGCGCCGTCGCTGTGCGCGTACAGCGCCGTGACGCGGTAGGCCGCGCTGTCGCTGAGCGGTCCCGACAGCGCCGCCGTCAGCTTGGACGTGTTGCGCTCCGCGTACGAGACGCTGACGGCGCCCTCGCGCTGGAAGGACGGGCCCTTGGTGTGGATGTCGATCGCGCCGCCGGTCGCGTTCTGGCCGAACACCGTGCCGCTCGGTCCCTTGAACACGTCGACGTAGTCGATGTCGGTCAGCGAGCGGATGATGCCCGGCCTCGGGAAGTAGACGTTGTCGACATAGGTGGCGACGCTGCTGGGCATGCCGATGTTCTGGTCGCCGCTGGTCTGCCCGCCGCCGTCGCCCACGCCGCGGATCGTGAGCTGCGTGTCGTTCGAATCGGTGCTCTGGATGTAGAGGCCCGGCACGACGTACTGCAGGTCCTGGATGTCCTCGACATGCAGCTCGGCCAGCGACTCGCCGCGCACGCGCGCGACGGCGGTGGCCGGGCGCTGCGGGTGCTGCTCCTTCTTGGCGCGGCCGCTGACCTGCACCGCGTCGAGTTCGGTGACGTTGGCGGCGCGGCCGGCGCCGGAGGTCGCGCCGGAAGCCGCACCGGACGTGGCGCCGGCATTGCTGGTGGCATTGGCGCCGACATTGGCGCTGTCACCGGACGTGGCGGCCAGCGCGGCGGGGCCGGCCAGCAGCAGGCCGGCGGCGCACAGGGCCGCGCCGAGCGCGGGACGTGAAAGGGGCGAGACGGGCATCGACATGAAGGACCTGGGTTCTTGTTGTGGGATTGGAAGAGGCGCGGGCGACAGCGTTGTCACGACGGCGCGAAGAATGCGAGAGGAAGGCGTCGCCGCGGGCTCGCGCAAGGGGGCGGGGGAGGGGGCGGTCAGAGCCGCAGGACGCGGAAGTCCTTGATCCGCAGATGGCTGGCCGTGGTGCGCAGCGCGAGCCAGCCGTGGCGATACGGCGCGGGATCCGTCCACGCGAACACCAACTGGTCATCGGCGAAGACGCGCACCTCGGCCGTGTCGCCCGGTGCCGCGCGCGACTGGATGCGCAGGCGCACCGCCACGCCGTCCTTCAAGCGCGCGAACGCGGGCGGCGCGCCGAACTGGTCGTCGGCGGTGGCCAGCGACGGTTCGGCGTAGCCGGCGACCTGCGGCCGGGCGGCGCTGCCGTCATAGCGGCGCAGCCGGGTGCTGCGGTTGCCGTTGGCGCCGAAGCCGAGGTAGTAGAGGCGCAGCGCGTCGTAGCTGGCGAGCGCGCCATCGGCTCGCCTCGCGCCGGGATCGCCGCCCTCGGCGGTGGTGGCGTTCCAGAACAGGTTGAGGTCGGAGACCCGGTCCGGCAGGCCCGGGAACGACGCCTTGAGCGGCGTCGCGGTGAGCTGGATCTCGTAATCGCCGGCGAAGGGTTCGCGATACCAGAGGGTCAGGCCCGCGGGCGCGACCAGGTCCAGTTCGCCATCGGCGGCGCGGATCCGGGTGTCCGCCGACTGCTGCTCGATGCGCCACGCGCCGGTGCCGTGGCGGAAGTCGTCAGAGGCCAGGAGGGCGCCAGACAAGTCCGCGCCGCGGGCCATGGTGGCGGCCAAGCCGGCCACGAAGACGGCCAGACCGCGAAGGCGGCGAAGGCGGCGTTTCGACGGCCGGGCCGCCGCATGGGCTCCATGGACCGTAGGGGCCGTCGGGGCGGGATGGCGGGCTCGCGGGCTCGCGCTCGAGGGAAACATCGGCGGTTCGGGGATCAGCAACACGACGACGCCGACTATCGCGGCCGCCCCGGTCGCCGACAAATGCGGAATCCCGCGAGCCACATGCCGATTTCGAGCTTGCCTGCGCCGCACGGCTTTCATCACGCGAACGCCGATGTGGCCTACATTCAGCGGGATGTACACGCCCAAGCACTTCGACCTCCCGGATCTCTCGCATGCGCGGCTGATGGTCCAGGAACATCCGCTCGCCACGCTGATGCTGATCGACCCCGTGCACGGGTTGTCGGCGACGCCGGTGCCGATGATCTGGGGCGCGCCGGCCGGCGCCTCCGCGGACGAGGGCTGGTGGCTGGAGGGCCACCTCGCGCGTGCCAACCCGCACGCGGCGGCGCTGGCGTCAGCGGAGCTGGGCGAGGTGCTCGTGCAGTTCAACGGCCCGGGCGCCTACATCTCGCCCAGCCACTACGACACGGCGCTGTCGGTCCCCACGTGGAACTACCTGACGCTGCAGGTCCATGGCCGCGTGCAGGTGGTCGATGACGAGGCGGGCAAGGATGCGCTGCTCAAGCGCCTGATCGCGACGCAGGAGCCCGACTACGCCGCGCAGTGGCGCGGCCTGCCCGAGGATTTCCAGCGCCGGATGCTGGGCGCGATCGTCGGCTTCCGCATCCCGGTCGCGCGCTGGACGATGAAGGCCAAGCTCAGCCAGAACCGCAGCCCGGCCGAGCGCGAACGCATCCTCGCGCATCAGGAGCACCACGGCTCGCTCGAGGAGCAACTGCTGGCGCGCTGGGTGAGGGAGCTCTCCCCGCGCTGATCGCGCTGATCGCGCGGTGCAAGCATGCGCGCCGCAGAGCGGCGCGCGCCGGCTTACATGCTCACGTAGTTCGGCCCGCCGCCGCCTTCCGGCGTCACCCACACGATGTTCTGCGTCGGGTCCTTGATGTCGCAGGTCTTGCAGTGCACGCAGTTCTGCGCGTTGATCTGCAGCCGCTCGGTGTTGTCATCATTCTTCACGAACTCGTAGACGCCGGCCGGGCAGTAGCGGCTCTCGGGGCCCGCGTACTTGGCCAGGTTCACGTTCACCGGAATGCTCGCATCCTTGAGCGTCAGATGCGCCGGCTGGTTCTCCTCGTGGTTCGTGTTGGACACGAACACCGACGACAGCCGGTCGAAGGTCAGCTTCCCATCGGGCTTCGGATAGTCGATCTTCGGCATCTCGGAGGCCGGGCGCAGGAAGGCGTGGTCGGGCTTGTCGCGGTGCAGCGTCCACGGCGGGCTCTTGACGCCGAGCTTGGGCAGCAGCCACTGCTCGATGCCGGTCATCAGCGTGCCGACCGTGTTGCCCTTCTTGAACCAGGTCTTGAAGTTGCGCGATTGATCGAGCTCCTCGCGCAGCCAGCTGCGCTCGAAGGCGGCCGGGTAGGCGCTGAGCTCGTCCAGCGAGCGGCCCGCGGCGAGCGCCTCGGCGATCGCGTCGGCGCACATCATCCCGGACTTGATCGCGGCATGGCTGCCCTTGATGCGCGCGGCGTTCAGATAGCCGGCGTCGTCGCCGACCAGCGCGCCGCCGGGGAAGACCTGCTTGGGCAGGCTCAGCAGGCCGCCCGCGGTGATCGCGCGCGCGCCGTAGCCCAGGCGCTTGCCGCCCTCGATGTGCTTGCGGATCGCGGGGTGCGTCTTCCAGCGCTGCATCTCCTCGAAGGGCGACAGCCACGGGTTCTGGTAGTCCAGCCCGACCACGAAGCCCAGCGTCACCTTGTTGCCCTCGAGGTGGTAGAGAAAGCCGCCGCCGTAGGTCTGGCTGTCCATCGGCCAGCCGGCGGTGTGCACCACCAGGCCCGGCTGCGCCTTGTCGGCCGGCACTTCCCACAGCTCCTTGATGCCGATGCCGTAGGTCTGCGGATCCTTGCCGGCGTCGAGCTGGAACTTCGCGATCAGCTGCTTGCCCAGATGGCCGCGCGCGCCCTCGGCGAAGATCGTGTACTTGCCATGCAGCTCCATGCCGAGCTGGAAGCCCTCATGCGGCTCGCCGTCCTTGCCCAGGCCCACGTTGCCGGTGGCCACGCCCTTGACGCGGCCCTGCTCGTCGTAGACGACCTCGGCGGCGGCGAAGCCGGCGAAGATCTCCACGCCCAGCGCCTCGGCCTGCTGCGCCAGCCACTTCGTGACATTGCCCAGCGAGATGACGTAATTGCCTTCGTTGTGGAAGCAGCCCGGGATCAGGAACTGCGGCGTGTCGGTGTGGCCGGACTCGCTCAGGAACAGCACCTGGTCGGCGGTGACGGGCTGGTTCAGCGGGGCGCCGAGTTCCTTCCAGTTGGGGAACAACTCGGTGATGGCCTTGGGATCCATGACCGCGCCCGACAGGATGTGGGCGCCGGCCTCCGACCCCTTCTCCAGCACGACCACCGAGATCTCCTGGCCCTTCTCCGCCGCGATCTGCTTGAGCCGGATCGCGGTGGCCAGGCCCGCCGGGCCGCCGCCGACGACCACGACGTCATATTCCATGCTGTCGCGCGGACCGTACTGGGCAACAAGTTCTTCGGAGGTCATGGTCATCCTTGCTCGTTCTAGTCAGAGGCCTGGCCGCCGCGCAGGGCGGCTCGGGGCCGGCTCGCGGAGTGGCTGGGGCGGTTTGCGGCGCATTCTAGCCGTGCGAATCAAAAAAAGAACGGTCGTGCTTTTTATGAAATAGAGAGGGGCGTCGAGGCCGGACGGCAGCGCGCACGGGCGACCCGAAGGGGGCTCCCGCGATGCGGGCGCGCGCCGTAGGATGGCCCGCGTTCAACGACGAGAGGATTCCCATGAGCATTCACGTGCAACGCGACAGGACCGGGCCGATGCGCCAGACGGTGAGCATCCGCGACCACCGCCTGACGGCGGACCAGCCGGTCGCCGGCGGGGGCGAGGACGCCGGCCCCGATCCGCACGAGCTCTATGACAGCGCGCTGGGCGCGTGCAAGGCGCTGACGGTGCTCTGGTACGCGCAGCGCAAGGGCATGGCGCTGGAGGACGTGCTGGTGGAGGTGGAGCGCGACGGGTCACAGGAGCGGCAGGGCGTGTACAAGCTCAAGACCTCGCTGACCTTCGTCGGCGAGCTGAGCGACGACGAACGCCAGCAACTGCTCGCGGTGGCGGCGAAATGTCCGGTGCACAAGCTGATGACGCAGGTGACCACCGAGATCGAGACGGTGATGGCCGGCTGAGCACCGGGCTGGCGCCGGACGGTCGCGGGGCTGGCGCAGCGTTGGCGCAGGGGGGCGCGGGATGCGCGTTCGCGGGCTTGATCGCGGGCCGGGTCTTGCGTGCTATCGTGGCCGGCACCTGTCCGGTCACACGAGAAGTTTTGCGAGAGACCTTGCCATGAGCTACAGCATTGATCTGGAGGGCCGCGTGGCCCTCGTCACGGGCGCGTCCAGCGGGCTGGGCGCGCAGTTCGCCAGGACGCTGGCCAAGTCGGGCGCCTGCGTGGTGCTGGCGGCCAGACGCGTGGAGCGGCTCAAGGCGCTGCGCGCGGAGATCGAGGCCGGCGGCGGCGACGCGCACGTGGTGCAGATGGACGTCACGGACCTGGAGAGCATCGCGGCGGCGGTGGCGCGGGCGGAGACGGAGGTCGGGACGCTGGACATCCTGATCAACAACTCGGGCGTGAGCACGACGCAGAAGCTGGTCGACGTGTCGCCGGAGGACTACGACTACGTGATGGACACGAACGTTCGCGGCGCGTTCTTCGTCGCGCAGGAGGTGGGCAAGCGCATGCTGGCGCGGGCCCGCGGCGCGGCGCCAGGGACCTACACCGGCGGGCGCATCGTCAACATCGCGTCGATGGCGGGGCTGCGGGTGCTGTCGCAGATCGGCGTGTACGCGATGAGCAAGGCGGCGGTGGTGCACATGACCAAGGCGATGGCGCTGGAGTGGGGCAAGTACGACATCAACGTCAACGCGATCTGTCCGGGCTACATCGACACCGAGATCAACCACCACCACTGGACCACGGACCAGGGCCGCAAGCTGGTGGAGCTGCTGCCGCGCAAGCGCGTGGGCACGCCGCAGGACCTGGACACGACGTTGCTGATGCTGTGCGCCAAGGAGAGCCGCTTCATCAACGGCGCGATCATCCAGGCGGACGACGGCTTCGGCGTGTGAGCGCTGCGTCCGGGATTCGACGGATTCGAGAGCAAAGAACGTAGAGAGTAGAGAGAGCCGATGGCGGTGAGAGAACTGAGCGCGCTGGAAGCGCGCGTGCTGGCGGTGCTGGTGGAAAAGGAATCCACGGTGCCGGACAGCTATCCGATGTCGCTGAACAGCCTGACGCTGGGCGTGAATCAGAAGACCGCGCGCGATCCGGTGATGAACGCGAGCGAATCGGACGTCGCGGCGGTGCTGGACGAGCTCAAGGCGATGAGCCTGGTGAACAGCGTGAGCGGCAGCCGGGTGGCGCGCTTCGAGCACAACATGCGGCGCGTGCTGGGCATCCCGGGCCAGGCGGAGGCGCTGCTGGCGGTGCTGATGCTGCGCGGGCCGCAGACCTCGGCGGAGCTGCGGATCAACTGCGAGCGGCTGCATCGCTTCGCGGACGTGTCGTCGGTGGAGGGCTTCCTCGACGAGTTGGCCGCGCGCGAGCCGGCGCTGGCGGTGAAACTGGCGAAGGCGCCGGGCGCGCGCGAGGCGCGCTGGGCGCATCTGCTGAGCGGCGAGCCGGCGCAGCCGGTGGCGGCCGCTTCGGCGCCGGTGTCGTCGAACAGCGCGCGCGACGAGGAGATCGCCGCGCTGCGCGCCGAGGTCGAGCAGCTGAAGGCGGCGGTGGCGCGGATTCAGCAGGAACTCGGCATCGCGTGATCGCCGGCCGGGGCGCTGATCAAGGCGCTGATCAAGGCGCTCATCGAGGGGCTGATCAGGGCGCCGGTGGTGCCATCAGCATCTCGCTGAGCGGGCGCGCATGGCGCCAGCCGGTCTCCTCGAGCATCGGCTGGTCGTAGAACCGGGGCACGGGCCCGAGGCAGAGCAGGCCGAGCGGCTCGGCACCCTCGGGCAGCGCGAGCGCGCGGGCGAGCTGCGCCGGATCGAACATCGACACCCACCCGAGGCCGAGGTTCTCGGCGCGTGCCGCGAGCCAGAGGTTCTGGACCGCACAGGCGGCGGAGCACCAGGCCATCTCGCGCGGCTGGCTGAGCCGGCCGAAGACCGTGCCGTCGTCGGGCGCGAGCACCACGCCGAGCAGCTCGGCGCAGTCGCGCAGGCCTTCGACCTTCAGGCGCAGGAACTCCGCGCCGCGCGCGCCGAGCGCGTCGGCGGTGCGCTGGCGTTCCGCCTCGACGATGCCGATCAGCCGCTCGCGCCAAGTGGGCGTGCTCAGGCGCATGAAGCGCCAGGGCTGCATGAGGCCGACCGAAGGGGCCGCGTGCGCGGCCTGGAGCAGCCGTTCCAGCTGATCGTCAGGCAGGGGCGGGGAGGGCGTGAAATGCCGCATGTCCCGGCGCAGCGCGATCGCGCGGTAGATGGTGGCGCGCTCGGTGTCGTCGAAGCAATGCTGAGAGGTCGTCATTCCCGCATTGTCGGCGGGGCTTGGCCTCAGGGCCTGCGGAACTCGTTCTCCACCCAGGCGCTGGCGCTGGACTCGCTGAGCCGAAAGCTGGCGGGCACGCGGACCTGCGCGATCTGCTCGCCGTGCTCGTCCCTGGCGCTGAGCAGCGCGTAGGGGTTGTCCTCGTCGGGCACGATGTCGAGCAGGACCTCGAGCCGGCCGTCGGGCGTGTCCACCTTCAGGCTCTTGTGCAACTGGGCGTGCAACTGCTGCTCATGCCGGCGCAGCACTTCGGAGGCGGTCTTCACCAGCGTGTTGAACGCGGCGGCATCGAGCGGTTTGGGGTTCTTCTTGTCGCGGCCCATCGTCCAGGGGCCCACGAGCGCCGGCTCGGCCTCGCCGGCCAGCGTCATCGCGACGGCCCAGCCGTCGTCGTCCTCGTTCTTGATCACCGTCGCGGTCCAGCGCTCGTCGCGCCACAGGCGCGGCTCTTGAATGATCGTGTGTTCGTCGTCAGGGGAATCGGTGCTCATCCGGACGAAGGTATCACGGCCCGCGAGGGGCCGCGAACAGGCATCGCGTTTGCCGATGTCCTGCCATGTTCGATCTGCAGGTCAATGGCTGGGAGCTGCTCGCGCGGGCGGCGCTGATCTACTTCGCGCTCTTCATCATGGTGCGCGTCTCCGGCAAGCGGACGGTGGGGCAGTTCACGCCCTTCGACCTGCTCGTCGTGATGCTGCTGAGCGAAGCCGTCAGCAACGCGCTCAGCGGCGGCGACGATTCGGTGCTCGGCGCGTGGATCCTGGCGGCGGCGCTGATCTTCATGAATGGGCTGCTGGGCTTCGTCAGTTCGCGCAGCAAGAAGCTGGAGCGCTTGCTCGAAGGCCATCCCGTGCTCATCGGGCGAGACGGGCAATGGTTCGATGAGGTGCTGCGGCGTCATCGCCTGGGGGCGTCGGACGCGGAGAAGGCGCTGCGCGAGGCCGACTGCGCCCTGGGCGATCTCAAGCTCGCGGTGCTCGAGACCGACGGCAGCATCAGCATCGTCAAGCGCTGACGCGGCGGCGCTCCGTGCGGCGCTTCCCGCCGGAGGCCGCGGGGTCGATGCGCGCCTTCAAGGTGTCCTTCATCCATTGGAGCGCGGTCTCCTTGCGCTGCGGCGATTCGGCGGCGGTGCAATCGCCGGGCACCCACACGCGCAGGCCGCGCACGTAGGCGTCCATGGCGGTGCACTGGACGCAGTAGTCGGCGGCCAGGCCGGTGATCACGAGGTCCTTGGCCTTGAGCTCGTCCAGCAGCAGGGCCAGTGGTGTCTGATAGAAGCCGGAATGGCGCGGCTTGAGCACGAACAGGTCGTCCTTGGCGGGCGCGAGCAGCCGCGCGAGCTGCGCCGCGTGGCCGCCGGAGCGCCGGCATTCGCGCATGAGGAGGGACTCGTCGGAGCGCCAGTGGCCGAAGTTGTCGTTGACGTAGACGGTGGTCCAGCCCTCGGCGCGGAACTGGCGCTTGAGCGCGGCGGTGGCGCGCGCGGCCTCGACGGCGGCGGGCGCGAGCGCCTCGGCGCCTTCGAAGCGCAGCGGATTGATGAAGTCCACCAGCAGCAGCACGCGGCGGGAGGTCGCGAGGGTGGACGTGCGGACGCGGGCGTTGGCGGCGGTGGTCATGAGCGTGGCGGAGCAAGCGCCATTCCCAGCGAGCGGCAGCGACAATCGCCGGATGACCGACGCCTCTCCGCCGCCCCAGGTTCAGCCGCGCAATCCCTTGCACGGGCTGACGCTCGAAGCCATCGTCACCGCGCTGGTGGACGAGTACGGCTGGGAGGGCCTGGACGCGCGGATCCCGCTGCGCTGTTTCGCCTTCGAGCCCAGCATCAAGTCCAGCCTGAAGTTCCTGCGCAAGACGCCGTGGGCGCGGGAGAAGGTGGAGGGGCTCTACCTCTTCATGCTGCGCGAGCGCCGGCGCAACGCGGGCGGCTGAGCGGGCGCCTTGCCGCTGTCCGGCGCGATCTCCGCGATCTCCGCGATCGCGCCGGCCGTCCACGCCGCCGCGCGCGCCTTCAAGGCCGGATTGCATTTCGTCTTCGCGAGCTTGCGATAGCCCGCCGCGGTGAGGTGGATCTCGTTGGCCCAGTCCTTGCTGACGCCGGTCGTGCGCGGGTCCGCCGGCGTGGTGCCGCCTCGCGTATCCAGCACGAGGAAGCCGCCGATGCGTGTCTTCACGCGGTGCTCGAGGAAGTCGAAGAACCAGTCCACGAGCACGCGGGCGATGGCCGGCCAGTCGCCGTCCGGAATGCCGGCCGCGAGCAGGCCGGGCGCGAGCCACGGCCCGGCCACGCCGTTCACGGCGGGCGCGAAGCGCGGGGTCATGTAGTCGTAGACGTGGGTGACGATGTCCATGCCGGCGAAGTTCTGGTCGCGCAGGGCGTCGAGCGCCACATAGGCCGCGAGCAGTTCCTCGCACAGGCTGGCCCAGCCCGCCTGCGACAGATAGCGGGTCGGGCCCTGGTCGGCGGGGAGCCACTCTTTCGGGAAGCGCAGGATGCGCTGGGCGATGTCGTGGCCTTCGCCGCGCCTGAGCCATTCGACGAGGTCGTTGCCGCCGCCGGAGATCAGCATCGCGCGCCAGTCGGGCATGCCGCGCAGCGTCATCGCGAGGTTGAACTTGGAGAACTTGCGCGGATCGGCGAGGTCGCGCAGTTGCTGGCCGGGCATCGCGTAGTTGACGACGGCGACGTTCTTGCCGAAGTCCAGCGCGTTGAACAGGCTGCCCGTGATCCAGGGCGGCAATGAGCCGAAGGAGCCCCACGAATCGCCGTGGGCGATGACGGGCACGGAGGAATTGAAGTCGGTGCGGTCCTCCATCAGGTCCTGATGGGAGTAGATCGTCGTGGTCATGGGTGCCTCCCCGATGCTGCCGTCGCAGCGCTGAGGGTACGAACAGGACCAGGGCAATCGCCATCCCCAGCTTCAAGGTCGCATGTGGCGCCGCCTGCGGCGGCGGGTGTCACGAAACGGTGTTGAAATCGCCGCCCTGGAGGAAATGACCATGAGCGAACGCAACACGCGGCTGGACGCGATCTACGCCGAGGCGGCGCCCGAGATCGCGGAGTTCTGGAATGACTGCCGTGAGGCGGGTCTTGAAGCCCATACGGAGGAGGCGACTGGTGCGGTCGACGCGGAGATCAGCGGCTTCTTCGAGCGGCTGAAGGCGCTGCCGGACCCGTCGACGGATGAGCAGGTGCTGGCGGAGATGAAGCAGCTCTACGAGGCGCTCGACCGGATCAACGCCGACCTGGAGCATGGCCTGCTCGAGACCGACGAGCGGGAGCTGCTGGTGCCGGTGTTCGTCGCCGCGGCCGAGGCCTGCGGGGTGGACCCGGAGGCCTATGACGGAGAACCGGGCGGGGAGTATCGGGAGTTCTGAGCTGACCGCCGCCAACGTGACCAAGCGGTCCAGTCAACTCAAGCCGTTGCGAGACATTCGGTACTTTGAAAGTGCCGAGGTCCCGCACGTGGGCGCGTCGATGCCGCGCTATGCGTCTGAGCTGTTCAAGCTTGCGAAGGAGGCCGTGGCGCTGGGTCAGCGCATCGCCCGCAAATGCGAAGAGCTCGGCGTCTCCATCGGGAGTGCGGATCACCTGTACGTCTGCTTCACGCCTTCCCTGGAGGAGGGCGCCGTGGCCTTCACGGACTATGCGGTCGAGCCTTGGCACAGATACGTGCTGTGCGGCCTGGACCGCGGCTTCAACGAGCGCAGTGCGCGCGAGCAGCTCCAGGCGGTCTGCGACGCGACGTTTGAAGCCGTCGCGGCGCTCGCGCAAGCCGGGGCCGATCAGTTGCCTTCACTGCAGCGGGACGTCGTGGCCAAGGGGGACGCGCTGCGCGTGACCTTGCGGACCAAGCAGACGAAGAAGTATCGGATCACCGTCGAGCAGACGGTGCCCGTTCATCCGTCGCCAAGCCAGGTCTTCGCGCGAGTGGAAGAGCTCGCGACCTCGAAGGTCGTGGAATTCGAGGTGGCGGCAGTGCCGTTTCATGACGACGCGCCGGCCTTGGTGGATCGCCTGGCCATCGTGGACGAGGTCCTGGTGATCCACCCGCGGAAGTCGTTCCGCGCGGAGCTTGTCACTCGGCAGTACGACCTGCCATTGCGAATCAGCCTTCGGGAGGGCTTTGATGCGTTGGAGCGCCCGAAGCGCCTTTGAACGTGCCGTAAGCCACATCGCTCTGTGCGCGCCCGCTCGATCTAGGGGGGACGTTTCCATTAATGGAACGGAGACAATTCGCGGCCATCGAAGAGGGATAACAGCTTGGGAGCACCGTGATGGACTGGCGGTTGAAAGTAGCGCGACAGGCTGTCCTGGCCCGCATCCCGTTCGGATATGGACTGCGGCGGATCAAGCGCAAGGTCTTCGGCTACCAGCCGAATCTCGGCAACCTGAGAGAGACCCTGGCCTGCTGGCGCCAGATGCGCGACGGGCTCGAACGGGCCGGTGGATCGGTGGAGGGCGCCACGGTGCTCGAGATCGGGACCGGCTGGTTCCCGACGATCCCCGTCATGCAATGCCTCGCGGGCGCGAAGCATGTCTACATGTCTGATCTCAACGTCCATCTGGACGACGTGAGCTTCGCCGCGACCCTCGACTTCCTGCGCCGCGAGCTGCCGAATGAGCCGCGGCTGCGCGAGATCCAGTCCCGCCGCGATGTCCCGGTCAGCTATCTGGCGCCGTTCGACGTCAACGCGATCCCCGACGGATCGATCGACATCGTGAGCTCGCGCACGGTGCTCGAGCACATCCCCCCTGAGGCCCTCGTCCAGCTGTTCACGGCCCTGCGGCCCAAGCTGTCGCCTCGCGGCCTCATGGTCCATCTGGTGGACCATTCCGATCACCTTGAGCATTCGGACAAGTCGATCAGCAAGATCAACTTCCTGACCTGGCCCGAGCGCAAGCACGCGTGGATCAACCGGCTGACCCGCGAAGGCGAGAACCGGCTGCGGCATCACGAGTACGCGGCCGTCTTCGCCGCGGCGGGATTCGACGTCCTGATCGACGACGCGCAGGTGCACAAGCCGACGCGTGCGCTGGCCAAGTCGCTGCCGCTTCAGCCGCGCTATGCGGCGATGGCGCCGGAACAGCTGGCGACGATGTCGTCGCTGTACGTGTGCAAGGCGGCGGCTTGAACCGGCCTCACATCGCCAAGCGCTTCCCCAACCGATACAGGAATTCCTGGAACTCCTCCAGCGACTTCACCCGCACGTGCTCATTGAGCCCATGCACCCCGCTGGGCTCGGTCCCCGTGAACGCCCCGACGCCATAGGTCCAGATCCCCGCGTTGTTGAGGAATCGTCCATCGGTCGTCGCGACCAGCATCGTCGGGATCACCGGCACACCCGGCCAGAACTCCGCGGCGGTCGCTTCCACCGCCTGGATCACCGCCGGCGACATCGGCGGCTGCGGCGATGCCAGCGCCTCGTTGCTCGCCTTCACCGCGATCTTCTCGTCGGCCAGCACCTTCACCAGCGTCTTGCGCACTTCTTCCTCCGGCTGCCCCGGCAGGATGCGGCAGTTCACCGTCGCACGCGCCCGCTGCGGCAGCGCGTTCGTCGCGTGCCCGGCCTCCACCATCGTCGCCACGCAGGTCGTGCGCACGCTCGAGTTGTACAGCGGCGACTTCGCCCACAAGCGCTCCAGCGCCGCCGTGTCCGTCGGCTTGGCCAGCAGCGCGCGGATGTCCGCCGCCTCGTCCTTGTTGCCCTCCAGCGCCGCCACCCGCTCGAAGTAGGCGCGCGTCGTGTCGTTGAACTGGATCGGGAAGTCGAACTTCGCCAGCCTCGCCAGCCCCTCCGCCAGGTGGTAGATCGCGTTATCCCGCACCGGCCGCGCGCTGTGGCCGCCGGGGTTCGTCACCTCGAGCTCATAGGTGACGAAGACCTTCTCGCCGATCTGCAGGCTGTACGACACCGGCCGGTCCTGCGCGTCGAGCACGCCGCCTCCGCCCTCGTTCAGCGCCAGCTCCGCATCGATCAGCGGCCGGTGATGCTTGAGCAGGTAGTCCACGCCATCCCACTTCGAGGGGACGATCTCCTCGTCGCAGGTGAGGGCCAGGATGATGTCCCGCTTCGGAAGGAATTTCTCCTCCTTGTAGCGGATCATGTTGCTCACATGCGAGGCCGCATGCGACTTGTCGTCCAGCGTGCCGCGCCCGTAGTACACGCCGTTCTCCTCGACCAGCTTGAACGGGTCGCGGATCCAGTCCTCGCGCCGGGCCTCGACGACGTCCAGATGCGCCACCAGCAGCAGCGGCCGCTTCTCGCCGCTGCCCTTGAGCCGCAGCACCAGGTTGCCCTTGCTCGGCCCGTCCGGCGGCACCACGAGCCGCATGTCGCTCTCGGCGTATCCCGCCTGGCGCAAGCGCCTGGCCATCGTCTCGGCCGCCACGGTGCAACTGCCGGTGGACTGCGTCGTGTTGGTCTCGACCAGCTCCTTGAAGATGTCGTGGAAGCGGCGCAGCTCGCGCGGCGGCGTCGCGTCCGCGGCGAGCGCCGCGGCATGGGGAACCAGGATCGTCAGTGCGACGGCAAGCGTCGACCAGGCACGGGTCATGGAGGCCTCCCTTGGGGTGTGGCGCCTGCGCTGGCCAAGCGCGGCGCCGAGGGATGCTCCTACGAATGCACCGGAGCAGCGCTACCGGCAAACCCTGATGACGATCCTGGCCAGGCGCTCACTTCGCCGAATCGACGATCGCGCTCACGATCCCCGGATACACCGTCGCGCCGGTGTTGCGGTCGAACAGCCCCATGCTGTGGTTGTTCGAGGCCCCGCCCGCGTCCCAGTACACCGGCACCGCCCCATGCGTCCACGCCGAGCGCGCCACGTACCGGTCCCACGCCGTGCGGTAGGCCTCCGCGCCCGAGAACTCCGTGCGCCGGATCGCGCCGAACTCGCCCAGGATCACCGGAATGCCCTGGTCCACGAAGCGCGTCTTGATCTTCTGGAACTGCCCGTCGATGTAGGCCTCGTTCGCCCAGGTCTCCGTGTTGGACGGACTCGTCGCCCCCGCGCCCCACTGCCAGATGCTGCTGTTCTCGTTCAGCGTGAAGTTGTACGGGTCGTAGAAATGCACCTCCATCATCAGCCGCTGGCTCGCCGAATCCGCCGGCATCGTCGCGAAGTTCACCGCGTGATCGATGTTGGTGTTGAAGCCCTGGACCACCAGGTGCCGCGCCAGATTCCCGCCACCGGTCGCGCGCACCGCGTTCACGAAGGTCTGGTTGAAGCTGTTCTGCACCGTGTAGTACTCGACCGTCGGCGTGCCGTAGTCGCCATCCACCATCACCTCGTTGGTGCCCGCGAACAGCAGCGTGTCGTCATAGCCCTTGAAGGCGTTGGCGATCTGCGTCCAGAACTTGGTGATGCGCGCATTCACCGCCGCCTGCTGCGCATAGGTCGGCTGCATCCAGCCGCCATCCCAGTGGATGTTGATCATCGTGTACAGACCGGCGCTCCGCGCGTAGTCCACCACCTGCTTCACCCGCGCCATCCACGTCGCACTGATGTTGTCGTTGGCATCGGCGTACTGCTTCCAGGACACCGGGATGCGCACCGTCTTGAAGCCCGCCGCCTTCACCGCGTTGAACATCGACTGCGTGACCGCCGGATTGCCCCACGCGGTCTCGCCGCCAATGGCCTCCAGCGAGTTGCCCAGGTTCCAGCCCGCGCCCATCAGCTTGGACAGCTGCAGGCTGGTCAGGTCCCGCATGCCGGGCACCGTGATCGCGAAGTTCTGGGTGGACTTCGCGCCGCAGCTGTTGGTGTAGGTGGCCACCGCCGTGCAACTGGCCTTCGCGGTCATGCCCAGCTCGCGCGTGGTCGCCGACGCGCCGCAGCCGGACCAGGCCCAGGATCCGCCGCTGGTCGGCTGCGGTCCGAGCGTCAGCGTGCCACCCGCGGCCACCGTCGCCGACGAGGTGTTGCTCCAGGCGCCGCTCCCGACCCTGACGTAGGGATTGATCGCCGTCGGCGAGCAGCTCTGCGCGCTCGCCACCCATCCGCTCGTCAGGCCGGTCGCCGCCATCAGCAGCGCGGCCAGGGTTCTTGCCTTCATCGTCTTGTCTCCGTGAGTTGTGATGGGCATGCGCGCCATTGCGCGCATGGTCCGGTGAGGACTCTGGAAAACTCGATAGACAGCAGAGAAGCCGAGCGCCGGCCCCGCGGCCGGCGTGCAGTCAAAGGACGTTCAGACCGCGCCGCGCTGCGCCTCCAGGCGGGTGCGGATCTCGGCCATGCCACGCTCGGTCAGCTCGAAGCGCGACACCGAGATCAGCGCCAGCAGCAGCCCCAGCACCGGGATGCCGGACAGCAGGATGCGGATCATGAAGATGGCGTGCTCGCTCTGCACCGGCAGCTTCGAATCAAAGCCGGTGAACTGCAGGATCCAGCCCGACGCGCCGACGCCCAGCGCGATGCCGACCTTGGAAATCCACGACTGGCAGGCCGCGAACGAGCCCTCGCGGCGCTGGCCGGTCTGCAGCTCGTCGTAGTCGATGACGTCGGCCACGGTCGATCCATACAGCGTCCAGAAGCCCGCGCCGGTGAAGGCGACGAAGCCGCAGGCCAGCAGCTGCAGCGCGGGGCGCTCCGGGTCGTAGAGCCACCAGTCGCCGATGAAGGCGCAGATCGCCAGCGACAACACCAGCGCCAGTGCCGCGCGCTTGCCATGCCGCCGCGCGATGTAGTTGAAGAACGGGATGCCGATGAAGCCGAACACCATGCCGGCCACGCCCATCGCGGTGTTCCACTTGGTCGCCAGCGCGATGTCGCCCTTGCACACGTAGTAGACGGTGGCGTAGTAGCCCAGCGCCGACACCATCGCCGTGCCGATGCCGTAAGCCAGCATCATCCCCAGGATGTGCCGGAACGGCCGGCAGCGCAGCGTGCGCCACAGCGTGTCGGCGAAGGGGATGTGCGTCTGCGAGTGCGCCACCAGCTTCTCGTAGTAGCGCTCGCGCACCGTCATGAACATCACGATGGACACCGCCACCATCACCGCGCCCAGCAGCGCGCAGTAGGTCTGCGCGCCGCGCAGGATGTCGGGCTTGCCGTCCGCCCCATGGAACCACGCCAGCGTCGTGAACTGCGCGGCGAAGAACATCGCCAGCTCCGGCGCTTTCTGGATCGCGTTCTTGATGGACATCACGTTGGTGCGCTCGTGATAGTCCGGCGTCATCTCCGAGCCCAGGCTCAGCCACGGCATGTTGAAGCAGCTCATCACCGGCACGTAGATGGCGGTGGAGATGACCATGAACGTGAAGTACTGCATGTCCGTCCACCCGCGGCCGACGGCGAACATCAGCGGCAGGCCGACGCCCGCCAGCACGCCGCCGACCAGGATGAAGGGCCGCCGCCGGCCGTAGCGCGTGCGGGTGTTGTCGGAGATCCAGCCGAAGATCGCATCGGACGCGGCGTCGATGAAGATCTTGATCATCTGCGCCGTCGAGATCAGGCCCGGCGCGACGCCCAGGAACACGTTGAAGACGTGGAAGGCAAGCGACGCGTAGAGCCAGTGGCCCCACAGGTCGATCATCGAGCCGAGCCCGTAGCCGACCTTCTGCGGCATCGGCACGCGGTCGGCGGGACGGATCACGTGCGGTGCCGGCGCGGTGCCGGCGTCGGAGGAGGTCAGACTGGTGGCGCTCATGGCGGTCCTCAGAGGATGCGGCGTTCCTGGACGATCCGCGCGTAGTAGCGCGCCGACAGCTTGGGCGTGCGGACCTGCGTGCCGTAGTCGCAATGCACGATGCCGAAGCGCCGCTGGTAGCCGTCCTCCCATTCGAAGTTGTCGATGAAGGACCACAGGAAGTAGCCGTCCACCGGCACGCCGTCCCCGATGGCGCGATGCAGCTCGCGCAGGTGGCCGCGCAGGAAGTCGCGCCGGTGCAGGTCGTGGCACTCGCCGCCGATGACCGGCTCGTCGTCGTAGCCGCAGCCGTTTTCGGTGATGTAGATCGAGCGGTGGCCGTAGAGCTCGGCCACCATCCGCGGCGCCCAGTACATCGACTGCGGCACCAGGTGCAGCCACGGCGGATCGGCGCGCGGGTAGTTCTTCGGCAGCGCGAGCTGCTCATAGCCGGCCGCGTTGCCGGCCGCCCGCACGTAGTGGCCCGTGTAGATGTTCAGGCCGAGGAAATCGGTCGGCTGGCTGATCAGCTCGAAGTCGCCCGGCAGCACCTTGGGCGCCGCGTCGCCAACGCGCTGCAGGTAGGACTCTGGATAGTGGCCCGCGTGGATCGCGCCCAGGATGTGGGCGTTGCGGTCGCGGAACCAGGCGGTCGCGGCGGCGATGTCCTCGGGGCTTTCGCTGACCGGCACGCTGACGTCGCAGTTGTCGGTCAGGCCGACCTTGGCGCCGGCGCCGCCGTGCAGGCGCACCGCGCGCACCGCATGGCCATGGGCCACGATCGCGTGGTGGTAGGTCTGGTTGACGACCGCCTCGGGCTCGCGGCGGCCCGGCGCCTTGGTGCCGAAGCCGTAGGCCAGCATCGTGAAGCAGCGGATCTCGTTGAGCGTGATCCAGTGCTTCACGTCATCGGCGAAGGCCTTGACGACGACCTCGGCGTAGCGCGCGAAGGCGTCGACCGTCTCGCGCGAGGTCCAGCCGCCGCGCTCCTCCAGCGCCATCGGCAGGTCCCAGTGGAACAGCGTCACCCACGGCGTGATGCCGTGCTTGCGCAGGCTGGCGAAGAGCCGGCGGTAGAAGGCGATGCCTTCCTCGTTCACGGCGCCGGTGCCGTCCGGAATGATGCGCGGCCAGGCGATCGACATCCGGTAGTCCTTCAGGCCCAGCGAGGCCATCAGCGCGAAGTCCTCGTCGAAGCGGTGGTAGTGGTCGACGGCCACGTCCAGCGTGTCGCCGTCGTGCACGGCGCCAGGCTGGCGGCTGAAGCGGTCCCAGTTGGACTCGCCCTTGCCGCCTTCGAAGGCGGCGCCCTCGATCTGCGGCGCGGAGGCGGACACCCCGAACACGAAGGTGTCGGGGAAGGGCGTGGCGTAGCCGAACGCCGGCAGCGGCGTGAGGGTCGTCAGCGGCGAGGACAGGGAGGAGGCGGTGGTGGAACTCAAGGGACTGCTCGTGATGTCAGGGTGGAAGGGGGAGGGCAGCGCGGTGGCGGCTGCTCAGCGGGATTCGTCCAGCAGGCGCGTCAGCGTCGGCTTCATCGCCTGCGCCCAGAGGCGGTAGCCGTTCTCGTTCGGGTGCAGCCAGTCGGGCATGACCTCGGGCGAGAGCGTGCCGTCGGGATTCGTCAGCGCCGCGCCGATGTCCAGGAAGTGCACGGCCTGCCCGTCGGCGAAGCCGCGGATCAGCGCATTGATCTCGTTGTTGAGCACGCGTGCGCGGCCATCGGGCTTGGGATCGCGCGGGAAGATCGCCAGCAGCAGGATCTTGCTGGCGGGCTGGCGCATGCGGATCTCGTCGATCAGGCGGCGGATGCCGGCGGCGGTGGCGGCCGGCGCGTCCTGCCGGTCACCGGTGTTGTTGGTGCCGATCATCAGCACGGTGAGCTTGGGCGCGATGCCATCGATCTCCCCGTGCTGCAGGCGCCACAGCACGTTCTCGGTGTGGTCGCCGCCGAAGCCCAGCGCCAGCGCGTCGTAGCGGGCGTAGTGCTCGGCCCAGACGGCCTTGCCGGCGTCTTCCCAGCCCTGGGTGATGGAGTCGCCGATGAACACGACCTGCGGGTTCCTGCCCGCCGCGCGCATCGCGCGGATCTCCGCCAGCTTCTGCTCGTGGCGCGGCATCCACCAGTCCAGCGACCAGGACTGCAGCAGCGGCGAGGGCGTGACCGACTCGGTGCGGTAGTCCGCGCAGACCGCGTTGGCCTGTCCGCGCCGCAGCACGCGCACGTTGGCGATCGACAGCTCGCCGCGTCCGCCGGTCTCGACCGAGAACGGCAGCGTGACGCGGCTGAAGTCGTCGCCCTCGCGATGGAAGCACGACAGCGCGAACGACAGCCGCTGCCATCCCTTGCCCTCGAGCGCGCGGCCCGGCAGCAGATGGTTGACCTTGCGCTCGCAGCCGTCGCCGCAGGCCAGCTTGAACGAGAGCCCGCCCTGGTGCAGGTCCTTGACGTCGATGTCGAACTCCAGCGTGCCGTGCGCGAGGTAGGGGCGCAGGTCCAGCGGCGCGCCGCCGGTCACGCGCAGGCTCGCGTACCAGGCGTCCTGCCAGGTCATCGTGACCGCGTCGCGCGCGCCGTCCTTGCCACTGCGCCGCGCCGAGATCCGCGTGGTGGAGGGCTGGGCCTGGGCCGGGGACGCCGGCGCGGGCGGTGCCTCGGCGCGGTCGCCCGTCAGCGGCGCGCTGCGTTCGAAGTCGCCGATGGTCAGCTGGTAGCCCTTCATCGGCTGGCCGACGAACAGGCGCAGCTCATCGGCGGGCGCCGCCGGCGGCGCATCGGCCGCCCGTGCGCCGGGGGCCAGGCAGGACAGCGCGGCGGCGGAGGCGGACAGGAGGATCGGGCTCAGCTTCATGGTGTCGAGGAAATGGGGGGGCGGATCGATCAGAGCGCCAGGTTCATCGGGCCGGACGGAGCCGGGCATCGAGGCGCCGCGTCTCTCCGGGCTTGAGCTGAAGGGTCGCGCGGTGCGGGCCGGCGCGCACGATGACGCGCCGCGTGCCAGAGAAGCCCTCGGGCGATGCCGCCGGCGCGCGCAGCGTGACCGCGGTCACGCGGCCGGCGGACCAGGCCAGATCGACCTCGATGCCGCCGCGCGCGCGCAGGCCGCTGGCGTGGCCCTCGCGCCAGGCGGCGGGCAGGGCGGGCAGCAACTGGAGCTCACCGGCATGCGACTGCAGCAGCATCTCGATGACCGCGGCCGTGTAGCCGAAGTTGCCGTCGATCTGGAACGGCGGATGCGCGTCGAGCAGGTTGGGATAGGTGCCGCCGGCGTTGTTGGACTCGGTGCCGGGGCCGGCCTGCTCCGCCGCGCGGGCGCCGGGCGTGGCCAGCAGGCCGCGCAGCATGCGGTAGGCGTGGTCGCCGTCGCCCAGCCGCGCCCAGAACGCCATCTTCCAGGCCATCGACCAGCCGGTGCCCGCGTCGCCGCGCGCCTGGAGCGTGCGGCGCGCCGCAGCCGCCAGGGCGGGCGTGCGCACCGGCGAGATCTGCCGCCCCGGGAACAGCGCGAACAGATGGGACACATGGCGGTGGGTGTCGCCCGGCGTGTCGAGCACGGGATCGCGCTTCTCGTCCAGCCATTCGAGCAACTGGCCCCAGCTGCCGACCTTCGGACCGGCGAGCCGGTCGCGCAGCGCCGCGACGTGATCGCGCCACGCGCGTTCGTTGCCGGCCGCCTCGGCGGCCGCGACCGCGTTGTTGAACAGGTCCCACAGGATCTGCTGGTCGTAGCTGACGCCATCTTCGACCGGGCCGTGCTCCGGCGACCAGCCCATCGGCGCGACCAGCCGGCCGTCAGGCAGCGGCTTGAGCTGGTCCTCCCAGAAGGCGACGACCTCCTTCATCAGCGGCAGCGTGACCTCGCGCAACTGGCGCGTGTCGCCGCCGAAGGCGTAATGCTCCCAGAAGTGCTGCAGATACCAGGCGTTGCCGGTCTTGTTCCAGAGGTAGCCCATGCCGCCGAACGGATTGGACTCGGTGCGCACGGTCCAGCCGCGCACCGGGCGGCCTTGCGCGGTCAGGAAACGTTCCTCGGGCGGGCGGGCCTCGCCGGCATGGGCGCCAATGGGAATGGGCTCGCTCGACGTCGCGCCGCTGGCCGCGCCGGCGGCGGCTGTGGCCAGCGCGCGCTCGGCGGTCTCGGCGACCACGCGGCGGTACACCGGGATCTGGCTCTGCACGAAGCCGAAGAAGGGCCGCGCCATCTCCGCCAGATTGGCCGTCTCCGCCGGCCAGTAGTTCATCTGGACGTTGATGTTGGTGTGGTAGTCCGAGCTCCACGGCGGCGTGAGGCTGTCGTTCCACAGGCCCTGCAGGTTGGCCGGCAGCGAGTCGCGCGAGCTGGCGATCAGCAGATAGCGGCCGTACTGCGCGTGCAGCGCCTCGAGCTCGGGGTCGCCGCCCTCGACCGTGTAGCGGCGCAGGCGCTCGCCGGTGGGCAGCGCGCGGCGCTCGTCGCCGCTGCGCCCGAGGTCCAGCGCCAGCCGCGCGAAGAAGCGTTGATGGTCGGCCACGTGCTGCGCGAGCAGCGCGGTCCAGGGCTGGGCGGCGGCCGCGTCGACCTGCGCGGCGACGCGCGGCAGCGGGTCGGTGCCGCTGTCGAAACCCTTGGCCGCGTCGGGCAGGTAGCTGGTGCCGGCGCCGAGCACCACGGTCAGCGCGTCGCAGCCGCTGAAGACGAGTTGATCGCCGTCGACGCGGATGGAGCCGCCTTCGGCGATCACGCGCGCCTGCGCCGCGTAGCGCATGCCGTTCGGCAGCGCGCCGGTCGACGTCAGGCGCGCGCCGGCCGCGGCCTCGGCGCTGAGTCGCGCGCCATGGCGATCGGTCAGCGCGAGCGAGCCGCTGTACTGCCCGGGCCGGTCCGCGCTCAGCCGCAGCACGATGGCCTGCGCGGGATGGCTCGCGAGGGCCTCGCGCGTGAAGCGGACGCCGCCGCGCGTGTAGCTGACGCGATGGACCGCGTCGCCGATGTCGAGTTCGCGCCGATAGGCGGCCGCCTCGAGCTCGGACCCGGCCTCATGTCCCGGCAGCGTCAGCACCAGGTCGCCGAAGGGCTGATAGGCGCCCATCGTGCGGCTGTCGCCGGTCCACAGCGTGTTCTCGTTGAACTGCACGCGATCACGCGCCAGGCCGCCGAACAGCATCGCGCCGAGCCGCCCATTGCCGATCGGCAGCGCGCGGCGTTCCCAGCCCTCGGGCGTGTCGGGCGCGGGCGCGCGCTCGAACAGGCGCAGCTCCGAGGCCGTTGCCGCCATCGGCGCCATGGCCGCGGCGACGGCCGTGGCCATCGCGGCCGCGGCCATCAGCCGCGCGAGCGGCTGGACGATCCAGGCGGCGCGCGGTCCGATCATGTGGAAGCCCTCGGCTTGCCGACCACGACGCCGCGCCCATGCGGCGCGAGGAACACTGTGCCGTGCTCGAGCGGGTCGGCGGCCATCGCCAGCAATCGGCCGTAGCGATGCAGGTCGTCACCGACGCGCACGAAGCTCTGGCCCGCGTCGTCGCTGCGGAACAAGCCCTCGGCCGGCGAGGCGCCGCCCACCGACACGCGGCCCCAGACGTAGATCGCGTGGTACGACGCGCCCGCGGCGGCCTTGCCCAGCGCCATCATCCAGGCCTCGGCGACCGGCTTGGCCGGCTGCATCGGCTGGTCCACGGCGGGCAGGTGGAAGAGTCCATTGGGCAGGGCGAGCCACAGGTCGCGGCCGCGGCCGGGCGCGCACAGCAGCTGCCCGTACTGGAAGTCCGCGAGCCGCGGCAGCCCTTCGATGGCCGGCTGGAAGCGCTGGCCGCCGTCGACGCTGGTCAGCACGCGTCCCTGCGCGCGGTCGAGCACGTAGAACACGCCCTCGATCGCGCGGTCCGCGATCGGTGCCAGCAGCGGGTCGCGATCCTCGGGCCAGCCTTCGCAGCGGACCCAACTGCGGCCCTTGTCCTTGGACCACATCGCGCTCTGGCGCTCCGGCGCCCACACCAGGAAGCCGCCCTTGGCGCTGACGGCGACCATGCCCGTCGCCGCGCGATGGCCCTGCGCATTCTTCGCGTCGCGCGGCGAGGGGCCGAAGGCGCGCCAGCTCACGCCGCCATCGACGGAGACATAGCCGCCGGTCGGCGCGTGGTCCGAGGTACGCGCCAGCACGCGCGGCTCCAGCTCCGCCGCGTCGACGGAGCGGTTGGTCTCGTTGCTCGGCGCGAAGAGGCCGGTCGACGGGTTCTTCGCCAGGTCGTCCCAGGCGGCGCCGGAGACGTCGCCCATCGCCGCCAGCAGCGTCGCGCCGCCGGACGGGCTCTTGATCTCCAGCGTCGCCGTTTCCTCGAGGTTCTCGACCTCGAAGCGCCATGCGACGGTGCCGGCCGGCGCGCTCGTCGCCGCGGCCAGCGTGTCGGTCATCCACACGCCGTAGCCGGTGCCATAGACCGCGCGGCTGCCGTCCTGCGGATCGAGCTTCACGTCGGCGATCCAATGCCCCATCGGATCGGGCCGGCGCGTCGCGCGCTTGTAGTTGGCCAGCCAGGGACGCGACTCGATGTCGTGCTTCGAGCGCGCGCCGATCGCGGTCCAGCTCGCGCCGCCGTCCTCGCTGAGGAACAGGTCGTCGCCATCGAGCCAGCGCTCGATCGTCGAGACGATCAGCCGGCCGGGCCGGCGGCGATCCACGTCCAGCCCGGAGTAGCCAAAGCCCTTGAGCCCCTGGCCGGGCTTGACCGGCGTGATCTCGGTCCAGACCGCCTTGCCGCCGCGCGACTCGCGCTTCCACACGCCGCCGCGCGAGGCGTAGCTCGGGTTGACCGCCTGCGGCGCATCGCTGCCGGCGAAGCTCACGTAGAGCACGCCATCGGGTCCGATCGCCGCGCGCTGCGGCGCCATCGCGGGCGTGCCGGGCTCGCGGGCGAAGCTGCGGCCGCCGTCCTCGGAGACGTACAGCCCCGGCTGATCGTGGCTGCCTGCGTAGATCCGCGTGGCCGCCTTGCCCGCGGCGCCGCTCGCCGGATCGACGAGCACCAGCGACACATGCTTGGCGGGGAAGGGCAGCGGCTGGAAGCTGCGGCCGCGGTCGGTGCTCTTGAGCAGCCCGTCCTGCGAGCTGCCGAGGTAAAGCACCTCGCCCATCCAGGGATCGACCTGCAGCCGCTCGCCGCTGCCGCGCCCGGGCGAGTTGCCGCCGATCTTCAGGCCCAGTTCATGCCTGGTCCAGGTGCGGCCGCGGTCGCTCGATGCGAGCAGCGCGCCATCGCGCACGTCCTTGCGCAGATAGAGGCCGCAGGCCAGGTAGACGCGGTCGGCGTCATTCGGATCGACCGCGACGCTCAGGACGCCCATCAGGTCGGCGTCGGCCTTGTCGAGGTGGTCCAGCAGCGGCCACCAGCGCCGCGCCTTCGGATCGAAGCGGTAGGCGCCGCCGATGTCGGTGCGGCAGTACAGCAGCCCGGCCTCGCGCGGATGGAAGACGAAGCCGTCGACGAAGCCGCCGCCGCCGAAGGGCACGCTGCGCCAGTCGTAGGGCACGGCGCCGGTGCCGCCCGCCACGGTCGCGGCGAGCGCGCCCGACAGCGCGGGCACGGCGGGCAGGGCGCCGCTGACGGCGGCCAGGCCGGCGGTGCGGGCGATGAAGCGGCGGCGTTGCATGCGCGGTTCCTCGAGGATCAGTAGCGGCCGAGCTTGACGCGCAGCACCGTGGGCGTCGCCGGCAGGTTCAGGCCCCAGTCGACCTGGTCGCCATTCCAGTTGCGCAGCGTGGTCCAGCGGCCGTCCGCGCCGAAGCGGCCCTCCTGCGCGTGGACCAGCATCGTGCCCAGGCCCTTGAACGAGGCGTCGGCCTCGAAGCGCACGCGGGCGCGCTGGCCGGTGACGATGAATTCGTCGTCGCCGATCTGCGCGATGGCGACACCACCGCCCGGCTTCGCGGCCGAGGGCGGGGCGTCGTTCTTCAGCTGCGGCCAGCTGCGCTCGCCGAACTGCCACTCGCCGAAGCTGACCTTGGCGGTCCAGCCCTTGAGGGCGAGCGTCTGGGGCTGGCGGTCGTCGCCCTCGGCCACGCCGTGCGTGCGGCCTTCCAGCGCCCATTGCGCCCACTGCGAGGCCATCGGCGCGAAGCTGCCGTAGACCGCGGTGATCGGTGCCGTCATGCGGGCGTCGGTGTGCGGCGATCCCAGCGGGTAATTGCTGTAGTCGGCGTAGTCGACGCCGAAGGGCGCCACCCCGATGGCGCCGCGGCCGAGGATGGCGTAGTGATAGCGGGCGTAGGTCTCGGCGTTGCCGATCTCCGGCACCCACAGCGCGTTGTCGCGGCGCTGGAACTGGGACAGGATCGCTTCGACCTTGGCCGACTCCGGCATGTAGATGTCGGGGCCGACGATGTCGATCTTCGGCGCCGCGGCTTTGTAGATGCCGATCACGTCGTGGGTCGGGCCGCCGCTGGCGAAGTCCGATTTCCACGGCGCCACCGGCCCGAGCGGGTCGCGCAGCGCGTTGTTGACGAACATCGGCAGGTCGTGGACCTCGCGGCCCGCGGCCGCGATCTCGCCGATGTAGCGCGCGATCGCCCAGCTGTGGAAGTACTGCTCGGCGTAGTCGCCGTAGACCTCGGTCCACGATCCCGCCGCCTTGCGCCCCGCGCCGGCCGGCGGCTTCTGCAGCCGCAGCACCTCGGCCGGCACCGCGGCGGCGAAGGCGCGGTTCGCGGCCGCGCCGTGATCGCGCGCCAGGCCATAGGTGCCGACCTCGTTCTGCACCTGCACCATGATCACCGTGCGGGCCTCGTCGACCTGCTTGAGGTGGCTCATCAGCGCGACGAAGGCGCGCTTGTCCGCCGCCAGCGTCTCCGCGCCGAACGGCGACAGGCAGTAGCTCGGCTTGCCCTGTTCATCGAGCATGCGCGGGAAGCGCGCGTTGTCCAGCTTGACCCAGGCCGGCGCGTACTGCGGGCTGGTGTTCTTCCAGGTCGCGAACCACAACAGGACGACGCGCACGCCGCGCTCCCTCGCCTGGGCCAGCAGCGTGTCGATGAAGCTGAAGTCGAAGCGGCCTTCGGCCGGCTCGATCTGCTCCCACGCGGCGGGCACGACGACGGTGTTCGCCTTCGCGTCGGCGACGGCCGGCCACACCTGCTTGAGCGCCTCCACCGAATTGCTCGAGTTGTGCACTTGCGCGCCCAGCACGAGATACGGCTTGCCATCGACGAGCAGCGCATGGCGGCCGTCACGCTCGATCAGGCGCGGCGGCTCGGCCGCCGCCGCGGCGCCGGCCAGCGAGGCCGACAGCGCCGTCGACAGCGCGGCGAGGGCGGTCATCGACGCGATCGCGGCGCGCAGCCGCGATCGGCGGACGGAGCGGGGACGTGGCGCCATCCAGGACCTCAGAAGCTCATGCGGGCCGTGAGCGTGTAGCGGCGGCCGGTGTCGAACCAGGCGCGGCCCACGGTGCCGAAGTGCTGCTGCATCAGCTGCTTGTAGGTCGCGTTGGTCAGGTTCTGGCCCTCCAGACCGAAGGTCACGTGGTCGTTGAACTTGTAGTACACGCCCGCGTCCAGTTGCCCGTAGGAGTCCGCCCACACCGGCAGGCCCCAGGCCACGTTGTGCTGGCCGTTGGTCGGGCTCTGCGGGTTGGTGTCGGTGCCGTCGCCGCCCTGCGTGCCGTTGACGTTGACCGCCTGCAGGTACTTCGAGCGCCAGCTGTAGGCCAGCCGTGCCGAGATGTCGCCGCGGTCATACAGCAGGGCCAGGTTGTACGCGTTCTTCGACAGGTTCTGCAGCGGCAGGTTGCCGAAGGTGCGGCCATCCGTGTCGCAGCCGTTCAGGTTGAGGTTCAGGTTGGACGCCGAGTTGCCGCCCGAGCAGTAGGCGCTGCCCACCGGGTCGTAGAGCTTGGTCTTGCTGTCGACGTAGGTGTAGTTGGCCTGGATGCCGAAGCCCGCCAGCCAGCCCGGCAGCTTGTCGAAGTAGGTCTGGAAGGCCACTTCAAAGCCGGTCGCGCGGCCCTTGCCGCCGTTGATCGGGCCGGTGGTGACGAAGTTCTGCATCTGCCCCGTCGCGTCGGGGATCTGCTTGATGAAGGTCTGGTTGAGGATGATGTCCTTGAGCTGCTTGTGGAAGGCCGCGAAGGTCAGGGAGCCGGTGCGGTCGAAGTACCACTCGGCGGTGATGTCGCCCTGCGTGGACTTGATCGGCTTGAGCATCGGATTGCCCGAGGCCGTGCCGGTCTGCGTCACGTTGCTCACCACCGTCTGGCCGTTCGTCGTCGTCGAGGTGAAGTCCTGCGACATCGTCGTGTAGGCCTGCAGCTGGCTGAAGTCCGGCCGCGAAATGCCCTTGCCCAGCGCGAAGCGGAACTGCAGCTTCTCATTGGCCTTCATCCGCAGGTTCAGGCTGGGCAGCGCGTCGGTGTAGCTGTTCCTGAAGGTGCCGGCTTCCGAGAAGTTCGGGATCACCGGCACCGGCACGCCGGTCGCGCCCGTGGGCACCTGCTTGCTGGTGAAGACGGTGTAGCCGTCGGCGCGCGACTCGGTGCGCACCACGCGCAGGCCGACGTTGCCGTCCACCGGGTACTTCCAGTCGTCCATGCCGAAGCGCAGCTGCGCGAAGGCGGCCTGCGTGCGCTCGCGCTGATTGTTGGTGCCGGCCGGGTCGGTGCCGAAGGAGGCCGGCGTCCACGTGCCGCAGGACGAGGCGTCGCCGCCGTTCTTCTCGGCGCACAGGATGTCGTGGTACTTGTGCAGCGCCGCGTAGCTGTCCGGGTAGCCGGAGGTCGTGGCCACCGTCGGGAAGATCAGCGACGGGACCGAGGCCTTGCCGCTGAAGAAGTTGTTGAAGCTGTACAGGTAGGCGTTCGAGCTGAAGCGCGGATCGTTCAGGTAGGCCAGGTGGCTGATCTCGCCCTGCCACGGCTGCGTGATGGCCGACCAGTTGTAGCCCGGCACCGTGTTGGTGGTGGTGGCGTCGCGCTCGGTGAAGCGCACGCCGAAGCGCAGGTCCTGCAGGAAGCCCTCATCGAACTTGTAGCGGGCATCGCCCTTCCAGGCCTTCTCCGTCGCCTTGGACTTGTCCTGGTGCTCCATCGTGAAGGCCCAGTAGTACTGCGACGGATCGGCCAGCGCCGCGCGCTGCGCGTCGGTGAAGATCAGCTGCGGCCGGCCGCTGCGCAGGTCGACGGTCTCCTCGGCCATCTGCGCGCCGGTGGCCACGGTGGAATCGAAGCTGTCGGTGGTGGCGCGGATGTACTGCAGGTCCGACGAGAACGACCACTTGTCGTTGGCGCGCCAGTTCAGCTTCCAGGCCAGGTCCTGCGTCTGCGAGTTGCGATACGCGCTGCGCGTGTCGGCGCCGAAGTTCACCGGCGAGCCGTCGCTGTTGCGCAGCGTGCCGTAGAGGAAACGGCCGTTGTCGTCGAACACGCCGTTGCTGACCTGCAGCTTGTACGGGTCGGTCTGCGCGAACAGGGCGCGCTCGTCCCACTGCATCCGGTACTTGCTGCGGAAGTAGGTGATGTTGGAGTCGACGTCGTCCTTCTTCCATTGCAGCGCGCCGTACAGGCCCTGGCGCTTGCGGTCGAACTCCAGCGTGCGCCATTGCGAACCCTTGGGCACCCACAGCGTGGTGCCGGCCGGCTGGCCAGCCACCGCGTCGGTGCGCGGATAGTAGGGCTCGACCTGGAAGGCGTCGGTGCGCGTGCCGCTGCGCGAGCTGGCGATGTTGAGCAGCGCGCCGAACTCGCCCAGGTCGGTCTTCCAGCGGTTGCTCACCATGCCGGAGGCGCTCGGCGACGACTTCTCCTTCAGGTCCGAGTATGTCGTCTGCAGTGACAACGCTGTCTTGAGGCCGTCAAAATCGAACGGAAGCGCGGTGCGCAAGTTGACCAGACCGCCGATGGCGCCTTCGATCTGCTCGGCCGAGGGGTTCTTGTAGACGTCGACCGCGGCCATCAGTTCGGGCGGGACGTCCTCGAAGTTGAGCGAGCGGCCGCCGTTGGCGGAGAACGAGTCGCGGCCGTTCATTTCCGAGCGCACGTAGGTCAGGCCGCGGATGGAGATGCCGGAGCCTTCGACGGAGAAGTGCTCGGGGTCGCCCTTGGCCATGGTGCGGTCCATGGTGACGCCCACGACGCGCTGCAGCACTTCGGTGACCGAGCGGTCGGGCAGTTTGCCGATGTCGTCGGCAACGATGGAGTCGACGATCTCGTCCGAGTTCTGCTTGATCTTCTGCGCCGAGCTGAGCGCGGCGCGCTTGCCCGAGACCACGACGGTCTCGATCTGCGTGGTGGGTTCCGGCTTGGGCTCGGGCTTGGGCGCGGGGACCGCCTGGGCGAAGGCGATACCGGCGGCCATGCCACCAAGGAGGACGGCCGCCTGCGCGGCAGCGAGGGACACGGCGGTCCGCTGGCAAGTGCTCATGATGTCTCCAGTCTGTTAGGTGCGGGTCCGCTCTGACGGCGTGACCTCTGGGCGGGGAGGCGGTTTCCGGGCTCGGGATCGGTACTGCGGGAAATGGAATGAAGGGAAGGGACAGGGATCGGCGGGCCGCTGGACGACGCGGTCCGCCGGGCTTGTTGCTTCAGGCGTTGAAGCGGTTGACGAGGTTCTCGAGATACTCCTGCCGGCCGGAGCGCGGCGCAACATCGGTGTTGCGCGCCAGCACGCGGTCGGCGAGCTGGTCCAGCGCGACGCGGCCTTCCAGGATGTCGCGCGCGGGCGCGGCGTCCCAGCCGGCATAGCGGTCGGCGACATGGCGCGCCAGGCGGCCGTCGACGATCATCTGCTCGGCCATCAGCAGCGCGCGGGCGCACACGTCCATGCCGCCGACGTGACCGTGGAAGAGGTCCTCGGCGTCGATGGACTGGCGGCGCACCTTGGCGTCGAAGTTGAAGCCGCCGCTGCCCAGGCCGCCGGCCTGCAGGATGTGATAGACCGCGATGGCCAGTTCGGGCACGTTGTGCGGGAACTGGTCGGTGTCCCAGCCCAGCTGCGCGTCGCCGCGGTTCATGTCGATGCTGCCCAGGATGCCCAGCGCGGCGGCGGTGGCGATCTCGTGCTCGAAGCTGTGGCCCGACAGCGTGGCGTGGTTGGCCTCGATGTTGACCTTGACTTCCTTCTCCAGGCCGTAGCGCGCCAGGAAGCCGTAGACCGTGGCGGTGTCGAAGTCGTACTGATGCTTGGACGGCTCGCGCGGCTTGGGCTCGAGCAGGATGGTGCCCTTGAAGCCCTTGCGGTGCTTGTACTCGACGACCATGTTGAGGAAGCGGCCCATCTGGTCGAACTCGCGCCCCATGTCGGTGTTGAGCAGGGTCTCGTAGCCCTCGCGGCCGCCCCACAGCACGTAGTTCTCGCCGCCCAGGCGCATGGTGGCGTCCATCGCATCGCGCACCTGCAGCGCGGCCAGGCCGAAGATCTCGGGATCGGGATTGGTGGCCGCGCCGGACATGAAGCGGCGGTGGCTGAACAGGTTGGCCGTGCCCCACAGCAGCTTCATGCCGGTGCGCTGCTGGTGCTCGCCCAGCACGTCGACCAGGCGCAGCAGGTTCTCGTGGCTCTCCTTGGGCGTGGCGCCTTCGGGGGCGACGTCGCGGTCATGGAAGCAGTAGTAGGGGGCGCCCAGCTTCTCGAAGAATTCGAAGGCGGCATCGGCCTTCTGGCGCGCCAGCTCCATCGGCGAGCCGCCCTGGAACCAGGGGCGCTCGAAGGTGCCGCCGCCGAAGGGGTCCAGGCCGTTCCAGCAGAAGGTGTGCCAGTAGCAGACCGCGAAGCGCAGATGCTCGGCCATGGTCTTGCCCAGGACGATGCGGTCCTTGTCGTAGTGGCGGAAGGCGAGCGCCTCGTCGGAGGCGGGGCCCTGGTAGCGGATCGGAGCGATGTGCGAGAAGTAGCTGGTCATGGCGGAACTGCGATGTCGAAGCGTGGCAGGGGCCGGCGCCGGGCCTCGTGGCCAGGCGCTCGGGTGGGGGCGCTCAGGGCCGGATCGGCGGCAGCGCGCGCAGCGGCGCGTACAAGGCGCGGAAGACGGCGAGCCGTCGGGCGAGCACGTCCTGCCGCGCGGGCGCGGGCGTGCAACGGTCGGTGATCGGAGGCGGGGGGCAGGATTCGTCGACGCCCGCGCCGGCGGCGATGCGGCCCAGCCGCGCGGCGCCCAGCGCGCCGCCCGCGTCGGCATCGGCGTGGCGGACGATCTCGACGCCGAGCGCGTCGGCCATCAGCTGGGCCCAGAAGCCGCTGCGCGCGCCGCCGCCGACGATGGACAGGCGGTCCACCGCGGTGCCCGCGGCGCGCAACGCGGCCAGACCGTCGGCCATGCCGAAGGCGACGCCTTCCAGCACCGCGTAGCCCGCGTGCGCGCGGCGCGTCTCGTGCGTCAGGCCGTGGAAGGCGCCGGTGGCGAAGGGGTCGTTGTGAGGCGTGCGCTCGCCGGCGAGGTAGGGCAGGAACAGCGGCGCGGCGGCCAGCTCGGCCGGGCTGAGCGCCTCGGTCTCCTCGAGCAGCGCGGTCTCGGTCGTGCCGCTCAGCTGGCAGAACCAGCGCAGCGCGCTCGCGGCGGTGAGCATCACGCTCATCTGGTGCCAGCGCTGCGGCAGCGCGTGGCAGAAGGCGTGCACCGCGGAAGCGGGATTGGGACGGAAGCGGTCGTTGACGACGAACAACACGCCCGAGGTCCCCATGGACACGAAGCCGGTGCCCGGCGCGGTGGCGCCGATGCCGATGGCGCTCGCGGCGTTGTCGCCGGCACCGCCGGCCACGACGACGTCCCCGGCCACGCCCCAGGCGGCGGCGAGCTCGCCGCGCAGCACGCCGGAGGGCGCGTTGCTTTCGACCAGGCGCGGCATGTGGGCGCGCGTCAGGCCGGTGGCGGCGAGCAGTTCATCGGACCAGTCGCGGCGCGCCACGTCCAGCCACAGCGTGCCGGCGGCGTCGGACGGGTCGCTGACCTTCTCGCCGGTGAGCAGCAGCCGCAGGTAGTCCTTGGGCAGCAGCACGGTGCGGACACGGTCGAAGATCTCCGGTTCGTGCGCGCGCACCCACAGCAGCTTGGGCGCGGTGAAGCCGGGCATCGCGAGGTTGCCGGCGATCTCGTGCAGGCGCGGCGCGGCGGCGGTCAGGGCCTCGCATTCGGCATGGCTGCGGCCGTCGTTCCAGAGGATGGCCGGGCGCAACACGCGGTCCTGGGCATCCAGCAGCACGGCGCCATGCATCTGGCCCGACAGGCCGATGGCGCGCAGGCGGGAGAAGGCCTCGGGCGCGGTGGTGCGCAGTTGCTCGACGGCGCGCGTCGTGGCGGTGGACCAGTCGGCGGGATCCTGCTCGGACCACAGCGGCTGAGGGCGCGAGACGGTCAGCGGCGACGAGGCGCGGCCGACCACGGCGCCGGTGGCGTCGATCAGCAGCAGCTTGACTTCGGACGTGCCGAGGTCGATGCCCAGGAAGGTGTGGTTATGGCTCACAGCGAGGCCTCCTCGCCCTGGCCTTCGCTGTCGGCGGAGGCGGCGGCATTGACGCGTGCGCCGCCGGCCAGCGGCAGCTGCGGGCGGGTGACGCGGTAGCGCGCGAGCGCCGCGGCGCCGGCGGCGACCGCGTCGGCGCCGAAGCGCGACGTGCGGACCGGGGTCGGCGCCAGGCCCGCGGCCGAGGCGTAGTCGTTGAGCGTCGTCAGCGCCGGGTAAAGGAAGGCCTCGCCCAGCTCGACCACGCTGCCGCCGAGCACGATGCAGGCGGGGTCGTAGGCGGTCGCCAGGTTCTGGAGCAGCACGCCGAGGTAGCGGCCGGCGGAGTCCACCGCCTTGGCGGTCTTGCGGTCGCCGTCGATCAGACGGCCGCGGATGTCGGGCAGTGAATGCGGGCCGAGCTCGGCGGCCTCGTCGGGGCGCAGCATCGCGCGCATGCCGATCAGGGCCTCGGCGCAGCCGCGCCGGCCGCAGGAGCACAGCGGGCCGTCGATCTGCAGCACCATGTGGCCGACCTCGCCGGCGAAGCCGCGCGCGCCGGTGAGCAGCCGGTCGCCGACGATCACGCCCGCGCCCACGCCCTGGTTGATCGAGACGTAGAGCAGCGGATCGGCGGGGGAGCCGGCGTTGAATTCCATCTCGCCGAGCGCGGCGACATCGGCTTCGTTCTGCAGGTAGAGCGGGATGCCGGAGAGGGGGCTGCCGTCGAGCTTCTCGTTGAGCAGTTGCCCGACGGCCAGATCGTGCCAGCCGAGGTTGGGCGCGAAGTTCAGCACGCCGCGTTCCTCGTCCACGCCGCCGGGCAGGCCGACGCCGATGCCGATGATCTGCTGCGACGGGTCGAGCTGGGCGCGCACCTTCAGCAGCACGGTGGCGAGCACGCCGATGCAGGCCTTGGCGCTGCGGCTGGCGCCGTAACCGGAGACCGCGCGGGCGCGGACCTCACCGGTCAGCGAGGTCGCGACGACGCGCACGCCGTCGATGCCGACCTCGGCGCCCAGCATCAGCAGGCGGTCCGGGCTGATGAACAGCGGGGTGGGGCGGCGGCCGAGGTCGCCGGTGGCGACGACGCTGCTCTCCATCAGCCAGCCTTCGGCGATCAGTTCGCGCACGAGGCTGGTGATGGTGGACTTGGTCAGGCCGACCTCATTGGCGAGATCGGCGCGCGACAGGCCGGGATGCGCGCACAGGTGACGCACCAACGCCATCCGATTGATGGACTTCAACAGTTGCTGGCCACCGCCGGCGTCGGGTTGCATGCGCGTTGTCTCCTGCTTGTCTTGTTGTGTATGGTCCGCGCAGCCTGCGCGTCCATGACAATGATATTAGTTGGGGCGCCGAACTAATAAATAGGAGGAAAACACCTAGGGGTTCAAGCCAGGGGGTTTGTATGGCGCTGAAACGACAACTCCCTCGTTCGCCGGAGATGGCGAAGGAGGGAGCCGTGGAAACGAGGGGCCGTTCTTCTATTTGCGCTTGTTGTAGACGTCGATGAACACCGCCGCCAGGAGCACGAGCCCCTTGATGACCTGCTGGTAGTCAATGCCCACGCCGAGGATGGACATGCCGTTGTTCATCACGCCCATCACGAAGGCGCCGATGACCGCGCCCATGATCTTCCCGACGCCGCCCGAGGCCGACGCTCCGCCGACGAAGCAGGCCGCGATGACGTCGAGCTCGAATCCCAGCCCCGCCTTCGGTGTCGCGGTATTGAGCCGTGCCGCGAACACCAGCCCCGCGAGGGCCGCCAGCGCGCCCATGTTGACGAAGGTGAGGAACGCGATCCGCTGCGTCCGCACGCCCGACAGCCGCGCCGCCTTTTCATTTCCGCCGACCGCGTAGACCCGGCGCCCCAGCGTCGTGCGTCCGGCCACGAAGTCATAGAGCAGCGTCAGCCCGACCATCACCACCATCACCGTCGGCAGCCCCTTGTACGAGGCCATCAGCCAGCTCATCGCCAGCACCGCGCCGGCGAGCAGCGCCTGGCGCAGCCAGAACACCGGACCGGGTTCGGTCTCCATCCCATGCCGCAGCGCCGCGCTGCGATGCCGCCAGGACACGGCCACGGCCACCGCCGTCAGCAGCAGCCCCAGCCCCAGCGTCGTCGGACGCGGATCCTCCTGGCCGAACAGCTCCGGCAGGAAGCCCGCGCTCAGCGCCTGGAAGCTGTCGGGGAACGGTCCCAGCGACTGTCCTTGCAGCAGTGCCAGCGCGAGCCCCTTGAACACCAGCATCCCGGCCAGCGTCACGATGAACGACGGAATCCCGAGGTAGGCCACGAACCACCCCTGCGCCGCGCCGATCACCGCGCCCGCCAGCAGGCACACCAGCCCCGCCGGCAGCGCGCCCCAGCCGTACTGGACCATCAGCACCGCCGCCAGTGCGCCGATGAAGCCGCACACCGAGCCCACCGACAGGTCGATGTGACCCGCCACGATCACCAGCAGCATGCCCAGCGCCATGATGACGATGTAGCTGTTCTGCAGGACCAGGTTGGTGAGGTTCAGCGGCTCGAGCAGCGTCCCGTCGGTCAGGTACTCGAAGAGCGCCATGATCGCCACCAGCGACAACAGCATCCCGTAGTCGCGCAGATGGCGCTTGAGGAAATGGCCGATGCCGGAAGCCGGCGCGGCCGAAGAGGGGCAAGGGCGGGCGGCCGCCGTGGCGCC
>Ga0099823_1000021_pt1 | contig 76133 bp, 65 predicted proteins | sample CowpearedBW_FD_76831 | JGI IMG/M metagenome (GOLD analysis project Ga0099823, IMG submission 76831) | Root nodule microbial communities of legume samples collected from California, USA - Cow pea red BW | ecosystem: Host-associated > Plants > Roots > Nodule | place: USA: California | collected...
ACGCCGGCCGAGCCGTAGATCATGACGCTCCCGGCATTCGCCGCGCCGCTCAGGCCCAGCATGTCGACGTTGGGGACGCCGCTCGCCTGCAGTCCGACGTAGAGCCCGAACAGGTAGAGCGCCAGGAAGCTGCGGGCGCCCTTGGTCAGCCGGCCCAGCAGAGTGGCGTACGCGCTCGCGCATAGCAGTCCCGCCAGGCAGGCCGCGGCCCGCGTCGGCGACTCCGCCACCCACCGCAGCAGCGCCGGCGCGCTGACGAGCACGCCCAGGCCGAACGCCACGAGCGCCTGCCGCCAGCCGCGTTCGCGCGCGCCGCCGGGCATCGCGCTGGCCAGCGTGAGCGTGCCGCTCTGCCAGTCGCGTGAACTCACGTCGGCCACGGCCATGCCCCAGGCGGCGAGCGCGACGGCCATCACCGCGGGGAGCTCCGCCAGCGGCACCGCGGCCGAGGCGACCGCGCACGCGCCCATCAGCAGCGCGAGCAGCGGCTGGCTGAGCAGCACCAGGCTGGCATCGCCCAGCCAGCGCCCCGCCACGCCGGGCACCAGCGCGCTGGCGCGCAGCAGCCGCGCGAGCGCCCAGGTCACCGGCACGAGCGCGGGCCGCAGCAGCCAGCGCGCCGCGGCGAGCAGGCGCGAGCCCTTCACCTGCGTGTGCGCCACCCGGTCCGGCGCATAGCGATGGAACACCCGCATCGCCAGCAGCAGCGGCAGCATTGCCACTGCCATCGCGCCGACGCGCAGGGCGACCAGTTCGGCGCTCCATAGGCCCGAGGGCATGTGCAGCACCGCCTTGCCGGCGTCGAAGGGGCTGCCGCCGACGCTGACGTGGTCGACGTTCATCAGCTGGATCAGCCCGACGATCAGCGTCGACAGGCCCTGGACGTCGAAGACCTGCCAGGCGTTCAGGCGCGGCATGCCGTGAGCCAGCATCAGCGGCAGGAACGCGAACTGCGCCATCCAGAACATCCAGTACAGCGCGTCGCCCCATTTGCGCATCAGCGGCGCCCAGGCGTCGGCGAGCACCGCCAGGCTCGCGCAGAGCATCATTCCGGGCGCCAGGCCGAGCAGCAGCATCCACAGATAGGGCAGCGGCTGCAGCGGCCCTTCCCCGCGCACCAGCTGCAGCACCCACAGGGTCAGCATCAGCGTCGCGCCCAGCGTCATCAGGAAGCCGAACGCGCCCAGCCAGCGCACGCCCAGCAGCTGCGCATCGGTCACCGGCGTTGCCGCCAGCACGGAGGCGGTGCCGGTGCGCAGGTCTTCCTGGCTGCGGCCTCGCGCGAGGTAGAAGCCCGCCAGACCGAAGAGGATGCAGGCGATCGTCCCGGTGGCGAAGGCCAGGGCCTCGCTCTCATACGCGATGCGCTGGCCGTGCGTGACCATCATCGCGAAGCCGGTCTTCGGCTGCGGCACCATCAGCCAGCTCAGCGCGACGACCGCGAGCAGGATCACCAGCGTGCTGATCCGCCGGCTGCGCAGCCGCCACTCGTTCAGCACCGAGGCCTTCCACAGCGCGGCGTTCATGCGGCCACCTGCTGATCGGCATAGCGATGGGCCATGAGCGCCTCCTCCAGCGTGGGCTGCGCGAGCTGGGCCTCCGCGCACGGCCGCGAGGCATGGGCGATGCGCACCTGCATCCGCCCGCCCTGCGGCTGGGCCTGCAGCACGTGCACCTGATCGCGCAGCGCCTCGTACGCTTCGGTCGAGAGCACCGAGGTCCACACCTGGCCCGAGGCCCGCGCCATCAGCGCCTCGGGCGTCTCGAAGGCCACCAGCTTGCCCCGGCGCAGGATCGCCAGGTGCGAGGCCAGGTTCTCCACGTCCGACACGATGTGCGTGGACACGATCACCAGCCGCTTCGCGCCCAGGTCGCCGAGCAGGCGGCGGAAGCGCAGCCGCTCCTTGGGGTCCAGGCCGGCGGTGGGCTCGTCGACGATCAGCACGTCCGGATCGTTCAGCAGCGCCTGGGCGATGCCCAGCCGCTGCCGCATCCCGCCGGAGAAGCCCGCCGCCGCGCGGTGCGCGTGATCGCCCAGGTTCACCAGCTCCAGCAGCGCCTGCACGCGCCGCCCGTCCTTCACGCCCTTCAGCGCCGCGAAGTACTGCAGGAACTCGCGCGCCGTGAGGTGCGGATAGACGCCGAAGTCCTGCGGCAGATAGCCGAGCCGGCGGCGCATCAGCTCAGGCCTGGCGGCGATGTCCTGGCCGTCCAGCAGGATGCGGCCGCGCGTGGGGGCGGTCAGCGTCGCCAGCATCTGCAGCAGCGTGCTCTTGCCCGCGCCGTTGTGGCCGATCAACCCGAGCACGCCGGGCTGGAGATCGAGCGAGACGCCGTCCACGGCGACATGGGGGCCAAAGGTCTTCACGACATCCTGGATCTGCAGCACGAGGGTCTCCCTGATTGATGAGTGCGCGCAGCGTAGGCAGACCGCCCGCGGGCACGAAGCGCCGCCCGACAGGCCGTCGCGAGCGAGGACCAGACCGCGTTCTGGCCGGATGGACGCGCGTCGTCGACAATCGCGCATGACCCGCTCCGACCCGTCCGCCACGGACACCCAGACTCCAGCGCCCGCGGCGCCCTCCGCCCGGCCCTCCACGCAGGCCGGCGCCGGCTCCTTCGCCAGCCTCCCGTTGCCGCCCGCGATGCAGGCCAACCTGACGCAGCTGGGCTACTTGTCGATGACGCCGATCCAGGCCGCGAGCCTGCCGCTGACGCTCGCCGGCAAGGACCTGATCGCGCAGGCCAAGACCGGCAGCGGCAAGACCGCCGCGTTCAGCCTGCCGCTGCTGGCCAACCTGAACCCGCGCCGCTTCGCCGTGCAGGCGCTGGTGCTCTGCCCCACGCGCGAGCTCGCCGACCAGGTGACGCAGGAGATCCGCCGCCTGGCCCGCGCCGAGGACAACATCAAGACGCTGACGCTGTGCGGCGGCGTGCCGATCCGCTCGCAGCTGGCCAGCCTGGCGCATGGCGCGCACATCGTCGTCGGCACGCCGGGCCGCATCCTCGACCATCTGCAGCGCGAGACGCTGTCGCTGGAGGCGCTGGGCACGCTGGTGCTGGACGAAGCCGATCGCATGCTCGACATGGGCTTCGCCGAGGACATCGCCCAGGTCGTCGCCCATTGCCCCAAGACGCGCCAGACGCTGCTGTTCTCGGCCACCTATCCCGAAGGCGTGGCCGCGCTGGCCGGCCGCTTCATGCGCGACCCCCAGCAGATCACGCTGACCGAGCGCCATGCCGCCCACAAGATCCGCCAGCGCTTCTACGAGGTGACCGAGAGCGAACGGCTGCACGCGGTAGGTCTGTTGCTCAACCACTTCCGTCCGGCCAGCACGCTGGCGTTCTGCAACACCAAGCAGCAGTGCCGCGACCTGGTGGCCGTGCTGCAGTCGCAGGGCATCGTCGCGCTGGAGCTGCATGGTGACCTGGAGCAGCGCGACCGCGATCAGGTGCTGGTGCAATTCGCCAACCGCAGTTGCAGCGTGCTGGTGGCGACCGACGTCGCCGCGCGCGGGCTCGACATCGCGCAGCTCGAGGCCGTGATCAACGTCGACATCACGCCCGATCCCGAAGTGCATGTCCATCGCATCGGCCGCACCGGCCGCGCGGACGAGGCCGGCTGGGCCTTCAGTCTGGCCAGCCTCGATGAAATGGGCCGTGTCGGCCGCATCGACCAGATGCAGGGCAGCGTCAGCCCCTGGCACCCGCTGAGCGAGCTCACGCCCGCAGCCGATGGCGAGCCGCTGCGCCCGCCGATGGTGACGCTGCAGATCCTGGGCGGACGCAAGGAGAAGATCCGTCCCGGCGACGTGCTGGGCGCGCTGACCAAGGACCTCGGCTTCGAGGGCTCGCAGATCGGCAAGATCAATGTCAACGAGTTCTCGACCTACGTCGCCATCGAGCGCGGCGTCGCCGACCAGGCGCTGCGCAAGCTCAATGCCGGCAAGGTCAAGGGCAAATCGGTGAAGGTGCGCAAGCTGTGAGTGCCTTTGCTGCTTTGGGGCTGACGCCGGCCCTGGTCCAGGCCGCCCAGGCGCTGGGCTTCGATGAGCCGACGCCGATCCAGGCCGCCGCGATCCCCGCGGCCATCGCGGGCCGCGACGTGCTGGGCTCGGCCGCGACCGGCTCGGGCAAGACGGCGGCCTATGCCTTCCCGGTGCTGCACCGGATCGACGCCGGCATCCGGCCCGCGCTGCGCCGCACCGAGGTGCTGGTGCTGGTCCCGACGCGCGAGCTCGCGGTGCAGGCGGGCGAGACGCTGCGGCAGCTCGAGCGCCATCTCGCCGAGCCGGCAAAGGTCGTGGTGCTGCATGGCGGCGTGTCCATCAATCCGCAGCTGATGGCGCTGCGCGGCGGCGCCGAGATCGTCGTCGCGACGCCGGGCCGGCTGCTCGATGTCGTCGACCACAACGGGCTGCGGCTGTCCGAGGTGGAGTGCCTGGTGCTGGACGAAGCGGACCGCCTGCTCGACGGCGGCTTCGCGGAGGAGCTGGACGCGGTGCTCGCGCAGTTGCCCAGGCGGCGTCAGAACCTGCTGTTCTCCGCGACCTTCCCGGACAGCGTGCAGGCGCTGGCCGGCCGGATGCTGCACGACCCGGTGCGCATCGCCATCGACGACGCGCCAGTCGCCGAAGGCCGGATCGAGGAGCGCGCGATCGAGGTCGATCCCGCGCGGCGCACGCCGCTGCTGCGTCATCTGATCGAGCAGGGCGGATGGACGCGGGTGCTGGTCTTCGTGGCGACGCGCTACGCCTGCGATCACGTCGCCGACAAGCTGCGCAAGGCCGGTATCGCGGCCGAGGCCTTCCACGGCGATGCGAGCCAGGGCGCGCGTACCCGCGTGCTGGCGGACTTCAAGGCCGGCCGGGTGCGGGTGCTGGTCGCGACGGACCTGGGCGGACGCGGCATCCACATCGCGCAGTTGCCGGTGGTGGTGAATTACGACCTGCCCCGCTCGGCGGTCGATTACACGCATCGCATCGGGCGCACCGCGCGGGCGGGCGCCTCGGGCCTGGCGGTGAGCTTCATCGGCGCCGGCGCGGAGGCGCATTTCCGCCTGATCGAGAAGCGCCAGGGCCGTCGCGTGCCGCGCGAACGGATTCCCGGCTTCGAGCCGGTGGAGGCCGCGTCGCCCGCCGCCGCGGCGGGCGGCATCAAGGGCAAGCGGCCGAGCAAGAAGGACAAGCTGCGCGCGGCGGCGGCGCGCGGCGAGTAGCGCGGCCCCATGCGGCCAACTTCCTCCCGACAACGGCGCCGGCCCTTCACGGCCCCTGGTCGAACGCATCGAGACCAAGAAGATCGATCTGGGGGGCTGACGGCTTTGGCACCCCGTTCCGGTGTGCCTGGAGTCGCTCAATGAACGCTTCAAGCTCCGCCGCGGTCATCTGCTGCGGCGCGGTCAGGTCGTAGCGCTCCTTTTCACCGCGAACGAGGACCTCAGGGCGGCTATTCAAGAAGTCCTTCATCCCTTGGCTGTGCGAGACCGGTGTCCAGACCATCCTGTCGATCTGCGCGTCGATCTGCTGGGCTTCGCCGCGCAGGCGGGCCAGACGCGCGTGCAATGCATCGATCGGCAAGTCCTCCAGCACCAAGTCGCGGCCATGTCGCTCCCACAGCTGACCATAGATGCCCAGCAGATTGAGGATCGAGTCCTTGATCCTGGCGGCCTTCGCAAGCGAGGTGGCACTGGCAACGGCGTCGAGACCCTGTCGGAGCGTGTCCTCGGTTTGCGGTCCGACGTTGGAATGGGTGATGGTGCGGATGAAGCCGGTCGGCCGGCTGAAATAGTCGGGATGCATCAGCAGCCGGGCCTGCGGATCGGCGGAGCGGATCTTTGCCCAGAACGCTGGAGACCTGGCCGCCTTGAGCGTCATCCGCGTGAACTCCGCGCCGCGCAGAAGCGCGGCGGCCTCCTCCCTCGACAAGCGTGCGAGCGTCTTTGACTTCGACTCCCCGAAGGACTGCAGGCTCGCGTCGCCGATGTCGCGCCCAGCCTCGGCAATGCCTGCCAGGACTTCTTCCGGTTTGACGGTCGACAGATCGCCCTTGTCCAGCGGTTGGCCATTCTTGGCCGCGACGTAGACCAATTGATCCACCAGCGAATGGGGGACCAGGATCTGATAGAGCACCGCCTCCTTCCGCGAGGCGCCGCCCGTGCTCGAGCTTGTCGAGCTGGCACTTGTCGACGACTTGGCCTTGTCCATGGCGACGGCCAGCCGCTGGACCGCATCCAGGATGGGGCGGGCCTGCTCCGCCGTGAGGGCCATCGATTTCAACTGCTCGCGGACGATTTCAAGGGTCTTGTCGACGGACACGTCGAACAGGCCGCCGGACTGCAGGATATCGAAGGTGCTCTCGCTGGTATCGCTGGCATTGGCCTTCAGCGCGAGGTTCGCCGACATCAGCGAATCCCGCTCCTGGTGATCGCTCCAACCCGGCTTGCCGGTCTGCTCCAGGAATGTCGCGGGACCGAGCAATGTTTCGCCACGCGGTCGATTGCTCGGCGATCGGTGAAAGACGAAGTCATTCACCCCCACGCCTCCGTAGGTTTCGTGGATGGTCTGAAGGATCCGATGCAAGGCGTGCGCGCCAAGACCCGCGGCCGTGTAGAAGGCCTGGGAGTCCACGCACTGTCGCTCAACTTGTTCGGCCGCCGCCGAAATCGCCCGCACCTCCCGAGACAGGCTGCTGTGCGGCCAGGCGCGCGCAATGTCGGTCTGCTTGGCCTTTGCATAAGCCGGAGAGACCGTGACGTCTTCCCGTCCGAAAAGCCCGGAGAGCGCGCTGCCAATCTGGTTGAACAAGCCCGTGCCCTGTTGTTGCGGCTGCGCAGGCGGAGCGCCAAAGACATCGAAATTCTCGTCCGAGCCCTCGGCGGTCACGGTCACACCCTTGCGGACCAGATGCACGAGCGTGTACACCCCGCCGTCGATGCGTGCCACCCTGTACAGCTCGCCGAACGTCTTATCCACGACCTGGGTGCCGATGGGAGCGCCATGGCCGATCTTCCGCTGGATCACGCCGTCTCCGACTGGCGAGGTCTCAGGTGTCCGCGCGCGCAGGACAGGCACGAGCTGGTGGATCCGCTCACGCTGCGCGGTCATGCGCGCGCTTTGCTGCAGCGCGGCCTGTCTCTCGGTCTGATCCACCAGGCGAGAACTCCGCTCGATCGCACCGCCCGGCGAATCTGCCGCAGCTCCCGCCTTGCGCCGGAACTCCGGCGTGGCGGACTCGGGACCGGGGCCCCGGCTACGCAGCGGCTCAGGCGTCTTGTCGGCATGGTCCACGTCGCGGATCCCTCCGTCGAAAGCGCCGGCAGACCGTGCCGACGTTGGACGCGGGTATATCGCACCCATCACCGGATGCCCATCAGCGAAATGCTGATTCGCCGGACGGCTGTCATCACTCTCGGTCCTGAGTGGCTGCGCGGAAGAGAGCTCCTCGCAGCGGTTGACCAACTCACGCGGCCGTTCCGGGTAAACCCCGAAGACAATCTGAAAGCGCTTTCAGATAGTCGGCATCCAGAGGTGGCGGCGCCCGCGCGGCGTCCAGCCGTCCCACTGGCTTACCGCTGCATTCGGGCGTCCCCGGAGACGCCGACGCTGTCCCCGCGCGCGTCTCCTCCATCACAGGCACAGAGGAGATCTCCCATGACACGCTGGATTCGATCGCTGGCCGCGATCGCGCTCACTTTGGCTGGCGCCGCGGCGCAGGCCCAGAACTGGCAACTCGTCTGGCAGGACGAGTTCACCAACGGCATCGGTCCCCAATGGCGCTTCGAGACGGGCACCGGCTCGGGCGGCTGGGGCAACAACGAGCTGCAGTACTACCGGCGCGAGAACGCGACGGTCGAGAACGGACAGCTCGTCATCACCGCGAAGCGGGAGGACTTCGGTGGCATGCGCTACACCTCGGCGCGCATGACGACGCAGGGGCTCGCCAGCTTCCGATACGGCCGCATCGAGGCCCGCATCAAGGCGCCGTCGAGCGCCGGCATGTGGCCGGCGTTCTGGATGCTGGGCAGCAACATCGGCTCGGTGGGCTGGCCCGCGTCGGGCGAGATCGACATCATGGAGCACGTGAACGCGGAGCCCGACGTCTACGGGACCATCCACTGGCAGGGACCGGATGGCGGCCACGCGTCCTACGGCGGCCACACGGGCGCGAACGTGACGGACTACCACGTGTACGCCGTGGAATGGGACGAGCAGTTCATCCGCTGGTTCGTCGACGGACGGCAGTTCCACGTCGCCGACATCACGAACAGCGTCAACAGCACCGAGGAGTTCCACCGCGATTTCTTCCTGCTGCTGAACCTGGCCGTCGGCGGCAACTGGCCGCAATGGAACATCGACGAGAGCAAGCTCCCCGCGAAGATGTACGTGGACTACGTGCGCGTCTACAAGAAGGACGGCGCCACACCCGGCTTCTCGACGACGCTGTCCGCCAGCGGCTTCGCGCTGCAGTCGGGCATGCAGCTGGAGGCGTCCAGCGAGGGCGGCCAGAACCTGGGCTGGATCGACGCCGGCGACTGGGTGGTGTGGGACCTGAACCTGCCGCAGGGCGGCACCTACACCGTCGAGTACCGCGTCGCCAGCCTCAACGGCGGCGGCAGCCTGCAGCTGGAGATGGCGGGCGGGACGCCGGTGTACGGCGCGCTGAGCGTGCCATCGACGGGCGGCTGGCAGAACTGGACGACGGTCTCCCACCGCGTCACCCTGCCCGCCGGCCAGCAGCAGATCGCGGTGAAGGCCAACGGCCCGGGATGGAATCTGCGCTTCGTGAAGATCACGAAGTCGTGATCCGCGCGCGGCGCGTGAGCGCCGAGTCGTGATGGAATGCGGCGGATGCCCGCCGTCCGCTGCCTTCCTCCTCCGCCTCAGAGCCGGCTCGCCGCGAGCTACGCCAGCGCGAACCTGGCCGATGCCTTCGCGATCACGCTGCCGGACGATGCTCCGGATGACGCGCTGGCCCTGGCGCGCACCGTGCTCTCCCATCCGCCGCGCTGGTTCCGCCTGCTGCTCGCGATGCGCGACGCGGCGGTCAAGCCCTTCGGCTTGAAGACGACCGCGGCGATGCGCGAGCACCTCGCGTCGATCGGCGTGGCGCATGTCGACATCTTCCGCGTGCTCGAGGTCTCACCGCACGAGGTCGTCTTCGGGGAACAGGATCGCCACCTCGACTTCAAGCTGTCGATCCTGATCCGCCGCATCGAGGGTTCCTCTCATCGCGAGGCGATCGCCACCACGGTGGTGAACTGCCACAACCTGCTGGGCAGGACCTACCTCGCGGCAATCCTGCCCGGTCACGTGCTGGTGGTGCGCTCGCTGCTCAAGACGGCCGACTTCTCCTGAGCCTTGCGTCCCGCGGTCAGCCACAGCACCAGCGCGAACACCGCGCCGGCGACGCTGGCCAGGCCGAAGAACATCATCATCGGCTCGTAGCCGGCCGGGTTCTGGGCGCTGGCGCCGGCGCGATCGTTGAGCCAGCCGGCGACCAGGTTGGCCCCCGCGATGCCGGCGTTCTGCGCCACCCACATCAGCCCGATCGCCGTGCCGAAGCGCTGCGGCGACACGAGCTTGCTCGCCAGCGGCCACATCACCGCCGGCACCAGCGAGAAGCTGACGCCGATCAGCGCGGTGGCGATCCAGAGGCTCGCGTGGGTCAGCGCCATCGTCGCGATGGCGATGGGCAGCAGCACGGCGCCGAAGGCCAGGAACGGCGCATAGCGGCCGACGCGGTCGCACAGCCAGCCGAAGGCGGGCGTCGCGAACACCGCCGCCAGGAACACATAGCTGTTCATCGCCCCGGCGGCGGCGAGGTCCAGGCCATGCGCGTGCTGGAAGTACTTGATCGAGAAGGTGCTGCGGAAGGCCAGGATCACCGAGTACCAGAGCACGCACAGCGCGAGCAGGAACCAGTAGGCGCGGCCGAAGTGCAGCAGGTCGCGCCAGACGAAGGGCTGGGCCTGCTTCTCGGCGGCGCCCTTGTCCGCGGCCGCGACGCGGCGGTCCAGCCACCAGTAAAGGACAGCGCCGGCGAACGAGGCGGCCGCCGCCGCGGCGGCGATCAGCAGCGGGGGCTGCCAGCCTTGCGCGTAGGCAGGGGCGAACCAGGTCGGCGACATGTCCGAGGAGTACGAGCCCAGCCGGCCGATCGACAGCGCCAGACCCATCGAGAAGGCGACATTGCCGCCGACGAAGTACTGCGCGAGCGCCGCCAGCGTGGCGATGCCGAAGGTCTCGGCGCCGATGCCGAACAGCAGGCGGCCGGCCGCCATGCCGGCGAAGCTGGGGCTGAGCGCCGTGAGCAGCGCGCCCAGCAGGCAGATGCCGGCCGTCCACACGGTCATGCGCGCCGCGCCGAAGCGGTCGACCAGCACGCCGCCGACCAGGATCAGCACGACGTTGGGCAGGCTGTAGATCGCGTTGAGCAGACCGATCTGCTGGTCGCTGAAGCCGCGCTGGCTCTGCAGCGCATCGGCGACGGGGCCGATGGAGTCGTAGACGTAGTAGTTGCCGTACAGCGAGGCGGCGACCAGCGCGCACACCAGCCACGCGATGGCGCGGCTCGGGGACTTGAGGTTCATGAATGCAGCTTGTGCGGCCGCGAGGACCGAAGGGGCGGATTCTCCGGCAACTCGGTCCGCTCGCGTGAACGCCGCGTGAGGCGCGCCTGCGGTAACCAGCGGTAAGGCGCGCCGCGCGGACGCGACATTCAGCGACGTCACCACCCATCAGTGGGGGCCGCATCCCCACACATTTGCGCTATGGTCCCCGCCGTTTCTGATTCATCGCAGTCTTGCGCATAGGAGATCGGCATGGCATACGCGCGCACCCCCGCACTCATCGGTTCTTCCCTCCCCCGCGTGGGCGGCGTGCTCGCCGTGGGACTCGCGGTGGCGATGCTCGCGGGCTGCGGCAAGCAGGGCGCGACGCTGGGCGAAGGCAGCTCGGAGATCACCGGCTCCGCCGGCCCGGCCGGCGCGCACAACGCCAATCGCGAACTGATGAAGTGCGAGGCGCCGGTGGCGACGCTGTCGCTGATGGAGAACCCCAATGGGTACACGATCAGCGCGCCCAATGGCCTGCCCAATTCGCCGCTGCCACTGGTGCGGCTGCTGGCGCAGCAGAGCGGCTGCTTCCGCGTCGTGGATCGGAATTCGGGGCTGAAGGCGACGATCAAGGAGCAGGAGCTGAAGGACGCCGGCATCCTGCGCCAGGAAGGCTCCACCGTGCACAAGGGCAAGGGCTACGAGGCGCAGTACACGCTGATCCCCAGTCTGACCTTCAGCGAGCAGGACGCGGGCCGCCAGGTGGGCGGCATCCTGGGAATGATCCCGGTGCTCAACAAGCTCGTCGGCGCGGCCGAGCACATCAAGCTCAAGGAGGCGCAGGTGGCGCTGCTGCTGACCGACAACGAGACGACCGAGCAGGTGGCGGCGGCCACCGGATCGGTGCGGGTCACCGACCTGGGGATGGGCGGGCTGGTGCTGGGGAAGCTCGGCGGCGCGGCGGGCGCGGGATGGGCCAACAGCAATGAGGGCAAGGTCATCGCGGCGGCGTTCCTCGACGCGCACAACCAGCTCGTGGTCCAGGCCCGCATGCTCCAGGCGAAGGAACTGCCGGAGCCCGTGCCGATGAAGAAGGCAGGCAGCGGAGGGAAGAAGGTCGCGGCAGGCGCTTGAACGGCGTACTGCGGCGGGCGCTGGCCCTCACCCCTACCCTCTCCCGCAAGCGGGCGAGGGAGCAAGAGGGCCAACCCTCTTCGCAGTAGATCAAGCCTCCAGCCGCAATTGGCCGAACGCGTCGGGCACATGGAAGTTGGGCTTCTCGCTTCCGGTCGGATTCCAGGCGCTGAACTGCCGATTCTCCTTGTTCCCTTCGATGCGGAACAAGTTGATCCGCCATCCGTCGAGCGGCTGCCCGCCACGCGGCATCGGCACCACCAGCTCCGCCGTCCAGATCCGGTGGACCTCATTCACCGCCGTGCGCGCCCGGCTCTCGCCAATGAATCGTCTGCGCCCCGCCCCGCGCACCTCCAGGTCCATCACCATCCCATTGGGCGCGACCTCCACCTCGCGATAGCGGTCCGTCCCCGCGTCCTGCGGCGCCTGCAGAAACACCTCGACGACATCGCGCTCCCACATCGGCCAGATCGCTGTCGCCGACATCTCGCGCTCATGCGTCGTCAGCGCGTTGTAGCGGCTGCTGAATCGCAGATGCAACGCTCCCTCCGCGTGCATCAGCTGCACCCGTGTCGACTGCGTCCCGGTCAACGGCCGGCCGCGCCAGTCATGCGCGAAGAACAGCGCCGGCGCCTCTTCCCACGCCGACGCCAGCGCGAATCCATCCCGTCCGATGAGCCGTGACGGCAGCCGCGATGCCCTCGCGAGTGGCCGATCCACCGCCGTCTCCAGCACCGCCTCGATCAGCAGGTGCTCCTTGAAGTCCACCCTCAGCGTCGGCTTCGCCGCGTCCACGCGCCCGAGCTCGACCCCATTGACGTAATCGCGAAGCTTCCACGTTCCCGGCCCCAGTCCGCGCAGCGTCACCGGCCCGTTCCACGCCGGCGCATAGAACGCGTAATGCATCACCCCGTTCTTCTCGACGACATGCGTCTCCGGTTTGTCGAAGGCGATGTCATACAGCTCGCCGCGATACACGCCATCCGACAGTCCCTTCGCGTTGTGCGCCGCGATCCACTTGCGCCAGTGCGTCTCGCGCTCCGGCGTGAGCAGGAAGGAGTCCTTGGGCTTGGGATCCTCGGGCCATGTGAACTTGGTCGACACCACCGCGCCCACGCCCACCGACGACGCGAAGTCCATCCCGCCGGTCGAGAGCTCCACGTGATCGCCGGCGTACGCCGACCAGCGCCCCATCTGCGCCTTGAGCGCCTTGCCCTTGTGCCGCACCTGCCAGCTCGACAGCGGATCCGACGCCGGCGCCTGATCGATCCACGGCATGTTGTGGAACGCGTAGCTCGTGCCGCAGGGGCAGACCTCGACCACCGCTTCCGGATTCACCGCATGCGCCGCCTCGAACATCGCGCGGTAGAAATCCGCCATGTGCTCGTACGAGTCCTGCGGCTTCGCATGCCCATGCCTCGGGTTGAAGCAGGGCGCGACGCCGTTGAGATGCTGGCCATCGACCTTCACGCCGTCGAAGCCCCACTCGCCGATGATCTTGCGGAACATCGCCGCCGTGCGCTCGCGCGTCTCCTTTGCGCCGGGGCACAGGTAGAGGCAGTTCCACCACGTGATCATCTGCGGCGCGCCATCCTTGTCGAGCAGCAGCAGGTCCGCATGCGCGTGCAGCTCGTCGCTGCCGGGCGCCACCGCCAGCGGCGCGATCCACAGCCTTGCCTTCATGCCGCGCGCGTGGATGTCGGCCACCAGCGCCTTCATGTCCTCCTCGCCACGCGGGAATTTCTTGAGGTCGATGTCGAACCAGTCGCCCGTCTGGCGCTGCCAGCCGTCGTCCAGCACCGCCCACTTCAAGCCCAGCGCCTGCGCCTTGGGCAGCGTCGCGCGCACGCGGTCGAGCGAGAAATCGCGCTCATAGCCCCACGCGCACCAGACCGACTCATGCGCGCTGCGCGGCGGCTCCGGCGCGCTCAGCCCCTGCGCGTTCATCAGGCGCCGATAGCGGTCCAGCGGCACGAAGCAATCCCCCTCGTGCACCGCGATGAAGGCCAGTGGCAGCGCGAGCGTCTCGCCCGGCGCCAGCGTGCGCGGCTCGTCGCCTCGCATCGCGATGTCCACCTGCTCGCCCACCGCCTTCACCGGCAGCGAGACCAGCCGCGGCAACCTGTCGAGATGGCCGATGGCCACGCCCAGGTCGCGCCGCCACACGTCCACGAGCGGCGTGCCCCCGCCGTAGTCCGATGAATCCATGCCGAGGAAGTTGCGCTGCTCGAAGCCGCGCTTGACGGGCTGCATCCAGTCACGCCGGTCGGTGTGCGTCGAGCCCGAATAGGTCCACCACCCGCCCGCGTGCCGCGGCGACGCCAGCAGCCGGTGCGCCGCGACCGTCCATCCTTGCAGCGCGATGGGCTTGTCGCCGCGATTGATGAACGCAACCTCCAGCAGCGCCACGCCGGGATGCTCGTCGAGCAGCGTGACCGTCACCGTCTTCTCGATGCCGGCCGCGGCGGACTTCCCGCTCAGCGCCAGGCGCTGCCCGGCGCCGAACGGCGTCGCGCCGCTGCTGGGCACCGCGCTCGCGAGCGCGAAGCGATCGACGACCTGGCCGCCGGCCAGGATCAATTGCTCACCGGCGTCGAAGCCGGTCAGCTCAATCGCGCGCGTCCCGCCCAGCCGCACGATCCGGCTGCGCAGGCGCTCGTCGAATTGCAGCGACAACCGCTCATCCTGCAGCCGCACATGACCGCGGCCCTTGTCGACCGCCCGCGCCGCCCGCGCCGGCGCGGCAGCCCCCGCCAAGGCCGTCAGCGCCAGGCGCGGCGTGAGCGCCGCGACCGGCGCGGCGCCCAGCCATTCAAGGAATGCGCGGCGGCCGGTCATCGCGCCGCCTTCCATGCGGCGGGGAAGCTCCGCTCGGCGTTGACGTGATACAGCTTGTCGACGACCGCCTTGGGCAGACCCAGGCCGCGCACCGGTTGCTCGAGATCCGACACCTGGAACGTCTCCTCCGTGTTGAAGTAGCGCCAGTGCATGCGCCACACCGGCTCGACTTCCTTCATCAATGCAGCGCCCGATTGTTGCGGCGCTTGCGAGACGTCGGTGCCGTACAGCAGACGGTCCTGGTACTGGATCATGAAGCGCCGGACCTTCTCGCGATCCTTTTGGCTCTGCGCCTGCAACTGGCCGATGCGCGCCGCCAGATCGACCTTGGCCAGCGGGAATCGATCCAGGAACGCGGCCAGTTCATCGACGTCGCGCTCCAGCGAGGCCATGTGCATGCCGATGAACTTCAGCTTCGGATGCGCCGCCACCATGCGGTCGCGCGCCGCCATCTGCGCCTCCCAGCTCGGCATCTCCGGATGCAGCGCCATGTGGTACTGCGGGTGATGCGCGAAGTACTCGCGGTCGTTGAGCACCGTCATCTTCTCCAGCGGCAGCCAGCAGTTGTGCGGCTCCCCCTGATGGCCCAGCAGTGCGATGCCCTGCTGCTCGAAGTAGGAGAACAGCGGCGCGAAGCGCGCGTCGTCGATCATGACGAGCCGGCCCTGCCGGTCGCGCAGACTCATGCCGATGTTCTTCCAGACCTTCACGCCGACCGCGCCGGCCTGCAGGCCGGCATGGACGCGGCGGCGCGTCGCGTCGAGCCAGCCCGGCTGATCCGACGTGTCCGACGAGAAGCTCACCGCCCACGCCACGTCCGCCGGACGCGCGTCGCGCAGCGCGATCGCCACCCGCTGCTGATCGTCCAGCGGCGGGAAGTCCGGATAGTCGACATTGATCGTCAACAGCTTGAAGCCGAGCCGGTGCGCGGCATCGACGAACGCCGGATCGGCGTTGTGCAGGTGGACGTGGGCGTCGATCTTGGACACCTTGGCGAAGTCCGCCATCGTGTAGCGGGCCTCGCCCGCCGCGCGCGCGGGGGCGGCGACGAACGCGGCGGCCGACAGGGCGGCGGCGGCCAGGGCAGCGGCCAGCAGCGCAGAGGGGACGGGAGTTCTCGTCGGATCGGTCATCGTGGCGGTCTCGGGATCAATCGCAGCTGTAGCGATAGGCGTCGTTCAGGTCCAGCGGCAGCACCAGCGTGCGGATCTTCGCGGCCTTCATCTTCGTGCAGAGCTTGTCGCGCGCGCCGCTGGTGTTGTTCTTGTACTTGGACGCGTACTCGGCGTTGAACACCGGCTTGTTCTTGCTGGTGAAGACCGAGTAGCCATCGCACTCCGCGTACTGGTTGCATTGCTCGTTGACGGCCATGTCGAAATACGGCTCGAGCGCGGCAAGCTGGTCGACGTCGTTCTTCAGCGCGATCGCCAGTCCGCGGCCATGCGCCGCGTTGGCGAGGTACTTGTTGTAGTCGAGTTGCGTGGCCGCCGTCAGCGGGAAGCCGGTCGCGTTGGCGTAGCCGTCGACGTTGTCCGGCTCGACGCCGTCGCAGCCCTTGGAGACGGCCAGGTCCAGCCGGCTCAGCATCACCGCGCGCACGTTGGACGAGCGCGTGTCCAGCCACTTCTCGCCGGCCCAGCCGTCGAGCGCCTTGCCCATGTCGGCGGCATTGAAGCTGCCGAAGTCGGGACGCCAGTTCTCCGAACTGCCCGCCGAGAAGTAGCACACCACCTTGCGGCCCTGCGCCTTGAGCTGGGCGATGGTCTGGGCGGAGGTGTCGAACAGGTCGATGTCGTAGACGGCCACGTTGTAGCTGGTGTTGAGCGTCCCGCTCAACTGCCACTGCCAGGTCGTGTTCACGCCGGGCTTCCACCACGACTGCGCCTGCGCGCCCGCCGCGGCGGTGAGTGCGGCGGCGGCGGCAAGGCTGGTGGCCATCGCACGGATCAGCGATCGTTTCATGAGTTCTCCTTCGAGGTGGGCCGCGCGGCGGCCCGGTGGTTGTGGAACCCCCAACGTCCTTCCCGGGAACCCGGCGTCAGAACTTGATGCTCGCGCCGATCGTGAACGCGCGGCCCCAGCGGTTGTAGCCCTGCGGCAGCGTGATGGCGCCGTTGCCCAGCGTGTACTCCTGCTTGGCATCGGTCAGGTTGCGGCCTTCGATCGAGACCTTCAACCAGTGGTTGAACTCATAGGACGCCTGCGCGGTCAGCCAGGTGATGGCCTTGGCGCGCTCGTTGAAGCCCGGGCCGATCACGTTGATCGCCGACACGAAGTCGTCGGTGTGATCGGCGGTGGCGCTCAAGCTCCACGGGCCCTTCTCGTAGAGCAGTCCCAGCGACGAGGTCGCCGGCGCGATGCCTTCCAGCGGCCGCTCCTCGCCGCCCACCCAGCTGCGCGAGCGGTTGCGCGTGTACTGCGCTCGCAAGCCGAAGCCGTTGTCCCACAGGTGCTGGAAACCCAGCTCGAAGCCGCGCACCTTGGCCTTGTCGCCGTTGATGGGCTTCATCACGTTGAACAGGTGGCCCGGCACGCCGATGTCCACGCCGGTCTGCCAACTGGTGGTGATCTGGTTGGTGATGTCCTTCTGGAACACCGCCAGCGTCAGCGCCGAGTTCTTCGCGTAGTACCACTCCAGCGAGGCGTCGTACTGCTTGGCGCGATAGGGCTTGAGCTCGGCGTTGCCGCCGTAGACCTGGGTGAAGTCGCCCCAGGCCACGCTGGCGGTGGTGCTGGTCGGCGCGAGTTGCTCGACCGACGGACGCGCCATCGTCTTGGCCGCGCCCAGGCGCAGCTGCAGCTGGTCGGTGAAGTGCCAGACGAAGTTGGCCGACGGCAGACCGTAGGTGTACTCGGCGTCCTGGCCGATCTGCACCGGGTCGGCGTAGACGGCGGTGTAGTTGAAGGGGCCGTTCTCGGTCAGGCTGGCGATCTTCGCGTCCCAGGCCTTGGACGAGGTCTTGGTCTTGACCAGGCGCACGCCGATGTCGGCGTTCCACTGGTCGCCGGAGAGGTCCGCCTGGATGAAGAACGAGGTCGTCTTCTCGCGCACGCGGTAGCTCTGCAGCGGGTTCCAGACCGGGCCGGCCTGGCTGAAATCGTAGGTGCCGCCACCGGGACGCGGCTGCCCGTTGTAGGCCTGCAGCGCCGCCAGGTAGGCCGGCACGTCGAAGCCCAGGAAGCTGCGCGGGAAGCTGCCGCTGACGCCGTTCATGAAGTTGGGCGGGCTCAGGTGCTGGTCGAGCACGTTGCCGCCCAGCTGCCCGACGTTGATGGCGTACTGGCCGGAGTAGTAGTTCTCGCCGCCATTGATCGCGTTGTCGACCAGGTCGCGGTGCTTGTCACGCCGCGTGGCCTGCACGCCGAACTGGATCTGGTCGATGTTGAAGCGGTCCACCGTCCAGGCGCCGTTCAGCGTCAGGCCGCGGATCTTGTCGTCGATGTTGTCGCCCGACAGGCCCAGGTAGTGGGTGTTGAAGTCGCTCGCGCCGAACTGGCCGCTGGCCAGGCCGTTGATCAGGTCGCGGCCGTCGGCGAAGGTGGTCGAAATGCTGGGCACCTGCGAGCCGGTCAGCTGCACCGTCGTCACGTTGGGCTGGTTCATGCGCAACACCGTGTAGGTGTCCTGGCCGCCCGAGTGCCGCTTGGAGGTCGACTGGTAGACGTCGCCGTTGAAGCGCAGTGCCGGGCTGGCCTTCCACTCGACGTTGGCGCCATACACGGCGCTGTCGACGACGCGGTGCGTGGTCAGGTTCAGCAGCTCGGGGTTGAGGCGCTGTTCCGGATCGGCGTTGTCCATCGTGAAGCCGGTGACGACGCCGTTCCGGATCTGCATGTTGGACCAGCGGCCCGGCGCGAACAGCGTGTAGAAGGACTGCTGGTAGCCGACCTGCGGCGAGTTCAGCCGCGTCTTGATGCCGTCCACGACCACCTTGACGGCATCGCTGGGCCGCCACTCGACCTTGCCCGACAACGCGGTGCGCCGCTTCTGTTCCTGGATCGTGCCGACGCGGAACTGGCCCGGTCCGATCAGGCCTTCCTCGTCGGGATCAAGCACGCCGTTGCCGTTGGGATCGATGTTCCCGCCCCAGGCGTTGCCGGTCCAGTTGGCGGCCGGGTCGGAGATCGGGTTGCGGGTCCAGCCGCCGTCGTTGCCCGCCGTGTCGGTGCGCACCTTGCGGTCGGCGTAGACCGCGCCCAGCAGCACGCCCCATTCCTTGCCGAAGGTGTTGCTGTAGGTGGCCGAGAGCTTGCCGCCGTTGAGCCTGGACATCAGGTTGCGATCGCCCTCGACGCGCAGCACGCCGTGCTGCCCCGGCTGGTCGAACGGGCTGGCCGAGCGCAGGTTGACCAGGCCGCCGATCGCGCCTTCCATCACCGCGGCCTGCGCGGACTTGACGACGTCGGCGCCGCTGATGATGTCGGAGGGCAGCACGTCGAAGGCGAAGTCGCGCCCTTCGCCGTCGGTGGCGAGGATGCGGTTGTTGAAGGTCGTCAGCGTGTATTCCGGTCCCAGGCCGCGAACGCTGACCTTCTGGCCCTCGCCGCCGGCGGTGCGCGAGATCGACACGCCGGTGATGTGGCTCAGCGAGTCGGCCACGTTGTCGTCGGGGAAACGGCCCAGCTCGGTGGCGCTGATGCTGTCCTGCACGCCCGCGGCGTTGCGCTTGAGGTTGAGCGACTTCTGCAGGCTGGCGCGGGTGCCGGAGATCTCGACGCGATCGAGCGTCTGATCGGCGTCCTTCATCCTGGGCTTCGCATCCTCGTCTTGGGCGGCGGAGGCGGCCTGGGCGGGCGGCTGGACCTGCGCCTGGGCCGCCCCCATGGCGGCCAGCGCGGCGATCGCCGCGGCGGCCACGGGCCGCGGCGCGACGCCGGCGATCGAACGGAAAGACAGGGGAGCTCGCATCTCTTGGTTCCTTGGTGGTCTCGTCTGCCGGCCCCTGGACCTCGAACCGGCTTGGCGCAAGTCTACGCAGACTTTCGAATGATTTCGCATATCGTTTTTACCGACGATTATTCTTTCGTTTAAATTCGTTCCGAAAGCGTTGTGGTGCGATGTCTGCCCCTGGTGAATCCATTCAGCGCTCGTATCCAAGGGTTTTCCCTGGAAATCAGTCCAATTTCAGCCCGCCACGGAAACTTCCGTTGTCTTTCCGCTTTCGTTCCCCTATTCTTTCGTTCGAAAGCTCAAAACACCTTCTGCCGAAACGAAAGCGATCCATGCAACGACATTGGCTGACCTACGCGCTGATCACGACCCTGTTCTGGGGCGCGTGGGGCGCGCTGACGGGGCTCTCCGCGGAGCGCGGCTTTCCGGACACGCTGGTCTACGTCGTGTGGGCGCTGACGATGATTCCGCCGGCGGTGGTGGTGCTGGCGCGCGCCGGCTGGCGGCTGCAGCGCGACCGCCGCGCGGTGATCCAGGGCCTGACCGTGGGCCTGCTGGGCGCGGGCGGACAGATGCTGCTGTTCCGCGCGGTCGAGTCGGGCCCCGCGTATCTGATCTTCCCGATCGTGTCCCTGTCGCCCGGCGTGACGATCGCGCTGTGCTTCGGCCTGCTGGGGGAGCGCACCGGCCGGCTCGGCGTCGCCGGCATCGTGCTGGCGCTGTGCGCGCTGCCGCTGTTCGACTACCAGCCTGGCCAGCCGGCCCAGGCTCAAGCGCTGGGCCTGTGGTTCGTCCTCGCGCTGATCGTGATGGCGGCCTGGGGCCTGCAGGCCTATTTCCTGAAGACCGCCAACAACGCCGCCAGCGCCGAGAGCGTGTTCTTCTACATGACCGTCAGCGCGCTGCTGTGCATCCCGGCCGCGCTGTGGATGACGGACTTCTCCAAGCCCATCCCCTGGGGCTGGAACGGTCCCGGCCTGGCCGCGCTGATCCAGCTGCTGAACGCGGTGGGCGCGCTGACGCTGGTCTACGCCTTCCGGCATGGCAAGGCGCTGGTCGTCTCGCCGCTGGTCAACGCCGGCGCGCCGCTGCTGACGGCGCTCGCGTCGATGGCCATGAGCGGCACCGCGCCGGGCGGCACCAAGCTGGCCGGGGTCGCGCTGGCGCTGCTGGCCGCGCTGCTGCTGGCCCTGCAACCCGAGGGCGACGCCGCCGCCACGCCCGATTCCCCCCAGCGGCTCGATCCGGCCGGCGACGGCAAGGCCTGAGCCCGCGTCCGCCGGCCCCAGCCCGATCCCCGCTCTCTCTTCGACAGGAAGGATTCCCCTTGAAGCTCATGCTCGATCTCGTGCGGCGCCACAAGCAGCCGGCGCCCGGAGCCCCCGAGGCTGCCCGTGGCCGGATGGCCGTGGGCATTCCCTCGGTCTGCTCGGCCCATCCGGTGGTCATCGCCGCCACGCTGCGCGAGTGCGCCGCGCTCGGCCGTCCGGCGCTGATCGAGGCGACATCGAACCAGGTCAACCAGGACGGCGGCTACACGGGCATGACGCCCGCCGGTTTCCGCCGCTTCGTCGAGGCCATCGCCCAGGCCGAGGGCATCGACCCCGGCCTGCTGGTGCTGGGCGGCGACCACCTCGGCCCCAACGCCTGGCGCAAGTGGCCCGCGGCGCAGGCCATGGCCAAGGCGGAGGTGATGGTCGCGCAATACGTCGCGGCCGGCTTCCGCAAGATCCATCTGGACTGCTCGATGTCCTGCGCCGATGACCCGGTGCCGCTGCCGGAGGCCGACATCGCCGCGCGCGCGGCCCGGCTGTGCCTGGCGGCCGAGCGGGCCTGGCGCGACATGCCCGGCCGCGGCGAGCCGCCGGTCTACGTGATCGGCACCGAGGTGCCGGTGCCCGGCGGCGCTCACGGGGACCTGGAGGAACTGGCGGTCACCTCGCCCGACGCCGCCGGGGCGACGCTGGCGTTGCACCGCGAGGCCTTCGCGGCGGCCGGCCTGGACGCGGCCTGGGAACGCGTGATCGCGATGGTCGTGCAGCCCGGCGTCGAGTTCGACCACCACAAGGTCATCGACTACCGCCCCGAGAAGGCGCGCGCGCTGAGCGCGTTCATCGCGTCGCAGCCGGGGCTGGTGTTCGAGGCGCACTCGACCGACTACCAGACGCCGGAGCGTTTGGCGCAACTGGCGCGGGACCACTTCGCGATCCTGAAGGTCGGCCCGGGCGCGACCTTCGCGCTGCGCGAGACGCTGTGGGCCCTGGCGGCCGTCGAGCATGAATGGCTGGGCCGCGATGCCGCGCACGGCGACGGCCTGATCCCGACGGTGCTGGGCGTGATGCGTGCCGAGCCCGAGCACTGGCGCCCCTACTACCAGGATCCGGCGCGGCTGCAGGTCGACCTGGCCTACAGCCTGAGCGACCGCATCCGCTACTACTGGGCGCATCCGAAGGTGCAGACCGCCTGCGCCGCGCTGCTGGACCGGCTGGAGCATTCGCCGCCGCCGCTGACGCTGCTGAGCCAGTTCCTGCCGCGCCAGTACGACGCGATTCGCGATGGCCGTCTGCGCAACCGGCCGGCGGAGCTGCTGCGCGACGGCGCGGCGCAGTCGCTGCGTCCCTACCTCGCCGCCTGCGCCGCCTGAGCGCGGGCGCCTCTTCCGACAGAACAACCGACAGAACAAGACCTGCACGATGACCCTGCTCCACCTCGACGCCGCCGATCTCGACCGCCGCGGCGCGGCCCACACCGCGCGCGAGATCGCCCAGCAACCCGCCGTCTGGCAAGCCGTCCATGACCTGGTGCGCGCGCGGCGCGCGGCGCTCGACGCCTTCCTGCGGCCGCTGCTGGCGCTGCCGGAACTGCGCATCGTGCTCACCGGCGCGGGCAGCTCCGCCTTCATCGGGCAATGCCTGGCGCCGGCGCTGCTGCAGCAGCTCGGCGCGCGACCCGGCGTGCGCGTCGAGGCGATCGCCACCACCGACATCGTCTCCAACCCCGCGCAGTGCCTGCAGCCGGGCGTGCCGACGCTGCTCGTGTCGTTCGCGCGCTCGGGCAACAGTCCGGAAAGCCTCGCGGCGGTCGAGCTCGCCGACGCCACCCTCGGCGCCTGCCATCACCTCGCGGTCACCTGCGCCGCGGAAGGGACGCTGGCGCGCCGCCTCGGCGATCGCGCGCGCGCCCATGTCCTGCTGCTGCCGGACGAGACCAACGATCGCTCGTTCGCGATGACCTCGAGCTTCACCGGCATGCTGCTGGCGGCGGCCTGGGCCTTCGAGCTGCCGCTGCCGCCGGTGACCGTGCTGAGCGAAGCCGCGAGCGCGCTGCTCGCCGCCGAGCCCGCGCGGCTGGCGGCGCTGAGCGCGCAGCCGGTCGAGCGGCTGGTCGTGCTCGGCAGCAACGGCCTGCAGGGCCTGGCCAAGGAAGCCGCGCTGAAGATGCTGGAGCTCACCGATGGCCGGCTGGTGGCGCTGGCCGATTCGCCGCTGGGCTTCCGCCATGGGCCCAAGACGGTGCTCAACGAGCGCACGCTGGTGCTGCTGCTGCTGTCCAACGACAGCTACACGCGGCGTTACGACCTGGACCTGCTGCGTGAGCTGCGCCGGCAAGGCCGCGGACGGGTGATCGCGCTGAGCACCTCGGCGCTGAACGGCGAGGAGGGGTTGGCCGAGGACGACGTGCTGATCGCGCTGCCGGTCAACGCGCCGGACCTGGCGCTGGCGCCGGTGGCGCTGGTCTTCGCGCAGTGCCTGGCGATGCTGGCCTCGCTGAAGCTCGGCATCACGCCCGACAATCCCAGCGCCTCGGGCACGGTGACCCGCGTCGTCAGCGGCGTCATCATCCACCCGCTCAACCCTCCGGCTCCATGAACGCCATGAGCTCCGCATCGCTGGACCGCGCCGGCCGTCCCGTCTTCCTCGGCATCGACGGCGGCGGCACCAAGACCTCGTTCCTGCTGCTCGATGGCGAGGGCCGCCTGCTCGCGCGGCATGTGAGCGGCACCAGCTACTACCTGGAGATCGGCTTCGACGCGCTGCGCGCGCTGCTGCGCGAGGGCGTCGCCGAGACGCTCAAGCAGGCGCAGCTCACGCCGGCGCAGGTCACGTCCGCCTTCGCGGGCCTGCCGGCGCATGGCGAGGACAGCGCGCTGCAAGGCGCGTTCGACGCGCTGCTCGAGGGCGTGCTGCCCCGCGCGCGCATCGGCAACGACATGATCTGCAGCTGGGCCGGCTCGCTCGGCGGCGAGGACGGCATCAGCCTGGTCGCGGGCACCGGCTCGATGGCGTATGGCCAATGGGGCGAGCGCGATGCGCGCAGCGGCGGCTGGGGCGAGGTCTTCGGCGACGAGGGCTCGGCATATTGGCTCGCACGCGAGGGATTGGCGCTCTTCGCTCGCATGGCCGATGGGCGCGCGGAGCCTGGGCCATTGCTGGCGCTCGTGCGCGGGCATTTCGGACTGGCGCAGGATCTCGATCTCTGCGCGGCGATCAATGGCCACGCGGCGCGCAGCCGGCTGGCGCAGTTCGCGCGGCTGGTGTCGGCCGCGGCGGCCGATGGTGACGCGCAGGCAGGCGCGCTGCTGACTCGCGCGGGCGAGGAACTCGCGGCGTTGGCCGGCGCGGTGGCGCGAAGGCTGGAGCTGCCGGTGGGGGCCGGCGTGCCGGTCTCGTACACCGGCGGCGTCTTCGAGGCGGGCGCGGCGGTGACCGATGCGCTGCGCGCCGCTCTGACCCGCGCACTACCGGGCGCGATGCTGATGGCACCGCGGTTCGGGCCGGAACTCGGCGCGGCAATGCATGCGGCGCGGCTGGTAGGCGTTCGGTTGGTGCCCGTTGCCGCTGCCGCCGCAGCCGCATGAGCCGTCGATATCATTCGAAAGTTCGCGACTTCCGATTTCCATGACCATGCCCACGTCCACCTCCGCCGACAAGGCGGACGCCTCGCTGCTGATCGACGAGCGCCGGCAGCTCATCCGCGAGCAGGTGCAGGCGCAGGGCAAGGTGACGGTCGAAGAGCTGGCTGAGCGCTTCGGCATCTCGGTCGTGACGATCCGCAGCGATCTGAACGCACTGGCCGCCACCGGCGCGCTGCTGCGCACGCATGGCGGCGCCCTCGCCCACCGCGACACCGAGGAGGTGCCGATCGGCGTCAAGCAGAAGCTGCATCACGAGCAGAAGGTGCGCATCGCCATCGAGGCGGCCCGGCTGATCCGCGACGGCGAGACCATCCTGCTCGACTCCGGCTCCACGACCGAGGAGATCGCCAAGCAGATCCGCGGCATGCGGCTGCAGTCGCTGAACGTCATCACCAACGCGCTGAACATCGCGGTGCTGCTCGCCTCCGTCCCCAACGTCAACGTGATCATGCCGGGCGGGCTGCTGCGGCAGAACTCGTACTCGCTCTCCGGTCCGCAGGCGGTCACGGCGCTGCAGAGCCTCTACGCGGACCGGCTGTTCCTGGGCGTGGACAGCCTCGATCCCGACATCGGCCTGATGACCCCGCACCTGCTCGAGGCGCAGCTCAACGCGCAGATGATGAAGATCGCGCGCCAGATCGTCGCGGTCGCCGATGCCTCCAAGCTGATGAAGCGCAACCTGTCGGTGATCGCGCCGGTCGAGCAGATCGACATGCTGATCACCGACAAGGACGCCGACGACGCCATCGTCGGCGAGCTGCGCCGCCGCGGCGTCGAGGTGGTGCTGGCCTAGCGCCCGGGCCGCCCGCGGCGGGCTAGCGCTTGAACTGCGCGCAGGGATCCTCGCGCGGCGGCGCCGGGGCGCGCTCGATGCGGTCATAGCCGCCATCGGGCACGGCGCTGCCTGGTTCGAGATAGGCGATCGCATCGATGTCCGAGGCCGGCACGCCGGCTGCCCGCAGATAGACCGGCACGGCGACGTCGCGCCGCACATGCCCGTTGCCCGCGATCAGCACCACGCGCTTGGCGCCGGACCGCCGCGCGTCGAGCATCGCCTGCGCCATCGCCGCATCCCGCGCGCGCTGGGCCTGCACCATGCCGGGCAGCATCGCCTCGGGCATGGCGCCGCAGTGGCCGTCCTGGATGTCCTTGCGCAGCGCGTCCTGCTGCGCCTCGTTCCAGCTCACGCGCGAGCGCAGCGCGAGCAGCTCCGCGGGCCAGGCCGCGTCGCCCTCGCGCACGATGCGGCGCGCCTGGTCGCGGTCGAGGTTGCCGCCACGCACGCTCGCTGGCGACTGCAGCGCGGCCTCGAACAGCGATTGATGCAGCGGCCAGCGCCAGCCCTGGCGATCGAGCTTCGCGGCATCGATCACCGCCTCGACATCGCCGGGATGGTCCTGCCGGGCCCGCGCGACCGCCTCGTCCTCGGCGCGCGAGAACTGCTCGAAGACCACGACCGTCTGCGGCTCCCGCGCGATGAGCTCGCGCAGTTGCGCGGCGCGCGCGCGGTGGTGCTCGGGGTTGTCGTGCAGTTCACCGAGCAGGACGAATGCCGGCTCGGAAGCGGAAGTGGAAGCGGAGGCGGCCCGGGAGACCGGCGCCGCGCCGGGTGACGCGCCGGGTGACGCGCCGGGTGACGCGCAGGCGGCGACCAGCATCGGCAGCAGCGCCAGCGCGGCGCCGCGGAAGGCAGTGTTCATGGGTTCGATCCTGAGGACAGGGGAAACGGAACGGCCTGCCGAGCGATGGCTGGGTCGGGCGATGACGCGGCGCGAGCTTACCGGATCGTCGCCATCGAGCGCATCGCCTTGACCGCGCCCTCGCCCAACGACGCGCCAAAGCGCTTGGCGATGCGCTCGGCCACGTTGTCGCGCGGCGTGTAGTCGATGACGTCCTCGGCCTTCACGACCTCGCGCGCCACGTAGTCCAGGTTGCCCATGCCGTCGGCCAGGCCCATCTGCACTGCCTGTTCGCCGTTCCAGAACAGGCCCGAGAACATCTCCGGCGTCTCCTTCAGGCGGGGACCGCGGCCCTCGCGCACGACCTTGATGAACTGCTGATGGATCTGGTCCAGCATCGCCTGCGCGTAGGCCTGCTGCTTGGGCGAAACCGGCGAGAACGGATCCAGCATGCCCTTGTTCTCGCCCGCGGTCATCAGCCGGCGCTCGATGCCGACCTTCTTCATCACCTCGGTGAAGCCGAAGCCATCCATCAGCACGCCGATCGAGCCCACCACCGAGGCCTTGTCGACATAGATCTCGTCCGCGCCGGCGGCGATGTAGTACGCGCCCGAGGCGCAGATCTCCTCGACGACCGCGTACACCTTCTTGTTGTGCAGCGCCTTGAGCCGCTTGATCTCGTCGTTGACGATGCCGGCCTGCACCGGGCTGCCGCCCGGCGAATTGATGCGCAGCACCACCGCCTGCGAGCCCTGGTCCTCGAACGCCGCCTTCAGCGCCGCGTTGATCAGCTCGGCGCTGGCCTCGGTGTCGGGGGCGATCTCGCCGCGCACCTCGACCAGCGCGGTGTGCGGGCCCGAGGCCGCGCCGCCATGGTGTCTGGACGCGAACATCGACCACACCAGCAGCAGCGCCAGCGTCACCCAGATCAGCCGGAAGAAGGTCTTCCAGCGGCGATCGCTGCGGCGGTCGCGCAGGTAGTCATGGGCGAACTGCTCGAGCACGTGCTCGTAGCGGCCGGAGGCGGCTTGCGTCGCTGACGCCACTGGCGCCGCCGGTGGCGGCTCCTGTTTCAGCATGTCCTCGGGACGGGGCGTCGCGTCGGGGATCGGACGCGGCAGATCGGGGTCGTTGTCGTTGCTCATTCAGTCCTCGAAGACGGGCCGCGTGTCGCGGGAAGGGTACCAAGTGATCTGTCCGTCGCGCTCGCGCACATCGAGCTTGGTCAGGCCCATGCGGCCGCACATGCCGGTCACGCAGCGCCCGTCCAGCGGGTGGTAGACCGCGCCGTGGATGCTGCAGATGATGAATTCCTTGCGGCTGTCCAGGAACTCGCCTTCCTGCCAGTCCATCTCGGTGGGCACGTGCGCGCAGCGGTTGAGATAGCCCACCACCTGGCCGTCGAAGCGCAGCACGAAGGCCGAGGCCGGCTGGCGGAAATGCAGCACGTCGAAGGTGTGGGCGCGGCCGCGCTCCTCCAGCTCGGAGGAGGCGCACAGCGGCACCGGGGGCAGTTCTTGCTCGGGCGTCATTCGGTCGGCGGAAAGGGGTCAGGCGTTGGCCAGCAGCCAGTCGCGCAGCGTGGGCACGTCGTGCGCGACCAGCAGCGGCGCGAAATCGAGCAGCGACTCGTGCGCATGCGCGCCGTAGGTCACCGCCACCGCCGGGCAGCCGGCATTGCGCGCCAGCTGCAGGTCATGGGTGGTGTCGCCGATCATCAGCGTGCGCTCGGGATCGGCGCCGAACTCGCGCATCAGCTCCAGCAGCATCTGCGGATTGGGCTTGCCGGCCGTCTCGTCGGCGGTGCGGGTGCCGTCGAACAGCGTCGTCATGTCGACTGCCGCCAGCGCCTCGTCGAGCCCGCGCCGGCTCTTGCCGGTCGCGACGGCGAGCCAGTGATGCCTGGCCTTCAGGTCCTGCAGCAGTCGCGGCACGCCCTCGAACAGCGTCACCTCGTGCGCCGACGCGAAGTAGTGATGCCGGTAGCGCTGGCCCAGCTCCGGATAGCGCGACGGGTCCAGCCCGGGCAGCGCGTACTGGAGCGCCTCGATCAGGCCCATGCCGATGACGTAGGCGGCGCGCTCGCGCGAGGGCGGCGTGAGGCCCAGGTCCGCCGCGGCGGCCTGCATGCAGCGCACGATCAGGGCGGTGGAATCGAACAGGGTGCCGTCCCAGTCGAAGACGATCAGGTCGAAACGTTGAGGCATGGATGAAGGACTCGTGAAGGCCGGCCGGTCAGGACGCCGGGCGGCGCAGCGCGGCCAGGAGTGTCTCGCACTCGGGGGGTAGCGGCGCGGTCAGGGTCAGCGTGTCGCCGGTGGCCGGATGCGCGAAGCGCAGCTGCCGCGCGTGCAGGAACATCCGGTCGAAACGCAGCGCGCCGCGCGCCAGCGCGCGGTTGGCCTCGAAATCGCCATATTTCGGATCGCCGACGATGGCATGGCCCTCGTGGGCCAGGTGCACGCGGATCTGGTGCGTGCGGCCGGTCTTGATCGTGACGTCCAGCAGGCTGTAGCCGGGCAGCGCCTCGGCCACCGTCACCAGGCTGATCGACCGCTTGGCCTCGCCGGCCTGCGGGTCCTTCGGATTCGTCACCGCGCGCACCCAGCGCTCGCCGTCGCTGCCGACGAACTTCAGCAGCGGCACGTCCACCACCTTGCGGCCCTTGGGCCAGGCGCCGCTCACCAGCGCGGCGTAGGTCTTGCCGGTCTCGCGGTCGCGCAGCTGGTCCTGCAGGTGCGTCAGCGCGCTGCGCTTCTTCGCGATCATCAGCAGGCCGGAGGTCTCCTTGTCGAGCCGGTGCACCAGCTCGAGGAACTTCGCCTGAGGTCTCGCCCGGCGCAACTGCTCGATCACGCCGAAGCTCACGCCCGAGCCGCCATGCACCGCGACCCCGGCCGGCTTGTCAACGACGATCAGGTGTTCGTCCTCGAACACGACCGGGAACTCACGCGCTGGCACCGCCGCGTCGGCGGGCTTCTCCGCCAGCCGCACCGGCGGCACGCGCACGACATCGCCGATCTCCAGCCGCGAGTCAGCGGCGCAGCGGCCCTTGTTGATGCGCACTTCGCCGGACCGGATGATCCGGTAGACCAGCGTCTTCGGAGCGCCCTTGAGTTCGCGGATCAGGAAGTTGTCCAGGCGCTGGCCGGCGGAGCCTTCGTCCACCGTCAGGAGCCGGACCTGGGCCGGCGCGGGGGCCGCCACGGAGGCGGACGCCGGGGCCGCGGGGGCCGCCGGCGGGGCGGCTGCGGGGCGGGCGGCGCCCCTCGTGGCACTGCGGGCAGTCCCTGGGGCGGCCTTGCGGGCTTTAGCCCCTATAATGCTGCTTGCCACGTTTGCGTTGTAAGTATTTGATTTTTCTCATTTTACTCGGACGACAGCGTTCGAGCTCGACAAGAACGTGGCAGTGAGTAGCCATTGTGAGTAGGCTACTCATTACTTTTGGTGATGCAACATCAGGTCAGCGTCGTCGGGCCCGCTTCCCAAAGCGAGCGGGCAGGCACGAGGGCCGGATGGCAGAGCAACGTCGTCAGAACCATGCTCACGCGGTCCTCTTCATCCTCGGATGCGGGCGGGCGGCGCGGGCAGCACAACAAGGTTTCACGACGTCAGCGAGGGGGCCGCAAGCCCCGGCGCTGACGTCAGCACCCAGGCTCCGTTTCCGGATGTTTTCTTCGGTTCATTCCACCCCCCGCCGCCTGCGAGCGCGTGATGGCTTCGTCCACACGCCGGGCTCCGGCCGTGGTCGGGTCGCGCCTGAAGCGGCGCGCATGAGGACCGGAACAGCCGATCCGGGGCCTGCGGCGCACGCGCCAACGCTGCATCGCTGAACGGTCAACGCGCCGTTCAATTGCAGTCCAGGGCGATCCTTTCATTGGTTCTTTCGCGTTTCTCGTGCATCGGTCGAATCGCCCGCCGGTGAATCTCCGGCAGCGGTTCACTTGAATGCGCGTCAGCGGCAAACACGCTGGCGTGGAGGAGAACTGATGAAACGCATGCTGATCAATGCGACGCAGCAGGAAGAGCGTCGCCTGGCCATCGTCGATGGACAGAAGCTGCTGGACTTCGAGACCGAGATCGAAGGCCGCGAGCAGCGCAAGGGCAACATCTACAAGGCGGTCGTGACGCGCGTGGAGCCGTCGCTGGAAGCCTGCTTCGTGGATTACGGCGAGGACCGCCACGGCTTCCTCCCGTTCAAGGAGATCTCGCGCCAGTACTTCAAGGACGGCGCCGATGTGCGCTCGGCCAAGATCCAGGACGTGATCAAGGAAGGCCAGGAGCTGCTGGTCCAGGTCGAGAAGGAAGAGCGCGGCAACAAGGGCGCGGCGCTGACGACCTTCGTGTCGCTGGCGGGCCGCTATCTGGTGCTGATGCCCAACAACCCGCGCGGCGGCGGCGTCTCGCGCCGCATCGAGGGCGAGGACCGCGAGGAGCTCAAGGAAGCGCTGGATCAGCTGGACTACCCCAAGGGCATGTCGCTGATCGCGCGCACCGCGGGCATCGGCCGCAGCGCGGCCGAGCTGCAGTGGGACCTGAACTACATGCTCAAGCTCTGGACCGCCATCGACGAGGCGGCCCGGGGCGGCAAGGGCGCGTTCCTGATCTATCAGGAGTCGTCGCTGGTGATCCGCGCGATCCGCGACTACTTCACCGCCGACATCGGCGAGATCCTGATCGACACGGACGACATCTTCGAGCAGGCCCATCAGTTCATGAGCCATGTGATGCCGGAGACGGCGCACAAGGTCAAGCGCTACCGTGACGACGCGCCGCTGTTCAGCCGCTTCCAGATCGAGCACCAGATCGAGACGGCCTTCAGCCGCACGGTGAACCTGCCCTCGGGCGGCGCCATCGTGATCGACCACACCGAGGCGCTGGTCTCGGTGGACGTGAACTCGGCGCGCGCCACCCGCGGCGGCGACATCGAGGAAACCGCCACCCGCACCAACCTGGAAGCCGCCGACGAGATCGCGCGCCAGATGCGTCTGCGGGACCTCGGCGGCCTGATCGTCGTGGACTTCATCGACATGGAGGAGTCCAAGAACCGCCGCGAGGTCGAACAGCGCCTGCGCGACGCGCTGCGCCAGGACCGCGCCCGCGTGCAGTTCAGCTCGATCAGCAAGTTCGGTCTGCTGGAGCTGAGCCGCCAGCGCCTGCGTCCGGCGCTGAGCGAAGGCAGCCACATCACCTGCCCGCGCTGCAACGGCACCGGCCACATCCGCGACACCGAGTCGTCGGCGCTGCAGATCCTGCGCATGGTCCAGGAAGAGTCCATGAAGGACAACACCGCGGCCGTGCACGTGCAGGTCCCGGTGGAAGTGACCAGCTTCCTGCTCAACGAGAAGCGCACCGAGATCACCAAGATCGAGCTGAAGCAGCGCGTGACCGTGCTGCTGGTGCCCAACAAGCATCTGGAGACGCCGAACTACAAGCTCGAGCGCCTGCGCCACGACGATCCGCGCCTGGAGAACCTGCAGGCGAGCTACACGATGATCGAGGAGCCGCAGGAAGAGGTGGGCATCACCCGCCGCGGCGCCGAGAAGAAGAACAAGCAGGAGCCGGTGATCAAGGGCCTGCTGCCCGAGCAGCCGGCGCCGATGCCGGTGGCGGCTCCGGCGCCCAAGGCCGCGGAACCGGTGGCCCCGGCCCCGGTGGCGGCCGCTCCGGCGGCCCCGGTGGCCGCCAGTGGCGGCTTCTTCGGCTGGCTGAAGAACCTGTTCGGTGGCGCGCCAGCGCCGGCAGCCGCGCCGGCTCCGGAGGCCAAGACCGGCGAGCCCGCCAAGAAGGAACGCGGCGAGCGCGGTGAGCGCGATCGCAACGCCCGTGGCGGTGATCGCAACCGCCGTGGCGAGCGCGGTGAGCGGAGCGAACGCAGCGAGCGCCACGATCCGAAGGCCCGCGACGGCAAGCCGCGCAGCGAGGGCAAGCCGCAGCAGGAAGGCCGTGGCGACCGTCCGGAGCGCGGTGAGCGCGCCGAGCGGGGCGAGCGCAACGAGCGTGGTGATCGCGGCGGAGAGCGCGGTGGCGAGCGCGGAGGTGATCGTCATCGTCGCAACGAGCGCGCCGACAAGCCGGAGCAGGCCGTCGAAGGCGCGCCGCGCCAGGACCGTGCCGAGCGCGGCGACCGTGCGGAGCGTGGCGAGCGCGCCGACCGGGGCGAGCGCGGCGAAGGCCGCCGCCGCCGCGAGGAGCGCGCCCCCGCCGAGGCGCAGGAGCAGCAACTGCCGCTGGCCGGCACCGAAGCCGCCAACACGGAATCCCAGATCGCTTTCGCCGACACCCAGCCGCTCGAGGGCGCTGTGACCGGTGAGGCCGGCGACGAGCGCCAAGGCCGCCGCCGCCGCCGTCGCGGCAACCGGGGCGAGCGTGGCGCCGAGGGCGAGCAGGTCGAAGGCGCGCTGGTCGAGGGCCAGGCCCCGGCCGCTGGCGAGACCTCGTTCGCCGAGGGCGCCGAGTCCGCGCAAGCGCCGGTGGTCGATGGCGAGGAAGCCCCGGCCGGTGAAGAAGGTCAGGAAGGCCGCGAAGGCCGCCGCCGTGGCCGTGGCCGCGACCGTTATCGCCGTGACCGCCGCGAAGGCGAAGACGCTCCGGGCGAAGGCGCTCCCGCCGATGGCGTGATCGCCGACGGCGAAGCCGCCACGCCGGCCACCGCCGCGCTGAACGGCATCGTGCTGGATGCGGGCGCCGCGCCGCGTCAACTGGCGCTCGGCGACGAGCCCCAGCAGGCACCCGTGCAGGCGACCGCGCCGGTGGTGCAGGCTCCGGCGCCGGTGCAGGCCCCGGTGGCTGCTCCGGTGGCCGCTGCGCCGGTCGTGCCGCGCTTCGAGCTGCCGCTGGGCGAGCTGAACGCGGTCGCCGAGAGCGCCGGTCTGACCTGGGTCAACAGCGATGCCGACAAGATCGCCGCCGTGCAGGCCGCGATCGCCGCCGAGCCCGCTCCGGCACCGCTGGGCCGCGAGCCCGCGCCGGTGGTCGTGCTCGACGAGGGCCCGCTGGTGCTGGTCGAAACCCGCAAGGACCTCAACCAGTTCAAGCTTCCCTTCGAAGCCTGATCCCCTCGCAGGGACTCCCTCTCCCCGCCTGCGGGAGAGGGGTCAAGACAGGTTCAGTTTTTCGATAGCCGCCGGGGCATCCTCCGGCGGCTTTCCTTTTAGGGCGTCACAAGCGCTCGACGACACGACGGAGACTTCCCCTTGAACTCGACCACCATCGCAGCGGACCAGCCGGCCGGCAGCGCGGCGGGCGCGGCCACGCAGGCCGCGCCGAAGATGCCGCCGCAGATCCCGTTCATCATCGCCAACGAGGGCTGCGAGCGCTTCAGCTTCTACGGGATGCGCAACATCCTGACGGTGTTCCTGATGACCAGCCTGCTGCTGGCGATTCCGGAGCCGCTGCGCAAGGGCGAGGCCAAGGAGGTGTTCCACACCTTCGTGATCGGCGTCTATTTCTTCCCGCTGCTGGGCGGCTGGCTGTCGGACCGCTTCTTCGGCAAGTACAACACCATCCTCTGGCTGAGCCTGGTGTACTGCGCCGGCCACGCCTGCCTGGCCTTCTTCGAGAACAACCTCAAGGGCTTCTACTTCGGCCTGTTCCTGATCGCGCTGGGCTCGGGCGGCATCAAGCCGCTGGTGAGCTCGTTCATCGGCGACCAGTTCGACAAGAGCAACCGCACGCTGGCGCAGAAGGTGTTCGATGCCTTCTACTGGATCATCAACTTCGGCTCATTCTTCGCGTCGCTGCTGATGCCGATCTTCCTGAAGAAGTTCGGGGCGAGCGTCGCGTTCGGCATCCCGGGCGTGCTGATGTTCATGGCGACGGCGATCTTCTGGAGCGGCCGCCGCAAGTACACGCACCTGCCCGCCGGCGAGTCGCATCGCGACCCGAACGGCTTCCTGAAGGTGGTGCGCACGGCGCTGCTCTCGCAGGCGCCGGGCCACGGCCGTGGCGGGCTGGTGGTCGCGGGGCTGGGCGTGGTGCTGGCGATCGGCGCGCTGGCGCTGACGCCCAACCTGGGCTTCGTGATCGCGTTCTGCTCGGCGCTGGTGCTGTTGATGGGCTTCGGCGGCGCCGGCGCCTGGATGCAGCTGGACCGCGCCCGCGCCGTCCATCCGGTGGAGGCGGTCGAGGGCGTGCGCACGGTGCTGCGGCTGCTGGTGCTGTTCGCGCTGGTCACGCCGTTCTGGTCCCTGTTCGATCAGAAGGCCTCGACCTGGGTGCTGCAGGCCGACCAGATGACCAAGCCGGCGTGGTTCGAGTCCTCGATGATGCAGGCGCTCAATCCGGCGCTGGTCATGATCCTGATCCCGTTCAACAACTTCGTGCTGTATCCGGTGCTGGAGCGCCTGGGCCTGAAGCTGACGGCGCTGCGCCGGATGGGCGCTGGCATTGCGTTCGCGGGTCTGGCGTGGATCGTCGTGGGCGGCATCCAACTGAGCATCGACGACGGCCGGGAGCTGTCCATCCTGTGGCAGGTCCTGCCCTACGCGCTGCTGACGCTGGGCGAGGTGCTGGTGTCCGCGACGGGTCTGGAATTCGCCTACAGTCAGGCGCCGCTGGCGATGAAGGGCGTGATCACGAGCTTCTGGAACCTGTCGGTGACGATCGGCAACCTGTGGGTGCTGCTGGCCAACTCGAGCGTCAAGGGCGAGGCGGTCACCACGTACATCCAGTCCACGGGCACGAGCGTCACGGCGTTCCAGATGTTCTTCTTCGCGGGCTTCGCGCTGCTGGCGGCGCTGCTGTTCGCGCTGTACGCGCGGGGCTACCGCATGCAGGACAACTACCGGGGCTGAGGCCCCGATTCCGGGAGAGTTTCCGATGAGTCGTTTCGTTTCGCTGGCCGCCGCGCTGGCCGTGCAGGCCGCATTCGTGGCGCCGGCGGCGCTGGCGCAGGAGAGCGTCAAGCTCAACATGGTGCCGTTGCCGTCGGTGAGGCAGCAGGTGGACGTGACCATGGACATGAAGATGAACATGTCCATGCAGCTGCCCGCCGACGCGCCGGAGCAGGCCCGCGCGCAGGCCGAGCAGATGAAGGCGACGATGCCGGTCACGATGCAGATGGCGATGCGTCAGGTGCTGTCGACGACGCCGAAGGCGGCGGACGGCAGCTACACGCTGAAGGCCGAGGTGAACTCGCTCAAGAGCGAAATGCGTGACGCGACGGGTCAGGTGCGGCCGCTGCCGCAGCAGGGGCCGATCCGCTTCACGGCGCAGCTGAAGAACGACCAGTTCGACAAGATCGATCTGGAGCTGCCGCCGACGATGCAGGCGCAGCAGGCGCTGTCGAAGGAGATGCAGGAGAAGATCTTCAACCAGAGCTTCGACTGGATGCGCAAGTTCAACGGCCAGACGATGAAGGTCGGCGAGTCGGTGGAGATGCCGATCGACCTGAACCTGCCCACCGGCGGCGCGCCGACCGGCAAGGTGCTGGGCAAGTACACGCTGACGGCGATCAACAAGGGCGTGGCGTCGTTTGACGTGGACATGCGGATGGACATGAGCTTCTCGGGTCCGGCGGCGGCGGCCTCGTCGGCATCGGCGCCCGAGGCGCCGGCTTCCGCGGCATCGGCCCCGGCTCCGGTGCAGGGGGCGATGACGGGCTCGGGCAAGGGCAAGATGGATCTGCGGATCGCGGATCGCCTGATGCTGCGCAGCACGATGACGATGTCGATGGGCATGGACATGAAGGGGGCCAAGGGCAACATGCGGATGGACATGGACATGACCATGGCGGCCAACGGCAAGGCCCTGCCCACCGCGAAGAAGGCCGCGCCAGCCAAGCCTGCCACCAAGGGCTGAGCGCGTGAGCGCCTGAAGCGCGCCGGAGAGCCGGCCGCGCAATGACGAGGACCGCCCGAGGGCGGTCCTTTTTTCTGCGCGTCAGCATTCTGGTCAGCCCATGAACTTGAACAAGGTCATGAGCACCGCCAGCACGCCGAAGCCCCCAAACATGGACGTCACCGTGAAGCGCTGCATGTCGGCGATCCGTTGGAACAGCTCGGCCTTCATGTTGGCCATCTCCACTTTGAGATTGGCGATGTCAACCTTGATGTTGGAGATATCGAACTTCGTGGCGACCTCCTTCTGCGCCTCTCGAATCTCGGCCGCCATGTCTTTCCGAATGGCCTCTGCCGCTGACCGCGCCTGCGCTTCCGAGACACCCGCGCTCGTCAGCGCTAGAAAAACATCGATTTCCATTCACTACCTCTCTCTCGCTGGGAGTGGATCCAGGACTGGCAATCTACGCGTCGAGGTCGTCACTGGCACTGACTGGTTCTGAGGTCCAAGACGCCGTTCCCACTCGGACAAGTAGGGCACCCCCTCAGCATTGAGAGCGCTTGTTTGCCCGTCGACAAGCACTCACTTCCGCCGGACTTCCCGTATCCCCCGCATCGTCGGAATGACCTCCCGCATGACCTGCAGAAAGGCTCGCAGCCGTGCGGGCTGAAGCCGCCGCGAGGGATAGACGAGCGAAATCGGCAGCGGTGACGCGCACCAATCGGGGAGCAGCCGCACGAGCCGCCCTTGCGCGAGGTCGTCCATCACCGCCCATTGCGAGACGAGCGCCAGTCCGAGTCCCCGCCGCGCGGACTCGATCAGCGCGAAGAGGCTGTCCGTGCCCAGCCGCGGACGGAAGCTCACATGCATGCGCCCTTCCCCCTTCGACGCGGTGAGGTCGATGCCGTCGCGATAGAACGCCAGCAGCGCCAGCCATGGCTGCGCGCCGAGCAGCGCGGCGATCTCCTCCGGGGATTTCCGGTCCAGGCCCTTGGGCAGCTTCTTCGCGAGCGCCGGCGCGGCGACGAGCACGCGCGGCACCTCGGCCAGCTGCGTCGCGATCAGATTGGGCTGGCTGATTTCGCCGACCAAGAGCGAGCAGTCGACGTTCTCCCGGCTGAAGTCGGGCAACTGGTCCTGCAGCATCCATTCGACCGACACACGCGGATGCCGCGTCAGGAACGCGGCGAGCGGATCGATCAGTTGGCTCTGCCCGAACGCATGCGGCACGCGCAGACGCAGCGTGCCGGCCAGCTCGTCGCCGCCATCGAGCTCCTCGGCCAGCGATTGCCAGCCATCGATCAGGTCCTGCGCCTGCGCGGCGCAGCGCTCGCCCTCCTCGGTGAGCCGCAGCCCGCGCGTCGAGCGCTCGACGAGCCGCGCGCCGAGCAGCGACTCCAGCATCTGCACGCGCCGGCTGACGGTCGGCTGCGTGGTGGCGAGCTGCTGCGCGGCGGCGGAGAAGCTGCCGGCCTCCGCGACGCGGAGGAAGGTCTGCAGCAGCGCGAGGCGGTCCTGGCCGCTGTCCCGGGTGGTCTCGTTCATGGACCGCTTTATACGCCGCGCGTATGGCTGCTGTGCATGCCGGACCGGTTCCGGCCAGGCCTGCGAATCCGAAGAATGCAGGTCATTCGATGCGAACCCGCATCTTCCGTCCTTCTGCTTCCTTGAATCGCCCCTTCGGGAGTTGCCATGACCACCCTTCCCTTTCAATCGACCGCCGCCGCCGCGCCGCGCGAGGCCAGCGCGCCGTCCGCGCCGCTGATCGTCTTGCTCGCGGCCTCGGCGGGACTCGGCGCGGCGTCGCTGTACTACAGCCAGCCCATCCTGGCGCCGCTGGCCGAGGATCTGCACGCCTCGAGCGCTGGCATCGGCGCGGTGCCGATGCTGACGCAGCTCGGCTATGCGGCGGGCATCCTGCTGCTGACGCCGCTGGGCGACCGCTTCGATCGCCGCAAGGTCATCCTGACGAAGTTCGCGCTGCTGATCGCGACGCTGCTGCTGAGCGGCTTCGCGCCGGGCTTCGCGCCCTTCCTGGCGGCGAGCGCGCTGCTCGGCCTGACCGCGACGCTGGCGCAGGACGTGGTGCCGATGGCGGCGGCGCTCAGCCCCGCGGAGCATCGCGGCCGCATCGTCGGCCAGGTCATGACCGGGCTGCTGATGGGCATTCTGCTGTCGCGAGTGATGAGCGGCGTGATCGCCGACCTGCTCGGATGGCGGTGGGTCTATGGCATCGCGGCGCTGGCATTGACGATCGCGGGGCTGGCGAGCTGGCGTTGGCTGCCGTCGTCTCCGCCGGCGATGCGCACGACGTATGGCGCGCTGCTGCGCTCGCTGGGCGGCCTGTGGCGTTCGTGGCCGACGCTGCGCCGCGCCGCGATCGCACAGGCCTTGCTCGCGGTGGCGTTCAGCGCCTTCTGGTCGACGCTGGCGGTGATGCTGCATCAGCGCTTCGGGCTGGGCAGCGCGGTGTCGGGCGCCTTCGGTCTGGCGGGCGCGGCTGGCGCGCTGGCGGCGCCGCTGGCGGGCCGCATCGCCGACAAGCGCGGTCCTGGCGTCGTGACGAAGCTCGGCGCGCTGCTGGTGACGCTGTCGTTCGCGGCGATGTCGGTAACGGCGTGGCTGGATCGATCGGCGGCGATCGTGGTGCTGGTGGCGCTGGCGATCGTCTTCGACTTCGGCGTGCAGGCGGCGCTGGTCGCGCACCAGACGATCGTCTACAGCCTGGACCCGGCCGCGCGCAGCCGCCTCAACGCGCTGCTGTTCACCGGCATGTTCATCGGCATGGCCACGGGCGCGGCACTGGGGAGCGCGCTGCTGTCATCGCTCGGGTGGCTGGGCGTGACAGGCCTGGCGACCGTCGCGAGCGCCGCAGCGCTGGTGGTGCGGCTCACGGCGGACGAGTAAGGCTGCGCACCGGGGAACGAGGCGTCAGTCCCCGCGTCCCAGAGGGATCGCAGAAGCGCTGCGGCAGCTCGAGCGCCGCCATCAGCGGCGTGTAGAACGCGAGCGCCCTGTCGAAATCGCCGACGCCGATGAACACGTGCGAGAACATGGCGGTGCCGCGCTTACTGCGTCCGCCCGCGCCAACCGAGAAGGCTCACGCCGAGGGCCACGAAGCACGCGCCGAAGCCGCGGTTCATGATCCTCACGCGGCGGGGCGAGGCCAGGCCACGGCGCAGCGCGCGGGCCAGCACGACGTAGAAGCCATGCGCCAGCACAGCGCACAGCGAGAAGGTCACCGTCAGCACGACGAAGTCGCGCATCGCCGTCTCCGGGTGATTCATGAACTGCGGAAACAGCGCGGTGAAGAACAGGATCGCCTTGGGATTCGTGAGCGCGACGAGGATGCCGCGCAGGAACAGCGCCCGGCGCGACAGCCCTGCCGTCTCGGCGGCGGCCGCGTCGCCGTCCGCGATCGAGGCCATGCGCTCGCCCTGGCGCCATTGCTTGATGCCGAGCCAGATCAGGTAGCAGGCGCCCAGCAGCTTGACGACCAGGAAGGCCTGAGCCGAGGTGCTGAGCAGCACGCCCAGCCCGGCCGTCGTCGCGGCCGACACCGCCAGCAGCCCGATCGCATTGCCCAGCGAGCCCACCATCGCGCGCCGCGGCCCGACGCTGAGCGAGTTCGAGATCGCCATCAGCACGGCCGGTCCCGGCGTGAAGGTGACGAACAGCGCCACGCTGACAAAGCCCAACCAAGCGGTCACATCCACGACGAACTCCCAGCGCACGACACAGGAAGCGTCGATGTTAACGGCGGCGTTCTCGCAGCTAGGATCGCCCGATCGATTGACCCCTCGAGCGCGGTAGCCCCGAAGCAAGCCATGAGCGAAGCCGTCGCGATCGGCCCCTTGGTCCTGCCGTGGACCTTTGTCCATCTGTGCATCGCTGTCGCGGTCTCGAGCGCCGTGGCCTCGATGCTCGCGCGCCGGCGTCGGCAGGAGGCCGGTCCGCTGCTCTGGCGATGCCTGCTCGTCGCGCTGCTGTTCGCGCGGCTGGGCTTCCTCTATCAGTACAAGGAGCTCTACGCCGAGCATCCGCTCAGCGCCTTCAACATTCGTGATGGCGGCTGGTCGCCCGAGATCGGGATCATCGCGATGTGGATGTACGCGACCTACCGGTTGAGGAACGCGCTGGCCTTGCGCGTACCGGCGACGGTGCCGCTGGCGATCGGGACGGCGCTGATCGTCGCGGGGCAGATCCAGCTCGCGCTGCAGCCCGCTTCCGCGCCGCTGCCGGCGCTCCAGTTCACGCAGCTGAACGGGGAGCGCCTGGGCCTCGCCGCGCGCGATGGCAAGCCGGTCCTCGTCAACCTGTGGGCGACTTGGTGCGGCCCCTGTGTGCGCGAGATGCCGATGCTCGCGCAGGCGCAGCGCGATCGCCCCGACGTGCGCTTCGTCTTCATCAACCAGGGCGAGGACGCGGACCACGTTGCGAAGTGGTTGAGTGCTCAACGCCTCACGATGGATAACGTCGCCATCGATGAACGGCGCCAGGCGAGCGCGGCATTCAAGCAGGCCGGCTATCCGACGACGCTGCTCTTCGACGCCTCCGGCCGCCTGGTGGCCAAGCGCACCGGCGAGCTGTCGGAGCCCGCCCTTCAGGCGATGCTGACGCGATTACGCTGAGGCGTGCAGTCGCTGGTAGAGACGATCGGTCGTTTCGATGTCGATGGTTTCAGCGAGTTCGATCGGAGCGGGCTCGAACCCCAATCGCGAGAGCAGCGCGATCGAGCGCGCATTGCGCGTCTCCGTCGAGGCCAGGAATCGCGTCACGCCGTGGGCGGCGAGCAGGTAGTCGAGCATCGCAGTAGCGGCCCGCGTCGCGTGCCCATGACCCCGTGCTTCCGCGTTCATGACGTAGGCGATCCAGCAGCGGTCGCGTGCTTCGATCGTCGCTTGCACATAGCCGATCAGCCGGCCGTCATCGCGCCGGATCATCCAGTTGAACCAGAGCTCGCTGCCGTCGGGAGAAGCCCCCTTCGATCGCCGCTCGAAAGCCGCCTTCAACCAGTCGAGCGTCGGTGGCGTCTCCGGCGCGAGGAACTCGTAGATCGAGCGATCGGCGAGCACGGCGTGCATCTCTTCGGCGTGATCGACGGAGACAGGTTCGAGGCGCAGGGAAGGCGCAAGCAACGATGGGAAGCGGCTCATGGTGAGCCGTGAGTATCTGCTGAAGAAACTCGGCGCCTGATCTCCCCTGGACGTCGCGCGGCGGGCACGCACCTTGCCGCCCCTGCGGCATGAACGCTCCATCCCGCATCGTCCATCTCTACCTCTTCGAGGGCTTCGCCGACTGGGAGGCTGCCTACGCGGTCGCCGGCATCAACACGCCGGAGTTCCAGAAATCGCCGGGCACCTGGCAGGTGAAGACCGTCGCCGCCGCGGGCGCCAATCTGGCGCGATCGATGGGCGGGCTGTCGGTGATGCCCGACATCCGGCTCTCGACGCTGTTCCCCGACGACAGCGAGCTACTGATCCTTCCCGGCGGCGCCGGCTGGGACAAGGGCGAGCACCTGGAGGCGGCGAAGAAGGCCAAGGAATTCCTGGACGCCGGCAAGCGCGTCGCCGCGATCTGCGGCGCCACGGCGGGCCTGGCACGGCTCGGCGTGCTCGACGGCCGGCAGCACACGAGCAACGCGCTGTCCTATCTGAAGGGCGTGCCCGAGTACGCCGGCAGCGACCGCTACGTCGACGAGCCCGTCGTCATCGACCGAGGGCTGATCACCGCCGGCGGCATGTCGGCGCTGGACTTCGCGCGCGCCATCTTCGAGACGCTCGACATCTACTCGCCCGGCACCCTCGAAGCCTGGTACCAGCTCAACAAGACCGGCCAGTCGGCCTGGTTCGCGAAGATGGCTCAGGGCGAAGGGCGCTGAGCGGCGCGGCCCGCTCGCCCTCACCGCGCGTCAACCGCGTTTCAGCCGCCCTTCGCCGCCGTCACGATTCCCTGCCCTGCCGCCCAGGCGCCGATGTCGTCCCGGCGGATCGCCGCGGCCATCAGGCCCGGGAACGCGTCCGGCGTGCAAGCGAACGACGGCACGCCCAGCGCCGCCAGCTTCGCCGCGAGCGCGCGGTCGTAGGCCGGCGCGCCCTCGTCGCTGAGCGCCAGCAGCGCCACGCACTGCACGCCGCTCTCGACCAGCGACGCCGCGCGGCGCAACAGCTGCGGCTCCACGCCGCCTTCATAGAGATCGGAAATCAGCACGAAGATCGTGTTGCGCGGCTCGCGGATCAGCGACTGGCAATACGCCACCGCGCCATTGATGTCCGTGCCCCGCCCAACTGGACGCCGAACAGCAGATCCACCGGATCGTCCAACTGCTCGGTCATGTCCACGACCGCCGTGTCGAAGACCACCAGCTTCGTGCTCACCGCCGGCAACGAGGCCAGCACGGCCCCAAAGATGCTCGAGTACACGACCGAGTTCGCCATCGACCCGCTCTGGTCGATGCACAGCACCACCTCGCGCTGCGGCCGCCGCGCCTTGCGGCCGAAGCCATGCAGCGTCTCCGGAATCACCGTGCGATGGGTCGGCTGCCAGTGCCGCAGATTGGCGCGGATGGTGCGGTGCCAGTCGATCTCCGCCAGCCGCGGCCAGCGCTTGCGCTGGCTGCGGTCCAAGGCGCCCGTCACCGCCGCGCGCATCGGCTCCTCGAGCCGCTTCATCAATTCGTCGACGACCTGGCGCACCACGCGGCGCGCCGTCTCCTTCGTGCCCGCCGGAATCACCCGCGACAGCGCCATCAGGTTGGCCACCAGGTGCACGTCCGGCTGCACGCCCTGCAGCATCTCCGGCTGCAGCAGCATGTCGCGCAGGTTCAGACGCTCCAGCGCGTCCTTCTGCATCACCTGCACCACCGTGCTCGGGAAGTACTTGCGGATGTCACCCAGCCAGCGCGCCACGCGCGGCGCGGAGTTGCCCCGCCCCCCGCGCCGGTCGTCGCCCAGCCCGCCGTGATCGTCGTAGAGCGCGCTCAACGCCTGGTCCATCTCCGCCGCCTCGCCGCTCAACGCGCCGCAGCTGTCCTGCGCCTCGCCGCCAAGCACCAGCCGCCAGCGGCGCAGGCGATCCGCGTCGTTCCTTTCGTCCGAGCCGCTCATGCGTCCACTCCCAACATCGCGCGCAGCAGCGGCAGAGGCAATGCCGCGCGCGCCTCGTCCCATTCCGCCCGGGCCGGCGCCATCGCCGTGCCGCCGCCCTTGCGCGCCGCGCGGTGACCCAGGTCACGGCGCTCGGCCGCGTCGAAATGCGCGAAAGTCCGCCGCACCAGCGGCAGCACGCGGATGAAATGCTCCTCGTCGAGCCCGCTCAGCCACGCATCGACCAAGGGCCAGACGCCATCGTGATGCAGCAGCACCACCGCATTGCGGTTCAGGAACCCATCCAGCCACGCCGCCGCCTTGCCCGGCTCGGCGGCGCGCGACAGATGCAGCGAGATCGCCGTGCCCGCGTCCTCCGCCGTGATCAGGCCGTCGTCGAGCAACAGCCGCGTGCAGAGCCCGCGCAGCAAGGCATGTGCGCCTTCTCGCGCCGCGAGTTGCGCGATCGCCGCTCGCCATTGCGTGGAGGGCTCGGTCTGCCGCCCCGGGTCGCGCAGGCGGATCGCCGATTGCGCGCCAAGCACGCGATCGCGGCACTGCGCGGCGGCCGCGTCGTCGAGCGAATCGCCTGCCAGCGGCAGGCTGATCGCCGCCCGCGTGACCAGCCCGTCGAAGACATGGCCCACCATCGCCGCGTCGGTCTGCCGCACGTTGCCGTAGCGGAAGACATTGGCGAGCGGCGGCAGGGCCGCCAGCAGTTGATCGGCATCCCCGGTCACCGCGGCGTGATCCTGCAACGCGCGCGACGCGATGCTCACCGCCGGAGGCAGGTCGGCCATCAGCACGCGGTCCACCAGCTCGACCAGCGCGCCCAGCGTACGTTCGCGGCCACAGCGCTCGGCCACCGCCGCCGTCGCCGCCTGCGCGACCGACTGGCCCCAGCGGCTGGCCTCGATCAGGCGCAACGCGAATTCCGGCTGCCATTGCAGCGACCACACCTCGTGGAAGGTGCCGCGCGAGGACTTGCCCGTGCGCGCGATCTCGCCCCACGGCAGATCGATCAGCCGCAGCCGGTGCAGCAGATGGCTGCGTGCCAGGTCGTTGGGCTGGCGCAGGTCCAGGTCCAGCGTCTTCTGCGTCGCCTCGGGCTTCATCCGCAGCGACTTCTGCATCTGCTCGAGATCGCGTTGCAGCGGCACCGTCGGCACGCCGGCCGGCACCTGGCCGAGCCGGTCGCCGATGACCAGTTCATCACGGATGAAGCCGAGCACGGCCTCGTCGCCCAGCGTCATCACGGCGCGCGTGGCCTCGTGCAACTCGTCCAGGCCCGGCGCCGGCCGCTGCCGCAGCGCGGCCAGCGTGTCGGCCAGGCGGCTGGCCTCGATCAGGTGGGCGGAGGAGCAGTCCAGGTCGCGCTCGCGCATCAGCCGTGCAACGCGCGCCAGCCAGCCGATCGCGCGCGGCCGCCGCTCGACATCGAAACCGCTCTGCCACAGATGCTCGTACCAGCCCGGCGAGTGGATGCCGGCGCCATAGCCGCTCTCACGCGCCAGGTGGCGATAGGTCCACGGCACCCAGGTGCTGCTGACCTTCAGCTTGGGCAAGCCCTTGAGCAGCGCCTGGTCCGCCTTCATCGTGATGTCCGCCTGCAGGCCGCCGAGGTGCCACGCGCCGCAGACGACCGCGATGCGCTCGAAGCCCTCCTTGCGCGCGGCGCGGATGCACTGCCGCATGTGCGCCTCGCGCAGCACCTCGCGGCGCGCGCGCGGCGTCTTCGGATCGAGCGTCTCGTCATCGCCGGATTCCGCGCGCAGCGTGGTCATCGCCTCCCCGATCGCGGCGAAAAGATCCTCGCCGTCGCCGCGCTCCTCGACCATGTGGTTCCACCACGCCTCCCCATCGGCGTAGCCCGCCGCGCGCGCGAACCAGTCCAGCGGATCGCCACGGCGCGATGGCGCGGCATCGGTGGTCTCCCCGGAGACGGCCTGCGACTGCGCTTCTCCCGTCTGGTCTTCCCCGGCCTGGCCTTCCCCGGCCTGCTCGTCCGCTGCGCGCTCTTCCCCCGCCTGCGCCTCACCCGCCCGCGCTTCATCCACCTCGTCTTCATCCGGATCCAGTTGACCCGCCTGCTCGAGCGCCAGCGACACGCCCACCGGCAGGTCGATGAAGCGTGCCGGCACGCCGGCCTCGGCCGCCCAGCGCAGGGCCTGCCATTCGGGCGAGAAGCTCGCGAACGGGTGGTACACCGCGCGACTCGCGTCCTCGACGCCATGCGTCAGCAGCGCCACCGGCGGCGTCATGTCGGCCTCGAGCACCGCCGCGACGAGGCCATCCGCCTCGGGCGGTCCCTCGATCAGCACGCAGTCCGGCTTCAAGGCCTCGAACGCGGTCAGCAGGCTGCGCGCGCAGCCGGGCCCGTGGTGCCGGACACCGAAGTAATGGACCGGATCGTTCATGGATCTCGCTGGGCCGGCGCTCAGGACTGCTCGCGGCAGGCGCGATACAGGTCCTTCCAGTCGGCGCGTTCCTTGACGACGGTCTCGAGGTACTCGGTCCACACGACCTGGTCCTGCACCGGGTCCTTGACGATCGCGCCCAGCAGACCCGAGGCCACATCGCGCGGGCGCATCACGCCGTCGCCGAAGTGGCCCGCCAGCGCCATGCCGCTGTTGATCACCGAGATCGCCTCCGCCGTCGACAGCGTGCCGCTGGGCGACTTCAGCTGCGTCTTGCCGTCCTCGGTGCGGCCGTTGCGCAACTCGCGGAAGATCTGCACGATGCGGCGCACTTCCTTCAGCGCCGGCGGCTCGGCCGGCAGCTGCAGCGCGGCGCCAAGCTCCGCGACCCGCTTGACGACGATGGACACCTCCGCATCCTCGCTCGCCGGCACCGGCAGCACCACCGTGTTGAAGCGCCGCTTGAGCGCGGCCGACAGCTCGTTCACGCCCTTGTCGCGGTTGTTGGCCGTGGCGATCACGCTGAAGCCGCGCGTGGCCTGCACCTCGCCACCGAGCTCCGGAACCGGCAGCGTCTTCTCCGACAGCACCGTGATCAGGCTGTCCTGCACATCCGCCGGGATGCGCGTCAGCTCCTCGATGCGCGCGATCTTGCCGGCCCGCATCGCCTTCATGAGCGGACTTGGCACCAGCGCCGCCTCGCTCGGGCCGTTGGCCAGCAGCTGCGCGTAGTTCCAGCCGTAGCGCAGCTGTTCCTCGCCGGTGCCGGCGGTGCCCTGGATCAGCAGCGTCGAGTCGCCGCTGACCGCCGCCGACAGATGCTCCGAGACCCACGACTTCGCCGTGCCCGGCACCCCGTAGAGCAGCAGCGCGCGGTCGGTGGCGAGCGTCGCGACGGCGATCTCCATCAGCCGTTCATCGCCGATGTACTTGGCGCTGACTGCGAAGCCGTTCTCCAGCGTGCCTCCCATCAGGTAGCGCAGCACCGCCCAGGGCGACATCGCCCAGTTCTCGGGACGCGGACGCGTGTCCTGGCGCTTGAGCTCGGCGAGCTCCTCGGCGTACTGGTGCTCCGCGTGGCGGCGCAGGACCTGCGAGGCGGCGGAAGTGTCGGGCGTGGTCGTCATGGGGTCCTCGGGGTCGGATCCAGTTGAAGAGCGATCAAGGCGCGGCGCAGCGCGGCCGTCTGCACGACGGCCTGCAGCATGTCCGCATAGGCGGCGGTCTCGCCAGCCGCGCGCTGGTCGGCGATCGAGCCGTACGCGAGAAGGCAGTCGGGATGCACGACGGCGCCGAAGTCGGCCAGCATCGCGCGCACGGTGTAGTCGTCCTTGAGCGTGCCGGCGCGGGCGCGCGTGAGCAGTTGCCCGGTCAGCGCCTGCGATAGCTGAGGGCCGAGCGTCTCGCCACCGCTCGCCGCCGCGATCAGCGCGGACAAGGGCAGCGTGCCCTGCTGCAGGTGGCGCAGCCAGTAGCGCTCGCGGCGGGCCTGCGGCAGCCAGCCCAGCACCTGCGCCGCGCGGTGCGACTCGATGCCCGCGCCGAGGTCGCCGAAGGCGTGGTCGAGGAAGGCCTCGCACCAGTCGATCTCGCGCGTGGCGCCGAGCACGTCGAACCAGCCGCGCTGCAGCGCCTCGGACCAGTCGGTCTTGCGCGCCCAGCCGAGCAGCTCGGCGGGCGTCATGCCGGTCGTTTCGGTCCACCAGGCCAGCGGCACCTGACGCGCCAGTTGGAACAGCCACCAGCCGCGCTCGCCGAGCTTCTCCTGCTGAGGGCGTTCGGCGATGAGTTGATCGGCGGCCCAATCGCTGCCGGCGGCGGCCGGCGCATCGAGGACCCAGTGCTGGCGCAGCAGCACACGCTCGCCGCGCACCAGCGGCGCGAGGCGGTCGATCGCGCGCCGCGGATGCGCCGCGCCGGGCAGGCGCAGCAGCAGGCCGAGCGCGACGTCGCGCACCTCGCGGCTGCGATCGGCGCGCAGGCGGTCGAGCAGCGCTTCGTCGCCGAGGGACAAGCCGATGGCGAGCTGCGACGCGAGATCGGCGCGCTCCTTCGCAGGCAGTTCGGGCAAGGCAGCCTCAAGCCGGGCGCGGCCTGCGGATGCGTCGGCGGCACGCTCACGGGCCAGGAAGGCGCGGCGCTGCTCCAGCGTTCCGTCGGTCCATTGCGAGTCCTCCAGCGCATCGCCGCCGACGCCGGCCGCGTAGCGCCACTCCTCGCGCTGACGGGCGAGCCACAGGCCGCGCTCGCCGAGCACCGGCAGCAGCAGCGCCCGCAGCGCCACCGAGCGGCGGCCGAGTTCGAGCGCCTGCGGCAAGAGCGTCTCGGGCAGGCGCAGCCCGGCGGCGGCCAAGTCCGCGAAGAGCTGCTGTTGGAGCCGGGTTGGCGCTTCATTCAGCGCCCAGCGCAACAACGACCGTAAGTGTCCGCCCTGGCCGTCGGGGACCACCGGCAGGCGGTCCGCCGCGGCCGGTTCCGGCGGCGCGGCGGTCCAGGCGCGGTCCTGCAGACCGGCGGCCTCGCAGGCCGCGATGACGGCCATCGCGCGCAGCACCTCGTTCGCCGGACCGTCCCCGGCAAGCGCGGCTTGCGACGCGAGCTGGCCGATCTCGCCAGGCCATTCGGGCAGCGGTCCGGGTTGGCGTTCGGTGCCGACCATCGCGATCGGCAGCAGCGGCATCCACGCGCTCATGCGGCGCTCCGGGTCCAGAGGGGCCGCGCCGATCCGGGGGCCCACGCGGTCAAGGGGCTCAGGCGCACGCCGTCCCATTCGCCCATGACCTCGAGCGGATGTGCCCCCGAGACCGCCATCAGCGACCACCAGTCCTCATCGCCCAGGCGCAGCGGCACGGCGCGGCCCTCGGCGGTCAGATGCGGACCGGCATCGGAGGCGACAGGCGTCGCGTTCGAAAGCACCACCGGATGCAGCGACGCGAACGGATGCGCGGCGATGCGCTGCGCGACGCGCTCCCATTCGGCGCTCCAGGCCTGCTGAGCCAAGCCCGTGGCGCCTTCGGTCGAGGCCGGCGCCGTGGACGGCGTCTCGTCCGCGACCAGCGCGCGCAGCGGCGCGCCGCCGGGATAGAAGACCAGCGTGAGGTCCTTGCTGGAACCCGGCAGCCACAGTCCCTCGAAACCGCGCCCGCCATGCGTGTGGTCGAGCAGCCAGGCGCGGCGGCTGGAGCGCTCGCCCTGCAGCCAGACGCGGCGTTCGTTGAGGCGCGCATCGCGTTCCTCGACGATGACGCCGATGACGGTCCAGCGATCGCTCAGGCGCTCGCCCGTGGCGAGCACCTCCGCCTGATCGAGCGGCCAGCCGCAGAGCGTTCGCAGATCCGCCTGCGCGGCCGCTGGCAGCGCCGCGCGGCGGCTGATTGCCTCGCAGGCCAGTTGCAGCTGGCCAAGGCGCGAGAGCATGCGCTCGGGCCAGTCGGCGCCAGCGCGCCAGCCATCGGCGGCCGCGCTGATCCGCTGCCCGAGCCCGGGCGCCTGCGCGTCGACCATGCGGGCGGCCATCGTGCGCCAGCCGCGGATCGCGGCGTCGTCGAGCGCGCCGAGGCCGCGTCCGATCTGGTCGCCGAGCCAGCGTTGCAACTCGCTCGCGGCGTCCTCGATGCGGCGCCAGCGCTGCGCCTCGCGCCTGGCCGCGCCGTCCGGATCGGCGAGCGCCGAGGCGGCCTGCGCGGGATCGACGCCGTCGGCAAGCTGGGCCGCGCGGTCGGCGGCGCGGTCGGCGGCCTTCTGGTCGCGCTCTTCCTTCTTCTGCGCCCGCTCGCCGCGCGAGGCCAGCCATTCGGCGACCCAGGCGGGCGGCTCGCCGCTGTTGAACCTCGACGCGTCCTGCGCGCGCAGCATCAACAGCGCGAGGCCGTGCTTGCAGGGGAACTTGCGGCTGGGGCAGGAGCAGCGGAAGGCGGGACCGCGCAGATCGACCTGCGTCTGGTACGGCTTGGAGCCGCTGCCCTGGCACTCGCCCCAGACGGCGGCGTCATCGGCGCCGAGCAAGGGCCACTTGGCCGGCGAAGTGAGCCCGCGCGCGGCCTTCGCCGAAGCCTCGTCCGGCGCCAGCGCCAGCACTCCCTCCATGGTCAGCGTCATGCTGGCCCGCTCCCTGATTGATCGTTGTGAATGGGGTGGCACGCAGTCTAGCGTCGGCGCGCGTCCTCAAGCGGAAGGATGCGCGAGCGGCGCGCTGGCCGCAGCATCTGCGCCCATCAGCGTCGCGGAAGAACAATGACTCCCCTTGCATGCCTTCGACAACAGGCCTCCCGATCCGGCAGCGCCCTGTGCATGGCCGCCGCCTTGGCGATGACGGGCTGCACCACCACCATCTCGATGCCTGAGCGCCCGCAGCCGGCGCAGGTGAGCGATGGCCTGAGCTTCGCCGAAGGGATCCGCTATCTGTACTCCGCGCGGGCGAAGCTGGAGGAGGGGCGCAGATCCGTCGGGCAGATCGACGATGTGACGAAGCTGGGCACCGGAGTCGGGGTCGGAGGCGGCGCGCTCGTCTCGCTCGCCCGCGGTCCCGCGGACGTCGCGCTCGGATCGCTGATCGTCGGCGGCACCAGCTATTCGATCAACCAGACCATCGTCCCGCAGACCCGCATGGACGTCATCGACGCCGGCATGCGCAACCTCCAATGCCTGGAGGAGAGTGCGATCCGCATCCATCGCGAGACCCGGGGATCCCGTTCCGCGCTGCAACCGCTGCGCGACACCTTGAATCGGCAACTGGCCCAACTCCGATCCGCGCTCGACGATGCGAATGATCCGGTCAAGGGAAAGAACGTCGCGGCCAACCTCAAGGAGGAGGCAGGCAAGGCGCTGGAATCAGGGCAGGCGCTCGTCAAGGCGATGGATCAGTTCCTGTGGGTGTCGGACGTCGGCACGGGGCTGTACCTCGGCGCGAGCCGGACGCTGGACGAGGTCAACATCCAGCTGCGCGCCCGATCGCCCGACATCGCCAAGATCGCCCGGGTGGGCGCCTCGATCGCCGACTTCGTGGCGCTGCACGCGGGAGAGGTGAACACGCAGGCCGCGGCGGCGAGAAAGGCGCTGGGCAGCATCGAAGCGGCCACGCAGAGCGCCAACCCCGTGCAGCAGCAATTGGTCGAACGCCTGGATCAGGTCCGCGCCACCGTCGCAAGCGCCCAGTCCCAACTGCCGCCGCCGGCTTCCGCGCAGGCGACCCTCTTGTCCGACTGCAAGACGCACATGCCTGGCGAGGGCCCCGTCACGCTCACGCCAGCGGGGCCCCTGGTCCTGGAACCTGGCGGTCAGGCTTTCCATCTCTCGATCGACAGCGACCTCGCCGTCGAGGGCGACTGGGAGGGCAAGGTCCCCGCGGACAGTCAGATGAGCGTGCCGTCGATCAGTGGACGGAGCGTCCGGCTGGCGGCCTTGGCTGGCGCCAAGCCTGACACCTATCGATTCTTCGTTCGGCAGAAGGAGAACGGGAAGCGGTCGAACGTCGTGGAGATCCAGATCCAGGAAGCGGCCGCGCGCCAGATCGCCAAGGCAGCTCAAGGACCGAAGGCGGCGCAACAGAACGGGATACCGATGGCGCAGTGGCGCAACCTGCTCGGCCTGAACAACGAACCCACATTGACCGAGCAGGACGAGAAGTGGATCAACCGGGTCAAGCGCCTCGAGTCCTGCGTGCAGTTGCCCGTCACCGGCAAGGCAGGCCCGGCCCTCGCCGCGGCCTTGGCCAAACGCGAGAAGGTCGACGACCAAGGCGACTGCCCCAACCTGAAAGCGCCGGCTGCCGCGCAGCCGCCAGCCAGCGGCGCGAGTTCGCCCGCAGGCGCGGCCAGCACGCCGGTCCCACCCACCCCCAAGCTGAAGTGACGCGGAGGTTCCGGAAATGGGTGCCACAGCGATGCAGGCAGTACCGGCAAGCAGCTCTGCCGCAGCGGGGCCTGCCTCGGCGGCCAGCGGTCTCACGCCGATGCCGGCCCGCTGGCAGTTCCTGCTGGGCCTGGCGGCGGCCGCCGCCACCATCGCCGGCGCGCACTGGGCCGTGCAGGCCCAGGCGTCCCCCGCGGCGATCCGGATAGGCGTCTTCGCGGGCTGCGGATTGACGCTCTGGATGTGGATGGTGGCTGTCGGCGTGGGCGTCACCGGTCAACGGATGGGCGTGCTCTGGAGCTCGCGCAACACGTACAGCCTGTCCCGGCTGCAGATCGTCATGTGGACGCTGCTGGTGCTGTCCGCGCTGGCGGGCGTCGTCATCACGCGCTCACTGGGGCTGCTGAGCGCGGGCGCCAGCCTGGCCAACGCCCTGGACGTGTACATCCCCGGCGAGTTGCTGGCCGTCATGGGCATCAGCGTGGCCAGCAGTGCCGCCGCTCCCGCCATCCTGTCGCTGAAGTCGCAGGCGTCGCCGCCCTCCGGCGCGCTCATGGAGCGCGCGCAGCAGCGCGCCGGCACCGTCGAAGCCGCAGGACGCGTGCTCGTGCGGCCGGAAGGCTGTCCGCCCCTGGTCAGGGACATCTTCCAGAGCGACGACATCGGCAACGCGGGCTGTGTCGACATCGGCAAGGTGCAACAGGCCGTCGTGACCCTGCTGCTGTGGTCGGTCTATCTCGCCATGCTGGCCAGGATGTTCTGGTCCGGGCTCGCGCCCCTACCCAGTCCTTCGCCACCCGGCATACCCGCCGGCGGCAGTGCGCTGCCGGCGCTGTCCGAGGGCTTCGTGTACCTGCTGGGCATCAGTCACGCCGGCTATCTGGCCTACAAGGCCGCGCCCTCCCCGTCGGGCTCGTCCGATGCATCGCCCGCCTCGATCGATCCGTCGGCGGCCACCGGCGGGCCGCGGCCGACTCCGCCGAAATTGAAGTGATCACCGCCCAGGCGGCCGATCCGGAACCTCCTCGATGACGACGACCTTTCTCTGCGGCGATCGCCTGCGCTACGCCGGCTTCGAGCCAGGCGCCTCGGGCTGCCTGGTCCGGCACCCGGCCTTCCCCGAGCGGCTGCTGATGCTGACCGCCGGGCATGTGGTGCTGCCCAGCTGGGCCCAGCAGGATGACGCCATCCTCGACGCCGCCACGGGCCAACTGCTGGGACGCCTGTGGAGCTGGACCACGTTCGACGGCACGCCGACGGCCGACGTGGCCTTGATCTGGGTGGACCCCGGTCTGGTCTCGCCCGATTTCCGCGGGAGCTTGAGCGCCCCGACGGAGGTCAACCATCTGCCGCAGAAGGGGGAGCCGCTGTTCATCGTGCCTCAGCCGGGTCAGGATCTGCCCCGGCAGGCCCTGGTCCGCGAGGTCGGCCAGGACGTCCAGGTGCGCGTCTCCGGTCCGGGATGGGATGTGTCGCCGTCCATCCGCTATCGCGGCCAGATCGTCGCAGACAGGATGTTCAGCGAAGGGGGCGACAGCGGCGCCATCGTTCTGGACGCGCATGGGCGGGCCGTCGGCATGATCGTCGCGGGCAGCTCCCAGATCGGATCGGTGATCACGCCGATGGGCGCGATCCTCGGCAATCCCGCATGGGAAGGACCCCAATTGCAACTGGTCGGCGCGCCTTTGCCGGACGCGACGCTGCTCAAGGGCCCTCCGCCGCCGACGTTCACACCGCCCGCCCCGCCGACCCCCGGCGACGCTCTCGATCTGTCCTGGCTGACGGCATCACAGGCGCTGGTCGCCCGGCAGGTCGCCCTGCAATTGGCCGCCGGGGGACTGGCCCGGATGCATCAAGCCGCGGCACTGGCCAATGCCTACCGAGAGTCCTCGCTGGATCCACGCGCCCGGAATTCGACCAGCAAGGAGGACAGCATTGGTCTGTTCCAGTTGAACCGGCTCAATGGCGAGGGCAAGGGCCGGAGCGTCGCCGAGCTGGAGCAGGTCGACGTCCAATGCAGGATCGTGCTGGACCGGGTCACCCGCATCGACAGCTTCATGCTCGCCGCCACCGTGGACGACGCGGTCGACGCCTTCGTGCGCAAGTTCGAGCGGCCCGCGGACCCGGACAAGGCCGTGCAGGACCGGATCCCCTTCGCGAAGCGCTTTCTTGGCCGCTGACCGCCGGCCCCGGCGCGGCGAGGGGGCCATCACGGCAGCCGCGCCAGCGCCTCCAGGTACCTCGGCGCGAGCATCAACTCATCCCAGGTCAGCGGCGCCGACTGCGGCACCAGCGCCGCGCGGCGCGCCTCGCTGTCGATCGCCGGCGCCCACGCGCCGGACGACTGCGCCTGGCTCAGGCCGTCGAGCAGCTCGTCGATCGCGCGGCCGCCCTGCTCCAGGCTCTGGTTGCACAGCAGCACCAGGTCGCAGCCCGCGCCCAGCGCCGCCAGCGCCGCCTCGGTGTAGCCCACCGGCCGGCCCTCGATCACGCGCGCCGCGGCCATGCCGAGGTCGTCGCTGAACACCGCCCCCGCGAAGCCCAGCCGGTCGCGCAGGATGTCCTGCAGCCAGCGCCGGCTGAAGCCCGCCGGGCGGCCGTCCACCTTGCGGTAGATCACGTGCGCGGGCATCACCGCCGACAGGCTCAGACTCAGCCATTCGAACGGGCGCACGTCCTCCGCCAGGATCGCCTTCAGCGAGCGCGTGTCCACCGGCACGCCCACATGCGAATCGACGCTCACCGCGCCATGCCCCGGGAAGTGCTTGCCGCAGCTGCCCATGCCCGCCAGCGCGAAGCCCTGCATCAGGCTCTGCGCCAGCAGGCTCACCACGCGCGGATCGCGATGGAAGCTGCGCGAGCCGATCACCGGACTCACCGACTGCCGGCCCTCGTCCTGATGATCCAGGTCCAGTACCGGCGCGAAACTCATGTCCACGCCGCAGGCGCGCAGCTCCAGCGCCAGCACCAGACCGGTGGCCGTCGCGGCCTGCACGGCCCGCATCGCGTCCTCCATCCACAGCTCGCCGAGCGTGCGCATCGCCGGCAGCGCCGTGAAGCCATCGGTGCGGAAGCGCTGCACGCGGCCGCCTTCCTGGTCCACGGCGATCAGCAGATCCGGCCGGATCGACTTGGCCTCGGCGCACAGCGCCGTCACTTGCGCGCGGCTTTCAAAGTGGCGCGCGAACAGGATCATCCCGCCCGTCAGCGGATGCGCGAGCCGGCGGCGGTCGTCCGCCGTCAGCGCCGTGCCGGCGATGTCCAGGATCACCGGCGAATGCAGGGAGTCGGTCATGGATGCTTGTCTCTCCGTTGTCTCTGTCGTGGGGCGCGCGAACCGGCTCGCGCTCAGCCCCGGGTCTCGACGACGACGAACGCCGTCGCGTAGTCCGTCTCGTCGCTCACGGTCACGTGGGCGCTCAGCCCCTTGGCCTCGAACCACTGGGCCAGGCCGCCGTGCAGCCGGATCTCCGGCTTGCCGCTGGGCGCCTTGACGACCTCGCAGTCCCGCCACGTCATCGGCATGCGCATGCCCATGCCGATCGCCTTCGAGAAGGCCTCCTTGGCCGAGAACCGCGTCGCCAGGTAGGCGATGCCCCGCGCCGGCACCTTCGCGTAGCGCGCGCGGAACACGCCGATCTCGTGCGGGCCCAGCACCTTCTCGGCGAAGCGCTCGCCGCGCCGCTCGAAGGTCTGACGAATGCGCCGGATGTCGCAGACGTCCGTGCCGATGCCGTAGATCATCGCGGCCCTTTCATGCGCGGCAGGTGCGCGCTTCGTGCCCGGTTCGTGTGGATGGCGTGCCGGATTGCAATCAGACGTACGCGCGCTGGATGCAGCGCTGATAGTCGCGCACGGTCTCGGCGTAGCCGAGTTCCAGCGCGTCGCCGATCAGCGCGTGGCCGATCGAGACCTCCGCCACGCCCGGCACCTCGCGCAGGAAGCGCGTCAGGTTGTCGCGGTTCAGGTCATGTCCCGCGTTGATCGCGAGTCCCTGCGCCAGCGCCGCCCGCGCCGCCGCCGTGAAGCCGGCCAGCACTTCGGCCTCGCGCGGGGTGCCGAAGGCGCTCGCCCAGGTCTCGGTATAGAGCTCGATGCGGTCCGCGCCCAGCGCGGCCACGTGGGCCATCGCCTCCGGCAAAGGATCCATGAACAGGCTCACCCGCACGCCCAGCGACTTGCACTCGGCGATCATCGGCCGCAGCCGCTCGTTGTCGGCCGGGAGCGTCCAGCCGTGATCGGAGGTGAACTGGTCCTCGCTGTCCGGCACGAAGGTCGCCTGATGCGGCCGCACTTCCCGGATGAAGGCCATCAGGTTCTGCGTCGGGTTGCCCTCGATGTTGTATTCGGCCCGCGGCCAGGCCTTCATCAGCGCGGCCAGATCGCGCACGTCATCGGCGCGGATGTGGCGCTCGTCGGGACGCGGGTGCACCGTGATGCCCTGCGCGCCGGCCTCCAGGCACAGCTGCGCCGCGCGCGTCACGCTGGGAATGCCCAGGTGCCGGGTGTTGCGCAGCAGGGCGACCTTGTTGACGTTGACGGACAAGGCGCAGCGCGCCTCGTGGCGGCCGGCTTCGGGAGCGATCAGCGGATTCATGTGAGCAGCTTCTGGACGTCGAGCAACACTTGCCGCGTCCGCAGAGGACGATGCCCCAGATGATAGTGAAGCAATCCTCGCAGCAGCGGCTTCAAGGCCGGCCCCGCGAACTCGCAGGCCTGCTGCAGTGCCGCCTGGCTGCCGTGCAGCAGCGCCGCCTGCAACTGGATAAAGGCCATGCCGCTCAGTTGCGGCGCGTCGTGCGTCGGCACGATGACGCCCGACTCCGGCGCCAGCAGGTAGGACCGCTCGGGATCGAGCGGGGCCTGCGTCGTCGCCAGCACGCTCAGGTCGGGCAGCAGGCCGCAGGTGGCCAGCAGCCGGAACTCGAAGGCGCGCAGCGCGAACTGCGCGTCGTCAACGGAGCGCAGTTGCGGCAACAGCGCCGCATAGGCGTCGAACAGCTCAGGCTGCGCCTCCTGCCGGGGCAGGAATTTCAGCAGCAGCTCGTTGACGTAATAGCCGCTGAACAACGCCGCGCCGCTGGGCAGCGTCTGTCCGCCGACCCATTCCGCGCCGCGCAGCGACTGCACCTCGGCCGCGCCGTCCTCGTTCATCTTCGAGGGCTTGGACAGCGTCACCTGCAGACGCAGGAACGGCAGCAGCACCGATCGCAGCTGCGAATACGGCCGCTTGGCCCCCTTGGCCACCACCGCCAGCCGGCCGTGCTCGCGGCTGAACAGGTCCAGCACCAGGCTGGTTTCGCTCCAGTCGTAGTGATGCAGGACGAAAGCCGCCTGCGTGGCGGGCGTCTTGGGGGCGCGGGGGGCCATGGACGCGGATCGTCAGCGAGCGCGTGCCGCGCTCACTCGTAGCCGTAGCTTCTGAGGTGTTCCTCGCTGTCGGCCCAGCCGGAGCGGACCTTGACCCACAGCTCCAGGAACACGCGCGCGTCCATCAGCGTCTCGAGCTCCTGGCGGGCCTCGGAGCCGATGCGCTTCAGGCGCTCGCCGCCCTGGCCGATGACCATGCCCTTCTGGGCATCGCGCTCGACCACGATGGTCGCGGCGATGCGGCGCAGGTTGCCTTCTTCCTCCCAGCGGTCGATGATCACCGTCGCCTCGTAGGGCAGCTCGTCGCCGGTCAGGCGGAAGAGCTTCTCGCGGATCATCTCGGCGGCCAGGAACTTCTCGCTGCGGTCCGTCAGCGCATCCTCCTCATAGAACCATTCCTGGTTCGGGAGATACGGCTTCAGGATCTGGAACAGGCGCTGGACGTCCGAGTCCTTCTTCGCCGACAGCGGGACGAACTCGCTGAAGTTGCGGCGCTCCTGCATGCTCTTGAGCCAGGGCATCAGCTCGGCCCGGCGGTGCACCGCATCCAGCTTGTTGGCGATCAGCACCACCGGCTTGTCCTGCGGCAGCAGCGACAGCACCTTGGCATCGTCCAGGCCGAAGCGGCCCGCCTCGACCACGAACAGCACCAGGTCCACGTCCGCCAGCACGCCCTGCACCGTGCGGTTCAGGTTACGGTTCAGCGCCGTGCTGTGCTTGGTCTGGAAGCCGGGGGTGTCGACGAAGACGAATTGCGCCTCGTCGACGGTGCGCACGCCGGTGATGCGGTGACGCGTGGTCTGCGCCTTCTTCGACGTGATCGAGACCTTCTGGCCGACCAGCGCGTTCAGCAGCGTGGACTTGCCCACGTTGGGCCGGCCGACGATGGCGATCAGGCCGCAGCGCGCGTCGCCCTCGTAAGGCATCGCGCCGATGCCGCCCTGGACCTCGGGCAGGCCGCCCTCGGCGCCCTCCTCGTCCTGTTCGCCGCCGTCATGCGCGGCGGCATCGGCGTCGTGGTCCAGCGGGGTCTCGGGGTCGTGCGGGGCGTTCAGGGTCGGGTCCTTGGAAACGGAAAAAGCGGTGTCGGAAAGGGGATCGGACGAAGACGCCGCCTCGGGCGTCTTCGGAGGGGTGGGTGCGTTCATCGCGGGCTCCGCGTCAGTCGCGCAGGCCGGTGCCGGGGCGGTCGCCAGCGAGCAGTTCGTCCAGCACCTGCCTGGCCGCCTCCTGCTCCGCGATCCGGCGCGAGCGGCCTTCGCCGCGGCGCGACAGCGTCAGCGCGGCCACTTCACATTCGACGGTGAAGGTCTGGGCATGCGCCTGGCCCCGCGTCTCGACGATGCGATAGGCCGGCACCGCCAGCTTGCGCGCCTGCAGCCATTCCTGCAGCGCGGTCTTGGAGTCCTTGGCCCACTGGTCGATGCCGCTGGCCGCGATGGTCTCGCCCAGCAGCCGGCGCACGATCTCGCGCGCCGCTTCGTAGCCGCCATCCTGGAAGGCGGCGCCGATCACGGCCTCCAGCGCGTCGGCCAGGATCGACGGACGCTGCGCGCCGCCGCCACGAGCCTCGCCCTCGCTCATGCGCAGGCATTCCGGCATCTGCAGCTGCAGCGCCAGCCGGTGCAGGCTGTCCTCGCGCACCAGGTGCGCGCGGATCCGGGTCAGGTCCCCCTCGTCCGAGCCGGCGAAGCGCTCGAACAGCAGAGCCGACACCGCCAGGTTCAGCACCGCGTCGCCCAGGAACTCCAGGCGCTCGTTGTGCTGCTGGCCAAAGCTGCGATGCGTCAGCGCGCGCTGCAGCAGCCCCGCCTGCGAGAAGCGGTAGCCCAGGCGTTGCTGAAAGGCGTCGAGCGCGTAAGGTGTCATGGACGGGAACCGGTCGGGCGAGTCAGTGCGACTCGCCTTTGTACTTGATCAACAGGAATGCGGGGCCGAACAGGGGCACTTCCTTGTCGTAGGCGAAGCTGATCTTCACCTTGTCGTCGACCTTGGTGATGGTGAGATCCTTGGGTTCGATGCTCACGATCGAATATTCGATCTGCTTGGTGCGCTCGAACGAATCACGCGCGGCCGCCACCGTCGGCGGGCTGTCCTTGGCGATCTTGTCGATCGCGCGCTGGATCGTGTAGTACTCCATCACCGTCGGCACCACGCGCAGCAGCACGACCGAGCCGCCGCCAATGATCACCGCCCAGAACAGCAGGCCCAGCAGGCTGATGCCGCGTTGAATCTTCCGTGCCCTCATCACGTCTTGCTCCGATATTGATGTCGATACAGGTTAGCCGCGTGCCGGCCCGCCGTCACTGGATGCCGCCGATGCGCTTCAGGTTGCCGAAGTTCATCCAGACCACGAAGGCGCGGCCCACGATGTTCTCATCCGGCACGAAACCCCAGAAGCGCGAGTCCTGCGAGTTGTCGCGGTTGTCGCCCATCATGAAGTAATGGCCGGCCGGCACCTTGCAGGTCACGCCTTCCAGCGTGTATTTGCAGTTCTCGTTGTTCGGGAAATCGTAGAGCTTGTAGATGCCGCCACGCGCGTTCGGGTCCACCAGGATCTGGTGCTCCACGTCGCCCAGCTTCTCGGTGAAGCGCTGCCGGAAACGCATGGCGCTCGGGCTCGGATCGTCGTCGAAGAACTGGCCCTGCTCGGTGGTCTCCACCAGCTTGCCGTTCAAATACAGCTTCTGGTTCAGGTAGGCGATCTCGTCGCCCGGCAGGCCGACGGCGCGCTTGATGTAGTCGACGGTCGGATTCTGCGGATAGCGGAACACGACCACGTCGCCACGCTTCACGTCGTTGTTGCTGATGATCTTCTTGTTGATCACCGGCAGCCGGATGCCGTAGTGGAACTTGTTCACCAGGATCAGGTCGCCGATCATCAGCGTCGGCACCATCGAGCCCGACGGGATCTTGAACGGCTCGAACATGAACGATCGCAGCAGGAACACGATCAGGATCACCGGGAACAGCCCGGCGGTCCAGTCCAGCCACCAGGGCTGGCGCAGGATCTCCTGGCGCGCGCCCTCGACGTCGCCGTCGACACGCTGGATGCCTTGCGCTGCCAGCGAGGCGCGGCGCTTTTCGTCAGCCTGGGCCAGTGCCTGGGCCGCGCGTTCACGCGCGGGTTGGAAGTGCAAGCGCTCGGCCAGCCAGTACGCCAGCGTCACCGTCGTCAGGATCAGCAGCAGCAGCGAGAAGTTGCCGTTCCAGTAGCCCTTGTACCAGCCGCCCAGGTAGGCGATCAGGGCGGCATACAGCAACCCGGTCAGTGCGCTCATGGCTTTCATTCGGAGTCTTATTCTTCGACTTGGAGGATGGCCAGGAAGGCTTCTTGCGGCACCTCCACCGAACCGATTTGCTTCATGCGCTTCTTGCCGGCTTTCTGCTTCTCCAGCAGCTTGCGCTTGCGGGTGATGTCACCACCGTAGCATTTTGCCAGCACGTTCTTGCGCAGCGCCTTGATGTTCTCGCGCGAGATGATGTTGGCGCCGATGGCCGCCTGGATGGCCACGTCGTACATCTGGCGCGGAATGATCTCGCGCATCTTGGCCGCCACCTGCCGGCCGCGGAACTGCGATTGCGAGCGGTGCACGATCAGCGACAGCGCATCGATCCGGTCGCCGTTGATCAGCATGTCCACCTTGACGACGTCCGAGGCGCGGTACTCCTTGAACTCGTAGTCCATCGACGCGTAGCCGCGCGAGACCGACTTCAGCTTGTCGAAGAAATCCAGCACGATCTCCGCCAGCGGGATCTCGTAGGTCAGCATCACCTGGCGGCCGTGGTACGCCATGTTCAGCTGCACGCCGCGCTTCTGGTTGGCCAGCGTCATCACCGGGCCGACGTATTCCTGCGGCATGTACAGGTGGACCGTCACGATCGGCTCGCGGATCTCGCCGATCTTGCTCTGCTCGGGCATCTTGGACGGGTTCTCGACCTCGATCACTTCGCCGTCGCCGAGCTGGACCTCGTACACCACGCTGGGCGCGGTGGTGATCAGGTCCTGGTCGAATTCGCGCTCCAGACGCTCCTGCACGATCTCCATGTGCAGCAAGCCAAGGAAGCCGCAGCGGAAACCGAAGCCCAGCGCCTGCGAGACTTCCGGCTCGAAGCGCAGTGAGGCGTCGTTCAGCTTGAGCTTCTCCAGTGCATCACGCAATTGGTCGTACTCGCTGGCCTCGGTCGGGTAGAGGCCGGCGAACACCTGCGGCTGGATCTCCTTGAAGCCAGGCAGCGCCTCGGTGGCCGGACCCAGGTTGTTCGGGAGCTTCTTTTCCAGCGTGATGGTGTCGCCCACCTTCGCCGCCGCCAGTTCCTTGATGCCGGCGATGATGAAGCCGACCTCGCCGGCGTTCAGCTGGTCGCGGTTCTCGGACTTGGGCGTGAACACGCCCAGGTGCTCGGCCGGATAGACGGCGTTGGTGGCCATCATCCGGATGCGCTCGCCCTTCTTCAGCGTGCCGTCGACGACCCGCACCAGCATCACCACCCCCACGTAGTTGTCGAACCAGGAGTCGATGATCATCGCGCGCAGCGGCGCCTCGGCCACGCCCTTGGGCGGCGGCATGCGGGTGATGACGGCTTCGAGGATGTCGTCGATGCCCATGCCGGTCTTGGCCGAGCAGGGGATCGCGTCGGTCGCGTCGATGCCGATGACGTCCTCGATCTCCGATTTGGCGCCTTCCGGATTGGCCTGCGGCAGGTCCATCTTGTTCAGCACCGGGATCACTTCAACGCCGAGCTCGAGCGCGGTGTAGCAGTTGGCCACGGTCTGCGCCTCGACCCCCTGGCTGGCGTCGACCACCAGCAGCGCGCCCTCGCACGCGGACAGCGAGCGGCTCACTTCGTACGAGAAGTCCACGTGCCCCGGGGTGTCGATCAGGTTCAGGTTGTAGACCTGCCCATCGCGCGCCTTGTAGCGCAGCGCCGCCGTCTGCGCCTTGATCGTGATGCCGCGCTCGCGCTCGATGTCCATCGAGTCCAGCACCTGCGCCTCCATCTCCCGGTCCGACAGCCCGCCGCAGCGCTGGATGATCCGGTCGGCCAAGGTGCTCTTGCCGTGGTCGATGTGGGCAATGATGGAGAAATTGCGGATGTGGTTCATGGACTCGGATGGAGACCGCGAACTCGCCCGCCACACCAGCGGCGCTCGAGCGGAGCACGCTGAGACACACTGCGGACGGCCGGTCGAGGCGGTGATGCATGGCCCTTCTCAGGGCCCGAACAGGACATAAAAAAAAGGCACGTCGAAACGGTGACGCGCCTTCCAACAAAACGTATGGCAACTGCTTGTTGGGCTTTCATTGTAGCCAAAAGGCCCGCCCTGGAAACCGCATGGATGCGAGCTTCTCGGCCGTTGCCCATCGCCAACAGCGATTTTGTGCACAGGTTATCCACAAAAACTGAGGACATCCTGTGGATCGCTGAGCCCGTCAAAATGAAGCCTTCCGATTCACCGTCGGAACAGCGACAAAGCTGGCCGGACGCGCCCGGATTGTAGCGGAGCGAGGCACCAATACCCCGCCTTGGTCACAACCGTGAGCAAGCACCAACCGACGGCTATCGGATTGAACCCGCACAAGTCGCTGACCGATTTTTCATATCGCGGAAAGCCCCGGGCCTGCGCTAGGTTGACGGTGGTGGGCAACACCGATTCGGTCAATGCCAAGAAGAGGCTTATCCCTTGCCCGGCTTCAGCACGACATAGGTCGCGACCTCGCCCCGGCGCACCAGCATCTGCAGCGGCTTGCCCTTCTCCATCTTGGAAAGGGCCGCTTGGAACTGCTTGACTGTCTTCACCTCGGCGTTGTTGGCCGAGAGGATGACGTCGCCCACCCGCAAGCCCGCGCGCGCTGCCGGGCCGTCTGCCGTGTCGATGCGCAGACCGCCGTCGACCTTGAGCTCCTTGCGCTGCGCCTCGGACAGTTCGCTGACGGTCAGTCCCCAGGCCTGCGCGCCGGTGGCGGCGGGCGTCTCGGCATCGGGCGTTGCGGCGGCGCGGTCGTCAGGCAACGCGTCGAGGGTGGCGGTCAGTTCCTTGTACACGCCGCGGCGGAACACCTGCAGCGGCACCTTCGTGCCGGGCCTCGCGGCAGCAGCGAGCCGGCGCAGATCAACCGCCTTCTCCACGGCCTTGCCGTCGAACCTGGTGATCACGTCGCCGAGTTGGAGTCCCGCCTTCTCGCCGGGTCCGGCCGGCGTGATACGGCTGACCAGCGCCCCTTGCGGCTTGCCAAGCCCGATGGCTTCGGCCACTTCCTTGCTCACGTCGTCCGGATAGACGCCCAGCATGCCGCGCGTCACACGGCCGTTGGCGCGCAACTGGTCGGCGACGCGCATGGCCTCGTCGATCGGAATGGCGAAGGAGATTCCCATGAAGCCGCCCGACTGGCTGTAGATCTGGGAATTGATGCCGACCACCTCACCGCGCAGGTTCAGCAGCGGGCCGCCGGAGTTCCCTGGATTGATGGCGACGTCGGTCTGGATCAGCGGCAGCAGATCGCCCGTGTCCCGCGCCTTGGCGCTGACGATGCCTGCGGTGACGGTGTTGTCGAAACCGAAGGGCGAGCCGATGGCCATGACCCATTCGCCCACCTTCAGCTTGCCGACATCCCCCATGCGCAGCAACGGCAGGTTGTTGGCCTCGATCTTGAGCACCGCGACGTCGGTGCGCCGGTCCAGGCCGATGACCTTGGCCTTGAACTCGCGCTTGTCGGTCAGCGTGACCGTCACTTCGTCGGCGTCGTCGACGACATGCGCGTTGGTCATCACATAGCCATCCGCACCGATCACGAAGCCCGACCCCAACCCTCTGCGCTGCGGCGCGTCATCGTCCTCGTCGTCGTCCGGCGCTGGCGAAGGCGTCGGCGCTGCCCCCGGGGGCGTGCGGCGCTGCGGTGGCACGGGAATACCGAAACGGCGCAGCAGCTCGCGCATCTGCTCGTCGACCTGCGCGTTGGCCACCTTCACCTTTTCCGACGTCCGGATGTTGACCACCGCCGGGCCTGCCTGCTCGACCAGGATGCTGAAGTCCGGCAGCGCGCGCGCCAACTCCGGCGCAGCCACTGGCAACGTTCCTGAGACCGGCGCGGCGCTGGTCTGGGCGGCGGCCATGAGGGACCCGCCCAGCAAAGCGGCACTGGCGAGCGCCAAAGCGAGACGTCGAAGAGAGCAGGAACGATCGAGATTGGGCATGAACACTCGCTGGTGGCGACGCTGGAACAGAAGGCTCACATCATGCCCGGATTTCACGACGGGCATCGCGTCAGCCCGGCGCATGGAACAGATGCAGCCGCAGCGTTGACCATTGCGCGCCGAGCGCGCGTCGCGACACCGCAACCCACTGCGATCGCCGGCTGGAGACGATCGCGTCCCCTTCCGGCTGCCAGGCATCGAGGCGCAACAGCATCCACTGCTCCAGATCGATGAAGACCTGTGGCGCAACGGCAAGCGGCTCTCCCGGCCGATCCCACCACCATTGCCGACCATCCCAGCGCAGCGTTCGCGGCCGGCGCCGCGCGACGGGCAGCGCCAAGGCGGCTCCGGCGCCCAGGGCAACGATAGCCAGCAGCCACGCTCCGCCGCCCATCCCCAACTGCTGCAAGACGGCAAGCGCGGCCGCCACGGCACCGGCGCCAAGCAGTGCGCGCTGCACCCGCTCCCATCGCGGATCCGGCGGCAATGAAAAACGCCGGGCAGCGGCCCGGCGTGGTGTCGATCGATCGGGCGCCATGCTCGCCACCCCGATCGTGTCGCGCGGCGGATCAGATCCGCTTGAAGATCAGCGTGCCGTTCGTGCCGCCGAAGCCGAAGTTGTTCTTCGCGGCGTACTCGATCGGCATCTTCCGCGCCTCATTGGCGCAGTAGTCCAGGTCGCACTCGGGATCCTGGTTGAAGATGTTGATCGTCGGCGGGGCGACCTGATCATGGATTGCCTTGACGGTGAAGACGGACTCGATGCCGCCCGCGCCGCCCAGCAGATGGCCGGTCATCGACTTCGTCGACGACACCACCAGGCCCTGCTTGGCGTAATCGCCAAAGGCCTGCTTGATCGCGTTGGTCTCGTTGGCATCGCCCAGTGGCGTGGACGTGCCATGCGCATTCATGTACTGGATCTGATCCGGGTTGAGCCCCGCGTTGCGCAGCGCGTTGCGCATCGAGCGCGTCGGGCCGTCCACGTCCGGCGCGGTCATGTGGTACGCGTCGGCACTCATGCCGAAGCCCACCAACTCCGCGTAGATCTTGGCGCCGCGCTTCTTGGCGTGCTCGTACTCCTCGAGCACCAGCACGCCGGCGCCCTCGCCCAGCACGAAACCGTCGCGGTCCTTGTCCCAGGGACGGGATGCGGTCTTCGGGTCATCGTTGCGGGTGGACAGCGCACGGGCCGCGGCGAAGCCGCCGACACCCAGCGGGGACACCGTCGATTCGGAGCCGCCCGCGACCATGACGTCGGCATCCCCCGCCTCGATCATGCGGCCGGCTTGGCCGATGCTGTGCAAACCCGTCGTGCAGGCCGTCACGATGGCCAGGTTCGGCCCCTTGAAACCGCACTTGATCGAAACGTGGCCGGAGATCATGTTGATGATCGACGCCGGCACGAAGAACGGACTGATGCGGCGGGGGCCGCGGTTGGTCAGTTCCGCGTGGGTCTCCTCGATCATCGGCAGCCCGCCGATGCCGGAGCCGACCAGCACGCCGATGCGCTCAGCCAGTTCCGGGCTCAGCGCGTCGCCGGTGGGCAGGCCCGAGTCCTGGATCGCCTGCAGCGACGCCGCCAGCCCGTAATGGATGAACGTGTCCATGTGGCGGGCTTCCTTCGCGGGGATGTAGTCATCCACCTTGAAGTCCTTGACCTCGCCAGCGAAATGGCAGGCCAGGTTGCTGGCATCGAAACGGGTGATGGTGTCGATGCCAGTCCGACCGGCCACGATGTTGGCCCAGCCCTGCTCGACCGTGTTGCCCACGGGCGAGATCAGGCCGAGTCCGGTGACGACGACGCGACGACGGCTCATGCTGCTTGCTTACGCCTTCTGGTGCTTGACCGCGTAGTCGATCGCCAGTTGAACGGTGGTGATCTTCTCGGCCTCTTCGTCCGGGATCTCGATGCCGAACTCGTCTTCGAGGGCCATCACCAGTTCCACGGTGTCCAGAGAATCAGCGCCCAGATCGGCGACGAAGGCCTTTTCATTGGTCACATCGGCTTCGGGCACGCCGAGTTGCTCGGCGATGATTTTCTTGACACGTGCTTCGATATCGCTCATGACTCCTCCAGGAGGGGGTGGTTTGCTAGAACAACCCGGGATTCTAAGGCCTTAGAGTGGCGCCCCTAGTCGGACCTCCCGAGGCGCGCCTTCCACGATGGAGACGGCGCGCGCTCGCACTCTATCAGCCCCACACCGGCCGGGTGAATCCGGTGGGCGGGCCGCCCGGAATGGGCGGCCCGCCTCAATTCATGTACATGCCGCCATTGACGTGCAACTCCACGCCAGTGATGTAGCTCGCCTCCGGCGACGCCAGGAACGCCACCGCATGGGCGATCTCGGCCGGGTCGCCCAGGCGGCCCGCGGGAATCTGCGCCAGCAGCGCGGTCTTCTGCGCCTCGGGCAGGACGTCGGTCATGTCGGTGGCGATGAAACCGGGCGCCACACAGTTCACAGTCACCGAGCGGCTGCCCAATTCCCGGGCCAGGGCACGCGTCATGCCCGCGACGCCGGCCTTCGCGGCCGCGTAGTTGGCTTGGCCCGCGTTGCCCGAAGCCCCGACCACCGACGTGATGTTGACGATGCGGCCATAGCGCTGCTTCATCATCGGGCGCATCACCGCGCGGCTGATGCGGAACACGGCCTTCAGGTTGGTATCGAGGACGGCATCCCAGTCCTCGTCCTTCATGCGCATCGACAGCATGTCCTTCGTGATGCCGGCGTTGTTGACCAGCACCTGCAGGCTGCCGTCCTGCTTGACGATCGCGTCGACCAGCGCGTCGACCGCGGCGACGTCGTTCACGTTCAGCACAGCACCGCGGCCGCCATGGGAGGCCAGTGCCTCGGTGATGGACTGAGCGCCGGCTTCGCTGGTCGCGGTGCCGATGACGACGTAGCCCTTCTGGGCCAGGGTCAGCGCGATCGCGCGGCCAATGCCACGGCTGGCGCCGGTCACCAGCGCCACTTGCTTGCTGTCGGACATGGAAATTCCTCGAACGAAATCTGGATGGGGGTCGGAACGATCAGGCCAGCAGCGCCTTGGCCTCGGCCAGCGAGGCAGGGTCCAGCACCGTGGTGGCGGCGATCTCGCCGTCGATGCGCTTGGCCATGCCGGCCAGCACCTTGCCGGGGCCACACTCGATGACGGTGGCCAGGCCGCGCGCCTTGAGCGCCTGCATGACCTCCACCCAGCGCACCGGGCCGAAGGCCTGGCGGTACAGCGCGTCGCGCAGCGCCACCGCGTCGTCGGTGACGGCGACGTCGATGTTGTTGATCACCGGGAAGGCGGCCGGCGTGAAGCTGACCGCGGCGAGCTTCTCGCGCAGGCGGTCGGCGGCCGGCTTCATCAGGCTGGAATGGAAGGGCGCCGACACCGGCAGCGGCAGCGCGCGCTTCGCGCCAGCGGCCTTGAGCGCCTCGTTCGCCTTCTCGACGCCACCCTTGGAGCCGGCGATCACGGTCTGCTTCGGATCGTTGAAGTTGACCGCCTCGACCACCTCGCCAGATTCGGCGGCGACCTGCTGGCAAACCTCGCGAACCAACGCCGCGTCCAGGCCCAGGATCGCCGACATCGCGCCGGTCCCTACCGGCACCGCCTCCTGCATGGCTTGCGCGCGGAAACGCACGAGCGGCAGCGCGTCAGCCAGACTGAGCGCGCCAGCGGCCACCAGCGCGGTGTACTCGCCCAGCGAGTGGCCGGCCGCCGCGGCCGGAGCCAGGCCCGTCTCCGCGATCCAGGCGCGGTAGCAGGCGATGCCCGCGGTCAGCATCACGGGCTGGGTGTTGGTCGTCAGGTCCAGTTGTTCCTTGGGACCGTTCTTGATCAGCGCGCCGATGTCCTCGCCCAGCGCGGCCGAGGCCTCGGCCAGCGTGCGGACCACTTCCGGGTGATCGCCCCAGGCGTCGAGCATGCCGACGGACTGCGAGCCCTGTCCGGGAAAGACGATTGCGAAGTTCTTGCTCATGGCGATTCGAGTCCGAGACTATCCATACAGAGGGAGAAACGCGCGTGACACGCGCGCCAGGCACGCAGCGCCCGCCAGCGCGCGGCGCTCCGGGCACGGCGGCATCAGCGGCCGATCAGAAATCCAGCAGCACCGCGCCCCAGGTGAAGCCGCCGCCGACGCCTTCCAGCATCACCGTGTCACCGCGTCTGATCTTGCCGGCGCGCACGGCCACGTCCAGGGCCAGCGGGATCGATGCGGCCGAGGTGTTGCCATGCTCGTCGACCGTCGCGATCAGCTTGTCCAGGGGCATCTTCAGCTTCTTGGCCGTGCCCTGCATGATGCGGATGTTGGCCTGATGCGGGATCAGCCAGTCGATGTCCGCGTCGGTGCGGCCGGCCTTGTCGAGCACCGAGCGCGCCACCTTCTCCAGCACGCCCACGGCGAGCTTGAACACCGCCTGGCCGTCCATCTTCAGCAGCGGATGGCCGAGCACCTCGCCGCCGGACACGGTGCCCGGGGTGCAGAGGATGTCGACATGGCGGCCGTCGGCATGCAATTCGCTCGCCAGAATGCCGGGTTCATCGCTCGCGCCCAGCACCACGGCGCCGGCGCCATCGCCGAACAGCACGCAGGTCGTGCGGTCCTTGAAGTCGAGGATGCGCGAAAACACTTCCGAGCCCACCACCAGCGCCTTGCGGGCGGCGCCGCTCTTGATCATCGCGTCGGCGACGGTCAGCGCGTAGACGAAGCCGGAGCACACGGCCTGCACGTCGAACGCGGCGCAGCCATGGATGCCCAGCTTGTTCTGCAGCAGGCAGGCGGTGGAGGGGAACACCATGTCCGGCGTGGACGTGGCGACGATGATCAGGTCGATCTCCTCGGCGCGGACGCCGGCCGACTCGAGCGCCGCCAGGCAGGCCGGCAGCGCGAGATCGCTGGAGGTGACGTGCGGATCGGCGAAGTGACGGGCGTGGATGCCGGTGCGCTCGACGATCCATTCATGCGAGGTGTCGATCCCGTCACGAGCCAGGCGTTCCGCCAGGGCGGCATTGGTGACGCGATTGGCGGGCAGGTAGCTGCCCGTACCGAGGATGCGGGCGAAGCGCGTGGAAGCAGTGGTCATGCAGCGTGGGCGGCGGTGGCCGCCGTGTCTCCTGCATCGCCGCCCTCCTCTGGCGCAGGGGCTGGAAGCGCCTGCAGCGTCGCGACGATGCGATCGTGAACCCGGTCTAGGAGCCGGTTGCGGGCCGCATCATACGCCCGGTTCAAGGCCTGCTCGAAAGCGAAGGCATCGGCGGAGCCGTGGCTCTTGAACACGAGCCCGCGCAGGCCCATCAGCGCGGCGCCGTTGAAGCGGCGATGGTCGACGCGGTGCTTGAAGCGCTGCAGCACCGGCATCGCCAGCACCGCGATCATCTTGGTCCAGGCATTGCGCGTGAACTCCGCCTTGATGAAGCTGGAGATCATGCTGGCCAGGCCTTCGGCCGTCTTCAACGCGACGTTCCCGACAAAGCCGTCGCACACGACGATGTCGGTCGTACCCTTGAAGATGTCGTTGCCCTCGACGTTCCCGTGGAAGTTGAGCTGGTCATGCGCGGCCGCTTCGCGCAGCAGCTCGCCGGCGCGCTTGATCGTCTCGTTGCCCTTGATCATCTCCTCGCCGATGTTCAGCAGGCCGACCGTGGGGTTCTCCTTGCCGTCGACCGCGGAGACCAGCGCGCTGCCCATCACGGCGAACTGCAGCAGGTGCTCGGGGCCGCAGTCGACGTTGGCGCCCAGGTCCAGCACCGTCGTGAAACCGCCGGTCTGATTGGGCATCACCGTGGCGATGGCGGGCCGGTCGATGCCCTCGAGCGTCTTGAGCAGGTACTTCGCGACGGCCATCAGCGCGCCGGTGTTGCCGGCCGAGACGCAGGCCTGCGCCGCGGCAGCCGAGCCGTCCTTGCCCGGCTTGAGCTGCGAGATCGCGACCCGCATCGACGAGTCCTTCTTGCGGCGCAGCGCGACCTCGATCGGGTCGTCCATGCTGACCACCTCGCTGGCCGGGACGATGCGCACGCGGGGCCACGAGGCCGCGGCCTTGAGCGCCTCGGGTTGGCCGACGAGCAGCAGCTCCGCCTGCGGGTGCGCGGCGAGGAAGGCCTGGCAGGCCGGAAGCGTCACGGAAGGTCCGTGGTCGCCGCCCATGCAGTCCACCGCCAGACGGAGCGGCTCGGCGGAGGGCGATGAGCGGGTGGCGGAAGTTGCGGTCATCGAAGCCTGAGAGAAATCACCGGTCGAAACTGCGACTGTAGCGACCCCGCAAGAAGCGTGCGCGACAGCCGCCCCAGCCGGACCGCGCCGTCCGGACACTCGGGCGGCGGATCCACGCCGGCAAGGACGCGGGGAAGGGGAAAACAGCGGGAAGGCGGAAATGCGAAAGCCCGGCAACGCTAGGCGCTGAACCGGGCTTTCTTCATTCGTGGACCAGGCGGCGAGCCTGTTGATCGGCTCTCCGGACCGGCTGATCGATGTCGATCAGGCGGCGTCGGCCTTGGTCTTCAGCACCTTGCGGCCACGATAGAAGCCGTTGGGGCTGATGTGGTGACGCAGATGCACTTCGCCGGTGGTCGGCTCGATCGCGGTACCCGGGGTGCCCAGGGCATTGTGCGAGCGGTGCATGCCACGCTTGGACGGGGACTTCTTGTTTTGCTGAACGGCCATGATTGATTCTCCTAAAGGCTTCGGCTGGCTTCGGTGATTCGAGGCTTGCTCGGGCTCTCGAGAGAACTCGAGCTGTGCCGCGGATCCGACGAGGATGCTCCGCTACCGACGCCTCGGTCCCGGCGCGGCGTCCCACATGGACGCACATTTCGAACCGGGAAAGCCGGAAACTATAGCACAGCGGCCAACTTCACCGCAAATCCGGCGCAGAGAATTCCCTCGCCTCACGCCTTGCCGCCGGCGCCCTTCTTCAGCGCAGCCAGCGCGGCGAACGGATTCGGGCGCTCTTGCGAGGGCGCCTCCTCTTCATCGATGTTGGCGTGCGGCAGCGGCTCCGGGCACTCCTCGTGACGCGGCACCACCGGCAGCTCGAGCAGCAGTTCGTCCTCCACCAGTTCACGCAGGTCGAGATGCCGCGGCAGCGAGAGCACGTCGTCCTCCGAGTCCATGTCGAGTTCCGCCGCCTGGTCCTCGTCCCGGACGAAGCGGAACCACCGCGACACCTCGAGGTCCTCGCGCACCGGCTTGAGGCAGCGCTGGCAGGTCAGCGAGACCTGCGCCTGCGCCGACAGCGCGAGCCAGATCTGCGCCTCGCCGCCCTTGGGGGTGCGGATCTCGCCCTGCGCGGACCAGCGGACGGGTGGCCACTGGGCCGGGTCGGACTCGGGCGCGGCCGCCTCGGCCAGTCGCGGCAGGCTCGGGGCGGGCCACTCGCCCTCGAGCGAGGCGCCTTCGCGGGCGAAGGCACCGACATCGAGCTTCAATGGATCGAACGAACGCGGTTTCATGGGGCGCAAGTGTACGAGCCGCCTCTGCGCCGATGGGAGAATCCCGCCCCATGACCGCCCCTCCCCCGCCGCACCGGCCGCTGATCCTGGGCTCCACCTCCCGCTACCGGCGCGAGCTGCTGGAGCGCCTGCGGATCCCGTTCGACACCGCCGCGCCCGGCGTCGACGAAACACCCCTGCCGGGCGAAGCGCCCGAAGCGCTCGCGCGACGGCTGGCGCTGGCGAAGGCGCGCGCGGTGGCGGCGCGCTTTCCCGAAGCGCTGGTGATCGGCTCGGATCAGGTCGCGGACCTGGACGGCCAGTCGCTGGGCAAGCCGGGCTCTCACGAGCGGGCCGTCGAGCAGTTGCGCGCCATGAGCGGCCGCACGGTGGTCTTCCACACCGCGCTGGCGGTCGTCTGCGGGGCCACCGGCTTCGTGGCGGAGGACGTCGCGCCGGTGCGCGTGCGCGTGCGCGCCTTGAGCGACGTCCAGATCGAGCGCTACCTGCGCGCCGAGCAACCCTATGACTGCGCCGGCAGCGCCAAGGCCGAGGGCCTTGGCATCGCGCTGCTGGACGCCATCGACTCCGACGACCCGACCGCGCTGATCGGCCTGCCGCTGATCCGCACCGCCGCACTGCTGCGCCGCGGCGGGCTCGACGTCCTGAACCTGATTGCCGAGACCCCTAGATGACCCGCGGCCGCCTCTATCTCGTTCCCAACACGCTGGACTTCGGCATGGACGGCCAGGAGGTCGACCTGCGCGACGTCCTGCCCGATGCCGTGCTGGCGCGCGCCGCGGCCATCACCCATTGGGCCGCCGAGAACGCGAAGACCACGCGCGCGTTCCTGAAGCGCGTCGGCGCGATCCATCCGCTGGCGGTGCCGCTGCAGGAACAGCGCATCGAGGAGTTGCCCCGCCCGCCCAAGGGGCGCGGCCCGGCGTCGAACGCCGCGGCGGCGGCAACTGAGGACAAGGCGTGGATGGCGCTGCTCCAGCCGGCGCTCGACGGACACGACCTGGGACTGATTTCCGAAGCCGGCATGCCGGCCGTGGCCGACCCTGGCGCGCGGCTCGTCGCGGCGGCGCATGCGGCGAAGCTTGACGTCGTGCCGCTGGTCGGACCGAGTTCGCTGCTGATGGCGATCGCGGCGAGCGGCCTGAATGGCCAGAGCTTCGCCTTCGTTGGCTACCTGCCGGTGGAGGGCGCGGAGCGCACAGCCCGCGTCAAGGCGCTCGAGACCTGGTCCGCGCGCGAACAGCAGACCCAGCTGATGATCGAGACGCCCTACCGGAACGCCGCGCTGCTGCAGGCGCTGCTGGCGTCGCTGAAGCCGGGCACGATGCTGTCGGTCAGTTGCGGTCTGAGCCTGAAGGGCGCGTGGACGCATTCGGCCACGGTCGCCCAATGGCGCCAGGCGCCGAGGACACTGCCAGAGAAGGTCCCCGCGGTCTTCGCGATCCTGGGGGCGCGCTGATCGGCGCGCGTTGATCAGGACTCGCTGTCGGCGGTGACCGGCGGCTTCTTGGCGCCGAAAAGGGCCGCGATCTTCTTCTTCGGCTTGATGTTGGAAGAGACGCCGCGCGGCGCGCTGGCCGGCCCCTTCTCCCAGGACGGGGCCTCGGCGCCTTCGGCCGCCTCATAGGGCTTGTCGAACAGCGGGTCGTAGGCCTGACGCTGCGGGGCGCGAGCCGGCGCGTGCCCGCCATAGGTCTCGTCGCGGCGGTCCTCACGCTCACGGCGGAAGTCACGGCGCTCACCCCGCTCCTCGCGATCACCACCCCGGTCGGAGCGCTCGCCGCGCGGCGCCCGCTCACCGCGATCACCGCCATCGAAGCGCCGGCGCGCTTCCTCGAGCTCGATCGGCTCCAGGTCCAGCTTGCGCTTGATCAGCTTCTCGATCTCGCCGACCAGACGCGCGTCGCTTTTGGTCACCAGCGTGAAGGCCAGGCCCGAGGCGCCCGCGCGGCCGGTGCGGCCGATGCGGTGCACATAGTCCTCGGCGTTGAACGGCACGTCGAAGTTGAAGACGGCCGGCAGGTCCGCGATGTCCAGGCCGCGCGCCGCCACGTCGGTGGCGACCAGCAACTCGACCTCGCCGCGCTTGAAGGCCTCGAGCGACTTCAGGCGCTCGTCCTGAGACTTGTCGCCGTGCAGCGCCGCGGTTTTCAGCCCGTCGCGCTCGAAGGCGCGGGCCAGACGCGCCGCGCCGAGCTTGGAATTCACGAAGACGATGGACTGCTTGATCTCGCGCTGGCGCAGCAGCTGCTTGATCGCGGCGCGCTTGTCATCGTCGTCGACGCTGAAGAAGCGCTGCTCGACGGTCGACGCGGTCGCGTTCGGGCGGGCCACCTCGACCAGTTCCGGCTCCTGCAGGTAGCTCTGCGCCAGCTTCTTGATCTCGGGCGAGAAGGTCGCCGAGAACAGCAGCGTCTGGCGCGTCTTGGGCAGGTAGCTCAGGATGCGCTGCAGGTCGGGCAGGAAGCCGATGTCGAGCATCCGGTCAGCCTCGTCGAGCACCACGTACTCGACGTGGTTGAGCACGGCGTTCTTGGCCTCGATGTGGTCGAGCAGGCGGCCGGGCGTGGCGATCAGGACCTCGACGCCGGCCTTGAGCTGCAGCGTCTGGGGTTTCATGTCGATGCCGCCGAAGACGCAGGCCACGCGCAGCTGCGTGTGCTTGGCGTAGGCCTTGACGTTGTTGGCGACCTGGTCGGCGAGCTCGCGGGTCGGGGCCAGCACGAGGGCGCGCACCGGGTGGCGGGCGGGGGACATCGAGGCGTTCTCGTGCTTGAGCATGCGCTGCAGGAGCGGGATCGAGAACGCGGCGGTCTTGCCGGTGCCGGTCTGGGCGGCGCCCATGACATCGCGGCCTTCGAGGACGATCGGGATCGCCTTGGCCTGGATGGGCGTCATCGTCGCGTAGCCCTGGTCGGCGACGGCGCGCAGCAGCTTGGGGTTCAGCGGCAGCGTGTCGAAACGCGGGCTCGGCGGCGGGGTGGTGTCGGTCATGGGCGCGGATTATCCTCCAAGCCCCCATCGGACCCGGGAAACCCCGCATCGGCCGTGTGCATCAGGGCACGGAGCGGTCCGTCAGCTTGCGCTGGTCGCCGCGGAAGACCATCCACTTCGGGGTGCGGAAGCGCACGATGCGCCAGTACAGCGCCACGTAGGCCGCGCCGAACAGCACCATGCAGCCGGCGATCATCGGCGTCGAGTCCCAGAACAGCAGCGCCGGCGCCAGCGAGGAGAGGCACAGCGTCCACAGGTAGGGCGCGGTCATCGAGTTGCGGCGCGTCATCAGCCGCGCGTCGCGGGCGCCAATCGCCCAGCGCATCAGGCGGCGGTAGATCAGCGAGTGCAGATGGATGCCGTCCGGATCGCCGGGGCTGGTGTTGCGCAGGAAGCGGCGCCGGTAGATGGAGAAGACCGTCTCGAAGACCGGGTAGATGCAGACCATCAGCGCGAACAGCGGCGAGACCTGCGGATGGCGGTGGATCAGCAGGATGCCGATCTCGGCCAGGAAGAAGCCCATGAAGTACGCGCCGCCGTCGCCCAGGAAGATCAGGCCGGCGGGGTAGTTCCAGACGAAGAAGCCGAGGATCGCGCCGACGCCGGCGAGCGCCCACAGCGCCAGTTCGGTGTCGCCGACCTGGTAGGCGACATAGGCGAAGGTCAGCAGCATGAGGCTGACGCACATCGAGGACAGGCCGTTGAAGCCGTCGATGATGTTGACCGAATTGGCGACGCCGGCCACGGTGAAGACGGTGGCGAGGACGGCGCCGACGGTGGTGGCGACGATGAAGTCCAGGCCCGGGATGTCGGTGCGGGTGATCATCGCGCTCAGCAGCCAGCAGCCCAGGCCGGCGGAGATCATGGTGGCGATCAGGCGCTCGCGCGGGGGGACCTTCTTGGTGAAGTCCTCGATCAGGCCGGCGGCGAAGGCGGGGACACCGCTGAGCAGGAGCAGCGCGCCGGTGCGGGCCTGGGGATGCTTCAGCAGGACGGCCAGCGCCACCATGCCGGCCAGGCCGACGAAGATGCCGACGCCACCGATGCGGGGCACGGGCCGGGCGTGGAACTTCTGCGGGCCGGACAGGTCGTGGTCTGCGGACAGATGCCCGTGCACGGTCGACGAGTGCACGACGTAGAGCGTGACGATCGCCGCGAGTGCGAACGGGATGAGCAAATACAACATGGCCGGCAGTGTAACGAGCGGCTTCACGGGCCAGGGCGGTTTTGGCGCAACAGCGCTGCCATAGAATGCCGCGCTGGCCGCTCCGCCCCTTGTCCCAAGGGCCGCCGCGGGCGGCCCAGTACATCTGAGACGAGATCACGCATGGAACTTCGCGCCCAACGCGCCCTTTCGCCGGTGTCCACGACGACTCGAGCACTGCCCTTCCACCGGTCCGCGCTGGCGCTGCTGACGGCCTGCCTGATGGCGGCCCCGGCCTTCGCGCAGGTGACGGTCAACGGCCAGCAGACTTCCTCCGACCCCACGAGCGACCTCAGCGGCCCCGTGCGGCTGAACGGCACCAACCGCAATGCGCAAGACTCGTCGTCGGTGCAGCAACAGCAGCAACAGCAACAGCAGCTTCAACAGCAGCAGAGCCAGTTGCAGCAGCCCCGTCCGCCCAAGTACGTGCCGGGGGAGTTCGAGATCTATGTCAACAAGCTGCTGGGCATCGACCTGACGGATCCGCTCACGCTGGATGCGCTCAAGCGTTCCGAGCTGCTCAACACCGATTACGCGACGATGTCCGCGACGGTGTCGCAGACGCAGGGCGGCGGTCTGGGCAAGACGGCGGCCGTGTCGGCGGACAACGTCGTGCGCCGCCTGGGCGCGGACCTGATGCTCGATGACCGGCAGACGCGCGGTGCCGAGTCGGACGGCCCGCGGCAGGCGCCGGCGGACTACCTGATCGGCGTCGGCGACGAGATCCAGGTCACGGCCTGGGGCTCGGTGGACGCCGACCTGCGCCTGACGGTGGACCGCG
>Ga0099823_1000023_pt1 | contig 75509 bp, 66 predicted proteins | sample CowpearedBW_FD_76831 | JGI IMG/M metagenome (GOLD analysis project Ga0099823, IMG submission 76831) | Root nodule microbial communities of legume samples collected from California, USA - Cow pea red BW | ecosystem: Host-associated > Plants > Roots > Nodule | place: USA: California | collected...
AAGAAGCTGCTGTTCATGGGCCAGGAATTCGCGCAGCGCGGTGAATGGAACTTCGAGCGCGCGCTGCCGTGGGAGCTGCTCGACGACCCGCGTCACGCGGGCGTGCAGCGGCTGGTCGGCGACCTGAACCGGCTCTATCGCGAGCAGCCGGCGCTGCATCGGCTCGACGGCGAGCGCGATGGCTTCGAATGGCTGGTCGAGGACGATCGCGCGCGGTCCGTCTTTGCCTGGGTGCGCCGCGGCGGCGCGGGCAACGAGCGCGCCAGCGTCGTCGCGGTCAGCAACTTCACGCCGGTGCCGCATGCCGGTTATCGGCTGCCGCTGCCGCATGGCGGCGCCTGGCGCGAGGTCCTCAACACCGATGCCGCGATCTACGGCGGCAGCGGCGTCGCGAGCGGCGCGCACGATCCCGGCCAGCCGGCCATCGCGCCCGACGGCGATCCGGCCCTCACGCTGACCCTGCCGCCAATGGCGACGATCTTCCTGATGCCGGCCTGAGCCGGCACCACCGCCGATTTCCGGGCCATCCTCGAATGAGCGCTTCCTCCGCATTCCCCGATTCCATCGAGCCCGGCCGGCACGAGCCGCTGGGCGCCACGGTCCGCGATGGCGGCGTCAACTTCGCCGTGTTCTCGGAGCACGCGCATCGCGTCGAGGTCTGCCTGTTCGACGAACGCGGCACGGCCGAGCTCAAGCGCTATGCGCTGGAGGGCCCGGTCGACGGCCTCTGGAGCGGCTTCCTGCCTCGTATCCAGGCGGGGCAGCTCTACGGATTGCGTGCGCATGGGCCGCACGCGCCGTGCGAGGGCCATCGCTTCAACGCGAACAAGCTGCTGCTGGACCCGTACGCGCGCGAGATCGTCGGCCAGTTCCGCAACCTGCCCGAGGATCATGGCTACCCCTTCGGTCACCCGGAGGGACCGGCCGCCTTCGACGAGCGCGACAACGGCGCGACCGCGCTGAAGGCGCGCGTGGCCGCGCCGCTGCGCGGCGTCAGTCCGCGCGCGAACGGGCCGCGCCATGCGCTGCGGGACGTGGTGCTGTACGAGGTCCATGTGAAGGGCTTCTCGATGCGCCATCCGGAGATTCCGGAGGCGCTGCGCGGCAGCTACGCGGGCCTGGCGCATCCGGCCGCGATCGCGCATTTCAAGCGCCTGGGCGTGACGACGCTGTCGCTGCTGCCGGTGCAGTTCGCCGTCGACGAGCCGCACCTGTTCGGCACCGGCCTGCGCAACTACTGGGGCTACAACACGCTGGGCTTCTTCGCGCCGGATCCGAGGCTCGCGTCGGGCGCCGTGCGTCATGATCCCGCCGCGGTCGCCGCCGAGTTCCGCGCGATGGTCCATGCGTTGCACGAAGCCGGCCTCGAGGTGGTGCTCGACGTCGTCTACAACCACACGCCCGAGGGCAACGAATGGGGACCGACGCTGTCGCTGCGCGGTCTGGATCAGAAGAGCTACTACCGCCTGCAGGCCGATGATCCGTCGCGGATGGAGAACCTCACCGCCTGCGGCAACACCGTCAACGTCGAGCATCCGCGCGTGGCGCAGCTGGTGCTGGACTCGCTGCGCTTCTGGGCCGGCGAGATGGGTGTCGACGGCTTCCGCTTCGACCTCGCGCCGGTCCTGGGCCGCACCGCGGCGGGCCACGATCCGCGGGCGGCGTTCTACACGGCACTGCGCCAGGACCCGCTGCTCGCGCAGGTCCATCTGATCGCGGAGCCCTGGGACGCCGGACCCGGCGGCTATCAGCTCGGCCGCTTCCCGGGCCGCTTCATGGAATGGAACGACAAGTTCCGCGACACGGCGCGGGGCTTCTGGCTTGGCCACGGCCCCGATGGCCAGGCCGTCGGGCGGGGCGAGTTCGCGCGCCGCTTCACCGCGTCGAGCGACGTCTTCCGCCCCGACCCGCCCACGAATGGGAGCGGGCAGCGCTCGCCGCTGGCGTCGATCAACTTCCTCGCGGTGCACGACGGCTTCACGCTGAACGACCTCGTCAGCCACGGCCGCAAGCACAACGAGGCCAACGGCGAAGACAACCGCGATGGCCGCGATGGCGAGCTGTGCGGCAACTTCGGCGTGGAAGGCCCGGCCAGCGATCCGGTCATCCGCCAGGCCCGCGAGCGCGCACGCCGCGCGATGCTCGCGACGCTGCTGGTGTCGCAGGGCACGCCGATGCTTTATTCGGGCGATGAGTTCGGCAACAGCCAGGGCGGCAACAACAACGCCTACTGCCAGGACAACGAGATCGGCTGGCTCGACTGGCCGAGCGCCGACGAGGCGCTGATCGCCTTCACCGCGGGCCTGGCGCGGCTGCGCCGCGAGCACGCGCTGCTGCGCCACGCCCAGTGGTTCGGCGCGGCGGAAGGCGGCCCTTCGCTGCGCTGGTTCCATCCCGATGGCCACGAGATGCGCGAGCACGACTGGCACGAAGGCGGCCGTCACGCGCTGGCCGCGCTGCTGAGCGACGGCCGCGAGCGCCTGCTGCTGATGGTCAATCCCGGCGCGGTGCCGGCGCGCTTCGCGCTGCCGGCGGGCGAGGGCGCGCGCTGGTCGCTGCTGCTCGACAGCAGCGGCGAGCTGGCGCCCGCGCCGCTCGATGCCGGCGCGATGACCGCGCCGTCGCGCAGCCTGCTGCTGTGCGTCGACCGCCGCTTCCAACCCCTTTGAGCGACCCCCGACGATCCTGAGCGACACCATGACGATCGACCTTCACAAGCGCCAATCCGGCGTCCTGCTGCACATCACCTCGCTGCCCGGCCCCAATGGCATCGGCGACTTCGGGCCCGAGGCCTTCCACTTCGTCGACTGGCTGCAGTCGGCCGGCCAGTCGATCTGGCAATGGCTGCCCAGCACGCCGATCGGCCCGGGCGAGAGCCCCTATCAAGGCGTGTCGGCCTTCGCCGGCAGCCCCTGGATGGTGGCGCTGGAGCCACTGGTGGAGAAGGGCTGGCTGGCCGCGCCGGCGCTGCCCGAGGGCGGCTTCGACGCGCACCGTGTCGACTACGGCCGCGTGCTGCCGTGGCGCGAGCAGCAGCTGCGCGCGGCCGCGGCCGGCTTCTTCGCCAAGGCGCTGCCGCAGGAGCGTCAGGCCTATGAGGACTGGTGCCTGTCGCAGCGTCACTGGCTGGACGACTACGCGCTGTTCATGGCGATCCGCTCGCCGCGCAACGGCCAGCCGTGGTGGGAGTGGCCGCGCGACCTGGCGGCGCGTGAGCCGCGCGCATTGGCGACGGCCCGCGCCGAGTACGCCGGCGAGGTGTCGTTCTGGCAGTTCGTGCAGTGGTGCTTCGATGTCCAGGCCGGCGCGCTGAAGGCCTACGCCAACCAGCGCGGCGTGCACATCATGGGCGACCTGCCGATCTTCGTCGCGCATGACAGCGCCGACTGCTGGGCCCGTCCCGACCTCTACGAGCTCGACGAGCACTTCCAGACCACGGTCGTGGCCGGCGTGCCGCCGGACGCGCTGTCGGCGACCGGCCAGCGCTGGGGCAATCCGATGTACCGCTGGGACAAGATGGCGCACGAGCACTTCGCGTGGTGGACCGCGCGGGTGCAGCGCATGCTGAGCTCGGCCGACGTGTTCCGCATCGACCACTTCCGCGGCTTCGCGGCCTACTACGAAATCCCCGGCGACAGCCCCGACGCGACCCGCGGCGTCTGGAAGACCGGCCCCGGCAAGGCGCTGTTCGACGCGATCGCCAAGTCGCTGGGCGAGCTGCCCATCGTCGCCGAGGACCTGGGCTTCATCACGCCCGACGTGCACGAGCTGCGCGACGCGCTGAACTACCCGGGCATGAAGATCCTGCAGTTCGGCTTCGGCGGCGACGGCGGCCACGAGTTCCTGCCGCACAACTGGCCGCGCGCCGCGGTTGCCTACACCGGTACGCACGACAACGACACCGTGCGCGGCTGGTGGAACCAGGCCAGCGCGCACGAGCGCGCCTTCGCCGCCTCCTACCTCGCCTGCGGCGACCACGACATCCACTGGGCCATGATCCGCGCCTGCGCCAACTCGGTGGCCAACGTGGCGGTGTATCCGCTGCAGGACGTGCTCGGCCTGGGCTCGGAACACCGGATGAACATTCCGGGCGTCCTCGGCGGCAACTGGGCATGGCGCTTCACCTGGGACATGGTCGGCCCCGAGCCGGGCCGCGTGCTGGGCCTGATCGCGGCGACCAGCGGGAGAGCCCCTATTGCCCTGGCGAAGCTCCCGGAGTGAAATGATCTGAAACCGCTTTCATAGGGGTTAGCGAGGGCGGCGATCGTGGGGCAGGGCCCCCACAATCGAAATCCGGGTAGACAACGTTGTCGGAGATCGGCGGACGCCGTGGCGTCCCGCCAGCGGAGACAGCGCGCGAGGAGCCGCCGATGAGCACGACCGAGATCTTCCTGATCGCGATGGCGATCATCTTCACCGTCCCCTATCTGGTGTGGCAGCTGGGCGGCACCGACTACGTGGCGCCGCTCGTGGTGGTGCAGATCATCACGGGCATCCTGCTCGGCCCGGGCGTGCTGGGCCGCGCCTTTCCGGACTATTACGGGTTCGTCTTCAACCCGGCCGTGGTGCAGTCGCTCAACGGGGTGGCGTGGTGGGCGGTGATGCTCTTCGTCTGGATCGCCGGCATCGAGCTCGACCTGAAGAAGGCCTGGGCCCATCGCGTCGAGAGCGGCATCACCGCCGGGCTGGCGCTGGGCGTGCCGATGCTGCTGGGCGCGGGTGCCGCGCTGGTGCTGATGGGCATGGGCACCCAGTGGATGGGCGCGCGGGGCCAGTCCTGGCAGTTCGTCGTCGGTGTCGGCATGTCCTGCGCGGTGACGGCGCTGCCCATCCTGATCCTGTTGATGGAGAAGCTGGAGATCCTGCGCCAGCCGATCGGCCAGCGCATCCTGCGCTACGCCAGCCTGGATGACATCGCCATCTGGGGTGTGCTGGCGGTGATCCTGATGGACTGGTCGCGGGTGGGGAAGCAGGCGCTGTTCCTGGCGGCCTTCGCGGCGGCGACGGTGCTGTTCCGGCGCCTGATGCGCGCGATCCCGGCGCGCGATCGGTGGTACGTGGGCCTGATCTGGCTGGCGGTGTGCGCGCTCGGAGCGGACTGGTCGGGCCTGCACTACATGGTCGGCGCCTTCCTGGCTGGCGTCGTGATGGATGCCGAGTGGTTCGACCAGGCGCAGATGGATGCGCTGCGGCATCACGTGCTGCTGGTGATCATGCCGGTCTTCTTCCTCAGCACCGGGTTGCGGACGCAATGGGGACTCGAAGGCGGGGAGGTGTTCCTGGCGGCCGGGTTGCTGCTGGCGGCGTCCGTGGGCGGCAAGCTGCTCGGGACCCACATCGCGGGACGGGTGCTCGGATGGGCCCCGGGCGAGGCCGGCATCATCGGCTGGCTGCTGCAGACCAAAGCGCTGATCATGATCATCTTCGCCAACGTGCTGCTCGACAAACAGATCATCACGAGCGAAACCTTCACCGCGCTGCTGCTGATGGCCGTCGGCTCGACCATGCTGACCATCCCGGTGGTCGCGCCGCGGCTGGCGCGGATCAGGGAGCTGGTGTTCCGGGCCAGCTGAGTCGAGGCCTCGCCTCGCCGCGGGACGACGGCCGCCGGCGTGCGTCAGTGGCTGAAGCGGCTGAAGCGGCTGGAGAGGGGCCGAGGGCTCAGCGCGCGAACGCTGCCGCATGCGCCATCACGGGCGCCTGAGCCATCAGCGCCACCGGTGCGACGATCGCGGCCTGAGCCGCCGCGCTGACCACGACGGCTGCCGTGGCGGACCAGGGGAGTCCGACGCGCGCTTCGGAGAGCAGCCGGGCTGGCGCCTCGATGGCGTTGGGGATGATGCTCAGGAACTCGTCGGCGCGGGCGAGCTCGATCTCCTGTTCCGACATGCCGACGAACACGTGCGCGAAGCCGCGTTCGATCGCGTCGAGCGCGGCCTCGGTCGCGCGGCGCCAGCGCTTGACGGCGGCCACGTCGGCGCGGGCGGCCGACTCCGGCACGGGCCAGCGCGGATCGCCGCCGGTCACCGCCTGCGCCGCATGAAAGGCGTCCACGACGCCGGCCGGTCCCCCGAGCCGGGCATCCAGCACCTGGCTGGCGATCACCCGCGCCAGATCGCGCTGGTGATAGGGGACCATGACTCTCTCGAGGATGACTTCATAGCGGCGCATGACGGTGTTCCTTGGTGGCGGGCTGCTCAATGGGAGGAAGGAGAATACTGGATGGGCATACAGTATTCAACCAAGACCATGGAGGCAGAAGCCGGGGTGCTGCCAAGCGCTGTCAGCATGAAGAACGCCCCCGCCGGTGACCCGGGCGGGGGCGGGGCGGACGGCCTCGGAAGGCGGCGGCCTGGGCCGCGCCTTCCGCCGACAGGCGCTTACTTCAGGCCGTTGCCCATCGCCTTGGCCAGCGAGCCCGTCGGATCGTCGCCCGAGAACTCCCAGAAGAACGCGCCGCCGAAGCCCTTGGACTTCACGTAGCTCATCTTCTCGGCGATCTGCGCCGGCGTGTCGAAGCTCCAGAAGGTCGTGCCGTTGTAGATCCACTGCGCGCGGCTCTGGCTGTCCACGTAGCTGGTGTAGCCGGTGAGGTTCTTCAGGACCTTGTAGTCCTCGTTGCCCGCCTCATACGTGCCCGGCGCCGCCGTGCCGGTCTGGTACAGCCCATTGTTGGCCTTGGGCACGTTGGTCCAGCCGCGGCCGTAGAAGCCGATGCCCACGTTCAGCTTCGAGGCCGGCACGCCCTTGTTCAGGAAGGCCTGCATCGCATCGTTCGTGTTGTACGCGCGGACATCCCCGGTCGACGGATCGGCCGTCGAGCCATACAGCGCCGAGTGGAATCCGGTGATCGGATCCCAGCTGCCGTGGAAGTCGTAGGTCATCACGTTGATGAAGCTGAGGTAGGGATGGAACTTGTCCGGATCGAACTGCCGGATCTTGTCCACGCCCGCTGGCGCCGCGATCGTCAGCAGCAGGCCCGGACGCACCGCGTCGAGCTGCTTGCGGAACTCCGCCATCAGGCCGGTGAAGTTCTCCCGGTCCTCCGGCGCGCCGCAGGCCAGGCCGCAGGCGTTGGGGTACTCCCAGTCGATGTCGATGCCGTCGAACACGCCGGCCGCCGCGCCCGCGCCGCCCGCGTTGTCGGTCACCGGCAGGTTGCCCTTGATGTAGGCGTCCACGCAGCTCTGCACGAAGGCGGCGCGGTTCTCCGGCCGCGCCGCGCTCGAGAAGCCCCGCGACCAGGTCCAGCCGCCCAGCGAGATCAGCACCTTCAGCTTCGGATACTTGGCCTTGAGCTTCTTGAGCTGGTTCCAGCTGCCACGCAGCGGCTGGTCCCAGGTGTCGGCCTTGCCGTCCACGCTCTGGTCGGCGCCATAGGCCTTGCTGTAGTCGGCGAACGCGTCGCCGCCGGCGCCGGTGTTGGGGTCGCTCGGCACCGTCAGGCCGACCTCGCAGCGGTTGTTGCGCACGTTGCCGAAGGCGTAGTTGATGTGCGTCAGGTTGGCCGCCGAGCCGCTGGTGTCGATGTTCTTCACGTGGTAGTTGCGGCCGTAGATGCCCCACTGCGCGAAGTAGCCCAGCAGCACCTTGCCGCCCGCGGTCTGCGCGTCGGTCTTGACCGTGATCGGCGCCGAGGGCTGGGATGCGCCCGCCTGGTTGAACGCGCTGACCGTGAAGGTGTAGCTGGTGTCAGGCGTCAGGTTGGCCACGCTGGCGCTGGTCGCCGCGCCCTGCGCCACCTGCGTCGCGCCCTGGTTGACGCGGTACTGCACCGTGCAGTTCGGGCCGGCCGCGACCGCGTTCCAGGCCAGGTTGACGCTGGTGGAGGACTTGGACGGCGAGGTGAGGCCCGAGGGCGTCGCCGGCGCCGCGGCGCAGTTGCCGCTGGCGGTGCTGGTCAGCAGCGCGGCGCTGGCGGCCGAGACGTTGCCCGCCTTGTCCTTGGCGCGCACCTGATAGCTGTACGAGGTGCCCGCGCTCAGGCCGCTGTCGGTGTAGCTGGTGGCGGCCGGCGAGGCGATCAGCGCGCCGCCGCGCAGCAGCTCGTAGTTGGCCACGCCGCTGCCGGCGTCGGTCGAGGCGGACCAGCTCAGCGTGATGCTGCTGGTGGTGATGTTGCTGGAGCTCAGGCCGGACGGGACGCTCGGGGGCGTCGTGTCGCCGCCGCCGGTGTCGCAGGCCCCCAGCGATTTCCAGACGTCCCATTGGCCGGAGTGCGTGGCCGGCGCTTCGTTCTGGGTCCACCACTTCGCCTGGTAGGCGACGTTGTTCTGCTTGGCGTAGCTGTTGGAGGTGCCGGTGTAGACCGCCGAGGCGGACCACTCGGGCACGTTGCTGCAGTCATAGGCGTGGGCGCTGCCGGCAGCCATCGCGGCAGCCAGCGCGATCGCGCCGAGCTGAGCCAGTCGGTTCGTCATGTCGAGCTCCTGAAAAGGAAGTTGGGGGGTGGGTGGGGAGGTCCTGGAAATCACGGGCGTGCCGTGGCCGCGGTCTTCGCGGCCGTGGCGGCCGGCACCGCGCCGCGGCGCGCCTCCTGCGCCAGCGCATAGCTGCGGCCGCCGAACGTCACGGTCCAGTTGCTGGGCATGGGCATGGGCAGGTAGTAGTTGATCGTCACGGTGACGCTGGCGCCGGGGGGCAGGCTTTGCCAGCCAGGCAGCTTGAAGCTGGCGCGGTGGAAGTCGTTCTTCAGGCCGCCGACGTTGTTGCCCGCCGCGTTGGAGCCGTTGCTGATCACCGTCAGTCCGAAGCCGCTCTGGTCCGTGACCGTCGCCGGGATGGCGGTGGGGACGTCGAACTGGAACTCGGTGCCGCCGGGCAGCGTCGTCGTGCTGTTGTTGGTCAGCGTGAGCTTGGGCGTGATGGGGTAGTTGCTGTCGCCCAGCGCGAAGCCGCTGAGCGCGAAGCCGATGTCCAGCGTCTGGGCGGGCAGGCTGGCCGGGGTCAGGCGGTTGCCGTAGGCGCTCGCGGTCTTGAGCTTGTCGTAGAGCAGGGTCGTCAGCGTGTTGCCGATGAAGTACTCGTTGCGGGCGGTGTTGAACGCGTAGTCGCCAGCGAATTCCCAGAACATCACGCCGCCGATGCCGCGGTCCGCGACGTACTGCGCCTTGACGCCCAGCGACTGCTCGTCCTCGATGCTCAGGAACACCTGCTTCTGCGCGTTCCACAGCCACGGCGCCACCAGCGTCGCGTCGTAGTGGCGGACATAGCTGCCGGTCAGGCGGTCGGCCGGGTTGCCGGCCGGATCCAGGCCGTAGGCGGCCAGGTAGCTGCCCGCGCGGCCCGAGGCCAGGTTCATCGTGTGCCACAGCGGGTTGGAGCCGGCGGGGACCTCCTTGCTGGCGACGTCCAGGTCATGCCAGAGGTTGTCGATGCCGATCGCGCCGTTGCCGCACTTCTGCACGGTGCCGCCGCCGGTGCCGGCGGGGCACTTGCTCTGGTCGGGCAGCGCGGCCTGGCCGCCCAGGCCGTTCGTGCCACCGCTGACCCCTTGCCAGCCGCGGGTGTAGTAGGGCACGCCGATGTTGATGCGGCCCGCCGGCATCGCGCCGCGGAAGTAGTGGTAGGCCCAGTCGGTGTTGAGGTAGCCGATGCGGCCGTACTGGCTGCTCGAGTAGTAGTTCCAGGCCGTCAGCTCCGCGTCCTTGCCGTCGTCGTACAGCGCCGCGTTCGGGCCGACGAACTGGTTCCAGGCGCCGTGCAGGTCGTAGCTCATGATGTTCACGTAGTCCAGGTACTGGGTCACCTGGAAGGCCTCCATCCCGCGCAGCAGGTAGCCGGAGGAGGGCGCCGCGATCGTCAGCAGGTAATGGCGCTGGTCGGCCTGGCTGGCCGCGTCCAGCTTCGCGCGCAGCGTGCGCATCAACACCACGTAGTTCTTCATCAGCGCCGCGCGGCGCGCGTTGCTGATCGCGAAGTCCACCGGGTTGCCGGCGTCCTTCATGCTGGTGGGGTACTCGTAGTCGATGTCCACGCCATCGAAGCCGTACTGCCGCAGGAAGGCCACCGCCGAATCCGCGAAGGTGTTGATGCCGGCGGTGTTGGCCGAGCCGTCGGCATTGGTCGTCATCGTGTAGAAGCCGGTGGTCTCGGCCCAGCCGCCGACCGAGATCAGCGTCTTGACGGCCGGGTACTGCTTCTTGAACTTGTTGAGCAGGTTGAAGTGGCCCTTGTAGGCATAGGCCGGGTCCATCTCCGCGCCCGCGGTGCCGGGCCAGGTCAGGCCGGTGGCGGGGTTGGCGGCGTCAGCGGTATTGCCGACGGAGATCCTGTTGGCCGCATCCACATGCGCGAACGCGTAGTTGATGTGCGTGACCTGCGCCCAGGGGATCTGATGCGCGAGGAAGGCGGGCTGGCCGGTCTTGCCGGTGCGCCAACTGGTGAAGTAGCCGATGATGCGGCGCGGCTTGTCGGCGCCCATCTTCTCGCGGCCCTGGTCGTCGTAGACCTTGCAGTAGGCGGGCGCGGTGCCGGCGGTGGTCACCAGGCCCTCGGGGCGGCAGCGCTCGTCGCCGGTGACCTGGCCCTGCACGGTGATGCGCACGGCGCTGCTCTCGGTGGTCGCGCCCTTGTCGTCGGTGGCGCGGGCGGTGATGTCGGCCACGCCGGCGCGCGCGGTCCAGCTCACGCTGAAGGGCGCGCTGGTGTCCTCGGCCACCAGCGCGCCGTTGACGTAGAAGCCGACCTTGGCGACCGAGCCATCGCTGTCCGCCGCGGTGGCCGACAGCGTGACCACGTCACCCGCCGCCGGTGAGCTGCCCGCGCCGGGCGAGCTCAGCGTCACCGTCGGCGGCTTGTTCGTGCCGCCTCCGCCGCCGTCACAGGCGCCCAGCGGCTTCCACACGTCCCACTGACCGGAGTTCGTGGCCGGCGCATTGTTCTGCGTCCACCACTTGGCCTGGTAGGCATTGCTGTTCTGCTTGACGATCGCGTTGCCGTTGTAGGCCGTCGCGGCGCTCCATTCGGCGACGCCGCTGCAGTCGTAGGCCGAGGCGGAGTTGCCGGCCAGGGCCAGCATCGCCGGCAGCAGCCATGGCAGCGCCGGGTGGGGCAGGGGGCGAAGTCTCATCGTTGTCTCCTGAGCAGGTGTTGTCTTGGTGGTCGATCGGTCACTGCGGGATGAGCGCGGCCGCGCCGTGCGGCTGCGGATGCAGCGCGGCGGAGACGGTCGTGCTCGGGAAGAAAAAGCGCCGGCGGGTCAGCCGGCGAACCGGGCGGCCGGTCGGACCCGGCCGCCAGGGCCGGCGCTCAGGCCGGCCACTCGGGGGCAGCGGGGGAGGGGAGAGGCGCGGCGGGCGCGTTCAGGCGCTCGGCGGCGCGGTCAGCGGTGCGGGCAAAAGCGCGTGCAGGCATGGAGTCACTCCTCGCTGTCGACAGGCGGTCCGCGGCGATGCAAGTCCGCGGCGTCCACGAGATCGGTACCGCTGCTGATCTCATAGTGGTATGCAATGTAGATACCACTCGCGCACTCATCATTCAGGTTAACCCTCGGATGAGGGGTAACGTGTCGTAATGATGTCGTCAACGCGGTGTAAGGACGTCAATTTCCGTCAGAAGAGCGAAAAGAGAGCGCTCCCGCAGCCGGGTTCAGGAAAAACCAATGTGGGACCAGTTATTGCCCTGGCGGGCGCGGCGCTTCAGCGCTCGACGCGCTGCCACTGCCCCTCCCGGAGCAGCTCGTGCGGCAGGAAGCGGGCCTTGTAGGCCATCTTGTCGCTCTGCGCGATCCAGTAGCCCAGGTACAGGTGCGGCAGGCCCAGGTCGCGGGTCTGGCGCAACTGCCACAGCACGTTGTAGGTGCCGTAGCTGACGTTGGCCTCGGGCTCGTAGAAGGTGTAGACCGCCGACAGCCCGTCGCCGAGGATGTCCAGGATGGACACCATCTTCAGCGCGCCGTCGGGCGTGCGGAACTCGACCAGCCGCGAGTTCACCCGGCTCTGCAGCAGGAACTGGGTGTACTGGTCGACGCTGTCGTGGTCCATGCCGCCGCCGCTGTGGCGGCCGGCCTGATAGCGCAGATAGAGCTGGTAGTGCTCGTCGCTGTAGCCCAGGCGCATGACGCGCGCCTGCAGCGATTGATGCTGGGTCCAGGCGCGGCGCTGGCTGCGGTTGGGGTGGAACTCCGCCACCGGGATGCGCATCGGCACGCAGGCCTTGCAGCCATCGCAGTAGGGCCGGTACGTGAACATGCCGCTGCGGCGAAAGCCGGCGGCCACCAGGCTGGTGTAGGCGTCGGCGTGGATCAGGTGGCTGGGCGTGGCGACCTGCGAGCGGGCCTGCCGGTCGCTCAGGTAGCTGCAGGGATAGGGCGCGGTCGCATAGAACTGCAGCTCGGCCAGCGGAAGTTCCTTGGGATGCGTCACGGCGTTACAGCGTCACGGAGGCAGGCGGTCGTCGGGGGGGTTCGTGCAGGCCCAGACGGGCCCATAGGCGCGGATGATAGGTCCAATCCCCGGGCGCCTGCAGGCCCGCATACGCCGAGAGATGGGACTCGAAGGCCTCGCGCGTGACGGGTGCCGCGCCCAGCGAGGCCAGGTGCGCGGTCTGCTGCTGGCAGTCGATCCAGGGGATGCCGAACTCGCGGCACAGGCAGATCAGCGCGGCCAGCGCGATCTTGGAGGCGTCGGTCCTGCGCATGAACATCGACTCGCCGAAGAACATCCGGCCCAGGTTGACGCCATACAGCCCGCCGGCGAGTTCGCCGTCCATCCAGGTCTCGACCGAATGCACCGTGCCTTCCTCGGCCAGGCGCAGGTAGGCCTGCTGCATCTCCGGGACGATCCAGGTGCCGTCCTGCCCGTCGCGCGGCGTGCTCGCGCAGGCGCGCAGCACCGTCTCGGTGGCGCTGTCGACGCGGATCTCGCAGCCGGGCGTGCGGATGAAGCGCGCGATCGTCTTGCGCAGCGAGCGCGACAGCTTGAAGTCCGCCGTCTTCAGCACCATGCGCGGATCGGTGGTCCACCAGAGGATGGGCTGGCCCTCCCCATACCAGGGGAAGATCCCCCGGGCGTAGGCCGCCCTCAGCCGGGCGGGGCGCAGGTCGCCGCCGGCGGCGAGCAGCCCCGGCGCGTCGCTGCGCGGGCCGAGGGCGCGGCGCGTCGGCGGGAAGTCCAGAGAGTCATCGTCGAGCCAGGGGATCATCCGCTTCATGGTAGCGTGCCGGCTTCTTTCATCCGCCCCCTCGAAGCCCCGCGTTCCCATGATCACCCTCTACGGCATTCCCAATTGCGACACCGTCAAGCGCGCCCGCGCCTGGCTGGACGAGCAGGGCCTCGCGTACCAGTTCCACGACTACAAGAAGCAGGGGGTGCCCGCGGCGAAGCTGCCGCGGTGGATGGGGGAACTCGGCTGGGACAAGGTGCTGAACCGCGCCGGCACCACCTGGCGCAAGCTGGACGAGGCGGCCAAGGCCGGCGCCTCGGACGCGGCCGGCGCCGCCGCGCTGATGGTGGCGCAGCCCAGCGTCATCAAGCGCCCGATCGTCGAATGGTCCGACGGCCGCCTGAGCCTGGGCTTCTCGCCCGAGCTGTTCGCCGCGCATGCGGCCCGCGCCGCCGCGCGCTGAAGGAGTCCCGCATGTTCACCGGCATCGTCCAAGGGATCGCGCAGGTCGCGGAGATCACCGACAAGGAAGGGCTGCGCAGCTTCACGCTGAGCTTCCCGCCCGGCTTCTGCCAGGACCTGGAGATCGGCGCGAGCGTCGCTTGCGACGGCGTCTGCCTGACCGTCACCGCGCTGAAGGGGGACACGCAGGCGGACTTCGACGTGATGCAGCAGAGCCTGAACCTGACCACGCTGGGCCGGCTCGAGCGCGGCGGCCGCCTCAACGTCGAGCGCGCGGCCAAGGACGGGGCGGAGATCGGCGGCCATCCGCTGTCGGGCCACGTCGACTTCATGGCGACGGTCGAGTCCATCCGCCGTCCCGCCAACAACCACGTGATCCGCATCGCGGTGCCGGCGCCGTGGATGCGCTACATCTTCGCCAAGGGCTACATCGCGGTGAACGGCGCCAGCCTGACCGTGGCCGAGGCGGGCCGCCATCCTGACGGCTCGGGCTGGTTCGAGGTCTGGCTGATCCCGGAGACGCTGCGGATGACGACCTTCGCCGACAAGGGCGAGGGCGCGCCGCTGCACATCGAGATCGAGCGCCAGACGCAGGTGATGGTGGACACCGTCCGCGACGCGGTGGCCGAGAAGATCGGCGCGCTGATGCCCGCCTTGAAGGCCTTCGCGCGGGAGCGCGGCCTGGACCTGGGCCTGGACTGAGCGGCCACCGGGGGACAACCCGCATAGCGGGTTCCCCGGCATTTCCCATCCCTACAACACTGGGTGACCTAAGTCACCAGGCTGGCGCTCCTCGCCCGCCGCCGAGGCCCGATCCGGGCCCTTCCGCCCCCTTCCAGCATCGCCGCGAAGCGGCTTTCCAGCCCCTGGTGCCAGGGCTTGCCCTCTGACGGCGCGCCGCATGCCACCCGCCGCCAGGCCGCGCCAGCCCTGGCGATGACGGGGCCAGGACTTGCGCGAGCGTTCGCCTGTCCGCCCTTGCGTGCGAGTGGCGGAGCGGACATCCCGGTCCAACGCCGTTTCGCCATCCCGCCATCTAGGGGGACGTGGAATCCACCACGATGGGGGCCTCGCTTTTTCGTGTCGAGGCCCTAACAATCCGCGACGTTTCGTTGAAATCGTTTGGTTTCGAGACAAGCTTTCGAGACAACAGGGGGAGAAGACGAATGTTGGCCAAAGGCCTGATGGCTGCCGGATTGATTGCCGCGTCGATCGCCGCGATCGCGCAGGTGCCCTATGTGTTCAGCTACAACCCGGGTCCGACCCGGGGCACCAAATGGATGGCCAAGGCCTCCGATGGCGACACCGAAGGCTCGGCCGCGGTGGTCTCGTCGGCGCCGCGCCCGGTGTGGGCCCGTGTCTGCTACACGATCGGCCCGTCGGATAGCGCCGTGTCCGTCTACGCACAGACCCGCAACGAGGAGCCGCGCGCGCTGGAGATCGCCTGGGGCGGCTGCAGCGATGTGTTCGGCACCAGCATCTGGATCGGCAACCCGCACGGCCAGCCGGTCGGCGGCTATTACGGCGTCGCGTCGGCGACGCCCCTTGATTGACCCCTGTTCCCCGAGTCCCGGCCGGCCGGTCCCTTGCGGGCCGCGTCCGTGGCCGCCGACCTGTTCGCAGTCCTGAGATGTCGCTAGAAAAAATGGAGGATCCCATGCTTGCCACCCCCCGCTTCACCCCTGTTTCCGGCTTCGCGCTGAAGTCCGCCCTGTTGCTGTCGCCGCTGCTGCTGGCCGGTTGCATGGCCACCGCGCCCACGATGGGCGACAACAAGGGCACGGTGTCCGGCGCCGCCGGCGGCGCGACGGCCGAGAACAAGAACAGCCAGCTCGAGCATTGCGACGAGACCCTGGGCACGCTGACGATCTTCGAGGACACGAACGCGCCGTGGTGGTCGCAGCTGCGCGACCGCCAACTGGGCTCGACGGTGCCGGTGCTGCGTCTGATGGTCCAGCAGTCCAACTGCTTCGTGATCGTCGAACGCGGCAAGGCCTTCGCCAACATGGAGCGCGAGCGCGCGCTGATGCAGTCCGGTGAAGTGCGCGCCGGCAGCAACTTCGGCCAGGGCCAGATGGTCGCCGCCGACTACACGATGAGCCCCGAGATCCAGTTCGCCGGCAAGACCGGCGGCGGTGGCGGCGGCATCGGCACCGGCGCGATCGGCCTGCTGACCGCCGTGGCGGCCAACATGAGCCAGAACGAAGCGTCGACGACGCTGCTGCTGGTGGACAACCGCTCGGGCGTGCAGATCTCGGCGGCCGAAGGCACGGCCAAGAACTTCGACTTCGGCATCGGCGGCGCCAGCTTCTTCAGCAACACCGCGGTGGCGGGCGGCGCCTACGGCAAGACGCCGGCGGGCAAGGTGATCGTGACCGCCTTCGCGGACTCGTACAACCAGATGGTCAAGGCGCTGCGCAACTACAAGGCGCAGCAGGTCAAGGGCGGCCTGGGCACTGGCGGCCGTCTGGGCGTGCAGGGCGGCTCGACCGCCGCGTCCAAGGAACTGGATCAGGCCGCGCCGGCCAGCACGCCGAAGGCGGCGCCGAAGCCGGCCGCCAAGTCGGCGCCCAAGAAGAGCAACAGCGCGACGGGCACCGGCACGAAGTGAGACAGGCCTGACTGCGTGACCGCCGCATCGGCGGTCATCACGCTCACCGCTTGCAGCGGAACGAAGAAAGGGCGCTGGCGAAAGCCAGCGCCCTTTGAACTTGCTTTGAACTTGCTTTGAACTTGCTTTGAACTTGCTTTGAACTTGCTTTGACCTTGAGAGGCGCCCGAAGGCGCTGCAAGTCCTCGGGTCCTCGGGGCCTCAGGCCGCGATCAGCTGCCGCAGCACGTAGGGCAGGATGCCGCCGTGGCGGTAGTACTCGACCTCGATCGGCGTGTCGATGCGCAGGATCAGCGGCACGCGGCGCTCGGCGCCGTCGGCCGCATGGATGACCAGCGTCGCGGCGGACTGCGGCTTGATCTCGTCGCCGAGCTCGATGTCGATCACCTCGTCGCCCTTCAGGCCCAGCGACTCCCAGGAGTCGCCCGGACGGAACTGCAGCGGCAGCACGCCCATGCCGACCAGGTTGGAGCGGTGGATGCGCTCGAAGCTTTTGGCCACGACCGCCTTGATGCCCAGCAGCTGCGTGCCCTTGGCCGCCCAGTCGCGGCTGGAGCCGGTGCCGTACTCCTCGCCGGCGAAGATCACCGTCGGCACGCCCGCGGCGATGTAGCGCATCGCGGCGTCGTAGATGAACTCCTTCTGGCCGCCGGGCTGGAACAGCGTCAGGCCGCCTTCCTCGCGCGAGCCGTCGGGCTTGGCGGGGATCATCAGATTCTTGATCCGCACGTTGGCGAAGGTGCCGCGCATCATGACTTCATGGTTGCCGCGGCGCGAGCCGTAGCTGTTGAAGTCGGCCTTGAGCACGCCTTGCTCCTTCAGATAGGCGCCGGCGGGAGAGGCCTCCTTGATCGAGCCGGCCGGCGAGATGTGGTCGGTGGTGATCGAGTCGCCGAACAGCGCCATGATCCGCGCGCCCTTGACGCCGGCTTCCTGGGCCTCGGGAATCTGCGTGAAGCCGTCGAAGAATGGAGGTTGCGCGATGTAGGTGCTCTTGGGCCAGCTGTAGACCTGGCCGGTGCCGCCCTTGATCTTCTCCCACAGCTTGCCGGGCTCCGACTTGACCTTGCCGTAGTTGGCGCGGAAGGCGTCCGGATTGAGCGCCAGCTTCAGCAGCGCGTGGATCTCGTCGCTGGTCGGCCAGATGTCGCCCAGGTAGACCTCCTTGCCGCCGGTGCCCAGGCCGACCGGCTCGGTCATCAGGTCGCGCGTCACGTTGCCGGCGATCGCGTAGGCCACCACCAGCGGAGGGCTGGCGAGGAAGTTGGCCTTGATGTTGGGGTGGATGCGGGCCTCGAAATTCCGATTGCCCGACAGCACCGCGGCGCAGACCAGGTCGTTGCTGGTGATGGCCTCGTTGATCTCGGGCGTCAGGTCGCCGGCGTTGCCGATGCAGGTGGTGCAGCCGTAGGCGGCGACGGCGAAGCCCAGCTTCTCCAGATAGGGGAGCAGGCCGGCCTTCTCCAGATACTCGGTGACGATGCGCGAGCCCGGGGCCAGCGAGGTCTTGATGTGGGGCTGGACCTTCAGGCCGGCCTCGACCGCCTTCTTGGCCAGCAGGCCGGCGGCCAGCAGCACGCTCGGGTTGGAGGTGTTGGTGCAGGAGGTGATCGCCGCGATCAGCACGTCGCCGTTGAAGATCTCCAGGCCCTTCTGCTTGCCGCCGAGCGCGAAGGCCTTGGGCAGCTTGTCCACCGGCTGATTGAAGCCGTTCTCGGCCACCGGCTTGGTGAACAGCGAGGCGAAGGTCTTGGCCAGGTCGGTGATGACGATGCGGTCCTGCGGGCGCTTCGGGCCGGCCAGCGACGGGGCGACGCTGCCCAGGTCCAGCGACACGACCTGGCTGTAGCGGATGTCGCCGGTCCTCGGCACGCCGAACAGGCCCTGGGCGCGGAAGTAGGCCTCGAAGGCCTCGATCTCGTCCTGCGTGCGGCCGGTGCCCTTGAAGTAGTCGATGGTGCGCTCGTCCACCGGGAAGAAGCCCATCGTGGCGCCGTACTCGGGCGCCATGTTGCCGATGGTGGCGCGGTCGGGCACGGACAGCGAGGCCGTGCCCTCGCCGAAGAACTCGACGAACTTGCCCACCACCTTGGCCTTGCGCAGGATCTCGGTGACGGTGAGCACCAGGTCGGTGGCGGTGACGCCCTCGCGCAGGCGGCCGGTCAGCTCGAAGCCGACCACGTCCGGCGTCAGGAAGTAGACCGGCTGGCCCAGCATGCCGGCCTCGGCCTCGATGCCGCCGACGCCCCAGCCCACGACGCCGATGCCGTTGATCATCGTCGTGTGGCTGTCGGTGCCCACCAGCGTGTCGGGGTAGTAGACAGGGCCCGCGCCGCTGCCGGTCTGGCCGCCGGTCTGGCCGCCGGTCTTGTGCACGCCGCGCGCCAGGTATTCCAGGTTGACCTGGTGGACGATGCCGAAGCCGGGCGGGACGACGCCGAAGGTGTCGAAGGCCTGCATGCCCCACTTCATGAATTCATAGCGCTCGCGGTTGCGCTCGAACTCCAGCTTCATGTTCAGGTCCAGCGCCTTGGGGGTGCCGAAGTGGTCGATCATGACCGAGTGGTCGACGACCAGGTCGACCGGCACCAGCGGCTCGATCGTCTTGGGGTCCTTGCCCTGGGCCTGGGCGACGTTGCGCATCGCGGCCAGGTCGGCCAGCAGCGGCACGCCGGTGAAGTCCTGCAGGACCACGCGGGCGACGACGAACGGGATCTCCTCGTTGCGCGGCGCGTTGGGCTGCCAGTTGGCCAGTTGCTCGACGTGCTCGGCGGTCACCCGCTTGCCGTCGCAGTTGCGCAGCACCGACTCCAGCACCAGCCGGATCGACACCGGCAGCTGCTTCACGTTGGGGAAACGCTCGGCCAGCTTGGGCAGCGAGTAGTACTTGCCGCTCTTGCCGGATGCGGTCTTGAAGCTGGCGATGGTGTTGGCGAATGCATCGGGCATGGCTCACTCCTTGGCTTTGATCTTGGCGTTCTGGCCGTCGATGGGGGCTGATTGTGGCCTCGACGGCCGATGTTGTGATGACCCCTTTGGGCGAGGGTGTGCGAGGGCGCAACGCCCCCTCTCGAGAGGGGCGGGCACGCGGATTGCAGCAATGCCCCCAATCGGGGCGGGGCGAGGGCCGTTGGCTAACAATGCCCCGAGGACTTGCAGGCCGCCAGCGGCCGGGGCGCGCAAGAACTGACCCCCCGGCTGCTTCCGACCAAGCTTCTTTCGTGTTTCGCGGACGAGGAATCGCATGGATCAGGAACTGATGCCGCCCACGTCGACCACCGCCGCGCGCGCGGCCGAGACGATCGCCAGCGCGGCTGGCGCGCCGCCGCTGCCGCCGGCCGGCTTGACGCTGCTGCAGCGGCTGTTCTCGGCCTACCCGGGCAGCATGGGGCTGAAGCTGGGGCGCTGGGAGGCCCGGCTGGGCGCGCAGGCACAGCGCGCGCCCGACTTCACGCTGGTGCTGAACGACCCGGCCGCGCTGCGCCGGCTGCTGCTGGGGCGCGACCCGCTGCGTTTCGCGGAGGCCTATTTCACGCAGCAGATCGATGTCGAGGGCGACTTCTTCGCCGCGCTGCAGCTCAAGGATCACCTGCCGGAGCTGACCCTGTCCTGGAGCGACCGGCTGCGGCTGGCCGTGCGGCTGCTGGCGCCGCCGCCCGGCGCGGCGGACGCGGAGCTGCGCGCCGGCGGCGTGCGCCGCCACACGCGGGCCGAGAACAAGGCCGCGATCGCCTTCCATTACGACCTGTCCAACGACTTCTACGCGCTGTGGCTGGACCCGGCGATGGTGTACTCCTGCGCCTATTACGAGACGGAAGGCACCACGCTGGCGCAGGCGCAGTGGGCCAAGCTGGATCACATCTGCCGCAAGCTGCGCCTGCAGCCGGGGGAGGAACTGCTGGACGTGGGCTGCGGCTGGGGCGCGCTGGTGATGCACGCGGCGCGTCATTACGGCGTGAAGGCGGTCGGCATCACGCTCTCGGAGCGTCAACTGGCGCTGGGCCGCGAGCGCATCGCCGCCGCGGGTCTGCAGGGGCAGGTGGAGGTCCGGCTGTGCGATTACCGCGACATGACGGGCCAGTTCGACAAGGTCTCGAGCGTCGGGATGTTTGAGCACGTCGGCTTGAAGAACCTGCCGACCTATTTCGCCAGCGTGCACCGGCTGCTCAAGCCGGGCGGCCTCTTCATGAATCACGGCATCACCCATGAGGAGGACGGCTGGGGCCAGGCGCTCTCGTCGAAATTCATCAACCGGTATGTGTTCCCGGACGGCGAGCTGGACCGGGCGAGCAACGTGCTGCGCGTGATGGAGCAGCAGAAATTCGAGATCCACGATGTCGAGGGCTTGCGCATGCATTACGCACGCACGCTGCGCGCGTGGGTGGCGCGGCTGGAGGAGAACCACGAGCAGGCGCTGCAGTATGTCGACGAGGCGCATTACCGCATCTGGCGCCTGTACATGGCGGCTTCCGCGCTGGAGTTCGAGACGGGCGAGCTGGGTCTGTACCAGATCCTGGTGAGCAAGCGCGATGGCGGCCCGGCCCCGGTGCCGCTGACGCGCCGCTACATGTACGACCCGCGCTAGGCCAGCGCCGCCGGCCTGTGGCGAGCCGGCACCAGTCTCCGCCTTTGCGGGGAACCCGCGTTGACCGTCCCCCGGCGCACGCGCAAGATGCCCCGCCATGGGGATCCGTCATGACGAAGTCCGGTGCTGGCGGACGGCGATCGAGCGAGGCGCCTTCGGCGTCTGGGACTTGAAGCCGCCGCTGGAACTGGTGCACTACTCGCCGCGCTGGAAGGAACACCTGGGCTTTCCGCATCCGGAGCAGCCCGACAGCACCGCGTTCTGGCGCTGCCGGGTGCATCCGGAGGACCTGGAGCCGATGATGATGGCGCTGCGCGCGCACTTCGACGGGTTCACCGAGGGCTATGAGCATCGATTCCGGCTGCGGAGCAATGGCTCGGGGTACAGGACGGTGCTGTCGCGGGGCAGGGTGGTGCAGCGGGACCATCGGGGCGACGTGGTGCGGATGCTCGGCACCATGGTGGATCTGACGGAGCGGCCGGTGACGCCGTTCGATGACCGGTTTCTCGGGGAGAACCTGTCGCCCGCGGCCTTGGGATGCACGCCGTTCCATGCGCTGCTGGGCGTGCCGGCGACGGATGCGGCGCCGTATGACCCGATGCGTGACCCGATGCATGACGGCGACGCGGCGCAGTTGCTCGACCTCGTCGCGGAAATCCTCGATCAGTCGTTCCGGCAGGCGATGAGCATGCCGTGACCGCCAGGGGCCGGGGAAGCCTCTCCGCTAGGTCACCGGCGCCGGGTTGAACAGCACGAGCGCGTTCGCGAGCTTGTGCTGTTCCGCCCAGGTCTTCTTCCCGGACGCGACATCCAGCATGAGCCTGAACATCTCCCATCCGAGCTCCTGGATCGTCTTCTCCCCATCGGCGATCTGCCCCGCGTTCACGTCCATCAGGTCATGCCAGCGCCGCGCCAGGTCGGTGCGCGTCGCCACCTTGATCACCGGGCATTGCGCCAGCCCGTACGGCGTGCCGCGCCCCGTCGTGAACACATGCAGGTTCATCCCCGCCGCCAGCTGCAGCGTGCCGCAGATGAAATCGCTCGCCGGCGTCGCCGCATAGATCAGCCCTCGCTGATCGCGCCGCAGCTTGTCCCCGGGCGACAGCACGCCCGAGATCGCCGAGCTGCCGCTCTTCACGATCGAGCCCATCGCCTTCTCGACGATGTTGGACAGCCCGCCCTTCTTGTTGCCCGGGGTCGTGTTGGCGCTGCGATCGACGCTGCCGCGCTTGAGGTACTCGTCGTACCAGGCCATCTCGCGCACCATCGCCTGCGCCACCTCCGGCGTGCTCGCGCGGGAGGTCAGCTGCGCGATGCCATCGCGCACCTCGGTGTTCTCGCTGAACATCACCGTCGCGCCCGCGCGCACCAGCAGGTCGGCGCAGAAGCCCACCGCCGGATTCGCCGTCACGCCCGAGAACGCATCGCTGCCGCCGCACTGCACGCCCACCACCAGCTCCGACGCCGGCACCGTCTCGCGCCGGCGCGCGTTCAAACGCGCCAGGTGGACGCTCGCCTGCGTCATCACCGAATCGATCATCGACATGAAGCCGACGTGCTTCGCATCCTGCAGGCACACGACGTCGAGCCCCTCGTCCGCCGCCTCTGCGCGCCGATCCGCGATCGGGATCACGCCGGGCGGCATCAGCCGCTCGGGCTGCAGCTTCTCGCAGCCCAGGCTGACGACCATCACTTCGCTGCCGAAGTTGGGATTGAGGCTGATGTTGCGCACCGTGCGGATCGGGATCACCGCATCCGGCGCGTCGATCGCCACGCCGCAGCCATAGCTGTGCGCCAGCGCCACGACGTCGTCGACGTTCGGATACTTCGGCAGCAACTCGCGCTTGATGCGCTCGACCGCGAACTCGACCACCCCCGCCACGCATTGCACCGTCTGCGTGATCGCCAGGATGTTGCGCGTGCCCACCGAGCCATCGGCGTTGCGGTAGCCCTGGAAGGTGTAGCCCTCGAGCGGCTCGTGCGCCGGGGCCTGGACCGTGGCCATCGGCAGGCCTTCGAGCTCGCGCGCCGGCGGCATGCGCAGCAGCCGCTCGTGCACCCAGCTGCCGGCCGGGATGTCCTGCAGCGCGTAGCCGATGGGCACCTGGTAGCGCAGCACGGCCGCATCGGCCGGCAGGTCGGTCAGCGCGACCTTGTGGCCTTGCGGCACATGGTCGCGCAGCACCAGGCCGGAGGGCAGCACCGTGCCCTCGGGCAGTCCGCCGTCGTTGGCGACGATGGCGACGTTGTCGGCCTCGTGCATCTGGATGGTCAGCGGGGAGGTGATCATGGGGACTTCCTGGGACGGGTCAACCTGGGAGGGATGGGAACGGCACGGGCTCAGACCGGCTTGAGCTCGACGCGCTTGATCTCGCCGACGATCAGCAGATAGCTCAGCACCGCCACCAGCGCATGGGCGCCGACGAACACCAGCGCGCCGTTGAACGAATGCGTCGTCTGCACGATATAGCCGATGACGATGGGCGTGACGATGCCGGCGACGTTGCCGAAGGTGTTGAAGAGCGCGCCCGACAGGCCGGCGATCTCCTTGGGCGAGGTGTCCGACACCACGGCCCAGCCCAGCGCCCCCAGGCCCTTGCCGAAGAACGCCAGCGCCATGATGCCGACCACGACGGCCTCGATGCCCACGTAGTTGCACGCGATCATCGAGGTCGACAGCAGCATCCCGATCACGATCGGCAGCTTGCGCGCGAAGGTCAGCGAATGGCCGCGGCGCAGCAGCCAGTCGGAGATCACGCCGCCCAGCACCCCGCCGGCGAAGCCGCAGATCGCGGGCAGCGCCGCGACGAAGCCGGCACCCAGCAGCGACATGCCGCGCTCCTTGACCAGGTAGATCGGGAACCAGGTCAGGAAGAAATAGGTGAGCACGTTCACGCAGTACTGCGCGATGTAGACGCCCAGCAGCATGCGGTTGCCCAGCAGCTGCTTGAGATAGCCGAGCCTGGGGCCCGGCGCCGCCTTCGCTGCCTTCGCCGACGCGCCGCCGCAGAGCAGCGCGCCGCCGGCCTCGATGTGCTCGCGCTCCGCGGCGCTGATGGCGGGATGCTCGGCCGGGCTGTTGTGCATCGTGCGCATCCAGACCACGCTCATCAGGATGCCCAGGCCGCCCATGAAGTAGAAGACCTCGGACCAGCCGATGGCATGGACGATCCACGCCATGATCGGCGCGAACAGCACGGTGGCGAAGTACTGCGCCGAGTTGAAGATCGCCGACGCGGTGCCGCGTTCCTTCACCGGGAACCAGGCCGCGACCATGCGGCTGTTGGCGGGGAAGGAGGGCGACTCCGCCAGGCCCACCAGCAGGCGCATCAGGAACAGCGCCGACACCGCCAGCGGCAGGCCGAGGAGCGTCGAGTCCATGCCCATGTGATGCACGGTGCCCTGCAGCATCGTGAACAGCGACCACAGCAGGATGCTCCAGGCGTAGACCTGCCGGGCGCCGAAGCGGTCCAGCAGCCAGCCGCCGGGCAGTTGGCCCAGCACGTAGGACCAGCTGAAGGCCGAGAAGATGAAGCCCATCTGGACGGCGTCGATGCCCAGTTCCTTGGACAGCACCGGGCCGGCGACGCCCACGGTGGCGCGGTCCGCGTAGTTCAGGACGGTGACGATGAAGATCATCGCCAGCACGCCGAAGCGCGCGCGGCCGACCGCGCCCGCGGCCGGGGAGGAGAGGGATAACTGCATGTTGTCTCCGGATCGCATTCGAGGGCCGGTCTGCGCCGGCTTGCATGGCAGGGGAGGAGGAGGAGGCAGGCCCGGTTCAGGCCTGGGCTCAGGCTTGCGTGTAGGCAGTCTTCACGGTGGTGTAGAACTCGGCGGCGTAGCGGCCCTGCTCGCGCGGGCCGTGGCTGGAGGCCTTGCGGCCGCCGAAGGGCACGTGATAGTCGACGCCCGCGGTGGGCAGATTGACCATCACCATGCCGGCCTGCGCGTGGCGCTTGAAGTGCGTCGCATGCTTGAGCGAGGTGGTGGCGATGCCGGACGCGAGGCCGAACGGCGTGTCGTTGGCCAGCGCCAGCGCCTCGTCGTAGTCCCTGGCCCGGATCACGCTCACCACCGGCCCGAAGACCTCTTCGCGGTTGATGCGCATCGCCGGCGCGGTGTCGGTGAACAGCGCGGGCGTCAGGTAGAAGCCCGGCGCGCCCGCGCTGCTGACGGCGATCGCCTCGCCGCCGGCGGCCAGCGTCGCGCCCTCCGCCTGGGCGATGGCGATGTACTCGAGGTCCTGCGCGAGCTGGCGTTCATCGACCACCGGGCCGATGTCGGTGCCGGCCTTGCGGGCGTCATCGACCTTCAGCGACTTCATGCGGTCGACCATCGCGGCGACGAAGCGGTCATGGATGCCCGCCGTCACGATCAGGCGCGAGGACGCCGTGCAGCGCTGTCCGGTCGAGAAGAAGCCGCTGTTGATCGCGGCCGCGACGGCGACGTCCAGGTCCGCGTCGTCGAGCACGACGAACGGGTTCTTGCCGCCCATCTCCAGCTGGAATTTGGCGCCGCGCGCGACGCAGGCCGCGGCGACGCGCTGGCCGGTGGCGACGCTGCCGGTGAAGCTGATCGCGTCGACCTGGCGGTTCTCGAGCAGCTCGGCGCCGACCTCGGAGCCGCGGCCCATGACGAGGTTGAACACGCCGTCGGGCAGGCCCGCGCGCTGGAGGATGTCGGCCAGGGCCCAGGCCGAGCCCGGCACCAGGTCGGCGGGCTTGAGCACGACGCTGTTGCCGAAGGCCAGCGCGGGCGCGATCTTCCAGGCGGGGATCGCGATGGGGAAGTTCCACGGTGTGATCAGGCCCACGACGCCGATGGGCTCGCGCGTCACCTCGACGCCGACGTTCGGGCGCACCGAGGCGATCACGTCACCGCCGGCGCGCAGCGCCTCGCCCGCGAAGAACTTGAAGATGTTGCCGGCGCGGGCGACCTCGCCGATCGCCTCGGGCAGGGTCTTGCCTTCCTCGCGCGCCAGCAGGTCGCCCAGCTCGGCCTTGCGGGCCAGGATCTCGGCGCCGGCGGCGTCCAGGATGTCGAAGCGCTGCTGCGGCGTGGACAGGCTCCACTTGCTGAAGGCGGCGCGCGCCGCGTCAATGGCGGCGCGGGTCTGCGCGACATCGGCCTGCGCGTACTCGCCGACCACGTCGCCGGTGTCGCTCGGGTTGATGTTGCGCGAGGCGCGGGCGCCTTCGACCCACTCGCCGTTGATGAGGTTCTTGAACATGGGCATTGCTCCGCGCGCGCTCACTGCGGGCCCAGCTTGGCCATCAGCGCGCCCAGTTCGTCGAACTCGGCCGGCTTGAGGTCGGACAGCGGCGGCCGCACCGGCCCGGCGGTGTGGCCGGCGAGCGTGGCGCCGGCCTTCACGATCGAGACCGCGTAGCCCTGGCCCTTGTTGCGCAGCGCGATGTAGGGGAGGAAAAAGTCCTGGATGAGGCGGTCGGTGGTCGCGGTGTCGCCAGCAGCGTGCGCGTTGTAGAAGTCGATCGCGGTCTTGGGGATGAAGTTGAAGACGGCCGACGAGTACACCGGGCAGCCCATCGCGCGGTAGGCGCCGGCGAAGACCTCGGCGGTGGGCAGGCCGCCCAGGTAGCTGAAGCGGTCACCGAGCCGCTGGCGGATCGAGACGAAGGACTCGATGTCGCCGATGCCGTCCTTGAAGCCGATCAGGTTGGGGCAGGTGTCGGCGAGCTTGAGCAGCGATTCGGGCGTCAGGCGGCAGGCGCCGCGGTTGTAGACGATCACGCCGAACTTGACGCTGCGGCACACGGCCTGCACGTGCGCCACCAGACCCTCCTGCGAGGCCTCGGTCAGGTAGTGCGGGAGCAGCAGGATGCCCTGCGCGCCCAGGCGCTCGGCTTCCTGCGCGTACTGGATGGCGACGCGGGTGGGACCGCCGGCGCCCGCGATGATGGGCATCCTGCCCTGGCAGGTCTGGACGGCGACGCGGATGACGTCGCTGTACTCCTTGGGCTCGAGGGAGAAGAACTCGCCGGTGCCGCCGGCCGCGAACAGCGCGGTCGCGCCGTAGGGCATCAGCCATTCCAGGCGCTCGGCATAGGGCTTGGGCGCGAAGTTCAGCTGGGCGTCGAAGTCGGTCAGCGGGAAGGACAGCAGGCCGTGGGAAATGGTGGCCTTGAGGTCTTGCGGCGAGGTCATGAGGGCGTGTCTCCGTGGCTACAACAGCGCTGGCAACTCCGATCGCACCAGGATTGGTACCGGTACCAGCATGAGGCGCATCGTAACGAGCGCCGCCACGGCGTTCAAGAAGAAGTCGTACAACTGCGGGTATGTACCTAGATGGCGGGCGGGCGCCGTCGGGCGCGCGGTCTTCCCGCCGCCCACAGCAGCGGCAGCACGCCTGCGGACCAGAGCCAGGCCATGCCGGGCTCCGGAACGACGGTGGGCGCCGGGAGGTCGACCAGGGACGGGCCGACGATGTGCCCGAAGTCGACGAAGCCTTCGTAACCGGGCGGGCCGCTGGTGCCGCCGCCGGTGAAGAGATAGAAGTTGTTGGCCGTGTCGGTGCTGACGCCCCGCGGGGTCGAGAACCAGAACACCAGATCGCCGGTGTACGTGGCATTGACGGTCCTGTTGGTCCATCCCCAGTACGAGCCTGAGATCGACAGCGGCGGCGCCGCGTCCCCGACCAGCATCACGAAGTTGAAGTCATCGGGCTGGCCGGTGGCGACGGGCAAGGGGAAGGACCAGTTGCCCTTCAGGTTCTCGCGGACGGCGAACTCCACGTACCCGAGCGACGAGAGCGCGCGCGAATCGACCGTGTAGGTGTAGGTGTACAGCTTGGTCGCCGCGTTGTAGCTCACGGCGCCGGTGACCGCCGAGGCGGCTTGCGCCGGCGGCGTCGCCGTCAGCGCGGCCAGCGCGGTGAGCGCGCAGCCGGCGATGCTCAGCACTCGCTTCATGGGACTCTCCCTGGTCCCCGCGACAACCACGCGTCGAGGACCTCCACCGACTCTAGACGCGGGCGCCCCGAACACAAGCCGTCATCGGGCCTGGAAGCCGTTCACGGGGACATGGGGCGGCGGCGTCCCTTTGGCCACGCGATTTCCGAAGAAGCCGATGCGATCGCCATCAGCCGGTCCGGATGGACCTCCGCCTGCGCCACCAGCGCGCCTGAGAGAGACCGCTGCGGTCAGAGCTCCGCGACGAAGTCGTCGATCTGGAACGGCACGCAGATCGTGTGCGTCCGGAGACTGCTCTTGCTGAGCTTGACCACCAGCTTCACGAGCTCCGAGCTCTCACGGCAGTCGCCGCGCTGCAGGCCCGCGAAGCGATGCTTCGCCCCGCTCAGCGACGCCAGCAGGTCGGTGGTGTTCTGGGCGGGGACCAGCGAGTCCGTGCTGAAGTGGTAGAGCTTCACCTGCGCCTGCGGCAGGTCGTAGACCTGAGTCGTGCCGGCGAGCGTGTTCGCGCCCAACTGCGCCACGAGGTCGGGCTGGTTCCGGTTCTTGTACGAGAGCAGGAAGGCTGGCAGGAACTGGCCATCCGGCGAGAAGACCTGCGCAGGATCGAAGGGCAGATTTCCGTAGGCCTTGTAGCTGCTCATCACATCGCGGACGTGGCTGGGCAGGAAGCTCATGTCCTCATGCAGGGCGTAGGCGTCGGGGGCCGCGCCGCCGGCGGTCAGGAGGGGGCCATTGAAGGTGCGATAGATGTCGTAGGGGCCCTCGGCTACGGAGATCATCCGGATCGTGCCTTCCCGCGCGAGATGGGGCAGCGCCGCGATCGCCGAGTAGCCGCCTTGCGAAGCGCCGATGATGCGCAGGTCGGGCCCGGGTTTCGCGAGATGCTTCTGAAGGAAATGCTCGCGCACGGCGCGCAGCATGTCCTGCGTCTGCGCGGCGGTATCCGCCGCGACCAGGTAGGCCTGCGGCAGGGCGGCGCTCTCGCCCAGACCGATCAGGTCCGGCGCCAGGAACAGGTGACCTTTCGCGGCGGCGATCAGGCCAGGGACCGCGATCGCGTTGGCGCCCAGCGACGGCGCGTCCGCCTGATCTCGTATCGCGCCGCGCTGCCCGACGACCACGGGCATGCCGTTGTAATCGACCGGGGTGCCGCCGAGGTTCTGTTCCGGTGCGATGACCAGGCCGCTCAGCGTGACCGGATTGCCGCGCGAGTCCGCGCTGCGATAGGTGATGCGGCTCAGGTGTGCGCCATGCTTCGCGTCGGGCCGGGCCAAATGGGGCAGCTCGCGCCGCAGCATCGCCTTGAGCAGCGCTGCCTCGAATGGCCGGTGCTTGGCGAGCCGCTCGGCGAAGGCATCGAGGACGCCGTCGATCGCCGCTCTGGAGACATGCGCCGACTCCGGTATCGGCGACAGCTTCAGCGCCTGGTCGCTGACGGCGACCAGACTGCCGCGGCGCTCCGTGCCCGTCGTGAAGAACGTCACCGTCTTGCCGTTCAGGTGCAGCGCATAGGGCGTGCCGGGGCGAAGCGGCTGGACGGGCTCGAGGGTGCGGGTGCCGACGATGCCGCCGTCGGGATTGGTCCATTCATTGGCCGTGACGACGGCCGTGGGGACCTTGGTCATGGCCTTGTCGACCAGCGCGATGTCATCGCAGGCGCCAGCTTTTTCCGACGAGTAGACGACGGTCATCAGCGGGTCGATGAAGCCGGCGGTGACGGAGGCCTCGGGCGCGACGCGCAGCACCTTGCAGGCGGCCGTCGGCGCGGGTGGCGGGTCGCCCTTGTCCTTGCTGCCACCGCAGGCGGTCAGGAGGATCGGCAGCGCGAGCACCGGCAGGAGCTTGGACAGAAGGGAGTGAGGCGGTCGTCGCATGGGAGAGTGATGGTGAGTGGGAGCCGGAGATGGTCTCGACGCCGTGACACCGGCTCAATGCGCAGACCTGGCGTCCGCGGCATGCCCAGGTGACTCATCGGGGGGGCGGACTCCCCCTGTGTGGGGAATGTGGCTTGCCGGAGATCGGATGCCGGACGCCTGTCATCGACCTGCGTACCGCTCTGTGTAGACTCTTCCCCCGATGACTTCGACGGCCCGTTACCTGACCTCAATGCCTGACCCCGTCCCTGGCACCGACGCCGCGGCGGACGCGCCGCCCGCACGGGCGGCGACGCCGCGATTCGACCGGCTCGACGCGTTGCGCGGCGTGGCGATGGTCTGGATGACCGCCTTCCACTTCTGCTTCGACCTGAGCTACTTCAAGCTCATCCTGGCGGACTTCTACCGCGACCCCTTCTGGACCTGGCAACGCAGCGCGATCGTCAGCCTGTTCCTGCTGTGCGCGGGCATGGGGCAGGCGGTGGCCCTGTCGCAGGGCCAGACGGCCGACCGCTTCTGGCGCCGGTGGGGGCAGATCATGGGCTGCGCGCTGCTGGTGTCGATCGGCTCGTGGTGGATGTTCCCGCGTTCGTTCATCAGCTTCGGCGTGCTGCACGGCATGGCGCTGATGCTGATCCTGGTGCGTTTCGGCTTCGCGCGACTGCCCACCGCCGCGCTGTGGGCGCTGGGGGCGGTAGCGATCGCGCTGCCTTTCCTGATCGCGCATCCCTTCTTCGACACCCGCACCACCAACTGGGTGGGCCTGGTCACGCACAAGCCGCTGACCGAGGACTACGTGCCGGTGCTGCCCTGGCTGGGTCCGATGCTGTGGGGCTGCGCGCTGATGCGCGCCGCGGCGGTGCGGGCCTGGTTCACGCGGCCGCTGCTGCCCGCGCTGAAGCCCTTGTCGGCGATGGGACGCTGGTCGCTGTCGTACTACATGGTCCATCAGCCGGTGATGATCGGCGCGCTGATGGGGGCGCGGCAGCTGGGCTGGCTCTAGGCGCGGACCTGCCGCGGCGATGTCCCGTCACAGTTCGCCGAGGAAGTCGTTCAGCACGAACGGGAAGCAGATCAGGTGCGTCGTGGAGACGCTGCGGGCGTGCTTCAGGATTTCTCGCACCACGGGCGAGTGCTCACGGCAGTCTCCGGGTTCCGCGTGCGGGACATCCGGGCGCTGTTGCCGCAGCCGGGCGAGCATGTCGTCGGTGTTGCGCGCGGCCAGCAGCGTGTCGCCGCTGTAGCGGTAGAGCTTGACCGTCGCCAGCGGCAGATGATGGCGCTGCGAGCCCTCCGCCAGGCTGTTCACGGCGAGGTGCGCGGTCAGCGCCGGATGCTTGCCGTTCCTGTAATCGGCCAGGAAGCCGGGCAGCGGCGCGCCGCGCTCGTCGAAGGTGGTCGCCGGGTCGTAGCGCAGGCCCTGGTAGGCGGCCATCGCGTCCAGCATCGGGCGCAGGTACTCGGGCAGGCGGGCCAGATCGGCATGCGCGGAGTAGTCGTCGCGAGCCTCGCCGGCGGCGGCCCGCAGCGCGCTGTCCACGGTGCGATGGATGTTGTACGGCCCGGCGCCGCCGTAGACGGCGCGCACGGTGCCGTGGCGCGACAGCGCCGGCAGCGCGGCCATCGACGAGAACGCGCCCTGCGACAGTCCGACCACGCGCAGGTCGGGGCCGGGCTGGGCGGCGTGGACCTGCTGGAGATGCTCGCGCACCGCGGCCAGCATGTCCTCGGTGTGCGCCGAGGCGTCCTTGGCGATCACGAAGGCCTGCGGCCGCGTGGCCGACTCGCCCAGGCCGATCAGGTCGGGGGCGACATAGAGGTGGCCCTTGCCCGCGGCCCAGAGGCCCGGCAGCAGCATGAAGTTCGCGCCTGAGGAGGGCGCGGGATCCGTGCTGGCCGTGGACGGATGCTGTCCGAGCACGAGTGGCAGACCGTTGAGGTCCACGGCGGCACCGCCCTTGGCGGCGGCGGGCAGCACCAGCAGGCCGCTGAGCGTGACCGGCGCGCCGGAGGCATCGGTGCTGCGGTAGAGCACGCGCTGGACCTGGGCATCATGGATCGCGCCGGGGTCGGCGATGCGGGGCAGTTCCAAACGCAGCAAGGGCATGAGCATGGCCGCGAGCTCGCTGGGAATGTCGTGCGCCTTCAACTGCCCCTTGAGGAGGATGTCGGCCAGTTGGTTGATGTCCTTCCTGGGGATGCGGCTGGCGGCGGGCAGGCCTGGAACGTTCACCGTCACGTCCTGGACCGCCAGCACCTGGCCGCGCCGTTCGGTGCCGGCCGTGAAGGTCGCGACCGGCGTGCCGGCGAGCACGATGCCGTAGCTCGCGGACGGCTCGAGGCCGCTGGCCGGTTCGATCGTCATCGACCCTGCCACGCCGCCGTCTGACAGGGCCTGCTCCGTGGCAGCCACGGTGCGGGTGGGCAGGGGGCGGCCTGTCGCGTCGTGGAGCGAGAGCGAGGCGCAGCGTTCAGCGACTGGCGATCGATAGATCGCGGAGATCCGCGGATTCACGGCTGCCCCCTTCAGCGCATTGGCGGGCGTGACGTGCAGGAGCTCGCAGCTGGGCGGTTCGACGGCCGCTTCCGGGGATCCCTGGCTCTTGGGGCCGTCGCAGGCGGCCAGCAGCAGGGACAGGATCAGGAACAACGAGGGGCGCATGGTGCGGCGAAGCAGGGATGGGCGTTGATCGTCGGCGCGCCGAGGAGAAGCTTCAATGCGGCGTCCTGATGGCGTGGCCCGGCGCGACTGACCGATGGAGGGCAGGGTGACTGCGGCGATGCGGGTCCGGTGTTCGACGGCTCGCCGTCCAGCGGCACGCCAGGACGCTGGCCGATGCGGCGGGGCCTGCCACAATCGCGCCCCATGAGTGCCCCTTCCAAGACCCAGATCCTGTTCGGTTTCCACGCCGTCACCGTGCGCCTGAAGACGGCGCCTGAATCGGTGCAGGAGATCCTCTTCGACGCCACCCGCAAGGACCAGCGCATGCGCGGCTTCCTCGAGAAGGCCGAGGCCGCGGGCGCGCGGCTGGTCGAGAGCGATGACGACCGGCTCAAGGCGCTGTGCGGCACGCACCGCCATCAGGGCGTGGTGGCGCGGGTCAAGGCGGTGGCCAAGTCGCACTCGCTGGACGAGGTGCTGGATGAGGTCGAGGGCCCGCCGCTCGTGCTGGTGCTGGACGGCGTGACCGATCCGCACAACCTCGGCGCCTGTCTGCGGGTGGCTGACGGCGCGGGCGCGCACGCGGTGGTCGCGCCCAAGGATCACGCGGTGGGTCTGAACGCGACGGTGGCCAAGGTCGCCAGCGGCGCCGCGGAGACGGTGCCCTACCTGATGGTGACGAACCTGGCGCGCACGCTGGGCGAGCTCAAGGAGCGCGACATCTGGGTGATCGGCACCTCGGACCAGGCGGAGAAGACGCTGTACGACCTGGACCTGACGGGGCCGGTGGCGCTGGTGCTGGGCGCCGAGGGCGCTGGCATGCGGCAGTTGACGGGCAAGACCTGCGACGAGCTGGTGCGCATCCCGATGCAGGGCGCGGTGGAGAGTCTGAATGTCTCGGTCGCGGCCGGCGTGTGCCTGTACGAGGCGCTGCGGCAGCGGCAACGCGCGAAGTAGTCCGCGCTGCCCGGACCTTGGGTCGCGCCACGAGCCGGCGCCGTGTGATCCTGAGGCTGTTCAAGTCGAGCGAGAGTCATGGAACAACAGGTCATCAACAGCATCGCGGATTGGCTTCCGCTGCCCTTTGCCCTGGTCGTGATGCTGGGGTTCTTCGGGATGCTGTACTGGATCATTCGGCGCACCCGTTCCTTCAGCGTGGTGTTCGAGCGCATCTGGCAATTGCTGGCCGGACATGCCATTGATCCGGACCGGGATGCCGGCGCGATGCTCCGGGACCATCGGGAGCTGATCGAGATCCGCTTCCGATTCCTTCCCCAACTGCGCACGCAGCGGCAACTGACGGCGCTGCGGTCATGGCTGCGGAGTCACGACGAGGACATCGGCGATATCGGCCGCTGTGGTCCGAATCTCTTCGACGTGGACGCGCTGGCGGTTCGTGAGGATCGCCTGTGGCCCAAGCGCTGGCTCGCGGCGGCGATGGCGGTCTCCATTCTGTTGGCGCCGTTGACGCTGGCCTCTTCGATCGCCATGTGGCTGCCTCATCCCATCCTCAACTTCAGGTCGTCCGGCACGATGTTCGTGCTGAAGGATGAGTCGGCGCGGGGGTTGTTCAACCGTGACGAGGTGACGCGGCGTGCGTGCGAAGCCTCGAAGGCGCATCCGGGCCAGGCGGAAGGGAAAGCGGCAGGTGCCGGAGAAGGCTTTGCGCCCGACGAGCGTCAATCGCTCTGCGGTCTGCTGGCGGACCCGATCCTGATGAAGAAATTCCGCGACGATGTGCCGCTGCAGAAGTTCGCTTTCATGATCGCGACGGGGTTGTGCCTGTTCGTGGCGGTCTCGGCGTGGCTGGCCAGCAGTCGTGGCATGGCGGCGCACGAGCTGCTCGAGCGCTTGAAGCAGCGACCCCCTCCACGCCCGGTGATCGATCCGGCGCTCATGTAGCCGGCGCGAGATAATTGCGGCACTGCGGCCCCTCCGGGCCGCGTCATCATTTGAAGGCGCCCGCGAGGGCCCGAACGTCTACCGGAACCGCAAGCCATGGCCGTCATCGAAGTCACGCACCCCCTCGTCAAGCACAAGATCGGCCTGATGCGGGAGGGCGACATGTCCACCAAGAAGTTCCGCGAGCTGACCGGCGAGGTCGCGCGGCTGCTGGCCTACGAGGCGACGGCGGACTTCCCGCTCGAGAAGACGACGATCGACGGCTGGTGCGGGCCGGTGGAGATCGACCAGATCGCCGGGCGCAAGGTCACCGTGGTGCCCATCCTGCGCGCGGGTCTGGGCATGCTGGACGGCGTGCTGGACATGATGCCCAACGCCAAGGTCAGCGTGGTCGGCCTGGCGCGCGACCACGAGACCCTGCAGCCGGTGAACTACTTCGAGAAGTTCGTCGGGCAGCTGGATCAGCGCACGGCGCTGATCGTCGACCCGATGCTGGCGACGGCGGGATCGATGATCGCGACGGTCGATCTGCTCAAGAAGCGCGGCTGCAAGGACATCCGCGCGCTGGTGCTGGTCGCGGCGCCGGAAGGCGTGGCGGCGCTGAACAAGGCCCATCCGGACGTGCGCTGCTGGACCGCGGCGATCGACTCGCACCTCAACGAGAACGGCTACATCATCCCGGGACTGGGCGACGCGGGGGACAAGATCTTCGGTACCAAGGACGCTTGAGGTCCTGCGCGCACGGGGCCGGTCAAACGAATCCGAACGCCCCCAGCACGCCGCCCGCCAGGACCATCCACACGATCCCGATCTTGGTCCGCATCGTGAGCACCACGGTGGCCACGATCATCGCCAGCGTGGCCCAGCGGTGGCCGGGCTCGACGAGGTAGGGCGCCGCCAGCAGCCAGCCGGTGGCGATCATCAGCCCCAGCGTCAGCGGCGCCATGCCCACGGTGAACGCGCGCACCCCCAGATGCTCGCGGTTGTTGCGCGCCCAGCGCGTCGCCGCCACGACCAGCGTCGTGGACGGCAACAGGATGCCCAGCATCGCGGCCGCCGCGCCCACCAGCCCCGACACGTTGAACCCCAGCACCGCCACGAACAGGATGTTCGGGCCCGGCGCCGCCTGCGCCAGCGCGATCGAACTGGTGAAGCTCTGATCGGTCAGCCAGTGCCGCTCGTCCACCAGGTAGCGGTGCATGTCCGGCGCCGTCGTGATCGCGCCGCCGATCGACAGCAGCGACAGCATCAGGAAGTGCAGCATCAGCGCGCCCAGCTCCGGCCAGCTGAGCGGGCCCATCAGCAGCGCGCTCATGCGCGGCTCCGCTTCAGCGCGATCAGCGCCAGCGTCATGCCCAGACCGCCCACGCTCAGCACGATCCAGAACAGCGGCAGCTTCAGCCACACCGTCGCGCCGAACACCAGCGCCGCCAGCGCCAGCCCCGGCCACAGCCCGACCGGGTTCGTGCGCAGCGAGGGCAGCAGCTTCAGCCCCGTGGCCAGGATCAGCCCCGCCGACACCGCGCCCATGCCGCGCAGCGCGCCCGTCATCGCCGCAGACGCCAGCCAGGTCGTCGACAGCGCCGCCAGCGTCAGCACGATCAGCGCCGGGAAACCCATCATCCCCAGCAGCGCCACCATCGCGCCGCGCAGGCCGAAGAAGCGGTCGCCGATCATCAGCGAGATGTTCACGATGTTGGGCCCCGGCAGCACCTGCGCCACGGCCAGCGTCTCGACGAACTCCTCGCGGCTCATCCAGCCCAGCCGCTCGACCAGCTCCCGCTGCGCCACCGCCAGCACGCCGCCAAAGCCCTGCAGCGCCAGCCGGCTGAAGGCCCAGAACAGATGCGAAAGGGATTCGGGCCGCGCCAGCGCCACCGCGGGCGCCGGATCGCCGTCCGGGAGCACGGGCGCGGGGGAGGGGGGCGGGCTCACCGGTGCACCTTCAGCGCATCCGGATTGACGATGTTGGTGGGCTTGCCCGCCATGTAATTCAGCACGTTGTCGAAGGCCGCGTCGAAGTACATCTGATAGCTGTCCTGCTCGACATAGCCGATGTGCGGCGTGCACACGGCGTTCTCGAGCCGCAGCAGCGGATGCCCTTGCAGGATGGGTTCGGATTCGAACACGTCGACCGCCGCCATGCCGGGGCGGCCGCGGTTCAGGCCGGACACCAGCGCGCCGTCGGCCACCAGCTCCGCGCGCGAGGTGTTCACGAACAGCGAGGTCGGCTTCATCCGCGCCAGGTCCTCGCCGGTGACCAGGCCCGTGGTCTCGTCCGAGAGCCGCAGGTGCAGCGACAGCACGTCGGCCTGCTCGAAGAAGGCCTCGCGGCTGTCGGCCGCCTGATGGCCGTCGGCCTGGGCGCGCAGGCGCGAGCCCTCGCTGCCCCACACGATGACCTGCATGCCGAAAGCCTTGCCGTAGCCGGCCACGAGCTGGCCGATCTTGCCGTAGCCCCAGATGCCCAGCGTCTTGCCTCTGAGCACCATGCCGAGTCCGAAGTTGGGCGGCATCGAGCCCGATTTCAGCCCCGACTGCTGCCACACGCCGTGCTTGAGCGTGGCGATGTACTGCGGCAGCCGGCGCATCGCGGCCATGATCAGCGCCCAGGTCAGCTCGGCGGGCGCGATCGGCGATCCGCCGCCTTCGGCCACGGCGATCCCGAGCCGGGTGCAGGCGTCCAGGTCGATGTGCTTGCCGACCCGGCCGGTCTGCGAGATCAGTTTGAGTTTGGGAAGTTTTTCCAGCAGTTGGCGCGGGAAGTGGGTGCGTTCGCGGATCGTTACGAGGACTTCGGCATCCCGCAGCCGGATCGACAACTGGCCGATCCCCTTGACGGTGTTGGTGAAGACCTTGGCGTTCAGCGCGTCCAGCTTGGCGGCGCAAGGCAGCTTGCGCACGGCGTCCTGGTAGTCGTCGAGGATGATGATGTTCATAGGCGTGCGGGGGTTGATCCTACTCGCCTCGTTTGACTCGCTGAAGGCCATTGGGCGAGCGCCGTGCAACAGATCGGAACAGCGACTAGCATCGCGCCGCTTCGCATCCCCCAGTCCAAGACAAGGAGACTTCCATGGACCTGTACGCCGCCACCGTGCCGGTGTTCGACCGCATGCTCGCCAACATGCAGACCTGGATCCGCACCGCGCGCGATCACGCCAAGGCCAAGGGCTTCGACGAATCGGTGTATCTGACGCTGCGCCTGGCGCCGGACATGTTGCCGCTGGCGCGGCAGATCCAGATCGCCAGCGATTCCGCCAAGAGCGGCGCGGCGCGCCTGGCCGGCATCGAGGTGCCGAGCTGGCCCGACAACGAGGCCACGCTCGACGAGCTGCTGCAGCGCCTGCAGAAGACGCGCGACTTCCTGAAGACCGTCGACGCCGGGCAGATCAACGGCGCGGAGACGCGCCCGATCAGCGTGCCGCGGCGCGACAAGGAGCCGCTGCAGTTCGAGGGCCAGGACTTCCTGCGCTTCTTCAACCTGCCCAACTTCTACTTCCACGCCACGACGCTGTATGCGCTGCTGCGCCACGCGGGCGTGCCGCTGGGGAAACTGGATTTCCTGGGGCAGCCCAAGTAAGGCTCAGCCTCGGTCCAGGAGCCTGCGCAGCAGGCTCTTTCCCTGCTCGAGCTGCCGGTTGAGCATGAGCAGCCGCGCCTCGGCCTCCGCCTGATCGAAGGCCCGCGCCACTTCCGTGTAGATCGCCGTGCGCAGATGCCACAGGTCCTGCGGATGCCGCGCGTGCACCACGTGGCGGAGCAGGGCGCCCACGCGCTCCCGCGTCTCCTCGTCGGCGGTCTGCGCCCCATCCGCCAGATCCGACACGCTGGCGCGGAAGGCCGCTCGCAGCCTCGCCATCGCCCGCGCACTCGCCCGGGCGCTCGCCTGCGGCCGCCGGCCATCCCCCGGCCACAAGCGCATCAGGCTCTGGAAGATCGAATCCCCGTGCCGCCGCCGCGTGAGCTCGTCATTCATCGCCCGGGTTTCGACCTCGTCCAGCCCGGCGGCGGGCGCCGCTTCCACCAGGTCATCCCAACGAGACAGTCTTGGCTTGGCCTTCATGTGCTTCTTGTGGTTTCTTGCGGGTGTCGGAACGCGCGTCCCTCGACGTCCATCGGACCATCCTCGCGCGGCGTCCCGGCTCTGAGGCCCGGATCGCGGGGCGATTGTGGAAGTCGCCCCGGCCGCCGCAACGCCCGATAAGACCGTGACGGATGCCTCAAATCGTGCTCAAGTTCCCGATCCGGCGGCCGATATGGGCTCATTGGGCGGGTCGCCGGTGTTCCGCGGCGCGCCCAGGGCGGGATCGCCTGGCAGGGAATTGGACGGTCCGCACCGTCCATTTGCCGGGATACCTCCGGGAACGCAGGGACACAATTCGAGAAGGCGGCCTTGGGCCCGCGCCGGAGCGTCCGGCCGCGCCCGCCGGCTGCGTCAGCGCCCTGAAAGCCCTCTCACATGGACATCGCCCGCCCCAGCATGCCGAACTTGAGCGTTCCCGCCCCGCTGGCCCCGGAATGGGAGCAGCTGCTGATCCGCGCCCGGGAGGGCACGCTCCCGCTGCCGGAACTGATGGACCGGGGCAACTTCTTCCAGGGCCAGAACCTGGGCGACGCCGCCGCCCATCTCTACGAAACCTGGCTCAGCCGCACCGACCAGCCGCCCGCCGCGCGCCTGGTGGCGCTCTACAACTGGGGCACGGTGCTGGGCAACATCCAGCAGCATGAGCGCGCCGAGCAGGTCTACCGCCAGGCGCTGGCCATCAGTCCCAGCTTCGCGCAGGGCCGCCTGAACCTGGGTCATCAGCTCGAGCACCTGGGCCGCGTCGACGAGGCGCTCGACGCCTGGCGCGCGGTCTACGAGAGCGAAGGCCCGATCGAGGCGCTCGGCGCCGACGTCACCGGCCTGCGCACCCACGCCTTCAACAACGCCGCCCGGCTGCTCGAGCTGCAGCGCCGCTACGAGGAGTCCGAGGCGCTGATGGTCCGCAGCCTGACCCTCAACCCCGAGCAGACGGACGTGATGCAGCATTACGTCCACATCCGCCAGAAGCAGTGCAAGTGGCCGGTGTACCAGCCCTTCGGCGAGGTCACCCACAACAGGCTGCTGATCGCGACCTCGCTGCTGGCCACGCTGAGCGCCACCGACGATCCCGCGCTGCAGATGGGCGCCGCCCAGCGCTTCGTCCACGAGAAGGTGACCCGGCAGAAGGACGCGCTCTGGAAGCACCCCGTCTCGGTTGCCGCGCGCCAGCAGGGGAAGATCAAGATCGGCTACCTCTCCGGCGACCTGTGCATGCACGCCGTGGGCCTGCTGACCGCCGAGCTCTACAGCCTGCACGACCGCGAGAAATTCGAGATCCACGCCTTCGACTGGAGCCGCGACGATGGCACCGCGCTGCGCAAGCGCATCCTGATGTCGATGGACAAGGTCTGGCGCCTGCACGGCCTGGACGACGCCACCGCCGCCAAGCTGATCGCGCAGGCCGGCATCGACGTGCTGGTGGACCTGCAGGGCCTGACCAGCGGCGCCCGCCCCAACATCCTGGCGCACCGCCCGGCGCCGGTGCAGGTCAGCTATCTGGGCCTGCCCGCGACGTCGCTGCTGCCCGGCGTGGACTGGATCATCGCGGACCGCTTCGTGATGCCGCCGGAATACCTGCCGTACTGCAGCGAAAAGCCGATCTACCTGCCGCACTGCTACCAGGTCAGCGACCGCCAGCGCGAGATCGGCGCCGACCCGACCCGCGCCCAGTACGAGCTTCCCGAGGACGCCTTTGTCTTCTGCTCGTTCAACAACAACCACAAGATGAATGCCGAGATGTTCGGCGCCTGGATGCGCATCCTGCATGGGGTGCCGGGCTCGGTGCTGTGGCTGCTGGCGGACAACGAGTGGGCCAAGGCCAACCTGCGCCGCGAGGCCGAGGCCGCCGGCATCGATGCCGCCCGCCTGATCTTCGCCCCGCGCGTGGCGCCGCCGGACTACCTGGCGCGCTTCCAGCTGCCGGACCTGGTGCTGGACACCTTCCCCTACAACGCCGGCACCACCGCCAGCGACTGCCTCTGGATGGGCACGCCCATCCTGACCCGCTCCGGCCGCAGCTACATCTCCCGCATGTGCGGCAGCCTGCTGACGGCCGTCGGCCTGCCGGACCTGATCACCTTCTCGCTGGAGGAATACGTCCAGCGCGCCATCCAGATCGGCCTGAATCCGGGCCGCGCCAAGTCCTACAAGCGCTACCTGCGTGACGCCGGCCGCGACAGCGCACTTTTCGACATGCCGGCGATCGTGCGGGCCATCGAGCGTGAATTCGAGCAATTGGCCCTCGCCCATCGCGGCTGACATGGACAAGATTCGATAAATGAACCGGCCGCACGACCCCTTCTTCGACGGCGACCAGCGCGCCCGCCGCCCCGGCCTGCGCCTGGCGGCCGAGGACGGCCAGCGCGCGCCCGGCATGCCGGAGGAGCCGCACGATCCGCTGGCGGATCTGGCCCAGCAGCCGGCCATCGATCCGCTGCTGCAGTGCCTGGCGTGGCTGACCCAGCACCATGGCCGCGCGCGCTCGGCCGAGTCGCTGCGCGCCGGCGCCCCGGTCGAGGGCGCCATCAGCCCCGACCAGGCCATCCGCCTGATGCGCGAGGCCGGCTACAACGCCGGCCTGCTGCGCAAGGGCATCGAGGAGATCAACCAGCTGCTGCTGCCGGCGGTGCTGCTGCTCAATGGCGGCGACGCCTGCGTGCTGGTGCGCCGTCTGGAGGACGACGCCGCCAGCGGCGTGCGCTACGAAGTCGTGTTCCCCGGCCCGGAGGCCGCCGCCTGCGTCGCCCCGGCCGCGGAGCTGGATCAGGAGTACAGCGGCTTCATCCTGGCGGTGACGCCGCAGGAGGTCTCGCAGGCCAAGCCGATCGCCGGCGGCATGAAGGACGAGGCGCCGCTGCTGCAGGCCGGTTCGCACTGGCTGTTCGGCACGCTCAAGCGCTTCATCCCGTACTACCGCGCGTCGATGCTGGCCGCGCTGCTGAGCAACGTGCTGATGATGGTGTCGGGGCTGGTGACCTCGGTCATCTACGACAAGGTCATCCCGCACCAGGCCTTCGTCACGCTGTGGACGCTGGCCGTGGGCGCCGGGCTGGCGCTGGTCTTCGACCTTTTCGCGCGCCAGCTGCGCGCCCACCTGATCGACCTGGCCGGGCGCAAGACCGACCTGATCGTCGGCGCCAAGCTGTTCCGCCAGACCCTGGGCGTGCGCATGGAACACCGCCCCGCGTCGGCCGGCTCCTATGCCCACTACCTGGCCCAGGTCGAGGTGGTGCGCGACTTCTTCACCTCCGCCACCATGTCGGTGCTGACCGACCTGCCGTTCGTGGTGCTGTTCGTGGCGATGACCTTCATCATCGGTGGCCCGCTGGGCTGGGTGCTGATGGCGGCGATCCCGCTGATGCTGCTGATGAGCTTCGGCATCCAGGGCTACCTGCGCCGCGCGATGCGCACCAACATGACCGAGGCGGCCGACCTGCACGGCACGCTGGTCGAGGCGCTCGAAGGGCTGGAGGATCTCAAGACCACCGGCGCCGAAGGCCGCTTCCTGCGCCGCTACGAGCAGTCCACCGCCATCGTCGCCGAGTCCGCGCTCAAGGCCCGCACCATGGCCAGCTGGAGCATGAACATCTCGATGACGATGCAGCAGCTGATCAACCTGGTCATGCTGGTGTGGGGCGTCTACCTGATCAACGAGAGCGTGATCAGCGCCGGAGCGCTGATCGGCGCGGTGATGTTCGCCGGACGCGCCACGGTGCCGCTGAACAGCCTGGTCAGCCTGGCCACGCGCTATCAGGGCGCGCGCGCCGCGATGCTGTCGCTGAATGCGGTGATGAGCGCGCCGGTGGAGCGCGACGCCACCCGCAACTACGTCCCGCTGAACCAGATCACCGGCCGCATCGGCCTGAACGACGTCGGCTTCTCCTATCCCGCGCAGGGCGACGCGCAGTCGCCCAAGGTGCTGCGCAACGTCACGCTGCGCATCCAGCCGGGCGAGCGGCTCGCGATCCTGGGCCGCATCGGCTCGGGCAAGTCGACGGTGCTGCGCATGCTGGCCGGCCTCTACCAGCCGACCGAGGGCAACGTCGAGATCGACGGCATCGACCTGCGCCAGGTCGATCCGGCGGAGTTCCGAGGCAAGGTCGGGTTCGTCTCGCAGGAGCCGCGGCTGTTCCACGGCACGCTGCGCGACAACGTGCTGATGGGCCGCCATGTCGACGCCCAGCGTCTGGTCGAGGTCGCCAAGCTGACCGGCCTGGACCGCGTCGTCGCCGGCCATCCGATGGGCTGGGACCTGCCGGTGGGCGAGATGGGCTCGCTGCTCTCGGGCGGCCAGCGCCAACTGGTGGCGCTGGCGCGCAGCCTGGTCACCAAGCCGCAGATCCTGCTGATGGACGAGCCCACCAGCTCCATGGACGCACAGTCCGAGATCGCCTTCCTGCGCCAGCTGCGCGACGCCGCCGGCAGCTGCACGCTGATCATGGTCACGCACCGCCCGGCGGTGCTGGAGCTGGTCTCGCGCATCGTCGTCGTCGACAGCGGCCGGCTGGTCATGGATGGTCCGCGCGACCAGGTCCTGGCCGCGCTGTCGGGCGCCCGTCCGCCGGGCCAGCAGCCCGCCCAGCCGCAGCCCCAGCCGGGCCAGGCGACGCAGGGCGCTCCCGTCCACGTGCATCCGGCCGCGCAGGCCGTGAACCGCGCCGCGTCCGTCTGAGCTCCGCGCCATGTCCAAGTCCACCACCCTCAGCCGCGAGGAAGGCCTGTTCGTCAGCAGCGTCCAGTCGGCGTTGATCGACGAGCCGCTGCCGCGCGCCGTCTGGGCCCTGTACCTGCTGGCGGCGGTGCTGCTGGTGGGGCTGGTCTGGTCGTCGATCGCCACCGTCGACGAGGTCACCCGCAGCGACGCGCGCATCGTGCCCGACGGCAAGGAGCAGGTCATCGCCAGCCTGGAGTCCGGCACGCTGGGCAAGCTGCTGGTGCACGAGGGCGAGGAAGTGGAGGCGGGCCAGCCGCTGGCCGAGCTCGACCCGACCCGCGCCGAGGCCGCCGAGAACGAGAGCCAGGCCAAGCGCCTGGGCCTGATGGCGCAGGTGGCGCGGCTGCGCGCCGAGGCGCTGGGCGTGCCGCTGAAGTTCCCCGACGAGGTGCGCAAGGTGCAGCGCCTGGTCGACAGCGAGACCGAGGTCTTCGACACCCGCCGCCGCGTGCTCGACGAGGCGACGTCCAGCATCAACCGCAGCATCGGGCTGCTCGCCACCGAGCAGAAGCTGGCGCAGGACATGGCGTCCAAGGGCTTGATGTCCAACGTCGAGGTGATGCGCGTCACGCGCCAGGTCAACGAGCTGCAGCAGCAGCGCAACGAGCGCATCAGCCGTTTCCGCCAGGACGCCAGTACCGAGCTGTCCAAGGCGCAGACCGATCTGGCGCAGATGGACGAGCAGCTCGTCGTGCGCCGTGACGCGGTGACGCGTTCAGTGCTGAAGTCGCCGGTCAAGGGCCTGGTCAAGAACATCAAGATGAACACGGTGGGCGGCGTGATCGCCTCCGGCGCGCCCATCATGGAGATCGTCCCCATCGGCCCGCGCATCCTGATCGAGGCGCGCATCAAGCCCAAGGACATCGGCTACATCCAGGTCGGGCAGCAGGCCATCGTCAAGCTCAACGGCTACGACTTCAACGTCAATGGCGGGCTGCACGGCAAGATCGACTACGTCAGCCCCGACGCGCTGGGCGAGACCGAGAAGAACAACGAGGGCACCTACTACCGCGTGCTCATCACGGCCGAGCGCAACACGCTGCGCGCCAAGGGCGAGCCGCTGCCGGTGATTCCCGGCATGACGGCGATGGTGGACATCCGCACCGGCGAGCGCTCGGTGCTGAGCTATCTGTTGCGGCCGATGATGAAGTCCAAAGAAGCGCTTCGCGAGCGTTGAACTGGCCGGTCTGGCGCCGCCTTATCGGCGCTTCGGTTTGCTGCCAAGCTGGTCCAGTAGAGGGCATGGGAATTTGCTTGCAGTACGCGTGACCATGACCATCTCGACTCCGCGCCGGAGCATGCGGCGCGCCTCCTTCCATCGCCTGTCCGCCTGGAGCGCCGCCGTCGCGGCCGCGCTCGCGGCGTTCAGCGCGCCCGTCCTCGCGCAGGACCCGCCGCCCAGCCGCTGCTCGGACGAGCGCACGCTGCCGCCCGCGCAGCTGTCCGCCAAGGACGCCGCGCTGCTGGAAGTGGCCGACTCCGATCCGCGCACGCAGCTGCAGGAGCTGGTCAACCGTGCGCTGAACCGCAGCAAGGCGCTGGGCGCGACCCGGCTGCTGACGCAGGCGGCCGAAGCCGACTTCGAGGAGGCCAAGGCGCAGCGCATGCCCACGGTGACGCTGGGCCTGACCGGCGCCCACACCGGCACCATCCTGCCGGGCGATGGCCCGGGCACGCACACCAGCGGCCTGCAGGGCCGCGGCTCGCTGAGCGTGACCGCGCCGATCTACGACTCGGGCCGCATCACCAAGCTCACCGAATGGAAGTCGCAGCTGCTCGAGGCGGCGCGCTACGGCCAGTCGAGCGCCGAGGAGCAGGTCGCGCTGCAGACCGTGTCGCTGGCGCTGGACCGCGGCCGCTACCAGCTGCAGGCGCAGGTCTACAGCCAGTACGTGCGCAAGATGGCCTGCCTGGTCGAGGCGCTGGACATCATCACCAAGGCCGACCGCGGCCGCGCCAGCGAACTGGTGCAGGCGCAGAAGAGCCTGCAGCAGGCCGACCTGTCCTATGAGCAGACGACGTCGGCGTTGCGCCAGACGGAGGTGCGGCTCAAGCGTTTCGTCGGTGACGAGCTGCCGCGCGGCGCGGCGATGAGCTCGGTGCTGGCGCGCCTTCCTGACCTCAATGAAATGCTGGCCGACGTCATGGTCTCGCCGGACGTGGCCGCGGCGGCCGCGCAGGCGCAGGCGCAGCGCAGCTACGCGGAATCGGTGCGCGCCGGGCAGCAGCCCAGCGTGAGCCTGCTGGTCTCCGGCAACACGACGGTGGGCCAGGCGCGCCAGACCGACTGGGTGGGCGGCGTGACGGTCAACATCCCGATCGTGCAGCCGGGCGCGGATTCGGCGCTGACCTCGGCGCGCCGGCGCGCGCAGGCGGCGTCGCTGCAGCGCGACGAGACCATCGATGCCAAGCGCTACCGCGTCCAGGAGATGTACGAGGCGGCGTCCTCGTCGCTGGACCGCTCGCGCCGGCTGGTGGACATCCTGCGCAACAGCGAGCGGGTGCGGGGCTTCACGCTGCAGCAGTGGCAGCAGCTCGGCAAGCGCTCCCTGTTCGACGTGATGGCGGCCGAGGGCGACTACTACTCGATGCGCATCGCGCATGTGAACGCGCTCTACGACGCCCAGCAGGTCGTGGCGATCATCTGGTCGCAAGGCCGAGGCGTGGTCACGCCGCTGCGCTGACTCCCCGGCGAGGCGCCATGCCTCCCTCGCTCCTGGGGGAGAGGGCGGGGGAGAGGGGGCGCCCAGCTTCCCTATGATGCGGGGATGGACTCCGCCCACGCCGCCCTCGATCCCGTCGCTGCCGATGTGAACGCCTCGCCCGAGGTCGTCCCGCTCGCGGCGGCGTCACCGCTCAAACATCCGATGCAGACGCGCTTCGCGGCCGTGACCGGCGCCGGATCCGGCATTGGCCGCGCCGCGGCGCGCGCGCTGATGCAGGCGGGCTGGCAGGTCGCGCTGCTGGGCCGCCGCGAGGACGCGCTGCGCGAGACCGCCGCCATCTCCCCCGACCGTGCCCTGGTGCTGCCCACCGACGTCGCCGACGAGGCGCAGGTGGCCGCCGCGTTCGCCGAGATCGAACGCCGCTGGAGCCGGCTGGACTTCCTGTTCAACAACGCCGGCCGCGGCGCGCCCGCGATGGACATCGACGAGCTGAGCGTCGAGACCTGGCGCGCTGTCGTCGACGTGAACCTGACCGGCAGTTTCCTGTGCGCGCGAGCCGCGTTCGGGCTGATGAAGCGGCAGTCGCCGCGCGGCGGTCGCATCGTCAACAACGGCTCGATCTCGGCGCACGCGCCGCGGCCGGGCTCGATCGCATACACGGCGACCAAGCATGCGATCACCGGTCTGACGAAGACGCTGGCGCTCGATGGCCGCAAGCACGACATCGCGGCGGGCCAGCTCGACATCGGCAACGCGGAGACCGATCTCACCGAACGCTTCAAGCATGGCGTGGCGCAAGCGCACGGCGGCACGATGGTCGAGCCGGTGATGGACGTCGATCACGCGGCGAGCGCGCTGCTCTACATGGCGGAGCTGCCCTTGTCGGCCAACGTGCCGTTCCTGACGGTGATGGCCACGAAGATGCCTTACATCGGCCGAGGCTGATGACGGCTTCGACTCCGACGCACTTGAAATTGCTTGATCGCCCCGACTTGAAAGCCTGATGAACGCCTTGTCCGCTCTCTTCTCGATCGCTGCCCGCCTGGTGCTGGCGGTGGCTTCGCTGGTGCTGTTCCTGGCGCTGCTCGCCGCGGGGCTGGTGATTTTCGGCGTGGTGCTGCTGTGGAGCTTGATCCGCGGCCGCAAGCCGACGCTGCACACGGCGACCTTCCAGCGCGCGGCGCAATTCCGGTCGCAGGCGTTCCGCGCCGGCGGCATGGGCGCGGCGGGACGCGCGCCGCGAGGCGAGGTGATCGATGCCGAGGTCCGCGAAGTGCCGGACGCGACGCCGGCCGATCCTCGGTTGGAGCGCTGATGCGATCAGCGCTCAGGGCAGAGTGCCGCCGGCGCTGAAATAGTCGCGCCCGAAAGATAGTCGCGCCCCGAAAGCATTCACTCGGTGGATTGAACTGGCGGCGGTAGCACGCTGACCGGAACGTGCGCGCGCTTGGGTAGCGTGACAATCAATGCTTGAGCATTTGGAGCGTTCATCGCAGCACTCACATCAAAATAGACGTCTCCCCCGCCAGCCCGACGGAAATCCCCGAGGGTCATGGAGACCAATTCACGATCGCCGCGTTTGGCATAGCCCGCGATTTGCCGCAAGGCCTGTGAGCCATACATCACGTTGACAACAGGCGTTCCCAAGTTGTGAGCCTTCATATCAACCGGCATGTGCGTGGGAATATTCCCGTATCCACTATAGCCGGCCATCATTGTGTGGTATGAATTCTCACGCACCACATTATGGTTGGCGATCATCGCGTGCGACTCGGGATTCCCAGACAGCGCGCCGTTCTTGATCCACTTCTTCTCGGTGACTCGATAGAGCACAGAATCATCGGTCAGACGCAGATTTCGAACAGGATCGTGCTCGCGCAGGAATACTTCGCGGGCCGCGTCCGGAAGGGTATCCACCGACGTATACATCTTCCCGCCAATGGAAACCCTCGGCGCGTGGGCGGTTGAGCTGGTACTGGCGCGGGAACGCAACCCGGCCAATTGACCTGTTCCTTCCAACGTGCCGGAAGGCGTGGCCGTACCAATGGCTGTGCCGGTCTGCGAAGACGGCGACGACGATGCATGGCGGGTCACATTTCCGCCGCCGCCACCAAAACATACATTACCCATGAATGATCCGATCCGAAATTGATCTTCGGATCGTGCATCGAATCCAATTCCGCTCGGTTGTACAGGCGAAGAATGAGATTCAGAAGCGAAGGCTGGCAATCTGCATGACGTCGTCACCGGCCCAAACTTGCGAGCAGGGGCGGATTCAGTACTTCGGCGGCGCGCTGAGCTCTTCCCAGAGCTCGTCGTAGATCCGATAGCGCGACGGGCTGATGCGCCCGGCCTCGACCGCCGTCAGCACCGCACAGCCCGGTTCGTGCCGGTGGCTGCAGTTATGGAACCGGCACTCGCCCAGATACGGCTTGAAATCCGGCATGTAACTCGCCAGATCCGGCGCGGCGATCTGTCGCAGTCCAAATTCCTGGAACCCCGGCGAGTCGATCAGCGCATCCTCCCGCGCTGCATCCATCCAGTACCACTGCGTGGTCGTCGTCGTATGACGGCCCGAATTCAACGCCTGCGAAATCTCCCCGACCTGCGCCTGCGCATCCGGCACCAGCAGGTTGATCAGCGTGCTCTTGCCCGTCCCGCTCGGCCCCAGCACCAGCGTCGACTGCCCGTGCAGCAGCGGGCGCAGCGTCTCCCGCGACTCCTGCGCGCGGCCTTTCAGACTCAGCTCCAGTACCCTCTGACCCATCGCCTTGTACGGCGCCAACCGCGCCCGCGCCGCATCGGCGCCCGGCAGGTCGGTCTTGTTCAGCACGATGTCAGCCGCGATCCCCGCGCTCTGCGCCGCGATCAGCGCCCGCGTCAGCTGCGACTCCGAGAACTGCGGCTCCACCGCCACCAGTACCAGCAGCCGGTCCAGGTTGGCCGCGAAACTCTTGGTCTTCCACTCGTCCTGACGGAACAGCAGGTTGCGCCGCGGCTCGACCTTCTCGATCACGCCCTCGTGATCGCTGCTGCGCTGCCAGCGCACCCGGTCCCCGACGACGCAATCGCTCTTCTTCCCTCGCGTCAGGCAGTGCACCCGCGTGCCGTCCTGGTCCTCGACGACGTAGTGCCGGCCATGCCCGCGCACCACCAATCCGATCTGCGCGGTCTTGCTCATGCCGGACGTCCCGTCGGCGCGCCCAGCGCGGCGATCGCCGCCAGGCGCTCGCTGGCCGGCGGATGCGAGTAGTAGAAGCGCGCGAACACCGGGTCCGGCGTCAGCGTGCCGGCGTTGTCCTCATGCAGCTTGAGCAGCGCATTCGACAGGTCCGCGCCGCTGGCCTGCGCGCAGGCGTAGGCGTCGGCCTCGAACTCGTGCTTGCGCGACCAGAACGACATCAGCGGCGTCAGGAAGAACGAGAACGGCGGCAGCGCCAGCATGATCAGCAGCAGCGCCAGCGCGTCGTTGGGCGCGTCCAGGCTCGGACGCACGCCCAGGCCCAGGTAGAAGCCCGCCTGGCCGCTCAGCCAGCCCAGCAGCGCGAAGCCCGCCAGACTCAGCGCGAACATCAGCGCCATGCGCTGCGGCACGTGCCGGCGCTTGAAGTGACCGAGCTCGTGCGCCAGCACCGCCTCGACCTCCGGCGGATTCAAGCGCGCCAGCAGCGTGTCGAAGAACACCACGCGCTTGGCCGCGCCCAGGCCGGTGAAGTACGCGTTGCCATGCGCCGAGCGGCGGCTGCCGTCCATCACGAACAGGCCCTTGGCCGCGAAGCCGCAGCGCGCCATCAGCGCCTGCACGCGCTCGCGCAGCACGGCGTCCTCCAGCGGCTGGAACTTGTTGAACAGCGGCGCGATGACCGTGGGATAGAGCACCAGCATCAGCAGGTTGAAGCCCATCCACGCGCCCCAGGCCCACAGCCACCACGCGGCGCCGGCCTTGGCCATCAGCAACAGGATCAGCGCCGCGATCGGCAGGCCCAGCAGCGCCCCCAGCGCCAGGCCCTTCAGCCCGTCGGCGATGAAGAGCTTGAGCGTCGTGCGGTTGAAGCCGAAACGCTCCTCCAGCCGGAAGGTGTTGTAGAGCGACCAGGGCAGGTCCAGCAGGCTCGAGATCAGCGCGAACGCCGTCAGGAGGCCGAGCTGATAGCCCATGTCGCCGAGCCCGGCGCGCCACGGCAGCGCCCATTGGTTCAGCAGGTCCAGCCCGCCGAGCAGCGTCCAGCCCATCACCAGCGCGGTGTCCCAGGCCAGGTGCAGCGTGCCGAAACGGCCGCGCGCGACGGTGTAGTCGGCCGCCTTCTGGTGCGCCGTCAGCGGCACCGTGCCGGCGAAGGCCGTAGGCACCGCGCCGCGATGCCGCGCCACGTGGCGCATCTGCCGCGACGACAGCCAGAGCTTGAACAGGAAGGACAGGATCACCGCCGCGACGAAGACGGCGGTGAGCATCAGCGGGGAGTGACTCAGCGCCGAAGGCGCCGGGGCGGCGGCGAACGCCGCGGGTGAGATCTGCATGGGCTCGAAGTGTAGGTCCCCGGGCAGGCCGTCCGTCGAACCGCCGCGAGCCCCGGCGGCGGCGCATCCCGTTCAGAGACCGGCCAGCGTCTGCGCCGGCGCCACGCCGCGCGCGGGCCAGTCACGGCCGATCACGAGGCGCACATCGCCGCGCAGTCCCGCCTGCTCGCGCAGCTCCGAGGGCGTGTCCGGCGGCAGCGCCCGCGCGACGCAGCGTGCGGCCTCGGCCTGGCCGGCGCCATAGTCCACGCGTGTCCGCACGACGTCGTAGGCCGGCTGGTTGGTCAGGCGCGCGCGCGGCAGGCCGCGTCGCGTCAGCCAGCCGTCCACCCGCGCCGCCAGGCCGGTCGCGCCCATGCCATTGCTGACCTCGAGCCGCTTCGGGCGCTCGCACGCGCTCGGTGGCGGCGCCGTGTCGCCGGGCGAGCCCATGGCCGCGATCGTCGTGACCGTCGTGACCGTCGCCAGCGCGCTCTCCGGGACACGCGCCGTGGGAATCGTGGCCGTGTCGAGCTCCGGCAGTGGCGACAAGGCGACCCCCGTCGCCGGCCGCGCGGCAGCGAGCCGCGACATCGCCTCCTCGCGGTTCGCGCGCGCCATCGCGTGCGAGGGATCGAGCTTCAACGCCTCGTCGAGCGCCGCGAGCGCCGGCGCCGGTTCGTCCTTCAGCAGCAGCACGTAGGCGAGGTTGTTGTGAGCGCGAGCGCGCTGCGGCGCGAGCGCCACCGCATGGCGCAGCGCGGCCTCGGCCTCGTCGATCCGGCCCGCCGACGCGAGCGCGCGCCCCAGTCCGTCCCACGCGGCCTCGGACGCCGCGTCGCGCTGCGCCGCCTTGCGATAGGACTGCGCCGCCCGCGCCCAGTCGCGCGAGCCCTCGAAGTAGCGGCCCGCGGCGAGGTAGGCCTCGACCGCCTGCGGCGTGTCGTCGATGCGGTACACCGGCGCGATCTGGTAGCCGCGCGGCGGCGCCTCGGACGGCCACAGCGCGCAGCCCGCCAGCGTCAATGCCGACGCCGCCGAGCCGAGCGCGACCGCCCGACGCACCCGGCCAGCGCGCGCGTCCCGTCGCCGCGCGGCAGACGCCACCGCCTCGTGCGGCGCGCCAAGACCGTGCGCGGGATCCAGATCGAGTGCGACATCGACGCCATCGCGGGCGCCGGGGACGTCACTGGCGAAATCGGGGCTGGCGCCGTCGAACGCCGGGGCGGGCAGGGCGGACGCAGGCGACGGAAATCGGCTTTGCACACGCATGACTCCTCCTCAGTTGCCGGCCATCGTGGGCAGCAGGACGCGGTAGATCTGGATCATGGCCGGGCCCATCAGCACGACCATCAGCGAGGGAAAGATGCAGAAGATCAGCGGGAACAGCAGCTTCAGCGCGATCTTGGCGGCGGCCTCCTCGGCGCGCTGGCGGCGCCGGGTGCGCAGCATCTCCGCATGGATGCGCAGCGACGCGGCGATGCTGGTGCCAAAGCGCTCGGCCTGGCTGATCATCGTGACGAAGCCGTCCACCTCCTCGACACCGGTGCGTATCGCCAGGTTGCGCAGCGCACGCTCGCGGTCCGAGCCAGCGCGCAGCTCCAGGTTGACCAGCCGCATCTCATCGGCCAGCGCCGGACTCTTGAGCTGCAGGTCATCGGCCACGCGCAGCATCGCCGCCTCGGTCCCCAGGCCCGCCTCCATGCACACCGTCATCAGGTCCAGCGCATCGGGGAAGGACTCGAAGATCTCGCGCTGGCGCAGCGTCACCAGCCGGTTCAGCACCACGTTGGGCCCGTAGTAGCCCACCGACGCCAGCACCAGCAGCAGGAGCATCAGCGGCGCGCCGCGCGGCAGATCGCCGCCGGTGGACATCAGCGCGAAGCCCGCCAGCGGCAGTCCCAGCGTCAGCAGCGTCTTCAGGCCGAAGAAGGCGGTGCCCGCGATCGGGCTGCGGATGCCGGCGTGCACGAAGCGCAGCCGGATGCTGGACTTCTCGAAGCCTTCCTCCGGCATCGACAGCCGGCTGATCGGCCGCGTCAGGTCGGCCACCACCTGCATCAGCCGGTCGCCGGACGGCGCCCGCGCCGGGTCGCCGCCCTCGATCGCGCGCAGCCGCTGCCGCGCCGGATCCGGCTTGAGCAGCGCGCCTACGCCCAGCACCGCCGTCACGACGACCACGAACACCAGCGCCAGCACCATCCATTGCATCGGGGACATGTCGGGGACTCCTTGGCGGCGGCCGCGTGGGAAGGGCTTGGGGGCGTTGAGCAGCGGGGCGTGGCAGCGGCGCGTCGGCGATGCGCGTCAGACGCGGATGCGGATGATGCGGCGCATCCAGAAGATGCCCGCGGCCATCATGGCCAGCGACACGCCCACCATGCGCAGGCCCATCGGATCGGTCCACAGCACCGCCATGAATTCGGGATTCACGATGTTCACCACCAGGCCCACGCCGAAGGGCAGCGCCGTCAGGATCAGCGCCGACAGCCGGCCCTCGGCGGACAGCGTGCGGATCTCGCCGAGCAGGCGCAAGCGCTCGCGCACCAGCGCCGCGATCTTGTCGAGCAGCTCGGCCAGGTTGCCGCCGGACTCGCGCTGGATCATCACCGCCACGACGAAGTAGCTGACGTCGGCGATCGGCACCCGCTCGGCCAGGTGGGCCAGCGCGTCGTTGGCCGGCACGCCGTAGTTGATCTCGTCGAACAGCACCCGGAAGTCTCGGCCCAGCGGCGCGGGCATCTCCTCGGCCACCATGCGGATCGCCGACGGGAAGGCATGGCCGGCGCGCATCGCGCGGCCCATCAGGTCGAGCGCCTCGGGGAACTGGCGCTCGATGCGCGCGATGCGGTCCGCCGCGCGCGAGGCCACGCGCCACCACGGCAGCGCGCCCAGCGCCAGCGCCGCGCCCAGCCCCACCACCATCGGCTTGCCCAGCAGCGGCGGCAGCAGCAGCCCGCAGGCGGCCAGCGCGATCGAGAGCAGCAGCAACTCCGCCACCGACGCCGTCACCGCCGCTGCGCCGGTCAGCCGGCGCAGCTTGCGGCCCGGGCCGGTGAGCGCGATCAACGCGTTCAGGCGCGGCAGCCGCTCGGGCGCCATCGTGCGCTCGATGCTGGCCGCGCCAGCGGGCACGTCGCCCGACAGCGCCGCCAGCCGCGCCTTGATGCGCCGCGCCTCCGCGCTATGGCGCGAAGCCCACAGGATGTACAGCCCCTCCAGGGCGAGCAGCACCGCCAGGAAGGCGACACCGGCGAACAGGATCAGGCTGACGTCCATGGCGGCGCTCCTCAGATCTCCACGCGCATCGGCGTGAACAGCGTCTGCGGCAGGTCGATGCCGCGCGCGCACAGGCGGTCCCAGCAGCGCGGCCGCACGCCCGTGGCGCTGAAGTAGCCCTGCACCGCGCCATTGGCGCCCACGCCGGTCTGCTTGAAGGAGAAGATCTCCTGCAGCGTGACCGTGTCGCCCTCCATGCCGGTCACCTCCTGGATGCTGGTCAGCTTGCGCGTGCCGTCGGACAGCCGGTTGGCCTGCACGATGACACCGATCGCCGAGGCGATCTGCGCCCGCGCGGCCTTGGCCGGCAGGTCCACGCCGGCCATCGCGATCATGCTTTCCAGCCGCGCCAGCGCGTCGCGCGGCGTGTTGGCGTGCACCGTCGTCATCGAGCCCTCGTGGCCCGTGTTCATCGCCTGCAGCATGTCCAGCGCCTCGGCGCCGCGGGTCTCGCCCAGGATGATGCGGTCCGGCCGCATCCGCAGCGCGTTGCGCACCAGCGCGCGCTGCGCCACCTCGCCGCGGCCCTCGATGTTGGGCGGCCGCGTCTCCAGCCGCACCACGTGCGGCTGCTGCAGCTGCAGCTCGGCCGCGTCCTCGATGGTCACGATGCGCTCGCTGTGCGGGATCGCGCCGCTGAGGATGTTCAGCAGCGTCGTCTTGCCCGAGCCCGTGCCGCCCGAGATCAGGATGTTGGCCCGCGCCTGCGACAGCGCCGCCAGGAAGCGCGCCATCTCCGCCGACATGGACTTGAACTCGATCAGGTTCTCCGCCTTCAGCGGCACCGCGGCGAAGCGCCGGATCGAGAGGATGGGACCGTCGATGGCCAGCGGCGGAATGATCGCGTTCACGCGCGAGCCGTCGGGCAGCCGCGCGTCGACCATGGGGCTGGCCTCGTCGACGCGCCGGCCGATGCGCGACACGATCTTGTCGATGATCTTGAGCAGGTGGTCATCGTCGGCGAAGCGCACGTCGGTCAGCTCGAGCCGGCCGCGCCGCTCCACGTAGACCTGCGCATGAGTGTTGACCAGGATGTCCGACACCGTCGGATCGGCCAGCAGCGGCTCGATCGGGCCGAAGCCCAGCATCTCGTACTGGATGTCGCGCACCAGCGCGCGGCGCTCGGCGGCGTTGAGGACCAGGTTCTCCTCGAACAGCAGCCGCTCCACCATCTGCCGCAGCTCGTCGCGCAGCGCGTCGGTGCCCAGGCCGTCCATGGCCTCCAGGTCCAGCCGCCCCAGCAGCAACTGGTGGATGCGCGTCTTGGTCGCCTGGTAGGCCTGGGTCGGCGCGGCGGCCGTCTCCTCGGGCGCGCCGTCGGCGGGCGCGAAGCCCGGCAGCGCGGCGCCCAGCCGCTCGCGCAGCGTCATGGTCATGTCCTTCATGCGGATGCTCCCCGGAACAGGCCCGACAACCAGCGCCGCTGCGGCGCCGGCGCTTGCGGCGCGATCTCGGCGGCCAGCTCGCGCAGCGCGCGGGCGATGCTGCTGGCGGGCGCGATGCTGTCCACCGGCACGCCTTGGTTGACCGCCGCGGCGACGGCCTCGTAGTGGTTGGGCAGCGTCAGCGGCTCGTCGATGGCCAGCGTGCGGCGCAGGTCCTCGAGGCTGAACTGGCTGTCCTTCTGATAGCGGTTGACGATCCAGCGCACCTTGTCCGCCGGATAGTCGAGCGAGCGGAACACCTCGCGCAGCCGCTTGCCATCGCGGATGAAGGGCAGCGTCAGCTGCAGCACCGCGAACAGGCGGTCGGCTTCGTCCAGCACCGCCAGCGTGGCCGCGCTCAGCGAACGGCCGACATCGACGACGACGAAGTCGAAGCCTTCACGCGCCTGGCGCAGGATGGCCTGCACCTGCGCGGGCGTGACGTCGGCCGCATGCGCCGGATCCTCCGGCGCGGCCAGCACCCACAGGCCCGGGCCGGCCTCGGTCATCGCCGACTGCAGCAGGTCGGCGTCCAGCCGCGCGATGTTGCGCGCGACATCGGCCACATGGCTGGGCGGCGTCTGGTTGCCCAGGAACAGCGCGGCGTCGCCGAACTGCAGGTTCATGTCGATCAGCGCGACGCGGCGGCGTCCGCCGGCGGCCAGCAGGTGCGCCAGGTTGGCCGCGACGAAGGTCGCGCCGCTGCCGCCCTTGCAGGACAGCAACGCCAGCAGCTCGCCATGGCGCGCCGGCTGGGCGGCGATCGCGGCGCCCGCGCCGCGCTTGCGCTGCAGCCGGCGCAGCGCGGCCAGCACGGTCTCGCCGGCGGCCGGCGCGGGCAGTACCTCGCGCACGCCGGCGCGCATCGCGCGCATCAGGAAGTCGGGCGAGAGGTCGGGCGCGACCAGCACCACGTCCACCTCCGGATGCGCGCCGGCGAGCCGCTCCAGCGCGAGGAAGTCCTCGGCCGCCGCGCATTCGGCCAGCAGCAGGTCGGGCCGGCTGCCGTTGACGATGGCGTTGACCTCGCGCAGCGGCCGCTCCAGCGCGGCCACCGAGAAGGCGGGCTCGGCACGCAGCGCCTCGGTCCAGGCGAAGGCATGCGCGGGGTCGGCCGTGACGATCTTGACTTTCACTGGCACACCTCGTTGGCGGCGCTGTTCATGTACTCCTTGCGCAGCGTCGTGGCGAACGCGGGCAGGGTCAGGCTCAGCGGGACAAAGGGAATCATCGTGCGGTGCGTGTAGCCGCTCAGCGCGACCTGCACCGCCTTGCAGTCCGCCGGCGTGCAGGTGTTGGCGGCACTGGGCGGGTTCAGGTAGGTCACGGTGATGTTGGACGAGCTCAGCGTCGGCAGGCGCGAGATCATCCGCGTCTTGATGTGGCTGTCGTTCATGTCGCAGACCACGGCCAGGCGCGCACCGTAGCGCGTGGCCTCGACGGCGGCGTTCCAGGTCCACAGCAGCCGGCCCATCTCCATCACGCCCAGCACCAGGGTGCTCAGCAGGCCGCAGACCAGCGCGAACTCGACGGCCGCGACGCCACGCATGCGAGCGCGCACGCGCGGCCGCGACATCGATGCGCAGCGGAGATGGCGGTTCATAGCTGCGCCCTCATCGTCACGGCGATGGTGTTGAAGTTCATGTCCGGGATGACGAACTTGACCACCGACCGGTAGGGATAGTTCTGGATGCTCGCGGACACCAGGTTGACGGTGCCGCTGCCGGTCAGCTGGTTGGCGTGCGTCGACGGGCACAGCGACGCGTCGCAGATCGCGACCATCGCCGTCGTCAGGCCCGGCGCGAGCACGCTGCCGCTGCAGTCGGTGGTGCCGTAGACCGCGAGGCAGCGCGCCTCGGCGGCGATGATGGTGTCGCCCGGTCCGTGCTGCGAGAGGTGGCGGGCGGCGTCGCGCACCGACTTGTCGAGCATGTTGTAGCTGAACACCGCGCGGCCCAGCTCGCTGGCGCCAAAGACGAGCAGCAGCAGCGGCGACATCAGCAGCGCGAGCTCGACCGCGGCGACGCCGCGCAGGGCGCGGCGGCCGGCCGCGTTGCGGGAGCGGGGAGGGAAGGCAGTGAAGGCAGTGAAGGCGGGGGCGGCGCTCATGGCGTCCTCACTGCACCAGCGCCGGGACCATCGGTCCGATGCTGGCGGAATCGCCGGCCACGCCGGAGGAGGCGCAGGGGCTCCCGGTGGCTTGCGACAGGCCGATGAATTCCATCACCAGCGTGTCGTTGGGATCCGCGATCGGCTGCAGCATCAGCATGCAGCCCCAGCCCAGCACGGTGGTGGTGTGCGAGCCGCCGGTCAGCGCGGTGCAATCGATGATGGGCGCGATCACCAGGCGGCGGTCGGCGCCGTACTGCACATGCTGGGCGGTCGTGGTGGTCGGGTTGTAGGCGTTGCTCAGCGACAGCCCGGTCACCGCATTGCCCGCCGCGACGCTGCTGCCATAGGGCGAGTGCGTGCCGCGCTTGGCGATGAAGTCCGGCAGCGCGTTGGCGCCACTGGGCCAGTTGGTGGTGGTGTAGCCGTAGCCGGTGAAGTCCGGCGGCGCGTTGGTGACGTTGGTCGAGCCCGTCTGGTAGAGGCCGAAGCGCGTGTTCCAGGCCTTGGCCGCGGCATTGCCCATGTTGCCGGGCGCACCCACCGGCGAACTCACGTTCAGCGAGCACATGCCGTTGCCGGTGAGCAGGCCCGCGAGCTCGCTCTCGCCGCCATTGGGCGGGCTGAAGTCGATCCAGTTCCAGTTGCCGCCGCCGTCCTTGAAGCGGCCGGTGACCCAGCTGCCTGGCGTCAGGCCGAAGGGCGGCGAGGCGCCCGCGCCGGCGCCGGCCTGGCGGCACACGCCCAGCGGCACCGCGCAGTTGCTCTGTGCTGGCGTCAGCGTGGCGGTGGCGATGGCCGCGACCGACTGCGCGCCGAAGCCCATCACCTGCATGAAATAGGGCGAGAAGCCGCCGCGCTGCAGCGTGCAGCGCACGTACTTCGATGACGCGGCCGCAGCGCCCGCGTTGCTCCACAGGCTGCCCGCCGCGAGCGAGCTGCCGAAGCCGACGGTGATGTCGCTGTCGGCGATGGCCGCGCCCTGGAAACCGACGCGGTTCTGCTTGGCGATCGCGCGGCCGGCGGCCTCGGCGCGCGGAAAGGCCGCGGCCGGGATCGACGGCGCGCCGGTCAACTCGTAGCTGGCCGCGAGCGCGCAGGCATCGGCGGTGTTCTGCAGCTCGGTCTTCGCGAGGTAGAGCCGGCCGCCATCGATCGCCAGGCCGAGGAAACCCACCATCACCGTCAGCAGCAGCGCCACGACGATCGCCACCACGCCGCGCTCGCGGCGCGCGGGCGCCGCGACACGCCGCCCGGCGCGCGAGGCGCCCGAGACGCGCGGCGTGCCCGGGACGCGCGTGGACGGCGCGATCGGCACGATCGTCGCGACGGTGATGGGGGCGCGCGGGGACATGGCGTCGGTTCCGGCTCAGCGATCCGCGGCGCCCGCGCCGACGCCGATGTTGATGACGTTGCTGGGCGGCGGCGCCTTGTAGCTGTCGACCACGCGCACGCCGGCCTGGCGCGTCAGGCGGCCATCGGCCTTGGTCCCCAGCGACGCGTTGCGCGAGGGCGCGGCCGGATCGAGCACCTGCTGCGCCATCAGCGCGCGGCTGGCGTCGCCGAAGTCGCGGTCCATGGCTGGCGTCGTGGTCGCGGCGCAGCCGCACAGCAGCGCCGCGGCCGTGGCCGCTGCGGAGAGCGGGAGGATGACGGGGGTCTTCATGATCACTCCTTGTCGAATCCGCCGCGGGCGGGCGGGGCGTTCCTCGCGGGCGCCGGCGCCGGGCCCGCAGGGTCGGCGTCGGCCGCGGGCTTTGTGCCTTCCATGCGGCCCTGCAGGATCAGGTCGCCGCGCGTGGGCGGCACGTAGTTGTCGGTGGGCAGCCGGTAGCCGGGCGGCAGCGGCTGCACCAGCCGCGGCGTGATGACGAAGACCAGCTCCGAGCGGTCGGTCTGGAACTGCGTGCTGCGGAACAGCGCGCCCACCACCGGCAGCTCGCCCAGGAAGGGGAAGGCCTTGATGTTGGTGGTCGTGTTGTTCTTGATCAGTCCGCCGATGGCGAAGCTCTGGCCGTCCATCAGCTGCACCGTGGTCTCGGCCTTGCGCGACGTGAACGAGGGCAGCACCGAGTTCAACGAGCCGGCCGTGATCTGCACGCCGGAGGCGTTGAGCTCCGACACCTCCGGCCGCACGCGCAGGTGGATGCGGCCGCCGCCCAGCACCGTCGGCGTGAACTTCACCGAGACGCCGAATTCCTTCTCCTCCAGCGTCACCGTGCTGCCGCCGATGCTGCCGCTGTTCTGCACCACCGGGATCAGGATCTTGCCGCCGGCCAGGAAGCTGCCGGTCTGGCCGCTGATGGCCATCACGGTCGGCTCGGCCAGCACCTTCACCAGGCCGTCGGTCTTCTGCATGTTGAGCGTCGCGTTGGTGGCGCTGCGGCCGGGCACGGTGCCGTAGGTGGTGGTGTAGGTCGGGCGGCCGAAGGCGTCGTAGGTGACGGTGACGTTGCCGCCGCTGATGCCGGGCAGCGGCACCTGGCCGCCGACCACCGCGTCGACCGAGCTGAAGGGCACGTTCTTCGGCCCCGTGCCGGTGATCTGGCCGATCACGCCGGCCGAGCCGCCGAAGATGCCGCCCAGGAAGCGCACCATCGAGCCGTCGCCCGGCGCGTAGGCGCGCGAGAAGTCGATGCCGAAGGCGTCCAGCAGCGACTTGGAGATCTCCGCCACCTTGACCTCCAGCATCACCTGCTGCGGCGCGCCGACCTGCACCATGTTGACCACGCGCGCGCCGGCTTCCTTGCCGTCGCCGCGCACGAAGGCGGTGGCCAGGTCGATGGCGCGCGTCATCGCCTCGGTGTCCGAGACCTCGCCCGAGAGCACGACGGAATCGAAGGCGGCGCTGACGCGCAGGTTGCGCTCGGCCGGCAGCAGCTGCTGCAGCACGGCCTGCAGCGCCGCGGTGTCCATGCCCACGACCACGTCGAAGGCGGTGCAGGTGCCGGCGCGGTCCAGCATCACGACGTTGGTCGAGCCGATCGCCTTGCCCAGCAGATAGATCTCGGTCGGCGCGAGCAGCAGCACGTCGACCTCGCCGACGCCGGGGCGCGTGTCCTGGGTCTGCGCGGCGCCCTTGGCATTGGCGTCGTCCTTCTTGCCATTGCTGCCGTTGGTTTCGGCGGGACGCGCGGCGCGGGTGTTCTCCGGGTTGCCGAGCAGGATGCGCGTCACCGGCTGGGCCGGCCGCAGCACCGTCGACTTGCCCACCGGCACCGTGACCGCCGGGGCGGTCTCGACGCGCGAGCACATCGCCGCGCCGGATCCCGTGGAAGCGGCGCGGGCCGCGGCGGCCGTCGCGGTGACCGGCGCGGTGGTGGGACCGGGCGCGCCGAGGCAGGCGGCCGGCGACAGCAGGATCGCCAGGGCCGTCAGCCCGGCGCGCGGCGCCGAGACGGGGATCAGGAGCGGGGACGTGGGCATGGGCGGTCTCCGGTGAGGCGGGCGTGGCGCGATCGGGGGGCGGTCGGGAGCGGTCAGGGGCGGTGCGGTCAGAAGCACTCGGTGACCTTGTCCAGGCCGCGGATCAGTTCGACGCAGCCGGTGCGCGCGACGGCGGCGACTGGCACGGCGGCGGGCGCGGCGGCGCGGCGCGTCGCGGGACGGGGCGCGGCCGGCGCGGGCGGCGGCGCGGCGGGCTCCGCGCGCGCGGCCATGCCGAGCAGCGCCGCCTTGGTCGCGCCCAGGCCGGCGTTGGCGGCCTTGGGGTCGGTCTGGTTGCGCAGCACCAGCGAGAGGTTGCCCACGCTGCGCGCCAGATCCAGCAGCTCGGCCTCGTCGGGCGTGACTTCGAGCGTCACCGCGTTGACGACCTTGGGGCGGGTCGTGTCGCGGTCGGCCTCCTGCGCGACGGCCAGCACCAGGATGCGCTCGAGCACGATCTTGGAGATCGAGTGGTCGCGGTCGTTGCGCGCCGCACCCTCGTCCTGCGTGTTGACCATCACGTCGACATAGGTGCCGGGCAGCGCGAAGCCGGCGACGCCCACCACGTCGTTGACCCGCACCGTCATCGCGCGCTTGCCGGTGGGCACCACCGCGGACAGGCCGCCCTTGGTGCCGACCGGCGCCAGCCGCGCCTCGGTCAGCGGCTCGCCGCGCTGCATCGACACCAGCACCACGCGGCCTTCCAGCGCCGCCGGGTCCTCGAAGGCGCCGGCGGGCACGCTGCCCTGCGGCCAGTCGGCCATGCGCACCATCTCGCGCGAGATGCGGCCGCCGAGCTCGATGTCGGCGTTGGCGATCGCGATGCGGCCCTGGTTGCCGCTCTGGCCCTGCATCCAGCGCGCGGCCATGACGACCGCGGCCAGGCCGGCGATCGCGGCGATGAAGAGCATCAACAGACCTCGTGACCTCATGGCTGCCTCCTGGACGGCTCGGCGGTGGCGGAAGAAGAAGCGGCGGGCGTGTCGCCGAAGTGGGTGCGCCAGGCCCAGTCGAGCAGGCCGGCGTCGAGCGAGGGCTCGACCTCGAGATAGCGCGCGCGGCTGGCCACCAGGCGCAGCAGGTCGCGCGGATGGCAGGCCAGCAGCGAGCGGCCGTGGCGCTGGTGCAGGCCGTCGATCAGGTGCACCAGGCCGAAGGCGTCGTAGGGCACGCCCTCGTCGGCGCAGGCGGCTTCGAAGATGCGGCCGTAGGACGCCGCGTCCACCGGGCCGACCTCGATCTTGTGGCCGATGCGGCGCAGGAAGGCGTCGTCCAGGTCGCGCGGCGACAGGTTGGACGAGAACACCAGCATCATCTCGAAGGGCACGGTGAAGCGCGCGCCCTGGCGCAGCGTCAGATGGTCGTGGCGGCGCTCCATCGGCACGATCCAGCGGTTCATCAGCTCGCGCGGCGTGACGCGCTGGCGGCCCAGGTCGTCGACGATGAACAGGCCGTTGTTGGCCTTCAGGTGCGGCGGCGCCTCGTAGTAGCCGGCGCGCGGATCGAAGCCCAGGTCCAGCATCTCCAGCGTCAGCTCGCCGCCGCAGGCGACGACGGGGCGTTCGCACAGCACCCAGCGGGCATCGGGCCGGTGGCGGCTGTCCAGGCCGCCGCGGCTGGCCGCGGGGCCGTCCAGCGGCTGGTGGACCAGCGGGTCGAAGACGCGGATCACCTCGTCCTGCACGCTGATCGCGTACGGCACCGCGACCGGGCCGGGCAACAGCCGCGACAGGCTGCGCGCGATGTAGGTCTTGCCCGAGCCGGCCGGCCCGTGCAGCAGCATCGGCCGGTGCGCGTTCATCGCGGTGCCGAGGCGGTCGACCAGGTCGTCGGCCAGCACCAGCCCGGCGAAGGCCTCGCGCGCGACGCGCAGCGTGACCGGATGCAGCGACGCGGCCTGCGCCGCGACGCGTTCGGCATAGAGCTCGGCCGGCACCGGCGCGGGCCCGATGTAGGCGCTGCGCGAGCACGCGTCCAGCGCGCGGGCGCGGCCGGCGAGGGTCAGGTCGTACTCGACGTCGGCCTCATGGGCGCCGCGGCGCGCCACTTCGAGCAGGCCGTCGCGGCGCATCGCCTGGCACAGCGCCTCGACGATCACGCCGCCCAGGCACAGCCGCGCGCCCAGTTCGACCAGCCGGCCGGTCGCGCCCTGCAGCAGCGTCTTGGCCAGCAGGTCGGTGAGGAAGGCCGGCGACAGGCCGGTCTCCTCGACCGTGCGCGGCGCGGCGGGCAGCGCGCCGGCGGACGGCGCGGGCCGCGGGGCCGGGGCGTGGGGGAATTGAAGCAGGGACATGGGGCGGTCCTGTCCTAGATCAGCGGGGGCGCGATCAGCGCCATGGCCGTGCCCATCGCGATCGCGACCGCGTAGGGCAGGCGCGAGGCGGTGCGCGCTAGCGGCGAGGCCTCCGGGGCGTGGGCCGAAGGCGCGTGGCGCTGTGCCCTCATGCTGGCCCTCATGGTGGTCATCACGCGGGCCAGCACGCTGGCGTCGCGCATCGCCAGCAGCGACAGCAGGCCGCCCGCGAGCATCGTGTAGAGCACGGCCGCGGCGACCGTGGCCGCGCCGGCGAAGGCGCCGACGACCGCCATCAACTTCACGTCGGCGGCGCCCATCGCGCGCAGCAGGTACAGCGGCAGCATCAGCGCCAGGCCGGTGGCGGCACCGCTGAGCGGCGACCACCAGCGCTCACCGGCCGGAGCGGGGCTGCCCGTGGCCAGCGCCGCGGCATGCAGGCCCAGCGCCAGCGCCAGGCCGAAGGCCAGCCAGCGGTTGGTCACCCGCCGCGCGCGCAGGTCGCTGCGCACGGCGCCGGCCAGCACCAGCGCCAGGGCGGCCAGCGTGACGGGGGCGGAGACCAGGGACGACATGGCGGCGGTCCGGTCAGAGCGCGGCGGTGATCGCCGTGGAGATCGCGGTGAACACGGCATCGAGCTTGGAGCCGACGAGCGTGACCGACGCGATGATGAAGACGGCGATGAGCGCGGCGATCAGGCCGTACTCGATGGCGGTGACGGCATCGTCGTCGCCGGCCAGCGCCTGGAGGCGGTGCAGCAGTGTCATGGTGGATCTCCTGGGGAGGGAGCGGAAACCGGTGGTGGACCTGGAAGACCTGGAAGAAGCGCGGCCGGCATGGGCCGGCACGGCCGCGCCGGCGCCGTCACAGCGCCGTCACAGCGCCGCGGTCAGTGCGGTCGAGATCGCGGTGAACACCGCCGCCAGCTTGGAGCCGACGATGGTGACCGAGCCGATGATGAACACGGCGATCAGCGCGGCGATCAGGCCGTATTCGATGGCGGTGACGCCCTCGTCGTCCTGGGCGAATTGCTGCAGTGCGCGGGTGGCCTTGGGGAGGGGGAGCAGTTGCATGATGAAAGTCCTTGAAGTGGGGAGGAAAGGAGATCCATCGGGGTCGGATCCATACCCTGCCGGCCTGTTGGGGGAGGACGCCGGCCGGCGAGGCGCGTCTTCGGTCCTGTGCGTGTTCATGTCAGAGCGCGGCCACCACGGCCGACGACCAGTACTGGTACAGCGCCGCCAGCGACGAGCCGGTCAGCGTCAGCGCGCCCAGGATCGCCACCGCGATCAGCGCGGCCATCAGGCCGTACTCGATCGCCGTGGCGGCGCGCTCGTCGCGCATCAGCGCGGTGGCGATCGCGGCGGCGGGGATCGGGTGGCGGGGCGAGTCCATGGCGTTCACTCTAGGCATCGCGGTCACGGCGCGCAGCGGAGGAAGGCGCCATGTCGCGGGGGGAGCTTGACCCTTGACGGGGGGGAGTTTTGTCATGGGCCGCGTCGTCATCCAGCGGCGCGAAGGCGCTCAGCGGCGCGGCGCCGGGGCGGCCGAGTCCGCCCAGCCGCACCAGCGTGCCCAGCAGCTCGGCGGCCGGCAGGTGCTTGGCGAGAAAGGCCTGCGCGCCCAGGCGCAGCGCGCGGTCGCGAGTGGCGTTGTCGTCGTGGCAGGTCAGCACCAGCACGCGCGACTGGATCAGCAGTTGCGGCAGCAGCGCCAGGCCGTCCTCGCCGTTGAGGTCGACATCGACGACGACGACATCGGGATGCAGTTGCCGGGCGGCGAGCAGCGCCTGCTCCCCCGTGGCGACGGCGCCCAGGCAGCGCAGCGTGCGCGGCGAGCAGGCAATGAGCCGCGACAGGCCGTCGCGCACCGCTTGCTGGTCGTCGACCAGCAGCACGCCGAAGGGGCCGGAGGCGGTGACGGCGTTGACAGTGGAAGGCAGCGGGCTCATGGATCGATGCTAGGCAGCGAAGGCGCGCGTGGCGCGGGAGCTTGCGGGCGGCCGGGGAGGGAGATTCCTCCCACGCCGCGCGCGGCGGAGCGGCGTCGGAGACGTCAGTAGACGAAGGGGATCAGCCGGTAGGGCACGCGGCGGCGATAGGCGCGGTATTCGGCCTGCAGGTCGTCGAGCATGGCTTCCTCGCGGCGCATGCGCACCACCTGCGCGACATAGAGCAGCGCCAGCACGGCGGCGTTGCGCGGTGACGCGTTGACCAGCAGGAAGCCGCAGTGGCCGATCAGGTAGCCGAGATAGATTGGGTGCCGGACGATGCGATAGGGGCCGCGCACGACCAGTCCGCGCTGAGCCGGCAGCAGGCCGAAGGAGCGGCCGAGCGCGACCTTCGAGGCGAACTGCCAGGCCAGGCCGGCCAGTTGCAGCGCGGCGCCAGCCCACTCCGGCGCGAAGGCGTGGGTGCTGGCCGGCGACAACAGCACCATGAAGCCAGCCGCGTAGAGCGTCGCGGCGACGGCTGGGATCGACAGGTCGCGGCGCTCGGCGCGACGCGCCAGCAGCACCAGCAGCAGCGTGTAGCCCTCCGAGACGATCAGCAGCAGGAGCGTGCCGCGCGTCGGGTCCTGCCACCAGGCGTAGCCCCAGCGCGCCAGCACGAAGGCCAGCGCCAGCAGCGCGAAGCTGCGCAGCAGCCACTCGGTGAGCCGGCCCTCGCGGCGGGGTGCCGCGCTGGCGCGGGGAGTGGATCGGGCGAAGGACATGGACATGGCGGAACTCCTGGTTCAGCGCGGGACGGGAGAGCGGGGGAGACGGTGCGGGCGGAGAGGGCGCCAGGCGATGACGGCCGCCGCGACCGCGGTGCCCGCGATCACGTCGACGACGTAATGACCGCCGAGCACGGGCGTCGCGGCCAGCATCAGCGCGTTGAGGGCGAGCGCCGGCCAGCGCAGCGGCGTCGCGAAGAGCGCGTGGGCCAGCAGCATCGCCATCGCGGCGTGCAGCGAGGGCATCGAGATCAGGCCCTGCATCGCTTGCAGCGACAGCGTGCGCAGGCCGCCGTCGCGCAGCGCCTCGAAGTGCCAGAGGTCGGCGACGGGGCCGACGCCGAAGTGCTTGAAGGCGCCCGCCGCCGGGATCGGCGCGGACAGCAGGATCACCAGCAGCGTGACGGCGGCGTAGCGATTCATGAAATCGTGCAGGCGGTCGCCGCGGCCGCTGAAGCCCAGGTACAGCACGACGGCGAGGATCTGCGGCAGGCCACTGTCATAAGCCGCGCTCAGCACGATCTGCGCGAGGGCCGGCAGCGCGGCCTGGCTCTGCCGCAGGACACGCCAGTCGATGCCCAGCGCGGCGTCCCAGCGCGCGAGCGTGGCGTCGGTCAGCGGCGGCGCGAGCGCGATCAGCAGGTAGCTGAGGCAGGCCGCCACGGCCTGGAACACCAGCAGCAGCGCCGCGCATCGCAGCGCCGGCGCGATGCGCGGGTCATGGCGATAACGCGGCGCCAGCAAGGGCAGTGCCAGTGCCGCGAGAGCCGCGGCCAGCACGGCGAAGTCGCGCGCCACCAGATGCCAGCCGCCAAAGGCGATCCCGAGGGCATCGGCCGCGATCACCAGCGTGGTCAGCAGCAGGGCGGGGCGCAAGGGCTCGCGCCGGACGAGCGACAGCACAGGGCGCAAAGCCCGTGAGACGGTGGGCGCAGGGTCCGGTGGCGACGAGGGAAAGAGCGGCGAGGGAGTCGGTGACACCGGGCGGATCGGCACGACCTTCGCGCTTCGGGGACGCTGCGAGGACACGAGGTCCGGGCCGGCATGCGCGGAGGCAGCGCGGTCGGCGGGGGTGCCGGGGGTGCCGGGGGGCGTCGGCAGGCGGTGGATCGACATGGCGGCCTCGTGCAACGATGGCCCCATGGTGGGCGCGCGTGCGCGCCGGCGCCAGGGAGGCGCCGCGCCGGCGGCCTAGGACAAAGCTCCCCCCGCCGGGCGCGCGGGCTCGCGATCCAGGCCGTGCGCCGTCGCGTAGACGTGCAGCTCCAGCCGGCCGCGCACGCCCAGCTTGGAATAGATCGCGGTGAGGTGGTTGCGCAGGGTGTGCTCGCTCATGCGCAGCGTGTCGGCCACCGCCAGCAGCTTGGCGCCGGCCTGGCGCAGCAGCACGCCGATGATGTCGCGCTCGCGCGGCGTGAGGCTCGCGAGCCGCTCGGCCTCGGGGTCGCGCGGCGCCGTCTCGCGGGCGGCGCCACCGTCGGTCAGCAGGCCCAGCACCTCGCCCATCAGCGCGCGGTGCAGCCAGACCTCGCCGTCGTTCACGCACTCGATGGCGCGCAGGATGGTCGCGGCCGGCGCCGATTTGTGGACCACGCCGCGCGCGCCGCGCATCACCGCGCTGCGATGCCGCGTGGCGTCGTCGGCGCCGGTCAGCACCAGCACCTGTGCCTTGCCGCGGCGGCGCAGTTCCTCCATCGCGGCGCAGGCGTCCTCGCCGGCCAGGTCCAGGTCCAGCAGCAGCAGGTCGGCCTGCGCCAGGCCGTCGTGATGCAGCAGCTCGTCCAGCGTCGAGGCGCAGCCCACCATCTCCATGCGCGGGCGCGACGCGTCGATCAGCTGGTGCAAGCCCCAGAGCGTGATCTGGTGGTCCTCGGCGACGAAGACCCGGATCGGCCGCGGCGTCTGGCCCGGCAGGTGTGCGCTGAGGTTCATCGGTGTTCTCCTTCGTCGATCGTCCGGCCGCGCATCGACGCGGCCGGCTTGGGGATTCAGGCCGGAATCCGGAACAGCAGTTCGGTGTCGAGGCCGTCGCGGCGCGAGATCGTCAGCGTGCCGCCGAGCTCGGCGACGCGCTCGTGCAGCGAGTGCGGATGAAAGGCCGGCGCGGGCCGTCCGGTGACGGAGCCGCTGTCGTCGCTCACGCGCAGCGTGACCGCGCCGTCCTCGCCGCTCAGCGCGATCGAGACATGGCGCGCCTGCGTGTGCTTGCGGATGTTGTTCAACGCCTCGTTGAGCAGATGGAACATCGCGCCGGCCAGCGCGCGCGAGCTGGGCAGCGATTCGGGACAGTGGACCTCGACCTCGATGCCGAACAGCAGCGCGAAGCGCCGCGCCTGCCGCCGCACCGCCGGCACGAGCGCGTTGTCGCCGCCGCGCGCGCCGGTGCGCAGGCCCGAGATCAGCTCGCGCAGCGAGGCGACCTCGGCATTGACCAGCTCCGCCAGCGCGTCGACCTCCGTCCGGGCCGGGTTGTCGGCCGGGATGCGCAGCGCCACGCATTCGACCGCGTACTTGAGGCCGAGATAAGGCTGGATCGCGCTGTCATGCAGATCGCGGCCGATGCGCGCGCGCTCATGCGACGCGCTCTCGTCCTGCAACTGATCGACCAGCCCGGCCTGCTCGATGACGCGCAGCAGCTCGGGCATCGCGTCGGTCAGCGCGCGCAGGTCCTGGCGGTGCGCGCGCAGCCCGTGATAGCCGATCACGACGTGGCCGTGCTGGCGGTCGTAGCGGGTCAGCGGCGCGATGTGCAGCCCGGCGACGTCGAGCATGCGGGCCAGCGATTCCAGCGGCGTCAGCAGCGCGCGCGAGGGCCGCGGACCGGCATGGACGCGGATGCGCGGGCGCGGATCCCACCAGCGGCGCGAGGTGAAGCTCAGCGCCTGCGGGCCGGTCTGCGCGAGCAGCTGTTCCAGCGCCTGATGGACCTCGGGCCGGGCGCGGAAGCCGCCGTCCTCGCGGCTGGCGATCATGGCCGGCGCGCCGAAGCGGCTGGGCAGCACCAGCGCGAGCACGTCGGCCTGCGTGCCCTGGCGCAGGCGCTCGACCAGCTCGCTGCAGATCGGCTCCAGGCCGCGGCGCGGATCGAGGCCGGCCTCGATCTCGTCGATCAGCGCGATGCGCCGGTGCAGCGCGCGCATCGGCCGGGCCAGCAGCGCGGCGGCCGGGATCAGCGCGAGCAGCAGGATCTGGGCGTAGCCGCCGAGTCCCTCGGCCGTGGGCAGCGGCGCGCGCCCGGTGTCCGGATCGATCGCGATGGCCACCGTGCCCAGCGCGGCCAGCAGCAGCCCGTGGCCGACGCCGTAGCCGATGCTCGCCAGCACCACCGGGTGGACCAGCGCCAGCATCAGCATCATGTTGCCGACGCTGAAGTGCCACATCATCGACGTGGCCCAGGCCACGTCCAGCCAGTAGGCGGCCAGGCCGGGAACGATGGGGCGCTCGCGGGCGTCGGCCCACATCAGCAGGCCCGCCCAGGCGATGTAGACCAGCATCGTGACGGCGGCCGCGAGATCGACGGCGGGCTTGCTCGAGATGAGCAGCAGGCTGCACATCAGCGCCGTGACGACACGCAGGCCCGCGGAGAAGCGGCGCATCTCGGCCGACGGCCCCGGCACCTGGCGGACCGGCGCCGCGGTGGCGGCCCCTGCGGGGGCGCCGGGCCGGCCGGCGGGCTCACGCACGCCGGCGGCTCCGGCAGGCCCGGCGATCCCGTCCGCGAGGGACGGGTCCAACGACTCGCGCATCATGTTGTTGACCTCTGGGCACTGCCGTGGTGGGCGGCGTGCTTGCGGCAAGTCTGACACCGGCGCCGTACGCCGTACCCCCCGGGATCGGGTGCCCCGCCGTGGCGGCGCGTCAACTTTGCGGCGTTTTCCCGCATGGGGACGGGGCTGGCGGGCCGCGCCGGCCGCTCGTCCGCGCTGACGGGCGGGGTGTTCCCGGGACGCCCGCCAACGCTGCGACAATCCGCGCCATTCCCGCCGGCCGGGCGGCGCTCCTTGCGAAGAGGGGGCCCCCGGTCCGCCAGACCTCAAGAGAAGACAAGGACGCCGCCATGAGCGACAACCCCGTGCTGCCGCTGAATGACCAGAACCTGATCTGGATCGACCTGGAGATGACCGGCCTGTTCCCCGACAAGGACCGCATCATCGAGATCGCCGTCGTCGTGACCGACGCGCAGCTGACGGTGCGGATCGAGGGACCGGTCTTCGCGATCCACCAGTCCGACGCCATGCTGGACGGCATGGACGCCTGGAACAAGGGCACGCACGGCAAGAGCGGCCTGATCGACCGCGTCAAGGCGTCGACGATCGCCGAGGCCGACGCCGAGCAGCAGGTCATCGATTTCCTGAAGGCCTATGTCCCGGCCGGCAAGTCGCCGATGTGCGGCAACTCGATCTGCCAGGACCGCCGCTTCCTGGCCAACTACATGCCCAAGCTGGAAGACTTCTTCCACTACCGCAACCTGGACGTGTCCACGCTCAAGGAGCTGGCGCGCCGCTGGAAGCCGTCCGCGATGGAAGGCTTCAAGAAGGCCCAGAAGCACACCGCGCTGGCCGACATCCACGAGTCCATCGACGAGCTGATCCACTACCGCGAGCAGTTCCTGAAACTGGACTGAGCGCCGCGGCCGGCCCCTTCACGAGCACCGCGCACCCGCGCGACCGAGACCCCGATGGACATCCCGCGCCGCTCCCAGGACCTGTGGGCGGCCTTCGACTTTCCGCGCCATCCGCTGGCGCGCGAGGACGGCGAACGCCTGCGTGGCGCCTTCTTCGCGCCGCCGGCGGAGCGCCTGATCGCGCGCGATCCGGATCGCCTGCGCGCCGTGCTGCGCCTGGCGCATGCCGCGGCGCGCGCCGGCGCCTGGGTGCTGGGCGGGCTGCGCTACGAGGCGGCGGGGGCGCTCGATCCGGTGCTGCGCACGCGGCCGGCGGGGGCGGCGCCGCTGGCGGAGTTCCATGTCTGGCATGAGGCGCCGGCGCCGTGGCCCGAGGCGCTCGCCGCCGCAGGCGCGGGCCGCGCCCACCCGATCACGCCCTGGCGCGACGTCCAGGCGGATGAGGCCGAGCAGGCGCAGGTCGAGCGCATCCGCGATTACATCCGCGACGGCGACTGCTATCAGGTCAACCTGACGACACGGCTGGACGCGCAGCCATTGCCGCTCGGCGGCGAGAGCGATGCCTTCGATCCGGCGCTGCATTTCTTCGCGCTGCACGCGGCGCAGCCGGGCGGCTTCGCGCTGTTCCTGCGCACGGGCGGCGGTGGCGAGGGCGAAGGCGAAGGCGAGGGCAGTAACGCGTCGGGCAGCGTGGCGAGCGTGTCGCCCGAGCTGTTCTTCGACTGGCGTCCGCTGCCGGAGACGCCGCAGGCCAGCCACACCTGGCTGCTGTCGGCGCAGCCGATGAAGGGCACCGCGCCGCGCGGCCGCGACCGCGCCGCCGACGAGGCCGCCCAGGCCTACCTGCGCACCAGCGCCAAGGAGCGCGCCGAGAACCTGATGATCGTCGACCTGCTGCGCAACGACCTCTCGCGCGTGGCGGTGACGGGCTCGGTGCGCGTGCCGCGGCTGTTCGAGCTGCACGCGCTGCCGACGGTCTGGCAGATGACCTCGACGATCGGCGCGGTGACGCGCGCGGGGCTCGCGCTGGACGAGGTGATGGCGGCGCTGTTCCCCTGCGGCTCGGTGACCGGCGCGCCGAAGAAGCGCGCGATGGAAGTCATCGACGGCCTCGAGCCCGGGCCGCGCGGCTGGTACTGCGGCGCGCTGGGCCTGCTGCAGCCGGGCGGCGCGGCGACCTTCAACGTGCCGATCCGCACCGTCGAGCAGCACGGCACCACGCTGCGCTGCGGCGTGGGCAGCGGCATCACGCTGGACTCGCAGCCGCGCGGCGAGATCGATGAATGGCGCGCGAAGGCGCGCTTCCTGAGCCGGGCGCGGGCGCCGGTCGAGGCGCTCGAGACCATGCGGCTGGAGAAGGGCGAGTTCGCGCATGCGTCTCGCCACCTCGCGCGGATGCAGCGCACGGCGCGGCACTTCGGCCTGGCTTGGTCGGCGGACGCGGTCAAGGCGCGGCTGGTCGAGATCGCCCGGCGCCATCCCGGCGGCACGTGGCGCGTGCGGCTGACGCTGGCGCGCGATGGCGCGCTGAGCGATTCGGCGCAGCCGCTGCCGGCCGCCGAGGACCCGGGCCCGCTGCGCGTCGCGCTGGCCTCCGCGCCGATCGACACGCGCGGCGCCGACGCCGAATTCATCCAGCACAAGACCACCCGCCGCGAGCTGTACCAGGCCTTCCTGGACGCGAAGCCGGCGGATTGCTTCGACGTGCTGCTCTTCAACCGGGACGGCGAGCTCACCGAGGGCTGCCTGACCAACCTCGCGCTGCAACGCGCGCCGGACGGGCCGTGGCTGACGCCGCGCGCCGATGCCGGCCTGCTGCCCGGCACGCTGCGCGAGGAGCTGCTGGAACAGGGCCGGCTGCGCGAGGCGCGGCTGACCCTGGACGATCTGCGGCGGGCGCATGCGCTCGCCATCTTCAACAGTGTCCGGGGCTGGCGCGAGGCGCGGCTGCGGCACGAGGACCTTCATGACGACGACTTCCCAACGGCGCCGCCCGGCGGCGCGCAAGACCCGAGCGGATGAGGCGGCGGCGCTGCCGGCCGAGGCGGCCATCGACCCCGTGATCGACCCCGTGATCACCCCCGTGATCGAGGTGGCGGCCGATTCCGTCGAGGCGCCCAAGCCCGCGCGCAAACGCGCGAGCCGCGCGAAGGCCGTGGCGGCCGACGCTGGCGGCGTGGCTCTCGGCGAGGTGGCGGCCGCCGCGCCGGCCGAAGCCGAGCCGGCCCCCGAGCCGCAGGCGCCCGCGCCCGCGCCGAAGAAGCGCCCGGCCCGCAAGCGCGCGGCCGCCGTCCAGAGCGTTCCTCAGGCTGCGGTGGAGGCGGCAGTCGACGCTGCGGTGGAGCCGGCTGCTGAGCCGGTCCAGGCCGTGCAAGGCCAGGAGCGCGAGGAAGGCGAGGAAGGCGCCGGGCCCGCGCCGGCCCGCAAGGGGCGCCGCAAGCCGAAGGCCGAGCCGGTCATCGAGGAGGCGCCGCCCGAGCCGCCGCGCTTCACGCTCGGCCCGCGCGAGGACGACGGCGTGTTCGGCGACTACGAGTTGCGCGACGCCGAGACCGCCGGCACCTTCCGCCTGCGCCTGTTGGGCCGCCACACCTGGCGCTGCGATTGCGCCGGCTATCGCGCCCAAGGCACTTGCGAGCATGGCGCGCAACTGCTGTCGCTGTTCGACGAGGCGCAGCATCGGGCGCTCGATGCCGGCTGGCCGGCGCGCGAGGCCGAGGTCTGGCTGGTGCCGGGCCCCGAGCGCGGCCTGCAGTGGGTCTGCGGCCGCGATGTGCCGGAGCGGCTGCGCGACCAGGACGGCCTGGACGAGCAGCAGCGCCGCGCCGCAGAAGGCGGCCATGCCTGGCTGCAGCAGGTGCTGAGCGACGCCCGCGCGCTGGGTGTGGTGCTGCGCGTGGACGCGCCGGTGTGGCCGCAGCTCGCTTGCGGCCGCGATGCGCAGGCGCGCGTGCAGCGCATCGAGGCCCTGATGGCCGACGGCATCGCGATGCGCGCGCTGCTGCGCGAAGAATTGCCGGTCCACGCGTGGGAAGCGGCACTGTTCGCCGTCTGCGCCGGCCGCGCGCTGATCGCCGACGACCTGGGCCTGGGGCAGCGCGGCGCCGCCATCGCGGCGATCCGCCTGTGGGCCGAGCTCTTCGGCGTGAAGCCGGCCGTGGTCATCGCGCCCGAGGCCGCGCACGCCGCATGGCAACGCGACCTGAAGCGCTGGCTCGGCGACGAGGCGAAGTCCGTGACGGTGGCCGCGACGCCGCCCGCCAAGGCGCAGCCGGCGCTGCTGGTCGTCGATGGCATCGAGGCGGTCGACGCCGGGCAGCTGGCCGCGCTGCGCGCGCTGCCGGCGGCGCAACTGCTGCTGATCGCGCATCAGGAGCCGCTCGGCGACGCGCGGCTCGGCGAATGGATCGAGTGGCTTGACGACGCCTGCCGCGGCCCGCTCGCGCGGCTGCAGTCGCTGCCGGCCGATGCCGGCAAGAAGCTCAAGCGCGAGGCCCTCGCCTCGGTCGTGCTGTCGCGCCGCAGACGCGAACTCGACGAACTCCCGGCCGCCTTGCTGACGCCGCTGTGGCTCGACGGCGCCGGTGCGAATGGCGCCAGCCTGCCGGCCGCGCCGCTGAAGCAGCTCCGCCAACTGGCCGAGCGCTGGCGCGCGCTGCGCTTCCTGTCGAGCAGCGAGCAGCAGCAGGTGCTGGAGGCGCTCGCGCTGCTGCCGCCGGCCTCGCGCCAGGCGCTGGCCGCGAAGGCCGAGGCCGTGCTGGCGCTGCGCCGCGAATGGATCCAGAGCGCGGTGCCGGCGGCCTCGCGCCTGGTGGTCTGCGCGCGCTCGGAGACGCTGCTGGACAGCCTGTCGATGTCGCCGCAGCTGCGCCGCCTGCCGCCGCAGCGCCTGCGCGCCGGCGACGCGGACGAGTCGCGCGAGGCCGCGCTGTCCGCGTGGCGCGGCGCCGAGGCCGGCGTGCTGCTGGCCAGCGATGACGCGCTGGGCGGGCTCGAGCCCGGTGCGCTGGCCGACGACCGCGTCGCGCTGGTGCACGCGGACCTGCCGTGGCAGCCGGCCGTGCTGGAGCAGCGCGTCGACGCGATCTGCGGCGGCGATGCGCGCGGCGTGCCGGCGGCGCTGCTGCTGATCGAGGAGTCGCTCGACGCGGCCGTGCTGCGCGCGCAGCGCGACGGCGTCGCCTTCCCCGACTGGCTGGATGCCGCGCCGGCCTGGCTGGATGGCGATCAGCTCGACGCGCTGATGGCGGTGCTGCCCAGGCTGCTCGAAGGCCTGTGATTCGGCGAACCCGCGCCGCTGGAACCGCGGCGCAACTGCGGGATCTGGGGCACTGATGAAATCGTGCTAGGTGAAAACCCGAAAAGTCGCTATACTCTCGGGCTTCACCGTTTCGTGCGGTGCTTCGTACGTCTCCTCTGACCTCTTGCAGTCCGCTGCGCCGACCCCCGAGCGGGGTTCACGCAGGCTCCGGTTCTCCACCGGGGCGGTGATCCGACAGCGGATCGCTCGCACTTGCATGCCCTCGGGTTCGGTCGGCGGCGATGCCGTCGCTTGACTGTTCCCCGGCGCCTCACCAGGCCCTTCATGCCGATCGCAAGTCCGTGTCCACGGGCGCGCCGCGCATGTGTCTTTCTTTCCTGGTGATCGACGCGAGCTTTCTCCCAGCGACATCACTTTCCGCCGCGACCACTTGATTTCGCGCGGCGGAACTGCGCTCCGGCGCTGACGCCCGTCACAGGGACGTCCGCCCTGGCGCGCACTCTTGGACTGCAAAGAATGAGTTTCGAACACGACATGAACGCCGACGCCCAGAACCAGACCGTGGACCCGAGCCAGGACGACGAGCTCGACCAGGCCATCGACGCCATCGAACTCGGCGCCGATGCCGAGACCACGGGCACGCCGTTCTCCGCGCTGGGCCTGCACGACGCGCTGCTGCGCGCCGTCAAGGATTCCGGCTACGAGAACGCCACCGAGGTGCAGGCCCAGGCCATCCCGCCGGCGCTGACCGGCGTGGACCTGATGGTCTCGTCGCGCACCGGCTCGGGCAAGACCGCGTCGTTCATCCTGCCGGCCCTGCAACAGGTGCTGGACGGCCGCGCGGCCCGCGCCGCCGGCAACAAGACCCGCGTGGTCGGCCCGCGCGTGCTGGTGCTGGCGCCGACCCGCGAGCTGGCGATGCAGGTCGCCAAGTCCGCGATGACCTACGGCCGCCACATCCAGGGCCTGCGCGTGGCCACCGTGCTGGGCGGCATGCCCTACGCGCAGCAGCTGCGCGCGCTCAGCGGCCAGCTCGACATCCTGATCGCCACCCCCGGCCGCCTGCTGGACCACATCAACAGCGGCCGCTGCAAGCTCGAGAACGTGACGATGTTCGTGCTCGACGAGGCCGACCGCATGCTGGACATGGGCTTCATCGACGACATCAACTTCGTCGCCGGGCAGATCCCGGCCGAGCGTCAGACGCTGATGTACAGCGCGACCTTCGCCGGCAACACCGGCCGCCTGGCGGCCCAGTTGATGAAGGACCCGCAGCGC
>Ga0099823_1000025_pt1 | contig 73278 bp, 62 predicted proteins | sample CowpearedBW_FD_76831 | JGI IMG/M metagenome (GOLD analysis project Ga0099823, IMG submission 76831) | Root nodule microbial communities of legume samples collected from California, USA - Cow pea red BW | ecosystem: Host-associated > Plants > Roots > Nodule | place: USA: California | collected...
GACGGATCTCGCCGCCGTGCCGGAGCTCGCTCTCGGTGACCCGCGCCGACAGCCGCGCCAGCGCCGCCGCCGGCAGCACACGGCGCACGTCGGCCTCGTCCCAGAGGCGGTGCCGGAAGAAGCGCCCGAGCCGGCTCGTGTCCCCGGCATGCCGCGCGTCGTGATCGGTGCTCTGCGTCATCACCAGTCCCCCGAGGCACCACCGCCGCCAAAGTCGCCGCCGCCGCCGGACGAGAAGCCGCCGCCGTCGCTGCCCCCGCTCCAGCTGCTGCCGCCATCGCCACCGCCGCCGCCCCAGATGATGGGCGGCGAGATGCCGCCGGTCCCATGCGCGCTGCGCCGGTAGCCGCTGTAGGACGAGCCCGCGCTGCGCCGCCGGGCCGCGCCGATGCCCAGCAGCCCGACGAGGATCATCGATCCGATCGCCGCGCCCGCGCCCAGCAGCAGGCTACCGCTGAGGCCCCAGCCGACGGCGCCCGCGCCGGCACCGGTGAACAGGCTGCCGGCCTTGCGGCCGAAGAGGGACGTGAGAAAGATCCCTGCGAGCGGCACGCCGAGGAACGCGATCATCGCGATCTCGCCAAGATCGATGTTGTGGCCGGACGAGGAGGAAACGCCCCCACCCGGTCTCGGCGCGGGTACCGGCAGATGCTCGCCGCGGATGCGCGCCTGCAGCGAATCGATCGCGCGGTTCAGGCCGCCGGCGTAGTCGCCGGCCTTGAAGGCGGGCGCGATGTCGCGCTCGATGATCTGCCGCGCGGCGAGGTCCGGCACCGCGCCCTCGAGCGCCTTGGCCGTCTGGATGTTGACGCGCCGGTCACCCTTGGCGACGACGATCAGCAGCCCGTCGCCGACCTCGCGGCGACCGATCTTCCATTGATCGCCGATGCGCTGCGCGTAGGCGGCGATGTCCTCGGGCGCGGTGGTGCGCACCATCAGGATCACGATCTGCGGGCCGGCCTCGCGCTCGAAGGCGGCGAGCTTGGCGTCGATCGCCTGGCGCTGCGCCTCGCTCAGCGTGCCGGTCTGGTCGACGACGCGCCCGCTCAGCGCGGGCACGGGCAGCAGGTCCTGCGCCCGCGCCCGCGGCAGCAGACCCAGGCTCATCAAGAGGCCCAGCAGCGCCAGCGCGGCGACGCGCCAGAGCCTCCCGCCACGCACCGTCCAGGCGGCCCGCATGCGCGGTGCCTCAGTTCGACGCTGGCGAGGCCGCCAGTGTCGGCGCGGGCGTGGTCGCCACTGGCGCGGCGGGCTTGTCGAAGTTCACCGTCGGCGGCGCGGAGATCGCGGCCTCGTTCTGCACGGTGAAGTTGGGCTTGACCTCGTAGCCGAAGACCTTGGCCGTCAGGTTGGTCGGGAAGCGGCGGGCCAGCACGTTGTACTCCTGCACCGCCTTGATGTAGCGGTTGCGGGCGACGGTGATGCGGTTCTCGGTGCCCTCGAGCTGCACGCGCAGGTCGCGGAAGCCCTGGTTGGCCTGCAGCTGCGGGTAGCGCTCGCTGACGACCATCAGCCGGCTCAGCGCGCTGGACAGCTCGCCCTGCGCGGCCTGGAACTTCTGCAGCGCGGCCGGGTCGCGGGCCAGCTCCGGCGTGACCTGGATGCTGGTTGCCTTGGCGCGCGCCTCGACGACCTTGGTCAGCGTGTCCTGCTCGAAGCTCGCTTCGCCCTTGACCGTGTTGACGATGTTGGGGATGAGGTCGCTGCGGCGCTGGTACTGGCTCAGCACCTCGGACCAACTGGCGTTGACCTGCTCGTCCAGGCTCTGGAATTCGTTGTAGCCGCAGCCGGTGAGCGCCAGCGGCGCGGCGGCGATCAGCGTGGCAGCCGCGGTGGCGCGGACCGTGGCGAGCAGACGGGACGGGGACGGTGTCATCGGGAGATCCTCCTGTGCGGCGGCATATCGAGGGCCGCCCCGCGGAATTCAAGAGCAGCGAGCCCCGAGGATAATCGCCCTCCCATGAGCGCCCCCCTTCAGAACGACGTCTTCCTGCGCGCCTGTCTGCGCCAACCCACCGAGTACACCCCCGTCTGGCTGATGCGTCAGGCCGGCCGCTACCTGCCGGAGTACCGCGAGACCCGCGCCAAGGCCGGAAGTTTCATGGGCCTGGCCACGAGCACGGACTACGCCACCGAAGTCACGCTGCAGCCGCTGGAGCGTTACCCGCTCGATGCGGCGATCCTGTTCAGCGACATCCTGACCGTGCCCGACGCGATGGGCCTGGGCCTGTCGTTCGCGCAGGGCGAGGGCCCGAAGTTCGCGAAGGTCGTCCGTGACGAGGCTGCCGTCGCCGCGCTGGCCGTGCCCGACCTCGACAAGCTGCGATACGTCTTCGATGCGGTGAGTTCGATCCGCCGCGCGCTGAATGGCCGCGTGCCGCTGATCGGCTTTTCCGGCAGCCCATGGACGCTGGCCTGCTACATGGTCGAGGGCGGCGGCTCCGACGACTACCGCCACGTCAAGAGCCTGATGTACGCGCGTCCGGACCTGATGCACCGCATCCTCGAGATCAACGCCGACGCGGTTGCCGCTTATCTGAACGCGCAGATCGAGGCCGGTGCGCAGGCGGTGATGGTGTTCGACTCCTGGGGCGGCGTGCTGGCCGACGGACAGTTCCAGCAGTTCAGCCTGGCGTACTCGCGCCGCGTGCTGGCGCAGGTCAAGGGCGAGCACGGCGGCCACCGCATTCCCAAGCTGCTGTTCACCAAAGGCGGTGGCCTGTGGCTGGACGAGATCGCCGCGTCCGGCGCCGATGTCGTCGGCCTGGACTGGACGGTGAACCTGGGCCGCGCCCGCGCGCAGGTGCAGGACCGCGTCGCGCTGCAGGGCAACCTTGATCCGAACGTGCTGTTCGCCCCGCCGCCCGCGGTGCGCGAGCAGGCGCGCGCGGTGCTCGACAGTTTCGGCGTGCCGCAGCGCGCCGATGGCGGCTGGGGCGGTCACGTCTTCAACCTCGGTCATGGCATCAGCCAGTTCACGCCGCCGCAGAGCGTGGCCGAACTCGTCGACGAGGTGCATCGGCATTCGCGCGCGCTGCGCGCCGCCGGCCTGTCGAAACCGGCCTGAACAGGGCCCGGGAAAGGGCTTCCACGGCGTGGCCGGCGCCCCAGTTATCCCCAAAATCGTGCATGTCACCCAAACGCAGCACATGCGCCGGCCCGCTGCTAGGGCTTTCCCCGATGGGCGTCTAAGTCATTGATTTCAAAGGGAGTGGCGAATTCCCCTCGAATTTGACGCCGACGGCCGCTCCGGGCGGCAATCCCGCCCGGTCCCGGAAACCCGATCCGTTTCCCACAAAGTTATCCACAGGCTTTCGACCCCGTTGTGAACACCGTTGGAAATCAGGCACTTGGCGCGCTTTCCTCATGGCCGATGGAGGCCGTGAAACGCTCGCCGGGCGCCGTTCGGGCACGGGGCAGGGCGCCGAGATGAACGACGCGTCATCGCCGCGTCGCGTCCGCGTGGCGGTCGAGGCCCCGCAGCACAGCGGGCTGACGGGCCCGCTGGACTACCTTGGCCCGCAAGACTTGACCCCGGGCACGCTGGTGCACGTCACGCTGGGCCGGCGCGACGTCATGGGACTGGTCTGGGACGACCTGCCCGAGGGCCAGGACTTGCCCGGCGAGGATCGCCTGCCGGAATCCGGACTGCGCCCGGTGGGCGAGGCGCTCGATGCGCTGCCGCCGCTGTCGGACCGCTGGCGGCGGCTGGTCGACTTCGCGGCGGGCTACTACCAGCGCAGCGTCGGCGAACTGGCACTCTCGGTGCTGCCGCCGCAATTGCGCGAACTCGACGCCAAGCAGTTGCAGGCGCGGCTGAAGAAGCTCGACAAGGCCGACGCCGAGAGCGCGAAGGCCGCGGCCGAGGCGCCGTCCGCGCTCGTGGCGCTTCCGATGCTGACCGCGCAGCAGCAGACGGCGCTGGACGCCCTCCTCGCGCTGGCCGGGCGCGAGGCGCCGCCGCCCGCGCTGCTGTGGGGCCTGACCGGCAGCGGCAAGACCGAGATCTACCTGCGCGCCGCGCAAGCCGCGCTCGAACGCGGCCAGCAGGTGCTGGTGCTGGTGCCCGAGATCAACCTGACGCCGCAGCTCGAGGCGCGTTTCGCCGAGCGCTTCGCCGGCCGCGCGATCGTGTCGCTGCACAGCGCGCTGACGCCGGCCCAGCGCCTGCGCCACTGGCTGTCGGCGCACCTGGGGCGCGCCCAGCTGGTGCTGGGCACGCGGCTCGCGGTGTTCGCGTCGATGCCTCGGCTGGGTCTGATCGTCGTCGACGAGGAACACGATCCCTCCTACAAGCAGCAGGACGGCGCGCGCTACTCGGCGCGCGATCTCGCGGTCTACCGCGGCCATCTCGAGAAGATCCCCGTCGTGCTGGGCTCGGCCACGCCTTCACTGGAGAGCTGGCAGCACGCGCTTGGCGGGCGCTACCAGCGCATCGACCTGACCGAGCGCATCGGCGGCGGGGCGCTGCCCAAGGTGCGGCTCTTCGACACGAACCGGCTCGAGCGCAAGAAGGGCGTGACCACCGCGCTGTCGGTGCCGCTGCTGGACGCGCTGCGCAAACGGCTCGATCGCGGCGAGCAGAGCCTGGTCTTCCTGAACCGCCGCGGCTATGCGCCGGTGCTGCATTGCGACCAGTGCAACTGGAAGAGCGACTGCCCGCATTGCAGCGCGCATCAGGTCTTCCACAAGGAGGACCGCACGCTGCGCTGCCACCACTGCGGCGTGTCGACGCGTGTGCCGCGCGCCTGCCCGTCCTGTGGCAACCCGGACATCGCGCCGCTGGGCCGCGGCACGGAGCGGCTCGAGGAGCAGCTCGCGCAAGCGCTGCCCGGCGCGCGCGTGGCGCGTATCGACGCGGACACGACGCGGCTCAAGGGCAGCCTGGAATCGCAGCTCGCGGCGGTGCATGAGGGGGACGTGGACATCCTCGTCGGCACGCAGATGGTGGCGAAGGGGCACGACTTCCGGCGCATCACGCTGGTCGCCGCGGTGAACCCGGACGGCGCGCTGTTCAGCAGCGACTTCCGCGCGCCGGAGCGGCTGTTCTCCCTGCTGATGCAGGCCGGTGGCCGCGCCGGGCGCGACGCCGCGCAGGCCGCGGCGAGCGAGATGTGGGTCCAGACCTGGTATCCGGAGCATGCGCTGTACCAGTCGCTGCAGAAGCACGATTACGAGGCCTTCGCCGCGAGCCAGTTGCATGAGCGGACCACGGCGAACCTGCCGCCCTTCGCGCATCTGGCGCTGGTGCGGGCCGAGGGCCGGACGGTCGAGGCCGCGCGCGACTTCCTGACCGCGGCGCAGGAAGCGGCGCGCGCGCTGCCGCTGTCGCTGGGGCTGCTGCTGTATCCGCCGGTGCCGATGGCGGTGGCGCGGGTGGCCGATGTGGAGCGCTTCCAGATGCTGATCGAGGCGGGCAGCCGGGCTCAGTTGCAGCGCTTCCTGCGTGCCTGGCTGCCCGAGCTGCATGCGCTCAAGCGTCGACAGAAGGGCCTGACGCGCTGGGCGGTCGACGTGGATCCGCTGGCGATCTGACGCCGCGGCGGTTCAGAGCAGGCGCGCGAGCGCGTCCTCCAGCACCGGCCAGGCCGCGCGCACGGCGGCCAGCGCGTCCTCCGAGCCGGTGGCGGCTTCCTGCGCGTCCTGTTCCAGCTGGCGCGCGACGCCGGCGGCCTCGGCATGTCCGAGGGTCAGCAGCACGCTCTTGAGGCTGTGGGCGAGGTGTCGCAGCTTGACGTGATCACCGCGCTCGCAGGCGCTGCGGCCGGCGGCGATGTCGAGCGGGAACTGCATCCGGCAGCGCGCCAGGAAGGCCTGGTACAGCGCCGCATTGCCGCCAAAGTACTGCTCGATGGCGGCCTGATGGATCGAGGGCATCGTGGCGGGCGCCGGCGCGTCGCGCAGGCCGTCCAGGCAGGACTGCAGGTCCGCCAGCGAGCAGGGCTTGGAGAGGAAGCGCGTGACGCCCAGCGCCTCGAGCTGCTCGCGCACCGCCGGATTGAGTCCGGCGCTGAACACGGCCAGCCTCGCGTTGCCGCGCAGTTCGGGCCGCTGCTTCAGCGTCTGCAGCAGGTCCAGCCCATGCCGGCCCGGCAGCATCAGATCGCTGATGACCAGGTCGAAGTTCTGCGTGGCCAGCGCCAGCAGCGCCTCGTCGACGGAGATGCAGGCCTGCAGGCGCACCTCGTCGTCCTCCAGGGCCATGGCGACGAAACGTTGCAGGGTCGGATCGTCCTCCACCAGGAGGACCCGGACGCGGGTCACCATCCTCAGCCGCCCGCGATCAGCCGGCGAATTGCGGCTGCCGGGCCCGGATGCGCTGCACGGCGGCGGCCAGCAGCGGCGGCAGGTCGGTCACCAGCCGCGGCTTGTGCACCAGCGGCAGACCGGCGAGCGCGAACGCATAGGGCGCGCGCTGCTGCTCGTCGAGCGCGGTGACGAAGATCAGCTCGCTGCTCGCGAACTGCGGCTGCGAGCGCAGGCTGGTCACCAGCGCCGCCCCGTCAATGCCGGGCAGCAGGATGTCCACCAGCAGGATCTCGGGCTGCAGCTGTCCGTACATCACCAGACCGCCGATGCCGTCGTTGGCGGTGTGCAGGTCCAGGTCGGGGAATTCCTGCTGCGCCAGCAGCATCACCAGGTTCTGGTAGTGGACCGAGTCCTCGATCAGCAGCGCCTTGAGCCGCTGGGGCGTGCCGTCGGCGGGCGACAGGTCGGCGGGCTTGGTCGGCGCCAAACCCCGCCCGGTGAGCCAGGCGTCCAGCGAGCTGCGCAGGATCCGGCGGTGGCCGCCCGGCGTGCGCCAGGCCTGCAGCTCGCCGCGGTCCACCATCAGCTGAACCGATCGGACGGCCATGCCGAGGCGCTGCGCGACTTCGCGCGTGCTGAAATCCTCTTGCATATCGTCAGGGGTTCGGGCAATGGCAGTCATAAGTCGATTTTGCCGAATTTCCTAATTCTTTAGGTGGGCAATATCCCCACTTATAAGCGATAAAACTGATATTCGATGTGACTTCGGTGGGGCTCGGGGCATCCCTGGCCGTGGGACGGTGCGAACTCTGGTGCAATCCGGGTCCGAGGAGATGCGATGACGAAGCGAATGACCGGACGCGCCGCCCGGGCCGCGGCTGCCGCATGGCTGGCGCTCTTGCCCGTGCTGGCGGCGCCTGCCTGGAGCGCGCCGGCCGCTGCGTCCGCGCAGGCGGCGGCCAGCCCGGCGCTGCAGCGCGTGATGGGCAGCGGCGTGCTGCGGGTGTGCATCTGGCCGGACTACTACGGCATCACCTATCGCCACCCGCGCGACGAGACGCTGAGCGGGCTGGACATCGACCTCTCGAATGAATTGGCCAAGGACCTGGGCGTGCGGCTGCGCTATGTCGAGTCCTCGTTCCAGCGCCTGATCGGCGACCTCGTGGCGGAGCGCTGCGACGTGGCGATGTTCGCCGTCGCCGTGGTGCCGCAGCGCCGCGAGACGCTGTCCTTCACCCAGCCCTACCTGCAGAGCGACATCTACGCGATCGCCAGCCGCGCCAGCCGCGTCGTCAAACGCTGGGAGGACATCGACCAGCCCGGCGTGGTGGTGGCGGTGCAGGCGGGGACCTCGATGGAGCCGGTGATGCGCGAAGCGCTCAAGCGCGCCCGGCTGCGCGTGGTGGAGCCGCCGGCCACGCGCGAGCGGGAGCTGGAGTCCGGCCGCGCCGATGTCTTCATGACCGACTATCCCTACAGCCGCCGCTTGCTGGACAACGCGGACTGGGCGCAGCTGATCGCGCCGCCGCGGCCCTTCCACATCCTGCCGTATGCCTACGCGATCAAGCGCGGCGACGACGCGTGGCTCGCGCGGCTGGACGACTTCGTCGCGCGGATCAAGCGCGACGGGCGGCTGCGCGCCGCCGCCGAGCGCCACGGCCTGGGCGCGATCGTGGTGCCCTGAAGGGGAGACGCGGCGATGCTCGGTCCGGCCGTCCGATCCCTCCAGCGCCTGCGCCGCGCGGCGCTGTGGGCGGGCGTCACCGTGGCCGCCGGCACGGTGGCGGGCCTGATCGGTCCGGCCTGGGTCGGCCGGCAGGAGGCCATCGACGAGGCGCGCGCCCGCGGCGAGCTGCTGGCGCAGGTGCTCGAGAACGACGCGAGCCGCACGATCGAGACCGCCTCGCTGTCGCTGCATGCGATCGGCGACGGGCTGACCCGTTCGATCGGCCACGACGATGAGGTGGAACACCTGGGCGAGCACTTCAGCCACGTGCTGGTGGGGCTGCCCTTCATCCGCAGCGTGTCGCTGCTGGACGCGCGCGGGCGGGTGCTGATCAGCACGAACGGGGACGAGGTCGGGCTGGAAATCCCGCTCGACGATTTCGGCCGCCTGCCGGGACCGGACCGCGACATGCTGATGCCGCTGCGACCGGGGCGCGGGCTGGCGGACCTGACGAGAAGCCGCGGCGCGCGGGGCTCGCCGGTGGGCATGCTGCCGCTGCTGCTGCAGCTGCCCACGGGCCCGGACGCGCCGGACGGCGGCGCGTCGGCGCCGGCAGCCAGGACCTTGCGCGACAGCGATCCGCGCTGGCTGCTGGCGCTGATCAATCCCGACGCGCTGACCCAGGTCCAGCAGCGCGCGCTGCCCTCGGGGCACAGCGCGGCCTGGCTGGCGTCGACCGACGGGCAACTGCTCGCCGCGATGGAGTCGCTCAATCAACTGCCGGGCCAGCGGCTCGATGGCCATCCGGTCTTCGACGCGCTGCGCCGCGGGCGCGAGCATGGCGCCTACATCGGCGCGGGCGCCTTGCCGGGCGAGGTCATCGTCGCCTATCGGGCGGCGACGCGCAGGCCGCTGATCGTGGGCGTCGAGCAGCCGGTGGAGGAGGTGCTCGCGCGCTGGCACGCCGGTCTGCGCTGGCTGCTGCTGATCGGCGCGCTGGCGCTGGCCTTGATCGCGCTGGCGACCGCGACGGTGCGGCGCAGCCTGCAGGCGCGCGCCGAGGCGATGGAGGCGCTGGAAGGCGCGCACGAACAGCTCGCCGACCGCGAGCGCGACATGCGCGTGCTGCTCAAGAGCGTGCAGGAGGTGATCTTCCGCACCAACCCGGCCGGAACGCTGACCTTCGTGAACGCGCGCTGGACCACGCTGCATCGCGGCCGCCCCGACGAGGCGGTGGGACGGCGGCTCGCCGACCTCGCCGAGCCGGCCGACCGCGAGGCGGTCGCCAGCCTGTTCGATGGCGAGGACGGCGTGCGCAGCGTCGAGGCGACGATCCGCAACGGCGAAGGCGCGCCGCGCCGCTACCAGATCGCGACGGTGCCGCTGCGCCGCGATGGTGAGCTGCTCGGCTACGCGGGCAGCGCCGTCGACATCACCGAACGGGCCGCCGCCGAGCGCCTGACGCGCCAGGCGCGCGACGCGGCGGAAGAGGCCTCGCGCGCCAAGACCGAATTCCTCGCCAACATCAGCCACGAGCTGCGCACGCCGCTGCAGTCCATCCTCGGCTTCTCCGAGCTCGGCATGATGCGCAGCGGCGCGCAGGAGCGGCTGCATGCGATGTTCGCGGACATCCATGGATCCGGGCAGCGCATGCTGGCGCTGGTCAACGACCTGCTGGACGCCGCCAAGCTCGAGAGCACCGTCGGCGCGCTGGACCTGCGCGACCAGGACCTGCGCGAGCCGGTCGGCGCGGTGCTGCGCGAGCTCGCGCCGCTGGTCGCCAAGCGCCAGCTGATGATCAGCGCCGAGCTGCCCGCCTCGATGCCGGCACGCCTGGATCCGCTGCGCATCCAGCAGGCGGTGCGCAACGTGCTGGCCAACGCGATCAAGTTCGCACCGGCCGGCGGCACGATCGAGCTGCTCGGCGACCGCTCGCCCGACGGCTCGCTCCACCTGTGCGTCGCGGACCGCGGCCCCGGCATCCCGGTCGACGAGCTGGAGCGCATCTTCGACCCCTTCGTCCAGTCGACGGCGACCAAGGACGGCTCCGGCGGCACCGGCCTGGGCCTGCCGATCAGCCGTCGCATCGTCGAGATGCATGGCGGCCGTCTCTACGCCACGAACCGCGCCGGAGGCGGCGCCGAATTCCACCTCATCCTCCCCCCCGGCGACGCGCCCGCAGACCAGGCCCAAGCCGCGGATTAGGGGCGCCGTCCGACACCATCCCCACGCGCGCTGTGCCATCCTTGGCGCATCGTCGAGCCGGACTGCCCGGCATCAGGAGCACATCATGAAATGGGAAGGCCAGCGCGAGAGCGACAACGTCGAGGACGCACGCGACGGCGGCGGTGGAGGCGGCGGTGGCGGCTTGCCGATGATCGGGGGACGCGGCATCGGCATCGGCGGCATCGTGATCGCCCTGCTCGCCTCATGGGCCTTCGGCATCAACCCGCTCACCGTCCTCAGCGTGCTCGACGGCAGCACCGTCCAGACCGGCTCCGGCAACCCGCAGCGCCCCGTCGCCCCCACCCATCCGCAGGACGAGCCCGCCAAGTTCGTCAGCGTCGTCCTGGCCGACACCGAAGACGTCTGGAGCCAACTCTTCCAGGCCGCCGGCAAGACCTATCAAGCCCCCAAGCTCCGGCTCTTCACCGGGCGCGAACCCACAGCCTGCGGCATGGGCCAGTCCGCCATGGGACCGTTCTATTGCCCCGGCGACTCCAAGGTCTACATCGACCTCAGCTTCTATCAAACCCTGCGCGACCGTCTCGGCGCGCCCGGCGACTTCGCCCAGGCCTACGTGATCGCCCATGAGGTCGGCCATCACGTCCAGCATCTCCTGGGCATCACCGAGAAAGTCGACGCCGCCCGCCGCCGTCAGTCCGAACAAGCCGCCAACGCCACCAGCGTGCGCGTGGAACTCCAGGCCGATTGCTTCGCCGGGGTTTGGGCACACCACTCCCAGCAAGGCAAGGGATGGCTTGAGGCTGGCGACATTGACGAAGCACTCAATGCCGCAGCACAGATCGGAGACGACACACTTCAGCGCAACGCGGGACGAGCAGTCGTGCCGGAAAGCTTCACACACGGAAGCAGCGAGCAGCGGCAGCGCTGGTTCAAGCGAGGCATGGCACAGGGGGACCTGCGGGACTGCGATACGTTTTCGGCGAAACCACTCTGAAGACCGAGCACGCCTTCGCTTGGCCGGGGCCGCCGGCGCCGCCGAAGTTGGCGCTCAACTCGATCCGCTCGCCTTCGGCTCGCTGCTCTCAGACAGAACGCGCCCAGTCAGTCCCGGACTTCGGCGGCGCCGGCGGCCCCGGCCAAGCGAAGGCCGATTGACCGAGCGCATCGCTCCCCGTTACGGCGCGTGCGGGTCGCCAAGGCACGACTTCAACCACTGGCTCATCTCCCATTGCACTTGGCCCGCGGACTCGCGCGCGGTGTAGCCATGCGCCTCGAAGGGCAGCAGCACATACCTCGCAGTGCCGCCCAGACCCGCCAACGCCTGGTACAGGCGCTCACTCTGCATCGGGAAAGTGCCCGAGTTGTTGTCCGCCTCGCCGTGAATCAGCAACAACGGATCCTTGATCTGGTTCGCGAAGAGGAACGGCGACAGCTTCAGATAAACATCCTTCGCGTCCCAGAGCGAACGGCGCTCACTCTGGAATCCAAACGGCGTCAGCGTCCGGTTGTAGGCACCGCTGCGCGCAATGCCACAACGGAACAACTTCGTGTGCGCCATCAGGTTCACCGCCATGAAAGCACCGTAGCTGTGCCCGCCAATGGCAATCCGCTTCGGGTCCACCGTGCCCAGGTCCTCCGCCTTGTCCACGATCGCCCGCGCATTGGCGGCCAGTTGCTCGACGAAGCTGTCGTTCAGGTTGCGTGAGTCCCCCACCACCGGCATCGTCGCGTCCATCAGCACCACATACCCATCCATCAACAGGTTGAGCGGACTGATTCCCGAAAAACTCATGAAGCGCTCCGGCGAACCGCTCAGTTGTCCCGCGATCGATGCGTCGTTGAACTCCAGCGGATACGCCCACACCAGCGCCGGACGCTTTTCGCCGTCGCGCACGTCCGGCGGCAGGTACATCCAGAACGACATCTCGACGCCATCGGCCCGCTTGAAGGACACCAGCTCACGCCGCACCGCCTTCAGCTGCGGCGTCGGATCCTTCAGCCGCGTCAGCGCGGTGACCTTGCCGTTCTCGCGCAGCGCCAGGTTGGGCGGCTCATGCTCGGTCTCGCGCTGCGTGACCAGGCGCCGGTCCTCGAGCAGCGCCACCGGCGCCTCGTAGACACCCTCGGCCGACTGGAACAGCCGCTGCACGCTCAGGTCCCTCAGCGACATCTTGTCCAGGAAGGGCCGGTCGCCCTTGGGGCCCGCACCCTGGCCCGACAGCAGCAGGTCCCCGTTCAAGGTCTGCGCGACCTGATGCCCGTTGGGCAGCGTGCGCATGAACGGGAAGCCGGGGTGACGATAGCGCTCGCGCACCGAGTGCTCGAACAGCGGCCGGCTCTGCGTGCCGCGCAGCGGCAGCAGATAGGTCCGCGTCCAGCCGCGGTTGCGGTCCTCCTCGGTCAGCAGCGCATGGACGCCGTCGTCGAGGAAGCGCAGCCGCGTGAAGCGGTAAGGCATGCGCTGGACCTCGAAGGGATCACCGGTGTAGGGAGGATCGAGCCGCATGACGCGGTCGCGGAACGAGGCGCGCGCGGCCGGATTGCCGCCATCGAGCGCCTCGACCCAGTAGATCGCCGCATCCTTGGTCGGCGACGGGTAGAACACCCGCGGCCCGGGCAGCGCGCCGTCGATGGCCACGCCCTGCTTGAGCGGCATCTTGGCCAGCTCGCGGATGACCTTGCCGTCACGCTGGCGGACTTCGACCACGGTCGGGAAATCGTCGAAGGTCAGGTTGTAGCTGAAGGGCCGGACCAGCCTTTCCGTGAGCAGCGCCTGCCCGTTGCCGACGCTGGACACGCTGGTGAACAGGCCCGGCGTGCCGATGTCCTTGCTCTGGCCGCTGGCGATGTCGATCAGCGTCAGCTGCGAGCGCGCGTGGTACTCGAACAGGTCCTCGTCGCGCGGATTTCGCAGCAGGTCCGGATAGGTGCGCTCGGGCGAGGCCTTGCCATGCGTCTCCTGGATCGCCGGCCCGGCCTGATGGCGGCTGGGCGCGGGGCCGCGCCCATCGGGCACGGTGAGCACGACGGCCTCGCGCGGATTCAGCCAGGCGATGTCGTCGGCATCGACGGCGTTGTTGAGCCGCACGTTGTAGATGCGCCAGAGCTGACCATTGGCGGTCGCGCCCGCCCACAGCTCGTCGGCCGTGTCGGTGCGGCGCGAGAGCAGGAAGCGCTGTCCGTCCGGCGCCCAGACGAAGTTGTGCCAAGTGCCGCCGGCCGGCAGCTCGACCTCGCGCTCGGTCGCGTCCGGCTCGAGCAGCGGGCGCAGCCGCACGCGCTGCACGGCGACCAGGTTCTGCTGGCTGGCGTTGCGGGGATCGAAGCGCGCGCCGGCCAGGCGCAGGCCGGGGCGGGAGAGTTCCTCCAGCGGCGTGTAGCGCCGCTGCTCGACCAGCGCCAGCGACTGGCGGTCCGGCGACGGCAGCAGGCGGGGCAGGATCGGCGCGTCGAGCAGATCGCGGATCGCGGGCGAAGGCTGGCGGTACGACGAGGGCGCCGCGCCCGCGGGTGCCGGCAGGGCGGTCAGCGCCGCCATCGCGGTGGCGGCTGCGGTCGCGAGGATCGCCGCGAGGGCGGCGACGGGCGGGCGGATCAGGCCGACGGAGGGGACGCGCGAGGACATGGGGTCGAAGTATCGCTGCGCTAGGATTCGCGCCCATGATCGAGCCGCCCGCGCCGCACGCGCCCGACTCCCGGGCCCCGCACGACCCGCATGCCCCGCAGGGCGGCGGCGCCGGTGCCAGCGGCATGGCCCGCGCGCCTGCTGCGCTGCCCGCCGTGGGCGAGCGCCTGGGGGTGTGGCGCGTCGCGGCCGCGCTGTTCGAATGCGCATCCGGCTTCTGGTTCCGCGTCGAGCACGGCAAGGCCGCCGCGCAGACCGGACTGGCGCTGGTCTACCGCAACGAGTCGGACGCGCAGGCCGTGCTGATGCGCTTCGCGGAGGACTCGGAAGCGCTGTCGCGCTTTGCCTGCCCGACCTACGGCGCGCCGCTGGACAGCGGGCTCAGTCCTACCGGCCTGCCCTACCTCGTCGTTCCGGCGATGGACGGCGCGCCGCTGCTGCGCGTGGCCATGGCGCTGCCGCTCAAGCGCCGCATGCAGCTGCTGCTCGACCTGATCGAGATGCTCGACGCCGCCCATGAGCAGGGCCTGGTGCTGCACGAGCTCGACCCCGGCACCCTGTGGCTGAGCCCTGCGCAGCAGCTGCACTGGCTGGGGCAGGGGCTGACCCCGCGCGACAGCCACGCGCCCGCGGCGCTGGTGCGCGCCGCCGAGCCGCTCGCCAACGCGCGCCAGCGCGCCGGCGGGCGGCCCGACGCCAACAGCGAGACCCATGCGCTGGGCCGTCTGCTGGGCCTGCTGGTCAATGGCCGGCTGCCGCGCCGCGATGCCGCCGAGGAAGGCGTCGAGGAAGAGGCCGAGCCTGGCGCGACGCCGGTGGCCTCGCTCCAATCGTGGCTGACGCTGACCGCCGCGCAGCGCGAGAGCCTGGACCAGTTGCTGGACCGCGCCATGATGGACGGCCGCTCGTTCACCGATCGCCAGTTGCTGGCGCAGGCGGTGCGCGACTGGATCGAGGCGGAGCCGTCCGCCGCGGCGAAGGCCGCGCCTTCGCCGGCGCAAGGCCCGGCCCCGGTGCCGTTCCCGCCGCCGCCGCTGGAGGCGCGCGCCGACGATCGGCCCGTGCCCCCCGGCACGCCGCTGCTGGAGCGGCTGGCCGGATTCGCGTTCGTGCTGGCGCTGGCGGCGGTGGCGGCCTGGCTCCTGCTGCGCGCCTGAGCGCCTCGCCGCGGGCCGCGTGAGCGCCGGCGGCGATGTGTCGCTGTCCAGCCTCGATGAGCTAGTTCGCTCTCACAGGGCGCTCGGCCGGGCGGGAAATCGCCCTGGCGAATCGACAACTTCGTGACGCCGATCGACCTCGACAAGTCATGCGCAAGCCGATCCAGGCGGGTTGTCCGGCCGTGGGTGCGGTGCCTACGATCTTCGTCTGTCGCCACGGATGGCGGCGCGAGGAGATGTGCGTGAGTTTCGAAATTCGGCCGATGTCCGTCGCGGACTGGCGCAGCTGCTGGCGGGACGCGGTGACCGACCCCGAGTGCTCGTCCTGGCTGCGCGGCGTGCTGGAGAGCTGCATCGACGAGAAGAACGCGCACTGGATCCGCTTGTCCGTGCGCTGGGCCGTCGATCCCGCGACCGGCGACTACCTGGTGCGCCTGCCGTCGCTGATCGGACGGCAGATCACGGACCAGTTCTGCGCCCGCGTCGGCGACCGGCTCTATGGCCTTTGCGGCTTGGGGATCGGCGATCCGAAGGTGTTCTTCGCGGGCGGCTCCTCGCCGTCCTGCGACTCGATGGCGCAGGTGCATGCGGTGCTGGGTGCGGCCTTTGCGATCCACGGCTCCTATGCCGAGGACATCGGCCGCGATCCGATCCGGGTGCCGGTCTTCATCCCCGGCGCGCTGATGCCCGAGCACCTCGCCGCCGAGACCCGCAGCCTCTGACGGCGCGCTCGCCACCCCGCGTCGCGGGGCTGTCAGCGCGAGGGCGCGCGCCTATCATCGGCGCTCACATGAATGCCCTTCGCCGCCACCTGCTCCGCCATGCCGCGCTTGGCGCCGTGGCCTTCGGCGTGACGCAGCGCGCGATGGCTCAGGCGTTGCCGCCGGATCCGGCCGCCGGTGCCGGACGCCCGCGCGCCGCGCAGGTGCTGATCGCCGGCACGACCTTCGCCCGGCTCTTCGAAGCCGCGCCCGATGGCGGCCGGCCACGCGGACTGGCCGTGGACCTGCTCGACGCGATCCTCGTGCCGGCCGGCCACCAGCCGCGCTACGAGTTCTATCCCTGGCTGCGGGCCCAGTCGATGATCGAGCATGGTCCCGCGCAGATCCTCGTCGGCCCGTACCGGACGCCGGAGCGGGAGCGCCAGATGCGCTTCTCGCGCCAGCCCTTCTACGAGGACGCGCTGGTGTTCTACGCGCGCCGCCGCGAGGAGGGCCTGTGGTGGGGCGACTTCCAGGCGCTGCAGCCGCTGCGCATCGGCGCCGTGCAGGGCTGGGTCTACGGCGAGCGCTTCGAGCAGGCGCGCGCCGCGCTCAACGTGACGCCGGTGCGCGACCTGGTCACCGGGCTGCGGATGCTGCAGCTCGGCCGGCTGGACCTGATCGCGGCCAACCAGCGCAATTCGGAACCGGTGATCCAGGAGCTCGGCCTGGCCGAGCAGGTCGCCCTGTGCACCCCGCCGTTCGCGCAGCTCAAGGGTCATTTCGCCTTCAGCCGCGACGCGTCGGGCGAGCCCTGGGCCGCCCTGATCGACGCCGGCATGCAGCGCCTGCGCGCCAGTGGCGAGCTTCAGCAGATGGCCGCCCGGCGCGGCGTGGCGCTGCCGGACTGAACGCGGATCAGCTCAGCAGCACGAGCACCAAGCCGATGGCGGCCGGGATCGCCTGGATGAACAGGATCTTGCGGCTCGCGGTGGCGGCGCCATAGAGCCCGGCGACCAGCACGCAGGCCAGGAAGAAGACCTTCACCGGTCCCCCGGCGGCGCCCAGCGCCAGCCCCCAGATCAGCCCGGCCGCGAGGAAGCCGTTGTACAGCCCCTGGTTGGCGGCGAGCACCTTGCTGGCCTGGGCGAACTCGGGCGTCAGCCCGAAGGCCTTGCGGCCCTTGGGCGTGGTCCAGAGGAACATCTCCAGGATCAGGATGTAGACGTGGATCAGCGCGACGAGCGCGGTGACGAGGTTGGCGGCGAGGGCGGTGGTGTTCATGGTTCGCACTGTACGTCCCGCTATCATCCCCGGCCGCCCCGCAGTTCCCTGTCCCGCACGTTCCATGTCCAAGACCACGCTCAATCCGGCCCAGCTCGCGGCCGTGCATCACCTCGCGGGTCCCTGCCTGGTGATCGCGGGCGCCGGCTCGGGCAAGACCAGCGTGATCACGCAGAAGATCGCCAAGCTGATGGCCGAGGGCTACCGCCCCAAGAACATCGCGGCCATCACCTTCACCAACAAGGCCTCGCAGGAAATGCGCGAGCGCGCCCGCCACCTGGTGGGCAGCAAGGCGGGCTCGGAGCTGGTGATCTCGACCTTCCACTCGCTGGGCGTGCGCATCCTGCGCGAGGACGGGCGGCACCTCGGGCTCAAGGAGCAGTTCTCGATCCTGGACTCGGACGACGTGCTGTCGGTGCTGCGCGACGCGGGCGGCACGACCGACGCGGCGACGGCCAAGTCCTGGCAGTGGACGATCTCGCTCTGGAAGAACCAGAACCTGAGCGCGCAGCAAGCGCTGGCCTACGCGAAGGACGACATGGAGCGCGCCGCCGCCGTCGTCATGCAGCGCTACCAGGAGCGGCTGACCGCCTACCAGGCCGTGGACTTCGACGACCTGATCGGCCTGCCGCTGAAGCTGCTGCAGACCAACGAGGAGGCGCGCGGCAAGTGGCAGGAGACGCTGCGCTACGTGCTGGTCGACGAGTACCAGGACACCAACGCGGTCCAGTACGAGCTGCTGAAATGCCTGGTCGGCGAGCGCGCGATGTTCACCGCCGTCGGCGACGACGACCAGTCCATCTACGGCTGGCGCGGCGCCACCATCGAGAACCTGAAGAAGCTGCCGGTCGATTTCCCGCAGCTCAAGATCATTCCGCTGGAGCAGAACTACCGCTCCACCAGCGCCATCCTGCGCGCGGCCAACAACGTGATCGGCAGCAATCCGAAGCTGTTCCCGAAGACGCTGTGGAGTGAGTTCGGCGAGGGCGACCCCATCACGCTGATCGAGGCCGACGGCGAGGAGCACGAGGCCGAGCGCGCCGTGGCGCGCATCCAGTCGATCCGTGCCAACCATCCGACGACGAAGTTCTCCGATTTCGCCATCCTGTACCGCGCCAACCACCAGGCGCGCATCTTCGAGCAGGCACTGCGCCGCGCCGAGATCCCGTACAAGGTCTCCGGCGGCCAGAGCTTCTTCGACCGCACCGAGATCAAGGACCTGTGCGCCTGGCTCCGGCTGCTCGTCAACCAGGACGACGACCCCGCGTTCCTGCGCGCCGTGACCACGCCCAAGCGCGGCATCGGCCATCAGACGCTGGGCCACCTGAGCGACTTCTCGGCGAAGTGGAAGCTGTCGATGTTCGAGTCGCTGTTCGCGGAGTCGCTCAAGGCGACGCTGTCGAGCAAGGCGCTGCACGGGCTGCATGAATTCGGCCGCTATGTCGTCGACCTGGAGTACCGCGCCCGTCACGCCGTCGGCGGCGAGGAGGGCAAGGCGCTGATGATGGAGTGGCTCAAGGACATCGGCTACGAGCAGTACCTGGTCGACCAGGAGGACAACGAGAAGGTGGCGCAGGCCCGCTGGGGCAACGTGCTGGACTTCGTCGACTGGGTCGCCAGGCGCTGCGGCGGCGAGATCACCACCGACGGCGGCATCACCACGGAGAGCCCGCGCCAGTCGCTGCTCGAGGTGGCGCAGACGATCAGCGTGATCCTGTCGCTGGCCGAGCGCCAGGAGGAGCAGGACCAGGTCGTGCTGACGACGCTGCATGCCTCCAAGGGTCTGGAATGGCCGCACGTGCTGCTGGCCGGCGTCAACGAGGGCCTGCTGCCCTTCAAGGCCGAGAACGAGGACCTCACGCCGCAGCGCGTCGAGGAGGAGCGCCGGCTGATGTACGTCGGCATCACGCGGGCCCGGCGCACGCTGGCGGTGTCCACGCTGCGCCGGCGCAAGAAGAACCGCGAGACGGTGGTGGGCGTGCCCTCGCGTTTCATCGCGGAGATGAAGCTCGACGAAGGCGGCCTCAAGGAGGACCCGCGCGAGAAGCTCAAGCGCATGCGCGAGCAGCTCGCCGCCAAGGCCGCCGCGACGGCCGAGAAGCAGGCTCAGGCGGCCAGGGACGACCGCTGAGCGGGCCGCAGCGGTTCATTGGCAAGACCTGTCACCCGAACAGCGGATGGCGGGGGTGGACGAACGTTTCTTACTGGTTCGAGTCATTTCGCGGGCCGCCTGGGCTTCCTAGCATCCGGTCCCTCTGCGCCCGCCGAGGAGACCGCCCATGTCCGCCGTTCCCGCCGTTCCCTCCGTTCCCGCCGCTGCGGAATCGCTCCCGCCATCGCGCGAGCCCGCCCCCCTCACCGCCCCAGCCGCGCTGCCCATCAGCCGCTATCGCGAGATCGACGCCGTCGCCGATGAGCTGCGGCGGGAACACGGGGATCCGGACCACCTGCCCGTGAGCGTGCGCGACCTGGCGGAGGGCGCCGGCATCGAGGTGCGCGCCCGCGGCGGGCCGCAGGAGCCGACCTATCCGTACCGCGGCCGGCTGCTGTACCTGGACGACCGCCCCGTGATCGAACTGAACATCGGCGAGGAGCCGCGGCGCCGGCGCATCGTGCTGGCGCACGCGATGGGCCATCACGTGCTGGGCCATGGCCCGGTGCCGCCCGAGACCCGTCCCCACCTTTCGACGCAATGTCCGCGCCGCATCGAACAGGAGGCGCATCACTTCGCGCTGGAGCTGCTGATGCCGGATGTTGCGATCTACCGGCTGATGAACCAGGGCATGGTCAGCGCGCGCCGGCTCGCCGAGCGCTTCCACGTGCCCGAGGACGTGCTCCACGAGCGCCTGCAGACGCTGGACCGCAAGTGCGGCTATCTCTGAGCCGGGGTGGCGACTTCGTTTCGAACCTGTAAGGTCTGCCATGTCACCGGGACGGGGTCGATGGGCGCCGCCGGCAAACGGCAGAATGCGGGCGCTATGACCGTCTCCGCCGCCAAGACCGCTGTCGCGCTGCCCCTCCTGACCCTGCTCAGCGCCGCCGTCGCCATCCTCGCGCTGTCCCAGCCCGCCCAGCTGCCGCCCGCGCTGGGCTTCGTCTTCAAGCCGCTGACGACCGTCCTCATCCTCCTGCACGCCTGGCACCGAGGCGCGAGCGAGCCGCGCCTGGCGCGCTGGCTGCGCGCCGGCCTGGCGTGGTCGCTGGCGGGCGATATCGCGCTGCTCTGGCCCGAGGCCGGCTTCCTGCCCGGTCTGATCAGCTTCCTGATCGCGCATGTCTGCTACATCGCCGGCTTCTGCACCCGCCAGCGTCTGGGCGCGGTGCGCTGGCCCTTCCTGATGTTCGGCGTCATCGCGGCGGCGGTGCTGGGCCGGCTCTGGCCCAGCATCCCCGGTGCGCTGCAGGGGCCGGTGGTTGTCTACGTGGTGTGCCTGGCGGCGATGGCCGCGCAGGCCTGGGCGTGGTGGCGCCGCAGCGTCGGTCACGCGGACGAGCCGCTGGCGCGCTGGGCCGCATGGGGCGGCACGCTGTTCGTGCTCTCCGACGCGATGCTGGCGATCAACAAGTTCGCCGGCCCGCTGGACATGGCCAGCTTCTGGGTGCTCGCCAGCTACTGGCCGGCGCAGTGGTGCATCGCCAGCAGCCTGGGACGGTCCCGCGCATGAAATTCGTCCTGCCCCGGCGCCCCTCGTCCTTCGCCTTGCTGGCCACCGCCGTGGCCAGTGCCGCGCTCGGGCTCTGGCTGGTGCGGCATTACCCGGTCGAGCCGCTCGCCGCCCTGGCGCTGTGGACCGCGATCGCGGTCGCGTCCTTCTTCGGATGGCGCGTGCTGCCGCTGCTGGTGCCGGCCCTGGTGCCGGTGGTCGGCTTCGCGCCGTGGACCGGCTGGATCACCTTCGAGGAACTGGACCTGTTGGTGCTGGCCGTCGCGGCGGGCGGCTACGCGGCGCTCGCGCTGACGGTGCCGTCGAAGAAGCCGGTGCCCTGGCGCTACCGCACGCTGCGCTGGCGCGCCGCGGTGCGGGTGCTGATGGCGGTGTTCGCGCTGTCGGTCGGCATCGCGGTGTGGCGCGGCTTCGAGCAGGCCGGCGGCGTGCAGTTCGGGTTCTGGCAAGGCTTTCAGGAGCCGATGAACAGCCTGCGCGCGGGCAAGAGCTTCGCGCTGGTGCTGTTGCTGCTGCCGCTGTGGCAGAAGGCCTCGGACCTGCGGCCGTCGGCGGTGCAGCGGCTCGGGCGGGCGGCCTGGGTGCTGGTGCTGCTGCTGACCTCGCTGGGGGCGCTGTGGGAGCGCTGGATCTATACCGGCCTGCTCGATTTCTCGACGGACTACCGCACGACCTCCTTCTATTGGGAGATGAATGTTGGCGGCGCGTCGCTGGACGGGGCGCTCGCGCTGAGCCTGCCTTTCGCGCTGGTCTGGGCGATGGGGGAGCGGCGCCCGCTGCGCTTCGCGGCCGCGCTGGCGGTGCTGCTGCTGGCGTTCTACGCCTCGCTGACGACCTTCTCGCGCGGTGTCTATCTGGCCGTGCCCGCCGGGCTGACGCTGTGCGCGCTGCTGTGGGCCGTGCAGCGCCGCGAGGCGCTGGCCGTGCTGGCGCCGGAATCCGCCGCCGCCCCCGCGGCACCCGGCACGAGCGGCGCGATTCCGCTCGGCTGGTCCGCTGGTGTCATCGCTGGCACGGCGGTGGCGGCCTGGGTGCTGTTCGGCGCTGGCGGCTACCGCGCGCTGCTGGCGCTGGCCGGCAGCGTCGCCGTGCTGCTGGCGATGCCGGCCTCGCGCGCCGCCTGGCCGCGCGGCCAGCAACGGGCGCTGCTGCTGATGGCGCCGCTGCCCGGCTTGCTGCTGGCGCTCGGCGGCGGCCTGCTGATCGATCTGCTGCCCAAGGGCGCCTACCTGATCGACGCCGCGGTGGTGCTGCTCGGCCTGGCGCTGGGCTGGCACTGGCGCGGCGGGCTCACGCAGCCGCCGCAGGCCTTCGCGCTGGCCGTGGTGTGGATGGCATCGCTGGCCGGCGCGGGCCTGGTCGCCGCGCATTGGGGCGGTGGCAGGGAGATGGTGCCCGTCGCCCTCGTGCTGGCGGCGCTGGCGATCGCGTGGATCGCGACGCAGTGGTCCCCGCGCGTCGGTGCCGATCTGCGCGGCGCCGGCTGGCGCGTCCGGGGCCTGGTCTGGACGGCCTGCCTGCTCGCCTGCGCGGTGGTCGCGGCGCTGGGCGGCGGCGCCTACATCGGCCAGCGCATGTCGACCGGCCAGCAGGACTTCGAGGGCCGCCTCGAGCACTGGCGCACCGGCCTGGGTCTGCTCAAGTCGATGGATGAATGGCTGCTGGGCAAGGGCAGCGGCCGCTTCCCGGCGAGCTTCGCCAATGGCGGCCCCTTCGACCAGCGCGTCGGCGACTACCACCTGAATCCCGGCGGCACCGAACCGGCCGCCTCCGGCCTGCCGGGCCTGGCGCCGTCGCCGCGTCCGACCGTGACGCTGACCAGCGGCCTGCATGAGATGGGGAATGGAGAGATGTTCCGCCTGAGCCAGCGCGTGCCGGCGGTGGCGGGCGAGGTCGCCGCGACGGTGGTGCTGCGCACGCAGTTCAAGACGCGTCTGCGCTTGGAGATCTGCGAGAAGTTCCTGCTCTATCCGCTGCGCTGCGTCGATCGCGAGACCGAGGTCCTGCCGCTGGGCGGCACGTGGCAGACGCTGCAGCTGAAGCTGGGCAACGCGCCGGCGGACTTCGGCGGTCCGTCGTGGGCGCCGAGGCGGCTGGTGGCCTCGGTGACGCAGAACTGGCGCGGCGGCGTGGTGGAGCTGGCGTCGGTGTCGATGGCCGACAGCGTGCACGGCCCGCTGCTGAGCAACGGCGACTTCAGCGAGGGCCTGGCGCGCTGGTTCTTCACCAGCGACCGGTACCACATGCCTTTCCACATGAAGAGCCTGCCGGCGCATGTGCTGTTCGAGCAGGGCGTGTTCGGCCTGGCGCTGTGGGCGAGCCTGGTGGTGACGGTGCTGTGGCGCTGCACTTTCGGCGCGGGGCGGCAGCATCCGCTGTCGCCGGCGATCGTGGGCGGTGTCGCGGGCTTCGTCATCGTCGGCCTGTTCGACAGCCTGATCGACGCGCCGCGGATCGCCTTCCTGTTCTACGCGCTGATGGCGCTGGGCCTGGGCGTGCGGATGCCATCGCGCAAGCCGCGTGATGGCGAATCGGTGCTTGACCTGGAGACCGTGCTGCCCGAGCTCGATTCCGACTTCGAGGACGCGCCCGAAGTCCGCCGCGCGATGGCAGCAGCCGGCGTGAAGCTCAAAGGCCCATTGCGCTGACGCGGCCGCGAATCGGGTGCTGCGCTAGGCGCAAACCGCAGCCATAGCAGCGCTATGGCGAGGATTTGCAACGACGCGCAGTGCCCGATTCGCGGCCGCGTCACATGCCTTTGAAAAGGTGGGTGTAGCTGCGGCTGACCTCGAGCTTTTCATCGAGGCCGCGCACGCCGACCAGCTGGCGGCCGCGGAAATCGCGGCTGATGCCGTTGATGGCCTTGACGTTGACCAGCGTCGAGCGGTGGATCTGCCAGAACACCTGCGGATCGAGCTCCTCGACCAGTTCCTTGATCGGCTTGCGGATCAGTGCCTCGACGGTGGGTGTCTGCACGCGCGTGTACTTCTCGTCGCTGATGAAGAACAGCACGTCGTCGACCGGGATCATCTGGATGGTCTGGCCGACCGAGGCCTGGATCCACTGCAGGTATTTGGGCGCGCCCGACGGATTGACCCGCGCGGCCAGCGAGTGCAGCAACTGCTGCAGCGTGCCGTTGCTCGGACCGTCGGGCTCGACCTCGCCGCTGCGCTGCGCCAGGCGCTTCTTGATGCGCTCGACGGTGACCTGCAGACGGTCGCGCTCGGCCGGCTTGAGGACGTAGTCGCACACGCCCTGCTCGAAGGCCTCGACCGCGTACTGGTCGTAGGCGGTGATGAAGACGATCTCGGGCAGCGTCCAGTCCTCGTCGTCGGGGAGCTGCGCGATCTGCTTGGCGGCCTCGACGCCGGTCAGGCCCGGCATGCGGATGTCCAGGAAGACCAGGTCCGGCTTGTGCTGCTTGACCAGTTCAACCGCCTCCAGGCCATTCTTGGCCTCGGCGACGATCTGCAGGTCGGGCCAGACCTCGGCGATGCGGCTGCGCAACTGCTCGCGCATCAGCCGCTCGTCGTCGGCCAGGACGGCGCGGGGGGAGGAAGTGGTGTCGCTCATGGGGGCCGATGTTAGGTCAGGCGTGCAGGGCGGGTTCGCTCGGCGCGGCGGGGGCGGGCGGCGCGGCGGGCGCCGGCGTGACGGCGCGGGGACGCCGGTCGCGCACCAGCAGCCAGACGATGAAGCCGATCAGCAGCAGCGGCGATCCGGCGACCACGCCCACGCCCAGCAGCGCGGCGATGCCGGCCAGCGCGAGCGCGCCCAGGATCAGCAGCGGCAGGCCCAGGCCGAGCAGCAGCACCAGCGGCACGACCAGGCACATCACGCCGATCGCGATGATCATGCCCAGCCCCGCGCCGAAGGCGTCGGCCATGCCGATGCCGGACCAGATCACCTCGTCGCCGTCGATGGTCAGGTGCACGCCGGGGACGTCGCCGAGCAGGTGCAGCACGCCCCAGCCGAGCAGGATCGCGCCCAGGACCAGCACGAGGCCGAGGACGAGGAGGGTCTTGAACAGCGTTTTCATGCGTGTGCTCCTGGCTCTTGCGCGTGGTGCGCGGACGTCCGGTAGGGGACGGTGATGGTGACGACGGTACCGCTGGGCTGGTTCTCGGCCACGGTCAGGCTGGCGGCCTTGCCGTAGAGCAGCGACAGGCGTTCGCGGATGTTGGCCAGGCCGACGCCGGTGCCGGAGGTCGCGGCGCGGCCGAAGCCCAGGCCGGTGTCGGCGACGACGACCTGCAGCTTGCCGTGGACGATCTCGGCCTTGAGGGTGAGGCTGCCGCCTTCGGCCTTGGGCTCCAGGCCGTGCTTGATGGCGTTCTCGACCAGGCTCTGGATCATCATCGGCGGGAACTCGGCCGAGAGCAGGCCGTCGGGCACGTCGATGCGGGTCTGGAGCCGCTCTTCCATGCGGACCTGCAGGATCTCCAGATAGGGACGGATGACGGCCATCTCGCGGCCCAGGTCGCGCACGCCGCCGTTGGCGTTGGCCTCGCGCATGGTGGGCATCGACGCCCGCAGCAGCGCGATGAGGTTCTTCTGCATCTGCGAGGCGCGCGGCGGATCGGTCTCGATCAGATGATCGATGGAGGCCAGCGTGTTGAACAGGAAGTGGGGTTCGACCTGGGCCTGCATCGCGGCCATGCGGGCCTCGACGACCTGGCGGCGCAGCGATTCGGCCTCGGCGGTCTCGGTCGCCTTGGCGGCCTTGACCTCGGCCTGCAGCCGGCCCTTGTAGGTCGCCTTCAGCAGCGCCGAGGCGAACACCACCAGCACCGCGAGCTTGTCGAGGAAGTCGCCCAGGTGGACGGTGCGGTAGCGGGTCTTGCGGGAGGTCTCGCGCTGGGCCTGCTCGAGCTCGTCGCGAGCCTCCTCGGCGTCGGCCTTGGCCTGGCGGGCCTCCTCGGCGGCGTCCTCGAGGGCGCGCTTGGCGTCGTCGACGGCCACGCGCACCGCCTCGCGGACGGCCTCGCGCTGCTTCTCGTTGGGGATGCGGATGTCGACGGAAGGCAGGTTCGGATCGGTGACCTCGGCTTCGGACGCGGCGTGGCCGCTGGCAGCGGCGCTGGCCGCGGAGGCCGGCTTGCGCGGCACGATGCGCACGCCGTTCTTGTTGATTTGGACTTCGTAGCGCAGGCCCTCCAGGTCGTCCGCCTGGATGCCGCTGGCCGCGGCGCGCTCCGTGTCGGCGCCTTCGGCCTCGGAGGACTTGGCGGCGCTGTTCTCGCGCTCCCTGCGCGCCTTCTCGGCCCTCTGCGCTTTTTCCGCCTTGGCCTTTTCGGCCTTCTCCGCGGCCCGTTCGCGCTCGCGGCGCAGGTCCTTGGGGGAGTGGACGGTCTCGGTGGTCTCGACGGGCAGTTGCCAGCTGAAGGAGAAGGGCGGGAGGGTCTGGAGAATGTTGGCGCCGATGATGAGCATCACCGAGAGCAGCGCGAAGCGCTTCCAGGTGATCGACACCAGCCAGCTGCCGTAGGCGTGGAAGCCCTGCTCGGCGGTGCGCAGGAAGCTGTTCCAGCGCTGGCGCGGGGTGGGGGAGGCGGGGGACGGCGCGTTCATGAGGGGGACCTGTCGTATGGAGCGCACTGTACGCAAGTCCCTTCCCGTGCCAGGGCGCCGGGCGACGCGCCGTGCGGACGGCGGGATGGACTGCATCGTCCGGCGACAGGCCGGGGCGTCCCGGAAACGCGGAAGGCCCGCTTTCGCGGGCCTTCCGGCATGGGGCGTGACGTCTTCCCGGAGGGATTACTGCTTGATCGCCTCGACCTGGATCACGACCTTCACGTCCTTCGGGAAGCCGTAGGCCACGCCGTAGTCGGCGCCGAACTGGGTGCGGTCGAAGGTCGTCTCGAAGTCGCCGCCGCACACTTCACGCTTGAGCATCGGGTTGTCGTAGCAGTTGAAGTTCACCGCCTTCAGCGTGATCGGGGCGGTCTTGCCCTTGAGCGTCAGCTCGCCGTCGATCGACGACACCTTGTCGCCCGTGAAGTTGAACTTCGAGCTCACGAACTTGGCCGTCGGGAACTTCGCCGCGTCGAAGATCTCCGCGCTCTTCAGGTGGCTGTCGAACTTGGAGAAGCCGGTGTCGATGCTGTCCATGTCGATGGTGATCTCGACCTTGCCGGTCTTGGCCGCCTTGTCCAGCTGCACCGAGCCTTCCTTCTTGTCGAAGCGGCCGCGATTGGTCGAGGTGCCGAAATGGCGCATCTCGAAGGTCGCGTAGGTGTGCGTCGGATCGATCGCGTAGGTCGCGGTCTCGGCTTGCGCCAGGCCGGCGACGGCGATCAGGGAGGCCAGCAGCAGGGCTTTCTTCATCATGGTGGGGTCCTGTCGAACAGTGAGGAATGGAACCGGGCGAGGACCCGGACCGGTTGGAAAAAGTCGGGAATCTCCGTCAGCGCAGCAGCCGGCTCACAGCGGCGCCATGCCGGCGATGGCCAGCTTGAACTTGACCTGCACGTCGTTGGCGACGATGGAGGTGTCCTTCCACTCGCCTTCGCCGATCTTGAAGTCCAGGCGCTTCATCGCGAACGCGCCGGTCGCGGTCGTCGTGCCGCCGGCCTGTGTCAGCGCCACCGGCACCACGGTGTCATGCACCTGGCCCTTGATCGTGAGCTTGCCGGCCACCTCGAACTTGCCGCCGCCCAGCGTCTTGATCGACGTGCTCTGGAAGGTCGCCGTGGGGATCTTCTTGGTGTCGAACCATTCCGGCTTCACCAGTTCGGCATCGGTGGCGGCGTCGCCGATGGTGGCGCTGGCCAGTTCGATCGCCAGCGACACCTTGCCCGCGGCCGCGTTCTTCGGATCGAAGGCGAGCTGGGCGTCGAATTTCTTGAAGTGGCCCTCCACCGGCACGCCCATCTGGCGGAAGGTGAAGGCGATGTCGCTCTGCGCCGGCACCAGCTTCGCGGCGCCGGCCGGGGCGGCCGCCGCGGCTGCGGCGGGCTTGGTCTGCGCCATCGCCGGCGCGGCCAGGATGAAGGCGGCGCTCAGCACCGACAGGGCGGTGATCGAGAGATGAGTGGCCAGTCGTGCGGTCATGGGGTCCTCTGCGGAGTCGGGAGCGATGGGGTCAGGTGTTGTTCGATCGGGGCGTCGGCGCTCAGCCGCGGCCCGGGAGCATGCGGCGCAACAGGCCATCCTTGTCGAGGACGACGTGCTTGACCACGGCGCCAAGGTGGGCAAGCACCAGCAGGCCCAGGCCGTAGGCGAAAAAGCCGTGCACTTCCTTCAGCGTCTCCGCCAGCGCCTTGTCCTTGCCGACGAAGTCGGGCAGCGGCAGCACGCCGAACCACACGATCGGGAAGCCGGCCGCCGAGCTGTAGGCCCAGCCGCTCAGCGGCACCGCGAAGAAGGCGGCATACAGCAGCCAGTGCACCGCGTGCGCGGCCAGCTTCTGCCAGGCCGGCATCGGCAGGTCCGCCGGCGGGCGGTGGGCCAGGCGCCACAGCAGCCGCAGCGCCGACAGCGCCAGGATCGTCACGCCGGCCCACTTGTGCCAGTTGAAGAGCTTCAGCCGCGTCATCGAGAACGGCAGGTCGGCCATGTACCAGCCCACCGAGAAGGTGCCGATGATCGCGATCGCCAGCACCCAGTGGAAGGCCATCGCCACGCCGTCGTAACGGGTCTTGACCACCGGCATCGGCACGGGGGCGGGCGCGGCGATGTCGGCCTCGGCCGGCATGGTCGGCGCGGCGTCGGGATCGTGGGCGTTGTCGTTCAGCGTGGTCATGGCGGGTTCGCGTCCTGGGGCGTCCTGGGAAGGCACCGGCGGACGCCAGCGCGTCCGGTTCGGTTCGAAGTGTCCGTGTGCGGCTTGCGTCGTCGATTCATCGGAACTGAGGCCACTGTTCAGTCGATTTGAATGCGGACCCCGGCGACGCTTCATAGATCCGTCATCGGCCGGGTCGAGACTGCGAGCGCTCCGAATTGGGAGCGACGTCGAGGATTCGTCATGGACCTGATCGCCAAGATCGAAGCGGTGTTCAACCGCCGCGGTCACCTGCAGTACGGCGACGAGCGCCGGGAACCCGTCACGGCCCTGGAGCATGCGCTGCAATGCGCGCAGCTGGCCGAGTGGGCGCACGCGGAGCATAGCCTTGTAGCCGCTGCGCTGCTCCATGACATCGGGCAACTGATGGACGGCGCTTCCTCGGCCCCTCTGCGGGACGACGAGCATGAACTGACCGCCTTGCCGCTGCTGCGCGCCGGCGGGCTGGGGCCCGATGTGCTGGAGCCGATCCGGCTGCATGTCGCGGCCAAACGCTACCTGGTCGCCACCGATCCGGCCTATGGGCCGGCGCTGTCGGACGCATCGCGCCACAGCCTGACGCTGCAGGGCGGCCCGATGAACGCGCAGGAGCGGCTGGTGTTCATGGCGCATCCGCATGCGAGCGCCTCGCTGCAGCTGCGCCGCTGGGACGATCTCGCCAAGCGGCCGGGCATGCGCACGCCGCCGCTGGGGTACTACCTGGCGCTGCTCGAGGAGTTGCTGCGCGAGGAACAAGCGCCCGCGCGTCTTCGCATGGCCTGAAATGGTTGCGTGACTCCCTCTTGAGGGGGATATCGGCAGCCTCGATGGCTTTGCATACTGGGCACCGATCGCGCGCTGCCTGGACCTCAGCGTCGTGATCAAGGGGAGGAGTGCTATGCCGACCTACCAAAGCCCGAAAGGGTGGCGGTGGTCGGCATAGTTTTATGCGCGCTTCGCTTTTTAGCGATTCCGCGGGCGGTTTTGCGCTTCCGGGCGCTGCGCCGCGCGCGCCCCTATCGAATGGGCGCCATCGCCTAGGCGTCACGCTTGGGAGGAGAGGACCGGCAAGATATATTGCCGCGCCAGAACAAGCTTTACACCTCTCATGCATCTCCCCTCGCGGCAGCGGCCAGGCGCTGTCTCCACCGGCCATGGCGGCGGTCATGCCGGGTGAGCGCAGCGCCGAGCAGGCCAGCGTCGAGCTCGAACTGCTCCGTCTGATCGGCAAGCAGGGCCGGCGCGTCCCGTATCCGGTGAGCATCGCCGCGCTGGCGATGGCGGTGATGGCGGCCAACGTGATGTCGCCCTGGCTGGCCTACGGCTGGCTCGCCGTCGTGTATGCCGTGCTGGCCGCGCGCTGGGCGGTGCTGGGCCGCCTGCCGGAGATGCATGAGCGCCCGCTCGAGCAGCGCCTGCGCTGGGCGGTCGGGCTGAGTCTGATCAACGGGCTGGTCTTCAGCGCCTCGCTGGCCGCGGCGCCCTTCCTGAGCGATTTCCAGCGCATGGTGCAGACCATCGTGCTGCTGGGCCTGTGCGCCGGCGCGGTCGCCACGACCGCCGGCCACCGCGTCGTGCTGCAGGTGTTCCTGTGGCCGGTGACGATCGCCACCGCGCTGGCCTGGGGCCTGTTCCACCAGGCCGGGACCCAGCATCGCTGGCTGGACTGGGTGCTGTCGGCGCTGATCATCTTCTTCGGCCTGATCCTGACCGGTCTGGCGCGCGACACCTACCGCGTGTTCGCCGAATCCGTCCTGATCCGCCTGCAGCAGGTGAAGAACAACCAGCAGCTGCGCCAGGCGCTGTCGCAGGCGGAGTCGGCGATGGCGGCCAAGACGCGCTTCCTGGCCTCGGCCAGCCACGACCTGCGCCAGCCGATGCACACGCTCTCGCTGTTTGGCGCGGCGCTGGACAAGCGCACGCTCGACGACGAGGGCCGCGTCATCGTGACGCAGATGAACCTGGCGCTGCAGTCGCTGTCGTCGCAGATGGACGCGCTGCTGGACATCTCGAAGCTGGACGCCAACGTCGTGCCGGTGAACAACCAGGTCTTCGCGCTGCAGCCCTGGCTGGCGCGGCTGCAGCGGGAGTTCCAGCCCGCGGCCCTGCGCAAGCATCTGCTGCTGCGGCTGGACTGCCCGCCGGAGGCCTGCGTCGAGAGCGACCCGGTGCTGCTGGAGCGTGTCGTGCGCAACCTGATCGACAACGCGATCAAGTACACGATGCGCGGCGAGGTCGCCATCGAGGTCCACCGCGGCCAGGACGAAGAGGTCTGGCGGCTGTCGGTGCGCGACACCGGCATGGGCATTCCCGAGCACGAGCAGCAGCGCATCTTCGAGGAGTTCTATCAGGTCGGGAATCCGGAGCGCGATCGCGCCAAGGGCCTGGGCCTGGGGCTGTCGATCGTCACGCGCCTGGTCGACCTGCTGGACCTGCACCTGGCGCTGCGCTCGGCGCCCGGGCATGGGTCGAGCTTCATGCTGAACGTGACCGCCGCGGACATCGCGCAGGTGCAACCGGATGCCGCGCCGCGCCGCGGGCCGGCGCTGCCGCCGGTGCGAGTGCTGGTGATCGACGACGAGGAGCCGGTGCGCGTGGCGATGCACGCGCTGCTGAGCGCGCATGGCTGCCAGGTGCTGCTGGCCGGCAGCACGCGCGAGGGCCTGCTCAAGAGCATGGGTCAGCAGCCGGACCTGCTGCTGACCGACCTGCGGCTGCGCGGCGGCGAGGACGGCATCAGCGCCGTGCGCTCGCTGCGCAGCGCCTTCCCGGGCCTGCCGGCCCTGATCATCAGCGGCGACACCGCGCCCGAACGGCTGCGCGAAGCTCACGAAGCCGGACTCACGCTGCTTCACAAGCCGGTCACCGAAGACCTGCTCATCCACGCGATGCAAGCCGCGCTGGCCGACCAGCGCAGGGAGGGTTCCGATGTCACGTCCATTCGCGGAGGCGCCGCCAGTCCCGCCTGACGCCGCTGGCCCGGCCCGGGAGCGCCCGCGGGGCACGCGCTGGTTGTCGCGGCCCCTGGAGGACTGGATGGCCGCGCGGCTTGGAACGCCCGAGCCGGGTCCGTCCGCCGTGGACGTGCTGATCGTGGGCAGCGGCTATGGCGGTGCCGCGGCGGCGCATGCGCTGGCCGGGCGGCGGAGTGCGCAGGGTCGCCGGCTCGAGGTGGTCGTGCTGGAGCGCGGCCGCGAGTACCTGCCCGGCGCGTTCCCCAGCCGCTTCGCCGACCTGCCGGGCCACGTGCGTCTGGCGCGCAGCGGCGCGGATGCGCCGAGCGGGCGGCGCGAGGGCCTTTTCGATCTGCGGCTGGGGCCGGACGTGTGCGTCGCGCTGGCCAACGGACTGGGCGGCGGCTCGCTGATCAATGCGGGCGTGATGGAGCGGCCCGATCCCTCGGTGCTGCGCGCGCCGGGCTGGCCGCAGGACTTCCTCGACGAGGACATGACGCCCTGGTTCGAGCGCGCCGAGCGCCTGCTCGGCGTGCGGGACGAGGCGGGCGACAACACCATCGAGCGCCTGCGCGCTCGCGCGCCGCAATTCAAGCCACGCCGGCTCGAGGCGCTGAAGGCGCTCGACGGGTCGCGCACGCGCGCGGCGCGGATCCAGGTCGCGATGGAGGACGGGCCGCGCGGCGCGGCGGCGTGGCGGCACCGGGCCTGCATCGCTTGTGGCGACTGCGCGACCGGCTGCAACCACGAGGCCAAGCAGTCGCTCGACACCGGCCTGCTGCTGCAGGCGTGGCGGCAGGGCGCGGAACTGGTCTGCGGCGCGAGCGTCGAGTGGCTCGAACCGGTCCCGGGTGTCGGCTGGCGCGTCTGGGTCCAGCACACCGACGAACTGCTGCGCGGCCGCCAGGGCGAGCCTTTCGAGGTGCTCGCGCGGCGCGTGATCCTCGCGGCCGGCAGCCTGGGATCGACCGAGGTCCTGATGCGCTCCCGCGCGCGCGGCCTGACCGTGTCGCGGATGCTGGGGCAGGGCTTTTCGGCCAATGGCGACGTGATCGCGGTCGGTCATGACGGGCCGCGCGCCGTCCACGCCGTCGCCGACGAGGACCAGCCCGCCGCCGCGCGGCAGGTCGGACCGACGATCACCGGCGTCCTCGACGCGGGACCGGATCACGTCATCGAGGATCTGGCGGTGCCGGGCGCGTTGCGGCCGCTGTTCGACGAGAGCTTCGCGCTGGCGGCGACGCTCGATGCGCTCGCGCGCCCGAACGCCGGTCCGCATGAAGAGCGCGACGACTTCGCCGATCCCTTCGCGGTGCGTCCGTCGGTGACGGATCGCTACCTGCCGCTGGCGATCATCGGCCACGACAGCGGCACGGGCCGGCTGGTGCGGCGCGAGGGCTTCGAGGAATCGGGCGGGCTCCAGGTCGAATGGCCCGGGCTGCGCGACGAGCCCGCGATCCTGCGCCGCCACGAGGCGCTGGAGCGCCGCCTGCGCGGCCAGGGCGCGCGGCTGCTGCGCAATCCCCTGTGGCAGCTGCTGCCGGCGGAGATGGCCTTCCTCAACGATGCGCGCGGTCCGATGATCAGCGTGCATCCGCTGGGCGGGTGCGCGATGGGGGACCGCGGCACGGATGGCGTCGTCAATGCGATCGGACAGGTCTTCGCGGGCGACGGCACGCAGGTGCATGAGGGACTGGCCGTGCTCGACGGCGCGATCGTGCCCAGCTCGCTCGCGATCAACCCGGCGCTGACGATCAGCGCGCTCGCCTTGCGGGCGCTGGACCGGCTCGTCCAGGCCTGGGGCCTGGGCGATCCGTTACCGGTGGCGCTCAGGCGCGAGCGCGAACGGCCGGTGTTCCGGGATGTGTCGCGCGACGCCGCGCCCGGCTCCCCCGCGTCGCCCACGGTGATCGAGGTGCGCGAGCGCCTCGGCGGCTTCGTGCGATGGGAGGGCGCGCCCGGGTCGCAGGTGAAGTACCTGGAGCTGTGCGTGACCTATCGTCCGAAGGCGGTGGTGGAGCTGCTGCGGCCAGGACCGCAGCGGCGGCTGATCGTCGCGCCAGGCAGCCGGCTGCGCGTGTTCGAGGCGCGCGAGACCCGCTCCGGCCGCTTCGAGGTGGTCGGGCCCAAGCCCGGCGATGGCCGGCTGTGGTCGCATGAGGAGCGCGGCGACGATCGGGCGCTGTTCACCGCGCCGCTGGCCGAGGGCGAGCTGACGCTGTTCCAGCGCGAGGCGTCCGGCCCGCTGCGCCGGCATGCGCGCGGGCTGTGGGCCTGGGCGCTCAACCGCGGCGTGCGCGACTGCTGGCAGGGGCTGACCGACTGGGCCGCCGGCCGCACGCCGCCGAAGGCGCCGGGCGCGGCGCGCTCGGGCCTGCGCGAGCGCGCCATCAATGCCTGGCACCTTTCCGGCCATGCGGGCGAGGCGCGCCTGATGCGCTACCGGGTTCGCATCGACCCGGACGCCGTGCTGCCGGAGTGGGCGGCCGGTTTGCGCCTGCACGGCCTCGAAGGTTGCAAGCGCATCAGCTACACGCGGCGCGGCAACCCCTGGACGCAGCTGAGCCGGATGATGCTGAAGCCGGTGGCGGGGCTGGCGCCGCTGCCCGGCGAGCGCGCCATCACGCTGACGCTGGACCTGCACCATCTGGCCCGCGAGCGCCTGCCGCTGCTGCGCATCCGGCAGGCGCGCGACATCCCGTCCGCGGTGCGCGACATCGGCGCGCTGATGGCCTACATCGCGCGCATGACGGTGGGCCTGCATGCCTGGACCTTCCGCAAGCCCGACGAGGCGCCGGCGCGGCGCGTCTCGCGCCTGCCCGGCGCCGTGCCCGGGCTGCCGGAGCCGGCGGTGACGGAGATGGCCGCCGGGCGCTGGGGCGATGCCGGCGCGCAGCGCCAGGACCTGGACCGGCCGCCGCGCGCGGACGACGACGAGCCGGTGCTGATCCGGCTCACGCGCTATGCGCGCCCGGGCGGCATGCCGGTGCTGATGATCCATGGCTACAGCGCCAGCGGCACGACCTTCGCGCATCACTCGGTGCGGCCGGGCCCGGCGAAGCTGCTGTGGGATGCCGGCTACGACGTCTGGATCGTGGACATGCGCACCAGCGCCGGCCAGCCCACCGCGAAGCTGCCCTGGACCTTCGAGGAGGCGGCGTTCAACGACATCCCGCTGGCCGTGGACCGCGTGCTGCGCGAGACCGGCCGCGAGCGGCTGGCCGTGTTCGCGCACTGCATGGGCTCGGTGATGCTGCACATGGCGCTGCTGGAGCCGCGCGAGCAGCCGTGGGAACGCTTTTATGCGCTGCGCGCGAAGCTGCGCGACCGCATCGAGAAGCTGGTGATCTCGCAGGTGACGCCGCTGATGGTGATGTCGCCGACGAACAGCCTGCGCGGCGTGTTGATGCAATACGTGCGGCCCTACCTGCCGATGAGCGACTTCAGCTTCCGGCCCGCGGGCGCGCCGGCGCTGGCCGATCAGCTCCTGGACCGGCTGCTGTCGAGCCTGCCGTACCCGGACGACGAGTTCGACCTGGAAAACCCGCCGCCCTGGCCGCCATGGCGCATGCGGCGCACGCCGTGGACGGCGACGCGGCACCGGATGGACCTGCTCTACGGGCGCGACTTCGCGATTGGCAATGTGGACCAGGCGGTGTTCGACTTCATCGACGACCACTTCGGGCCGCTGAACATGGACACGGTCGCGCAGGCGATCCACTTCGCGCGCTGCCACGAGATCACCGACTGGCAGGGCGCGAGCGTCTACCTGGACAGCCTGGCCAAGAGCCTGGCGCTGCTGAAGGCCTTCCCGGTGTTGTCGCTGCACGGCGAGGACAACGGCCTGTGCAGCGCCGACAGCGCGGAGCTGCTGAAGGACTACTACGACCAGGCGGCGCCGGGGCGCTACCGCTACCGGGTGATCGCGGGGCATGGCCATCAGGACTGCCTGATCGGGCGCCATGTCGCGACGCAGGTGTTCCCGCACGTGCTGGCCTTCCTGGCCGAGGAGGTGCAGCCATGAGCGCGATCTTCCGCAGGCTGGCGCCGAGCGCGCTGCTGATCAGCGCGGAGGCGCCGGGTCATCGTGTCGAGCATGGCGCGCCCGAAGGCGGCCGCGTGCCGGTGCTGACGGCGCTGAGACCGGAACGCGGCTGGCCGCACTGGCTGCTGTGGGTGCCGATGCGCTGGCGCGGCGGATGGGACTACGAGCGCCTGCCGCTGCCTTGGCGCATCGAGGCATTCGTGCCGCCGGGCGTTGGCCAGCCCGGCGCGCCTTGGCGAGGCTCGCAGGCGGTGGAGGCCTTTCCCGCGCCGGCGGCGAGCATGCCGGTCGCGGAGGACGGGGGCGATGACCTCCCCGCCATCGCGATGGACGGTCTGCTGCTGCTGGCGCTGTACCTGGAGCCGCGCGCGCTCGCGATGGAGGGCGAGCATCACGGCGTGATGCATGAACTCGGCGAGGAGGAACTGCGCGCGCAAGTGGAAGGCGCGCTCGACGAGCTGCTCGACCTGCCGCCGCATCGCTGGGCCCATGGGTTCGTGCCCGCGCCAGGAGAGGCGCAGGCCGCGGCGGCCGACACGGGCGGCGTCTGCTTCGCCCTGGCCGCCTGCCAATATCCGCCGGGCCTGCTCGATGTGAGCCCCGGCTGGGAGCTCGACGCCTCGCAAGCCGGGCCCGCGCTCGCGTCGCTGGCGCGGCTGCATCGATTCACGCGCTCGACGGCGCGAGGGCGGGCGTGCTCGCTCGTGCTCTTCGCCGGCGACCAGATCTACGCGGATGCGAGCGGCGGCCTGGCGGATTCGCGCAGCGGCGTCGAGCGCTACGCGCGCGGCTATGGCGAGTTCAAGGCGGGCCCCGCGCGGCTGCTGCCGCCGACGGTGGCGCGCGTCGTCCATGGCGTCGATGACCACGAGATCGTCGACAACTGGGAGCCGAGCCCGGGTGCGAGTCATGACGGCCACGGGCCGTGGTTCGAGGTGGCCCGGCAGGCGGCCTGGGAGCATCGATGGGAAGCCGGAGCGCGCGTGGGCGGACCCGGGCTGTTGTGGCACGACTTCGACTGGCGCGGGGCGGCGTTCTTCATCGCCGATGCGCGCTGCGAGCGCGAGGCCCGGCGCGTCGCGAACTGGTCGACGGCGCGGATCTGGTCCGTCGCGCAGCGGGATGCCTTCGGCGAGTGGCTGGCGCGCAGCGCGGGCCGGCCGCGTTTCGTGATGAGCGGTTCGCTGCCGCTGCCGCGCAAGCGGACGACGGTGGAGCACGCATCCAGCTGCCTGCGCTCGGACGCCTGGGATGGCTATCCGCACAGCCTGCATGAGCTGCTCGGCCAGGTGTGGCGGCATCGCGCGTCGGGCCTGGTGTTCCTGTCGGGCGATGAACACCGCTCGGGCTGGGCGAGCGTGGAGATCTCGGCGGTTGGAGGCGATGACTCCTCGCGGGTGCATGTGCATTCGGTGCACAGCTCGGCGCTGTACGCGCCGTGGCCGTTCGCGATCACCGCCGAGGAGGAACTCGCCGCACCGGAAGCCTTCGAGTTCGACGGCCCGGACGGTCAACGCCTGAGATGCGTTGTCGGCGCGTGGGTGGACCACCCCGGCGACGGCTTCGCCGTGCTGCGAGTGACCGGCGCGGGGACCGAGCTGTGGTTCGATCGAGCCGGGCAAGCCGGCGAGGAGACCATCGCGATGTTGTCGGGCGGAAATCTTGCTTCAGCGGCGGGAGTTCTCTAGACTCCGCGCCTCAAGATCGAACCAGGCGAGGTGAGACGGTCGAGCCGCCCGAGAAATCGGGTCCCAGCTGGAATGGGAGTTCGCGGAGACGCGATAGAGAACCTCGTGTGCGGCGGCCACCTTCGGGTGGCCGCCTGTTTTTTCAGGCCCGAAGACGGTGCCGCAGGAAAGTGGCTTTCAGCAGCTTGGCGAAGCTCACTTTCCTCCCCTTGGACAGCGCCGGATCAAAGGGGTCCTTCAGATAGGCCGACTGCACCTTCAGCACGAGGCGGCGCTTGCGCTTGGTATCCCTGCTGAGCTCAAAGAACACCACATAGTGGGGTGGAGGCACTCGCTCTCCAAGGTCGACTCGCTCGATGGTGACGAAGTTCTGAGGTGACTCGCGAGCAATCCGGATCACACGCCGCGGCAGCTCCTTGATCAGCCTTGGCAAGTGGTTCAATGACAGCGAATAGCGGCGCTCGCAGAGCACGCGGACATCCTGTTCTTCGCGAAACAGCTCTTCCACGGGAATCGAGTTGAGATGCCGTCCGTCCCAAGCGACGGAGCGCGTAAAGCAGTGGCTCGAGAAGTAGACGACGACTGTGACCTCGAACCCGAGCCCGGGATCGATCTGGAGCGCGAAGGGCTCCAGATGACTCATGCTCCACGGCCCTCCGGATCGCGTCACCACCCGGTTTCGATGCCTCGGGGCGACCGCTTCCAGATGCTCGGAGATCGGAACTTCAGTGACGATTGGAAATGGCGGGACGAGATCGGCGTCGATCTCCGATGCGGAACTGCTCATGACATGTGGCCTTTGGAGCAAGGGGGCCGTCATGTTTCCGATGCAGTTCGCTTCGAGCCTTGCGCTCGATCAACGACTCTTCGAGTCAAGCAGTTCTTGCCCCCCGCGTCGCGTCGCGGCGACCTCCGACGAGTAGCGTTGCAAGGTCGGCTGACTCCCCGATGCCATCCGCCTCCCGCCTTGCTGTCATCCCTCGCATGCGACACTGCCCCATGACCGAAATCGAGCTCCGTTTCCAGATCCCTGAATCGCAATGGACCGCGGTGCACCGCTGGGTCGCGGGGACCGGCAAGTCAGCCGCCGCCGCGGAGGAACGCCTGCAGGCCGCCTACTTCGACACCGCCGAGCGCGACCTCGCGCGCGCCGGCTTCGCGCTGCGCCTGCGCCGCGAAGGCGAGGTCTGGGTGCAGACGCTCAAGGGCGCCGCGCCCGATGGCATGACCCGGCTCGAACACAACGTGCCGCTCGGCGCCGAGACGCCCACGCTGGATGTCGCGCGGCATGCCGATCACCCCGCCGGCCAGGCGCTCCAGGCCTTGCTCGCGACGCTGCCCGAGGGCGCGCTGCAGGCGCTGTTCCGAACCGACATCACCCGCCTGACACGGCCGCTGCGCACGCGTTACGGGCTCGTCGAACTCGCGCTCGATCACGGCGCGCTGCTCGCCGGCGAGGGCGAGACGCTGCGCTCGACCGCCGTGGCCGAACTCGAGATCGAGCTCAAGAGCGGCCAGGCGCGCGCGGTCCTGGAGGTCGCGCGCCAGTGGGCCGTCGAACGTTTCGGGCTGTCGCTGGAACTGCGCACGAAGGCACTGCGCGGCGATCTGCTCGCGCGCAACCTGGACTGCGCGCCGGTCGCCGAGTCGCATGGCATCCACTGGACCGGCGACATGAGCCGCGACGACGCGCTGCACGTGCTGCTGCGCGACTGCTTGGAGCCCGTCCTGGGCAACGCTTCGCAGATCGTCAGCGGGCGGCATCAGCCCGAACATCTGCACCAGCTCCGCGTCGCCCTGCGCCGCCTGCGCACCGGCCTGCGGCTGCTGGCCGGCGAGGACGATGTCGCACTCCATGCGCTCGCCGATGGCGCGGGACAGTTGTCGCGGCGCCTCACCGCCGCGCGCGACGCGGACGCGCAGGCCCAGGCGCCCTGGCGCGCCGCGATGCTCGCCGCCTGGCGCGCCGAGCGTCCGTCCGCCGCTCCGGAGCCCGCCGTCTCGCCGCGCGTCGACGTGGCCGGCCTGATCCACACCCGCGAGGTCCAGGGCTGGATGCTCGCGATCATCGGCTGGCTCGCGCGCCCGGAGCCGGAGCACGCGCCCGAGTCGGAGCAGGACCTGTCCCTCGTGCATGAGCGCATCGCGCTGTGGCGCGCCGCGGCGGACAAGCAGCTCAAGCGCTTCGACCGGCTCGACGCCGAAGGCCGCCATCACCTGCGCCGGCGCTTGCGCCGTCTGCGGCTGGCTATGGAACTCGCCTTCGCGGTGCCGGGCGGCTCGGAGGGCCGCCGGTTGTCGAAGAAGGCGCTGGAGGCCCGCGGCAAGTTCCTTGAGCGCGTTCACGAGGCGGCGCAGAAGCTCGGCAGCCTGAACGATCTCGAGATCGGCCTGTCCCAGGCCCGGGAGGAGCTGGCGCTGGCGATGGCCAGCAGCGACGTGCCGGCCGCTGCGAGAGCCGGGTTCTCGCTCGGCTGGCTGCGGCCGCGCCAGAAGCAGGCGTTGGAGAAGGCGGCCAAGGCCGCTCGCGCAATCCCGGCGCTGAAACCGGCGAAGGCATCGAAGACATCGAAGGGCGGCAAGGCCGGCTGAAGCGGGCCGGTCGGCCGAGGTCACTGAAGCAGGCGCCGCCCGCCTCTGATCGGGGCTGGCGGACGACCTTCCCTTCCTCTTGCTTCGAGGCCGACATGTCCACCAGCTTCTCTTCCCACCCCTCCCCGAACGCCGATCGCTCCGCGAACGGCGCCAGCGGCGCCCAGCTCGGCGGCGCCGATGCCGACGCGACGCCGGACCACGACAAGGTCATCGCGCTGCTGGCGCATGCGCTCGATCCCGAACAACTGCGCGCCGCGCAGGCCCTGGCCGCGCGCAAGCTGCTCAGAGAGGACGGGACGGTCTATCCCGCCGATGGCTGCGCGATCACCTTGTCCGTGTTGATGCAGGGGGCGGGGTTCGACGTGCCCGACCTCTTCTGGGCCCTGGACGTGCCAGCCATGCTGCTGGCCCGCGGCTGGGCCGAGGTCACACCGGGCAGCCAGCGGGCCGGCGACATCGGCAGCACCTGCCGCGCGGAGCGGCACCATGGCGAGGACCATGTCTATCTGGTGCTGCGGGCGGTGAACGAGGACGAGATGATCGTCGTCGACAACCAGGCCGCCAGCCCGCATTTCCGCTGGGCGAGCGGGCAGGGCGGCAAGACGCCGACGACGATGTTCTATCGCGCGCCTGACCCGACGGCCTGAGCGCGCCAGCGAGATCGATCGCACCAGGCGCCCCCGGCGCGCCGTTCGCGCGGCGCCGTCAGACGGCTCTGCCGCCCACTTGGCGCGCCGCGCCGAGCATCTCGTGCACGTCGTGCGTCATGACCGCGAGGAAGGCCGCGAGCCCGATGTAGTACGCCGCGTACTCCCACTTCACGCGCGCCGGCACCGCGTAGTAGGTCAGCGCCTCTTCCGAGTCGGCGCGGTACTTCCACGCCTTGATCAGCTGCGGGCCCGCCATGAGCGCGATCAGCAGCAGCATCGGGCTGGGCCGGTACAGGAACAGCGCGATCAGCACCGGCACGCCGGCGAACCAGATCCGCGGCGACAGCACCGCCGTGATGCGGCCGCCGTCGAACGGCGACAGCGGGATCAGGTTGAACAGGTTCAGGAAGAAGCCGGCGTAGGACACGGCCAGCAGCCAGTCCAGGTTCCAGCTGCGCGCCAGCAGATAGCAGACGGTCGCGCCCACCGTGCCCAGCAGCGGTCCGCCGAGGCCCACATAGGCCTCGGTCTGCGCGTCGTGCGGCAGGTCCTTGAGTTCGATCCAGGCGCCGACGAAGGGGATGAAGGTCGGCAGGCCGACATCCAGCCCCTTCTGCCGCGCAGCGATGTAGTGGCCCATCTCGTGCACCACCAGCAGGCCGATGAAGCCCACCGCGTAGCGCCAGCCATAGATCCACGCGTACATCAGCACCGACAGCAGCATGGTCCCGCCGCTGAGCAGCAGCTTGCCGAACTTGGCGCCCGAGAACAGCAGCAGGAGCAGCTTGGTCATGGGATCAGGACTCCGCGGTCTCGCTCTTCTTGCGGCCGAACAGCTTCATGATCGCGCCGCCGAAGCCGACCACCGCCAGCAGGATGATCTTGGCGAACTTCAGCAAGAACGCGCCGATCACCGCCAGCAGGCCCAGCTTCTTCGCGCCCACGCCCAGCACCAGCGCGGCCAGGCCGTACTCGGCGACCTTGTCGGTGCTGCTGTTGAAGTCGGCGTAGCGCTTGCCGTCGTTGAACTCGAGCGCGCCCAGCAACTGCTGCGCCTCGCCCTTGTACTTGGGCAGGTCGTCCAGGCCGGTGACCAGGTTCAGCGACATGTAGCCCTCGCGGCCCAGCGCATAGGTGTTGTAGTTGACGCCCTGCGGCTCATTGGCCGGCGCGCCGACCTCGCGGGACTTCATCGCCCACACGAGCCGGTGCGTGTCCGCCGCGTAGGTCGGCTCCTGCGCCCAGCCGGTGATCTCCAGCGCGCGGCCGCCCATCTTCTTGCGCTCCTCGTTGCTGGCCTCGGTGCCTTCCTTGAAGCTCTTGAGCATGTCGGCGGCGTCCCAGTGCTTGGCGTCGTCGTCCTTGATGTAGCCCGACTTCTCGAAGCGCAGCGTCGCGAACCAGCCGTCGTCGCCGCGCTGGAAGACCACGCCTTCCAGGTCGCTGTAGTCGCCCGGGTTGCCCATCGCGTGCATCAGCTTCGCGGCGTGCGGCTGCGGGATGTAGAGCTTGCCGTCTGGCAGGTGCAGCACGGCCTGGCTGGACAGCTTGACGTCCCTCGGACCTTGAACGATGTCCTTCTGGGCGGCCGCGAAGACCTGGTCGAACTCGTTTTCAGCGGTCTGCGCCGAGGCGGCCGACGTGGCGAGGAAAGAAGCGCCGAGCGCGACGGCGCCGGCCAGGGTCCGCATCCAGCGGGACAGGGTGGTCATGGGAATCTCCCTCGAAACGGCCCGCGGGCCGGAAAGTGCAGGGCCTCTGACGGGCCGAAAGGGTGCGAGTCTATCGATGCTCCCTGTCGGTAAAACCGCACTTCCCCCATGAGAGGGCGTCGCCAAACGCCCAAGATGACGAAAGACACGCGGCCCGTCCGGGTTTCCCCGGACGGGCCGCGTCCGCCAAGCGCGTGCAGCAGCCTTACGCCGCTTCCTGCCAGCGCTTGCTGAGCTGGTCCCACTTCAGGCGCGCGGCCTTGACGTGGCGCTCCTTGACGTGGCCGTAGCCGCGGATGTCCTCCGGGATACGGGCCAGGTCGACGGCCACCGGCAGGCGCTCGGCGGTCAGGCCCTTGGCCAGGATGGCCTCGATCGTGGCGCGGTAGTCGGCGATCAACTGGCGCTCCATCTTGCGTTCCTCGGTGTGACCGAACGGATCGAAGGCGGTGCCGCGCAGGCCCTTCATCTTCGCCAGCACGCCCATCGCCGGACGCACCCAGCCGCCGAAGGCGCGCTTCTGCAGCTCGCCCTTGTCGTTCTTCTTGGCGAGCATCGGCGGCGCGAGGTGGTGCACGACCTTGAAGTCGCCCTCGAACTGGGCCTGGATCTTGTCCAGGAACTTGGTGTCCGTGTGCAGGCGGGCGACCTCGTACTCGTCCTTGTATGCCATCAGCTTGAACAGATAGCGCGCGACGGCCTCGGTCAACCGCGTGCCGCCCACCGGCTGCTCCGCTTGACGGACCTTCTCGACGAAGGCGCGGTACTGCTCGGCGTAGGCGGCGTTCTGGTAGTCGGTGAGGAACTCGACGCGCTTGGCGATCAACTCGTCGACGCCCTGGCGCTTGACAAAGTTGATCACCTGCTGCGCCGCGAACAGCGACTGCACCGCGGCCAGGTCATGGGCGCAGCGGCGGCCCCATTCGAAGGCGGCCTTGTTGTTGTCGACCTGCACGCCGTTGAGCTCGATGGCGCGCATCAGCGCGGCGTGGCTCAGCGGCACGCGGCCCTTCTGCCACGCATAGCCCAGCATCAGCGGGTTGGTGTAGAGCGAGTCGCCCAGCAGCTTCACCGCGACCTCTTCCGCGTCGAACATGCCCAGATGCGACGCGCCGACGGCCTTCTGCACCGCGGCCTCGCAGGCCGCGCCGGGGAAGGACCAGTCCGCGTTGTTGACCAGCGTGGCGGTGGGCGAGCCGTGGGTGTTCAGCGCGACGAAGCTGCGGCCCTCGCGCATCACGGCCAGCGTGGTCTTGTTGGCGGCGACGATGGAATCGCAGGCGATGACGAGGTCGGCCTCGGCGGTGCCGACCTTCGTGCAGTAGATCGCGTCCGGCGAGTTGGCGATCTGGATGTGGCTCCAGGTCGCGCCGCCCTTCTGCGCCAGGCCGGCCGCGTCCTGCGTGACGACGCCCTTGCCCTCCAGGTGCGCGGCCATGCCCAGCAGTTGACCGATGGTGATCACGCCGGTGCCGCCGACGCCGGCCACGACGATGCCCCAGGCCTCGGACGCGTTGGGCACCACCGGCTGCGGGATCGCCGGCAGCGAGGCGTCGAAGGGGCTGACGCGCTTGTCCTTCTTCGGCTTCCTGAGCTCGCCGCCCTCGATGGTGACGAAGCTCGGGCAGAAACCCTTCACGCAGGAGAAGTCCTTGTTGCAGGTGTTCTGGTTGATCTGGCGCTTGCGGCCGAACTCGGTCTCGAGCGGCTCGACCGACAGGCAGTTCGATTGCACCGAGCAGTCGCCGCAGCCTTCGCAGACGAGTTCGTTGATGACGGTGCGCTTGGCCGGGTCGGCCAGCTTGCCGCGCTTGCGGCGGCGGCGCTTCTCGGTGGCGCAGGTCTGGTCGTAGATGATGACCGTGGTGCCGGGGATCTCGCGGAACTGGCGCTGGATGGCGTCGAGTTCATCGCGGTGATGCACGGTCACGCCGGCGGCGAGCGGCTTGCCGTCGTACTTCTCCGGCTCGTCGGTGACGATGACCAGCTTGGCGACGCCTTCGCTGATCAGGCTGTTCATGATCTGCGTGACGCTGTGGCCCTCGGGGCGCTCGCCGACCTGCTGGCCGCCGGTCATGGCGACGGCGTCGTTGTAGAGCACCTTGTAGGTGATGTTCACGCCGGCGGCGATGGACTGGCGGATCGCCAGGATGCCGCTGTGGAAGTAGGTGCCGTCGCCGAGGTTGCTGAAGATGTGCTTCTCGTCGGTGAACGGGGCCTGGCCGACCCAGGGCACGCCCTCGCCGCCCATCTGGGTGAAGGTCGCGGTGTTGCGGCCCGGCATCCACGTGACCATGTAATGGCAGCCGATGCCGCCGACGGCGCGCGAGCCGTCCGGCACGCGGGTGCTGGTGTTGTGCGGGCAGCCGGAGCAGAACCAGGGCGTGCGGTCGGCGCCGCCGGCGGTCTTCTCCTCGCTTTTGAGCGACTGCTCCTTGGCGTCGATCAGCGCGACGCGCGTGTCCAGGCGCGCGGCGGTGTCGGCGTCCACGCCCAGCTTCTTCAGGCGCTTGGCGATGGCGCGGGCAATGATGGCCGGCGTCAGGTCGGCCTGCGGGCGCAGCAGCCAGTTGCTGCTGGGGTTGGGGCGCGACCACTCGCCGCCGCTCATGTCGCCTTCGGTCTCGTCGAACTTGCCCAGCACGTTCGGGCGCACGTCCGGGCGCCAGTTGTACAGCTCTTCCTTGAGCTGGTACTCGATCATCTGGCGCTTCTCCTCGATGACGAGGATCTCCTGCAGGCCGGTGGCGAAGTCGCGGGTGATGGTGGCCTCCAGCGGCCACACGACGTTGACCTTGTGCAGCCGGATGCCCAGGCGGCGGCAGGTGTCGTCGTCCAGGCCCAGGTCGTGCAGCGCCTGGCGGGTGTCGTTCCAGGCCTTGCCGGAGGCGATCAGGCCGATGCGGTCATGGGGCGTGCTGATGACGTTGTGGTTGAGCTTGTTCGCGCGGACGTAGGCGAGGGCGGCGTACCACTTGAAGTCCATCATCCGGGCTTCCTGATCCAGCGGCGGATCGGGCCAGCGGATGTGCAGGCCGCCCGGGGGCATCTGGAAGTCCTCGGGCATCAGGATCTCGACGCGGTCGGGATCGACGCTGACGCTGCTGGAGGACTCGACGATCTCCTGGATCGTCTTCATGCCCGACCACAGGCCCGAGAAGCGGCTCATGGCGAACGCGTGCAGGCCCATGTCCAGGATGTCCTGGACGCTGGACGGGAAGAAGACGGGGAAGCCGACGGCCTTGAAGACGTGGTCGCTCTGGTGGGCGGCGGTGGAGCTCTTGGCAATGTGGTCGTCGCCGGCGATGGCGATGACGCCGCCATGCGCGGAAGTGCCGGCCATGTTGGCGTGCTTGAAGACGTCGATGCAGCGGTCGACGCCGGGGCCCTTGCCGTACCACATGCCGAAGACGCCATCGAACCTGGCCTTCTCGGGGAACAGGGCCATCTGCTGGGTGCCCCAGACGGCGGTGGCGCCGAGTTCCTCGTTGACGCCGGGCTGGAAGACGATGTTCTGCTTGGCCAGGTGCTTCTTGGCGGCCATCAGGGCCTGGTCGTAGCCGCCCAGCGGGGAGCCGCGGTAGCCGGAGATGAAGCCGGCGGTGTTCAGGCCGGCGATGGCGTCGCGGGTGCGCTGCAGCATCGGCAGGCGGACCAGGGCCTGGACCCCGCTCATGAAGGCGCGCCCTTCATCGAGGGCGTACTTGTCGTCCAGCGTGACCTTTTCTAGCGCACGCAGGATGTGTTCGGGCAAGGGGGCGTTCATGGGGGAAGTCTCCTGATGGGGGGCTGACCTTGGTCCCGCTTGTGGCGGACCGCGAGCCTGGGCTGCCGTCACGCCGAGTATGTTGGCGTGCGCAAAACGCAGCGATCAGTGTAGGAAACATTGCCCGGCGAGTGTTTGCTCGTTCTGCGCCGTGAGGCGCTGCTTGAGCAAGAATCTTTCCCGAAACGGCGAAAGGGATTCGTATGGCATCGAAAACTGGCTCATCAGGGAAAACCATGAGGATGACGGCGGCGTCCGCGGGCGTCGAGGAACACGAGGACGCCGGAGCGCCGGGGGGCCCCGCGAGCGGGGAGCTGGACCGGTATCACGTGGCCATCCTGGGGGAGCTGCAGCGGGAGGCCCGGCTGTCGAACGCGGAGCTGGCGGCGCGCATCGGGTTGTCGCCGGCGCCGACGTGGCGGCGGGTGCGCTGGCTGGAGGAGCAGGGCTTCATCACCGGCTATCGCGCGGAGATCGACCGGCGCCGGCTGGGACTAGGGGTGCTGGCCTTCGTGCGGGTGGATGCGGATCGCAACAACGGCGCCGCGACGAAAGAGCTGGAGGAGGCGATCCGGCAACTGCCGGAGGTGATCGCCTGCCACTACATCAGCGGTGCGGGCACCTTCGAGCTGGAGGTCATGGCCACCGACCTGGATGCGTTCAGCCGGTTCTCGATCGACACGCTGCTGAACCTGCCGAACGTGAAGGATATCCACACGAGTTTCTCGCTCGGGGAAGTGAAGGCGGGGGGCGCGTTGCCGCTGGGGCATCTTCGGCCCAAGACCTGAGATTCTCAGGATCTGTCACGGCGACAGATCCACGCGGCCACGGCCAGCACCGGCAAGAGCACGAGACCGAAGACGAGCCAGGCGCGGGGCTCGGGCCAGTTTCCGCTGAAATTCCAATAGAGAGAGGGCCAGAGCAACGCCGACAGGACGGTGGTGCAGATGACCCATTCCCTGGTCGAAGATTTGGACATCGATTAACTCCTGATGGGACTGGGCGGCGAAAGCCACGGGTCAACATTAATCACCCTGGCCCATTTCTCTAATTGGGAGAATCTCGATCATGGAAATGTGCTGAAGATGAAGAAGAGATGACCTATCGAAGTGGGCTGTACTGGTCATATTCGTGGGTCCGTGTACCGGATCGGCCGGAGAGCGCGCTGGCATAGTCGGCGATCCGCTCGCTCGCCTCGGCCGCCATGACGCTACCGCTCCGCCATTTCCTGCTCGCGCTGTCCGTCGTGGCCATCTGGGGAAGCAATTTCGTCGTGATCCGCTGGGGCCTGAACGCGTTCCCGCCGCTGCTGTTCGCCGCGCTGCGTTTCACGCTCGCCGCCGTGCCGGCGATGTTCCTGCTCCCTCGTCCCAAGGTCGGCTGGCGCAACCTCGCCGCCTATGGCGCCTTCGTCGGCGTGGGGCAGTTCGGGCTGCTCTATCTGGCGATGCGCTCCCAGATTTCGCCGGGGCTCGCCTCGCTCGTCATCCAGACCCAGGTGTTCTTCACCCTGCTGCTCGCGATGCGCATGAGCGGCGAACGCGTCCAGGGCTTCCAGTGGCTCGCGCTGGCGATGGCCGCCGCAGGCATCGGCGTCATCGCCTCGCATACCGATGGCTCGACCACCGTGCTCGGCCTGGCGATGGTGCTGGTCGCCGCCTTCAGCTGGTCCAGCGGCAACATCGTCGGCAAGCGCGCCGGCGCCGTGAACATGCTGGCCTATGTCATCTGGAGCAGTGCCTTCGCCGCGCCGCCGCTTTTCGCCCTGTCGCTGGTGGTCGAGGGCCCCGCCCAGATCGGCCAGGCCCTGGCTCACGCCGGCCTCGGCGCCTGGGCCGCCGTGCTCTGGCAATCGGTGGGCAACACGCTGTTCGGCTACGGGGCCTGGAGCTGGCTGCTCTCGCGCCACCCCGCCGCGACCATCGTGCCGATGGCGCTGCTCGTGCCGGTGTTCGGCATGAGCTGCTCCGCGCTGCTGCTCGGCGAAGGCCTGCCGCCATGGAAGCTGATGGCTGCCGCGCTCGTGATCAGCGGCCTGGCCGTCAACCTGCTCTGGCCGCGCGTGCGTGGCGTGCTCAAGGCCGCCTGACGATGCTGACGCCGCGCGGGCGTATGCTGGCCCGATGAACCCGCATCGCCGCCTCGCTGCCCTCGCCGCGCTCAACGCGCTCGCCTTCGCCATGGGCCTGCCCGCCCGCGCCGCGCCGGGCCCGCAACAGAACCTGCAGGTCGAGCTGCGCTGGGTTGAATCGGAGCTCAGCGGCTCCACGGTCGCCGGCATCCGCGATGGCAGCACGGTCGTCAGCACCGGCGGCAGCGTGTCACCGCGCGGCGGCGTGACGCTCTCCACCGAGAACCGCGAGCAGCGCCAGCAGCTGTTCCCGCGGCTGACGGTGCTCAACGGCTCGCAGGCCTCGTTCACGATGACCGAGTCGACGCCGATCCAGTGGGTCGACGTGGCGCTCGACCGCCAGCAGGGCGAGCCGCGTGACCGCGTGGTCGTCATTCCGCGCCAGGGGATGGCGGAGCGGGTACGGGGCATCGTGGTCAAGCCGAGCTGGCCGGGCGGTCGAGGGCCCGTCAGCGTCGAGGTCCGCGCGACGGACCAGGCGCAGATGCCGCAGGGGGGCGCCTACGGCAGCTCACTCCCCGACGCGCAGCAGCGCCCCAGCACCGATGTCCTCAGCACCGTGCAGGCGCCGCTCGGCATCTGGGTCACGATCGCGCGCACCGGCAGCGTCGCGACCAGCGCCAGCCGCAACGTCTACAGCACCCGCGACGCGGAAGTGCAGAAGCTGCGCGAGCTCCAGCTGCGCATCGACGTGGCGCCCTGACTGGCTTCATGGAGGTTTCTTCGAACCGCCTTGTTTCGGCAAATTGGTATTTGACTGGTGTTATTTTCTCGCGCGATCCGCTAAGCTGCGGCGTCCATTGGAGGCCCGCATGTCCCCTCGAGTCCTGTCCCGCGTCCTGATCCCCCTGAGCGCCGCGCTGATCGCGGCGGGCGCCGTCGCCGCGGCGCCGGCGCCCGAGCCCAAGGCCGACGCGCCGGGCTACGCGCTCTTCGGCGGCAAGCCGGTCGAGTTCGAACGCACCGGAGGCAAGGTCGTCGGCGTGTACGTGCCGAATTGGGAGCCCGCCGAGCTGATCGAGCGCGTGCCCCCGCAGAACCTGACCCATGTGCTTTACGCCTTCCTGCGCCTGTGCGGCCCCGGCCAACTGGAGAAGGACGCCGCGAAGTGCGCCGGCAAGAAGGACTTCGAGATCGGCACCGGCCCCGTCGACGAGCGCTTCAACGCCGCCTTCCTGCGCTACAAGCAGCGCGCGCCGCATCTGAAGATCGTCGCGTCGGTCGGTGGCTGGGGAGGATCCGATCCGATCTTCCACCTGGCCGGCGACCCGGCGAGGCGCGCCGTCTTCGCCGCCTCGGCGCAGCGCTTCCTGCGCGAGCATCCGGCCTTCGACGGCATCGACATCGACTGGGAGCACCCGGGCAACAACGGCGCGGCGAACGGCGTGCAGCTCGGCAGTCCACGGGACGGCCAGTCCTACGCGGAGTTGATGGGCGACCTGCGCCAGGCGCTGGACGCGCTCACCGCCGAGACCGGCCGTCCCTATCTGCTGACGACGGCGGTGAATCCGATGGCGTCGATCGTCGGCAGGATCAACTTCAAGGACGCGGCCAAGCCGCTCGATCTCGTCTTCATGATGAGCTACGACTTCTACGGGATCTGGTCGCCGGTGGCGGGCCATCACACGGCGCTGCGCGCCTCGAGGCCGGAGGCGGACGACAGCCTGGAGCGCGCCGTGCGCAACCTGGAGACCGCCGGCGTGCCGCGCGCGAAGCTGGTGGCCGGCGTCGCGATGTATGGCCGCGGCTTCACTGGGGTGAGCGAGACCCGGGCGGGCACGGCCAAGACCGGCGCCTATCCGGGCGGCGAGGGCGCGCAAGGCTATCGCGAGATCGCCGGGCGGATCCTCGATGCGGCGGGCAAGGGCCGTGCGGGCTACCAGTCGGTCTGGGATCCGGTGACGCAGTCGTGGTCGCTGTACCACCCGGCGCTCAAGCTCTGGATGGGCTACGACGATCCGCGCGCCGTGCTGGCGAAGGGCCGCTACGCGCGTGAGCTCGGGCTCGCCGGCGTGTTCGCGTGGGAGCTGAGCCAGGACAACGGCGACCTGCTCAACGCGATGAACCGCGGCGTAGGCAACCTGCCGCTGGCGGGCGTCGCGGCAACATCGGCGAAGGCTGCAGCGGCAGCGGCGACAACAAAGGCGCCCGCGCAGAAAGAACCGCGCCGGTAACTCGCGCGCCGTCTGGCGGACCTACGATCGCGCCCATGACCGTCTCCCTTCCCACCGGCGCCGCGGCGCCGACCACCGCGCCCGCGCGCCTGCGCCTCGCCCTGATCGCCCACGACGGCAAGAAGGACGAGATGGTGATGCTCGCGACCGAGTTCGCGGACTTCCTCGGCGGCTGCGAGCTGATCGCCACCGGCACCACCGGCACGCGCCTGGCCGCGGAAGTCGGATTGACGGTGGAGCGCATGTTGTCGGGCCCGCTGGGCGGCGACCTGCAGATCGGCGCGCGGCTGGCGGTGGGTCTGGTCGACGCGGTGGTCTTCCTGCGCGATCCGATGACGCCACAGCCGCATGAACCCGACATCAACGCGCTGGTGCGCGCCTGCGACGTGCACGACGTGGCCTGCGCCACCAACCTGTCCAGCGCGCGGCTGATGCTGAACTCGCTGCGGGCGGCGGTCCCGGGCACGCGGCCGCGGGAGTAGAGTCGTCCGCCGACACCGGTTGATCCGTCGATCGTCCGGTGAACGGCAAGGAGACTCCGATGCAACGACGTTCCCTGATCGCGGGGGCCGCGGCGCTGAGCGCGCTGTCGACCGTCGCGCCGACGGCGCGGGCCCAGGCCGGCGGCGCCCCGGCCTCGATCTTCGCGGCCGAGCAGATGTGGTTCATCTTCCTCGAGACCGGCCGCCCGGTGCCCGATGACAAGGCCGCCGTCGAGGCGATGCAGCGCGGCCACCTCGACAACTTCAAGCGGCTGTTCGCCGAAGGCAAGCTCTTCGCGGCCGGGCCGCTGCGCGATCCGTCGCGGGAGAAGCGCGGCATCGTGGTCGTCAAGGCGCCCAACCGCCAGATCCTGAGGCAGTACTTCGAGCCCGACGCGTACGTGCGCGAGGGCTACATGACGGTGAACGCGCAGATGGCGACGGTGCACCAGGCGCTGCACCACACGGGGATCGATCCCGACGGGATCGAGGAGAACCGCATCGTGCTGCTGAGCCGCGCCGAGCCCAAGGACAAGGACGCGGTGCCGGTGTTCCTGCAGCGGGCGCTCGACGACGGCGTCATCGGGGCGTGGTACTCGCTCGAGGACGGGCCGATCGGCGAGGTCCTCTTCATGCGCGGCACCGACGAGACCGCGCTGCGCAAGACGATGGCCGAGTATCCCGGCCTGTCCGATCAGCGCGTGACGATGAAGATCTGGAGCCAGTGGCTGGGCAAGGGCGTGCTGAGATAGCCCCGCGCCGGCCCCGGACCGCGCTCATCGCGACAAGGGCAGCGGGTAGCTCGCCAGGCTCGCGTGGCCGGACTTGGAGAGCGCCTGGACGCCGAAGATCAGGTTGTCCTTGGACAGCGGCAGCGTGACCGTGGTGACCATGCCCACGTCCTTGGCGCCCTCCCAGGCCTGGGACTCGCTGCGGCGCCACACCACGCGGTAGCCCGCCAGCTCGGGGTCGGCGCTGGCCGTCCACAGCAGCGTCGTGTCGTTGGTGAGTTCGCGCGCGTCGATGCGCGCGCCCTTGACCGGCGACGGCGCCCAGGCCAGCGTCGCCAGGCCCGCCAGGTTGATCCGCGCGACGTCGGCCACGTAGCCGAAGTCGACGAACTCGGGCAGGTCGCCGTAGACGACGCCGCCTTCCGTGCGCAGGTTCTGGTGCTGGTGGCGGAAATCCTCGAAGGGCTCGGAGAAGCGCACCGCCGCGTAGCCGCGCTCCAGGAAGGGCAGGTGATCGCCGCCGCGCAGGTAGCGGTCGCGGCGCTGGATCAGATCGATGCGAAAGCCCGGCAGGTAGCGCTCGCCCTGCGCCTTCAGATGGCGGCCGAACTGCTGCGTCGGCAGGTCCTCGCCGCCGCCGGCGACCGCCAGCGGCTGCAGCTGCGCCCGGATCGCGTCATTGGTCTTGAGCTCGTCCTCGGTCGTGGGCGTGTTGCTGCCGGCGTTCACCAGCAGCCGCAGCAAGGGGTCGAAACCGTCGGCGAACAACCGCAGCCGCTTCGGGTCGTGCTCGCCCTTGTCGCCGCGCGAACTGCCGACGATGTCGTTGGTGATCATCCCTTCGACGTTCAGTCCCTGCGCCCGCGCGCGCCGGGCCCAGTGGCGCGCGCCCAGCAGGCCCTGCTCCTCGCCTGGGACGGCCATGAACACCAGCGTCGCGTCGAAGCGCTGCTTCGCCATCGCGCAGGCCATCTCCATCACGGCCGCGGTGCCGGAGGCGTCGTCGTTGGCGCCGGGCGCCTCGCCCCGGGCGTCCATCACGTCGCTGTTGCGCGAGTCGTAATGCCCGCTCACCACCAGCACCCGCTCGCGCGGCGTGCCGGCCGACGCGCCGGGCAGCGTCGCCACGACATTGACCAGTTCCGTCGGCGCCGACAGCCGGTTGCCCGCCGGCTCGATGAAGGCGTCCATCGTCACCTGCAGCCGTCCGCCGGCCTTGGCGGCGCAGTCCTTGAGCTGGCGCTCGATCCAGCGCCGCGCGGCGCCGATGCCGCGCGTGCCGCTCGCGGTCTCGGACGCGGTGTGGCGCGTGCCGAAGGCGGCGAGCTGGCGGATGGTGCGCTCGATGCGCTCGGCGGAGATGTCCGCCAGCATCGGCGCGACGCGCGGATCGAGCGGCGGCGGGGCGGTCTCGGCCACGGCGCGGGCCGTCGCCGACGCAGGGCCCGAGGCCGGGGTGACCTGCGCGAAGGCGGAGGCGGCGGACAGCGCCCAGACAGCGGCGGCGGGGATCAGTCGGCGGTGCACGGGCATGTGCGGGTCAGGCGAGGTGGTGGTGGAGGAAGTCCAGCGTGCGGGTCCACGCGAGGTCCGCGGCGGCCTTGTCGTAGACCTCGGGCCGGGTGCTGTTGGAGAACGCGTGGTCGGCGACATAGCGATGGATCACCGGCTGCTTGCCGGCGCCCTTCATCCGGGCCTCGAGCGCGTCGACCTTCTCGGGCGTGCACCAGTCGTCGCGCGTGGCGAAGTGGCCGAGGAAGGGCGCGGCGATCTTCGCCGGGTCGGCGAATTCCGCTGGCGGGATCCCGTAGTAGCAGACCGCCGCCTGCAGGTCCTTGACGTGCACGCCGGCCGCGATGGTGAGCGCGCCGCCCATGCAGTAGCCCATCACCCCCACGGCACCGCAGCCGAGCTGATCGCGCAGGTGATTGAGGGCGCCCTGCAGGTCCTGCGTCGTCGCGTCCGCGAAGTCCAGCCCGTTCATCAGATGGCTGGCCTCGTCCGCGTCGCTGGCGATGCGGCCGCGGAAGAGGTCGGGCGCCAGCGCCGTGATGCCGGCCGAGGCGAGCCGCTCGGCGATGTCCTTGATGTGGGGCTTCAGGCCCCACCATTCCTGGATCAGGATCATGCCGGGCGAGCCCTCGCCGGCGCTGGCGAGGTAGCCGGGCGTGAGGGCGCCGTCGGGGCGTTCGAAGTCGATCATCTGTCCCATGTGGATCTCCCGGTTGGCAGGCGAAGGATGAGGAAGAATCGGCTCCCTCGATGAACACCACGGGCGGCCCGGAGACGGCCGCATCCTGAGGGAGGAAGCTGTGAGTCTGCACGAGCGCTTGTACCAATGGACGGCCCGGCAGGGCCTGGATGCGAGCAGCGCACGGCGCTTGCGCGCGCTCGCCGGCGTCGATGATCCGCCGGCCGGGGCCTGGACGCCGATCCGCCGCGGCGCGGGCGCGCTGGCGGCGGGGTTGATCGGCTTCGGTCTGATCCTGTGGGTGGCCGCGAACTGGGACGACTTCGGACGCACGCTGCGCTTCGGGCTGCTGGAGGCGGTGCTGGGCGTGGCGCTGATCGCCGCCGCGCTGCTCGCGGCCTGGCGGGCGCCGCTGGCGATGGCGGCGTTCCTGGCGCTGGGCGGGCTGCTCGCGTATTTCGGCCAGACCTACCAGACCGGCGCCGACCCCTGGCAGCTGTTCGCGCTGTGGGCCGCGATCGGATTGCCGATCGCCTGGGCCGCGCGTTCGGACCTGGTGTGGACGCCGTGGGCGCTGGTCGTGGCGACCGGGATCGGGCTGTGGATGCAGACCTTCGGCGGGCACTTGTGGCGCTTCGACGCGTCGACGGTGCCGGTGCATGCGATCGGTTTCGTCGCGTACGGCGCGCTGTGCGCCGGACTGGCCTTCCGCCCGGGCGCCGCGGCGCAGCCCTGGGCCTGGCGCATCGCGGTGCTGGCGTCGGTGGTCGCGATCTCGGGGACCGCGCTGGGCGCGCTGTTCGAACGCGAGGTGGGACCGCAGTTCTATCTCGGCCTTGGCGTCATGGGCGTGCGCCTGGTGCTGGCGTGGCGCCATGCGGAGGTCTACGCGCTGAGCGCGCTCGCGCTGGCGGTCGACACGCTGCTGGTCGCGGGCCTGGCCCGGGCGGTGATCGAGGCGCGCGGCGACATCGGCGGCGTGTTCCTGATCGGGCTGGTCGCCTGCGGGCTGCTGGCGGCCAGCGTGAGTCTGATCATGCGCCGCGTGCGCGCGAAGGAGGCCGGGGCATGAGCGCGCGCGAGGACTGGGTCGAGCAGGCCCGCGCCGAAGGGCTCGCGCCTGCGGAAGCGGGTGCGCCGGAGCGCCCCTGGCCGGTGGTGGTGCTCACGGCGTTGGGCGCGTGGCTGGCGGTGCCGCCGTTCATCTTCCTGCTCGCGATGATCTTCGGCCGCGACTGGGACCACGGCCCCATGGCCTACATCGAAGGCATCGGCCTGCTGACGCTGGCGGTCGTGCTGCTGCGCAGCCGCGCGTTGCCGTTGTTCGTCGAACAGGCCGCGATTCCGCTGCTGCTGACGGGGAGTGTCTGCCTGGGCTACGGGCTGGCACGCGATCTGTCCAACGATGGCGCGGCGCTGACTGGCCTGGTCATCGGCGCCGCGTTGATCGCGTTGCTGCCGCAAGGCTGGCTGCGGATGCTGCTCGGCGCGGCGATGGCGGGGCTGGTGGCCTTCCTGATCCATCTCGCGCTGAGGGACCTGACGCCTCACGCCTGGTACCGGTTCGACGGCGGCCAGCCGCTGACGCAGGCGGCGCTGCTGCTCGCGTTCGGGCTGGCGATGGCGGGGCTTCAGGCGCGCGCTGGCCGGGATGCCGCCACGGCACCCATCGCCGCGGCGATGGAGCCGGCGCTGGCCGGATGGTGGATCGTCGTGCTCGCCTGCCATGCGCTCGCGGCGGGCTGGTCGTTCGGGGCGATGGGGGCGTTCGGTCCGACGGCCAATGTGTCGCGCGATCTCTGGGCCGGCATGCCGGCCGGGCATGCGGTGCTGCACACCGCGTCGCGCGGGCTGTCGGCGGCCCTCGTCCTGATCTCGGCCGTCTGGCTGCAGCATCGCTGGCGGCTGGCCGGCGCGGCCCGGATGCTGCCGCCCGTGCTGGTGCTGGCGGCCTTGGCCGCGCTGATGCCGGCGCTCGGCGGCACGCTGCTGGTGCTGTCGCTGATGCTGTCGACGCGCCGCTGGCGGCTGGCGACGCTCGCCGGCGCCGCGGCGGTGTGGGCCATCGGCGCCCTGTACTACGAATGGCATCTGCCGCTGGCGCACAAGTCGCTCGCGCTCGTGGCGGCTGGCGCGGCGCTGCTCGCGTGGGTCCGCTGGCTGGCCTGGCATCCGGCTCCCGCGCCCGGCCCGGCATCGCCGGCCACGTTCGCGCTGCGCGGCGCGCCGGCGGTGCTGATCGGCGCGGGCGTGCTCGCGCTGGCGGTGGTGAACGTCGGCATCGCCGGCCGCGAGCGCTTGATCGACACCGGCCGGCCCGTGTTCGTGAAGCTGGCGCCGGTGGACCCGCGCTCGCTGATGCAGGGCGACTACATGCGGCTGAGCTACGACCTGCCCGGCGTGGACTGGAGCAGCCGACACCGCGTCGAAGCCCCGATGCTGTGGGGCGCGCGGCCGCGCATCGCGGTGACGCTCGACGCGCGCGGCGTCGCGCAATCGCCTCGGCTGCTCGGCCCGGATGAAGCGGCGCCGCCGGGGACGCAGCTGCTGCAGCTCACGCCCAAGGGCGGCGGCTGGACCTTCGTCTCCGACGGCTGGTTCTTCAAGGAGGGCGAGGCTCAGCGCTGGCAGGCCGCGCGCTATGGGGAGTTCCGCGTGACCCCCGAAGGGAAGGGGCTGCTGGTGCGCGTGGTCGGCGAGGACCTGAAGCCGCTGTGAGCGATCAGCCGCCCGGTGCCTGGGCCGTGGCGCCGGCGTCCGGCGCGGGCGCCCAGCCGTCGAGGGCGATGTAGTAGCGCGTCGAGCGCCCCGCGCCGGCGCGGCGCAGCAGGCCCAGCGCCTCCAACTCCAGCAGCTCCCGCGAGGCGGTCGCGCGCGAGGTCGCGCCGATGCTCTCGTACTTGCGCGTGCTCATGCCGCCTTCGAAACCGTTGGGGCCGGCATCGAGCAGCACGTTGATCACCTTGCGCTGGCGTGGCGAAATCGGTGCCTTCTCATGCGCTGCCCAGAAGCGCGCCTTGTCCAAGGTTGCGTCAATCGTCACGGTCGCGCTTTCGCAGGAGACGCGGACCTGCTCCAGGAACCAGAGCACCCAGCGAGTGACATCCACGGTGCCGTGCTGTGCAGCCTCCAACTCGTCGTAATACGCCTTGCGTGCCTCCAACAAGCGTTGCGAGGTGCGGATCAGTCGGCTGCTCGGACCCATTTCTCGCGCCAGCACCAAGTCGATCAGGGCGCGGCCAATACGACCATTGCCGTCCTCGAACGGGTGGATGGTCTCGAACCAGACATGAGCCACTGCGGCAGTGACCAAGGGGTCCTGGCCCGCCGTCGAATTGAACCAGGTGACGAAGGCGCTCATTTCCACCGGCAACTGCGAGGAAGGCGGCGCTTCGTAATGCACCTTTTCGCGACCATGTGCACCGCTCACGATCTGCATGGGTTCGCGATGATTCCGGTAGGCACCCACCAAGATCCGCCGCATGCCGGAGTAGCCGTCCGGGAAGAGGGCAGCTTGCCAGCCATGCAAGCGCTGATGCGTGAGAGGCTCCTGGCTGCCGTTCACGGCGTCCTGCATGATGTCGAGCAAACCTTCGACATTGCGGGGTGCCGCCGGACCATCCTGCTCACCCACCCCCAGGCGGCGCTCGATGGAGGAACGGACTGCCGCAAGGTCGTAGCGCTCCCCCTCGATCGCAGCCGTGGCCATGGCATCCTGGCTCCAGGCGTCGGCTTCGAGGGTCAATCGATGCTCGAACCCGACCAATGCGAGGCGACCTTCCACGATGCCCTGAGCCCGGCGCGCACGCGACAGCGCTTCCTGGATGCGTTCAGGGTTGGCGTGCAGGTTTGGCCAGTCAGCGGCTTGCCAGATCAGCGGGAGGTCGTAGGCCATGAGGCGATTCCTGGAGGCAATCGACTCAAAATTGAGGCGATTAGTAAGTGTAACCCGCTTGAAGCCACGAATCGACTCAAATTTGAGTCGATTAATGCCTCCAATCGCCTCACAGTAACGGATTCACCCCCCGCGCAGCCCTTCGGGCTCGCCGCCGTCCGTCATCAGGTCGATGAGTTCGCGCAGGAATTCGAGGGCCTCTTCGGCGGTGGCAAAGTAGTACTCGCCGCCCAGATCGGCGGCGTCGCCATCGGGGCCGACGTGGACGACCGACCAGCCCTCCGCGCCGCCCCCGATCGCGCAGATCCCGAAGCTGCCGGGCGCGAGATCCCGCGCCGAGCCGGCGGTGACGAAGATGTCCTTGCCCCGATGGGCGAAATAACGTTTCTGCACGAGGAGATGGAATGAAGGCAACCTGGAACGGCGAAGTCATCGCCGAGAGCGACGACACCGTGGTGGTCGAAGGGAATCACTACTTCCCGATGGCCGCGCTCAAGCGCGAATTCACCACGTTCAGCAATCACCGCACGAGCTGCCCCTGGAAAGGGCAGGCGCACTACTTTAGCCTGCTGGTCCACGGCGACATGAACCCCGACGCCGTCTGGTACTACCCCGAGCCGTCGGAGGCCGCCGCCAACATCAAGGACCGCGTCGCGTTCTGGAAGGGCGTCCAGGTCACCGAGTGAGCGGCGCGCCCGCCGCGCTGCCCGTGGTCCCGCCCGCCATGCCGCCGGCCTCGCGCGGCCACAGCGCCCACAGCCGCAGCGGCTGCTTCATGCGGCCCGCCTGCGCCTCGGCGCTCTCGCCCCAGCCCCAGAAGAAATCGGCCCGCACCGCGCCCACGATCGCGCTGCCGGTGTCCTGCGCCATCACCAGGCGGCGCAGCGGTGTCGTCGACAGCGGCTCGGTCGTGTCCAGCCAGACCGGCGTCCCGTAGGGAATGCTGGCCTTGTCGACCGCGATCGAGCGCCCCGGCGTCAGCGGCACGCCCTGGCCGCCGCGCGGCCCGATGGCCAAGTCGGGCAGTGGCTCCTCGCGGAAGAAGACGTAGCGCGGGTTGGCCCACATCGCCTCCTTGAGCCGCTGCGGATTGCGCCGGCTCCATTCCTTGATGCCGGGCCAGGAAGCTTCCGTCGGCCGCAGTTCGCCTTGCGCGATCAGCCACTGGCCCATCGACCGGTAGGGCTGCTCGTTGTGCGCCGCGAAGGACAGGCGCACCCAGCGGCTGGAGCCGTCGCGCTCGGTCACGCGCAGCCGGCCGCTGCCCTGGATCTGCATCACCAGCGCGTCCAGCGGATCCTGCACCCAGGCCAGGCTGAGCCGGGACAGCGACGCGTTGCTCTCGATCTGCTGGCGTGAGTCGTAGGGCTTGCGCTGCGCCAGATCCGGCGGCGGCGACAGCAGCGGCACCTTGAACTCGCCCTGCGGCTGCCGGCGCGCCTCGAGCTGCGGCTCGTAGTAGCCGGTCATCAGGCCGTCGCGCTGGCCATCCGGCGTCTCGATCCGGTAGGGCTGCAGCGTCTTCATCAGCCAGATCATCGCGTCGCGGTCATCGGTGGGACGCAGCGCCCGCGCCTGCGCGCAGACGGCGGTCCAGCCCGGCATCGGCTTGTCGCAGCCGCGCAGCAGCGCCGGCCACCATTCCAGCGCGCGATCCTGGCCCCAGCCGGGCAACTCGTTCCATTCGGCCGCGACCCAGCGCGAGCGCTCGCGCAGCAGCACGCGGCGGCCGGCGGTGTCGTCCTCGCCGTTGAGCAGCTTCTCGGGATCGACCGCCGCGCGCGGCGCGATGACACCCGGCAGGACGGGCCGCGCCGCGGCCGCCGGGCCGGGTGGCGCCTTCGGGGAAGCCCCCGGCTCGCGCACGGGCTGTGAGCCGGCGCAGGCCGACAGCACCCCTAGAATCGCCAGCGCCGCGCTCCAGCGGCGAGTTCTGCAACGGATCGGACCACGAATCATGGGCGTGATTTTGCTGGAGGCGCTTGGCGCCCTCGCGCTGCTCGTCTTCATCGTCTGGTGGACGATGTTCTCGGGCCGCAAGGGCGGCGAGCGGCCGGACGACCGCGATCCGGCCTGAGCGACCTCCCGCACTGGCGGGACTGCGTTTCCCCTCACCCCCGCCTTCTCCCCCGTTGGGGGCGAGGGCGTTGAGAGAGGGCGAGGCGCCTGGCTGGGTGGCTCAGGCTTTGGGCGGCACCAGGAAGCTCATCGGCTGATGGCGCATTCGCGCCCACACCGCCGCGCGCACGCGCCTCTGGTCGGCCAGCCGGATGCCGCGCGAGCGCAGCGCCACCTTGAACGCCAGGAAGAAACTGACGCCGACGTTCAGCACGCCGGTGCCCAGGATGCTGAGCACGCAGAGCCAGAACGGCCAGTGCCGCAGCACGTCCCAGCCGAGCGCCCCGGCCGCCGCCGCCAGTTGGCCGGTCGACAGCGTGACGTGCCTGACCTCGATCGGCAGTCCGAAGAAGCCCAGCAGCGCCGGCACCAGTCCCAGCATCAGGCCCAGGCTGATGTTGGCGGTCAGGCCCGAGATGTTGTCGCGCCACCAGCGCGACCAGCGCGCCGCCCGGCCCCCGCCGAGCGTGGCGATGATGCGCGGGTTCCAGGCGATCGCGCTGTCCAGCCGGTGGAAGACGAACCAGTTCTCGACCCAGCCCGCGATCAGGCTGGACGCGAACAGCAGCACGCCGGTGAAGGCCGCGAAGAACAGCGAGGGTCCGAGCACCGTCAGCGAATGCAGCACGTGCTCGGCCTCCTTGGCGCCGACCAGCGGCTGGCCGAAGCTCAGCCAGGCCGCCATCTGCACGACCAGCACCATCGGCGCGGCCAGCGCGAGGTTGCCGATGATGCCGGCCGTCTGCGAGCGAAACAGGTGCGCGACCTCGTCGACGAAGGCCTGCAGGCCCGCGTCGCTGTCGATGTGGCGCAGCTTGTCGGCCAGCGCCGGCGCGGTCATCGCGGGCTGCTTGGTCGCCACCGTCCAGTGCAGCAGCAGGATGAGCACGAAGCTGGCCGCGTAGTTCACGCCGGCCCAGAAACCGCCCCAGAACGCGGACAGCCCGATCGCCATGATGGCGAACTTCATGAAGGTGGTGCCCGCGATCACCAGCCCGCCGCCGCCGGCGCGGCGCAGCATGTCGCCGTACTCCTCGCGGTTGCGGGTGATGTAGTGCTCGCCGGTCTCGGCGCTGCGTTCGGCGACCTTGCGCGCCAGCAGCGAGTAATGCCGCGCGAACAGCGTGCGGACGCTGCGCCGGTCATGCACCACCGCCACCAGGCTGGCCACCAGCCGCAGCAGCTCGCGCTGCGGATGCTCGGCCAGCAGCACCGCCAGCAGGTCCTCGACGCGGCGCAGCCGCGCCTGCATCTGCTCCACGCCGAACATCAGATCCACCGAGACGCCGTGCTCCTCCAGATGGTCCGGCACCGAGCGCACCGCCGCGCGGCACTCGTCGAGCAGTCCGCGCAGGAATTGCAGCTTGCCGGGCAGGGCGGCGGTGTCGCCGTCGTCGAGCGCGTGTTCGACCTGCTCCCAGGCGGTGGCCAGGTTGCGGAACGGCCGGCGCGCCAGCCGCTGCGGATCCATGCGCACGCGCAGCGCGCCGGACAGGCCGGCCGAGCGCACCGCGCTCACGAGCACGGTGATCGCGGCGCGCATCTCGTCGCGCCAGTCGCCCTCGGGCGCGCCGGCGAACAGCAGCCCCAGCCGCCGCAGCAGGTCGTCATCGACGGCGTTGATCCATTGCTCGTCGCCTTCCTCGGGGAAGAGCAGCTCGAACAGTTCGGACAGATCGCGGGTGTCGGCGCTGAGCGGGAGCAGGCGGCGGCGCAGGCGGCCGAGGAACTCGTTCCACAGCGCCATCCGGGGCGCGAAGCCGACCTCGGCGAACAGGCTGATCGCGTCGACATCGGCCCAGACGCTGGCGATGACCTCGGCGAAGGCCTTGGCGTGCTCGGGGTGGCGCTCGAGCAGGTTGAGCAGGTATTTCAGGCGCCGCACCGGCAGCGGCGCGGAGGGCGCGGGGGCGGCCTCGGCGGGCGGGGCGGCGGCCCGTTCGTCCTTCAGCGGCGCGTGCCGCAGCCATTCGATCAATCGCACCAGCCAGAGATTGCGCTCGGCCAGCGGTGCCTGTGGATGCGCCGCGTTGAGCAGCGCGGTGAGGTCCCAGCCTTGACGTCGGAACATCAATGCAGCGATCCGGAATCGGCCAGCAGGAATTCGGGCACGTCGGTGTAGAAGATCTCGGCGTGCTCGGTGACGCAGAGGAATCGGCCGCTCATGGTGCCGTAGCGCGTTTCGATCTGGGCCCAGGAGCTGTACTGGAAGCGCTCGCCGGGCTGCAGCAGCGGCTGGTGGCCGACGACGGCCAGTCCATGCACCTCCTGCACCTTGCCGTTGGCGTCGACGATGGACCAGTGGCGGCCGATCAGCTGGGCGGTCACGTCGCCGCGGTTCTCGATGGTGATCGTGTAGCCGAAGGCGAACTCGTTGCGCTCGGGGACGGTCTGCTCGGCGAGGGGCTCGACGGCCACGCTGCAGTGGAATTGCGGATGTGCCATCCGGGGATTCTAGGCGGCGGGTTTCTACAATCGCTCCCTTTCCCCCGCCAGCGCCCCGCGCCCGCCCGCCATGAACCCGCCCACCCATCGCATCGCCCCCAGCATCCTGTCCGCCGATTTCGCCAACCTGGGCGCCGAGGTCCGCAACGTGCTGGCCGCCGGCGCGGACTGGATCCATTTCGACGTGATGGACAACCATTACGTGCCCAACCTGACCTTTGGCCCGATGGTCTGCGAGGCGCTGAAGAAGCACGCCGTCAAGCCCGACGGCACGCCCGCGCCGATCGACGTGCACCTGATGGTGCAGCCGGTGGACGCGCTGGCGCAGGCCTTCTGCCGCGCCGGCGCGGATCTGGTGAGCTTCCATCCGGAGGCCAGCCAGCACGTGGACCGCACGCTGCAGCTGATCAAGGCCGAGGGCGCGCAGGCCGGTCTGGTGTTCAACCCTGCCACGCCGCTGGACGTGCTGGAGTGGGTGATCGACAAGGTCGACCTGGTGCTGATCATGAGCGTCAACCCGGGCTTCGGCGGGCAGAGCTTCATCCCCGGCGCGCTGAAGAAGCTGCAGCAGGCCCGGTCGATGATCCTGGCCTCGGGCCGCGACATCCGCCTGGAGATCGACGGCGGCGTGAAGGTCGACAACATCCGCGAGATCGCCGACGCGGGCGCCGACACCTTCGTGGCGGGCTCGGCCATCTTCGGCAAGCCGGACTACAAGAGCGTCATCGACGCGATGCGCGCGGAGCTGACGCGCTGAACGCGACGTTGAGCGCCACGCTGAACGCCACGCGGAGCGAACGTCCCGTGACCCGACTGCTGCTCGTCTGCGCGGCCAACCTGTGCCGCTCGCCGATGGCCGAGGCCGTGCTGCGGCTGCGCGCCGGCGAGCTCGGCCTGAGCGAGGTGCGATCGGCCGGCGTGTTCGCGTCCTCGAAGGCGCATCCGGTGGACAGGCGCGCGCTGACGGTGCTCGAGCAGCGCGGCTACGGCATGGATCGCCGCTGGCGCTCGCGCAAGGTGACGGCCGAGGACTTCGACCGCCACGACCTGATCCTCGCGATGGACCGCAGCGTGCTGCGCGGGCTGCGCGCGATGCGGCCGGCGGTGTCGCCGGCGCGGCTGGGGCTGTTCTTGGCGGGCATGACCGGCCTGGGCCTGGACGAGGTGCCCGATCCGTACTACGGCGCGGGCAATGCGTTCGTGCAGGTGCTCGACCTCATCGAAGCGCGCGTGCACACCTGGCCGCGCGACGAGGCGGTCTTCCACAAGACGGCCGGCGCCTGAGCCGGCCTTCCTGACAGGCCGGGAATCAGCGGCCGCCTGAGCTAACGCTGCGACTCGGTCAAGGCCCTTGGGTCGCGAGGGCGATTTGCTCGCCGGTGTAGCCCAGCATCCCCATGACACGAGTCAGGTGGAAGGCGCAGTCCCTCGCCGCACGCGCATGGTCCGCGTCGCGGTGCTCCCGGATCAGGCGGCAGGGCGCCTGGACATCCAGCCCCATCACGCTGTCCAGCAACTGGCGGCGCAGCCGGGACTCGTTCTCCGGTTCCCTCCGTCCTGTGCCGAGCTGGAGCACGGGCCCCACGGCGCCGATGAGGGTCGAGGCGAAGGCCACCCGCCGTGTCTCCGGCCAGTGGGCAGGGAAGCGCAGCGCCGCTGCCGTTTCCTCGACGGACAACTGACCGTTCAGGCAGAGACGCACGACCCGGGAAAACCACTTCGACAGACCGGCATCGAAGTTCCTGCCCGCCGCGCCATCCGCTTCCCAGGTCGCCGCCAGGGGATCGAGGCCATCGAGTACACGCAACAGGTCCTCTTTCGCGATCAGCTGACGCGACGATGCTTCGCTCAGCACGTCGAAGTAGGCATTCAGGCGAGCGCTCAAGCGGGAGCATCGCGCGTCGTCGGTGAGCGGCCCGGCGAGCCACGCGAGCGGCACCGCCAGCGATGTGCGCCGAACGCCGCCGGGCGAGGTGGAAACCGGTGCCAGCGGCGTATCGGGGCCCAGCAGCAGTTCGCGGCAGCGATCGGACGCCAAGTTGCCGTCGGCTGCGGCCTTCACAGCGAACGTCAGCAGCGCTTTCAAACCATGGGGGCTGCAGGCGGCCAGTGCGGCGGGCCACCCGCCGGACACGGCGGGCGCATGCGGATCAAGTGCTTTGAACAGCGCCTCGGCGGACAGCAGGCCATCGCGTTGCAGCTCCGTCAGGCCTGCGAAGAGGATATGGACGATGTCCTCATGGGCGGTCCGCAGGCATTCGATGAGTGGCGGCACGGCCGTACTGCCGGGACAGGTCAGCACGTCCAGCAATTCCTGCGGCTCGAGCCGTGGAGGATCGGCGCGCAGTGCCTCGCCGGTCACGCGCCACCACAGCCGCAACGGCTGCGTGACCGACATGCTGCGGCTGGTCTCGGAATGCGGAGCGAGGCGCCCGCGCGCTGACGACTTGGTCACTGCCGTGACAGCGGTCAGCAGATCGCTCAGCTGGATCTGGAGGCTCCGCGGCGAACAGCTTTTCGCGCCACTCCTCCAGAGCCGACACGGTGATTGGCATGCCGCCGGCGACATCGATCAGCGTGCCGATGTCGCGCTGGATGCTCTCCCGGAACGCCTTGAACCCGTCGCTGAGGGCGAACTCGGCGACGCAGCCATGGCTCGCGGGGCAATAGACCGGCACGCCGGGCGCCAGCGCGGCCTCAAGGCCGGAGGGGGCGGTCCCGGACGCCTCCTTCGAGGCGGGTGGCGACAGGAAGGCGTTGGCGTAATGGGAATGGATCGGATGCATGGCGCCTCAGTGGCGCCGGCGGCGAGGCCCTGCTGACAGGGTTTCGTGTCGCGCGAGGCCAGAATCGCGCGCTCGACTGTGCGACGCTGGAGGAACGATGAGCGAACGACTGGCGCAGGGCCCCGATGGCCAATGGCGATGCAAATGGTGCGAGGCCCCGGGCTTCGATGCCTACCGCGACTACCACGACAACGAATGGGGCTACCCGGTGCACGAGGACCGGCGGCTGTTCGAGAAGCTGTGCCTCGAAGGGTTCCAGTCGGGGCTGTCGTGGCGAACGATCCTGGCCAAGCGCGAGAACTTCCGCAAGGCTTTCAAGCAGTTCGAGATCGCCAAGGTCGCCAAGTTCAAGGAGGCCGACATCGAGCGGCTGCTGGCCGACGAGGGCATCGTGCGCCACCGCGGCAAGATCGAGGCGGTGATCCACAACGCCGGCCGGGCGCTGGAGCTGCAGAAGGAGGCGGGCTCGCTGGCTGCGTTCTTCTGGCGCTTCGAGGACCCGGAGGAGGGCGGCGACGTGCGGCCGACCTCCGACACCTCGATCAAGCTGTCCAAGGAATTGAAGAAGCGCGGCTGGAAGTTCGTCGGCCCGACGACGGTTTACGCGTTCATGCAGGCGATGGGCCTGATCAACGACCACGCGCCGGGCTGCATCGGCCGCCGAGCCGCTGCTGCTGCGCGCCACGCGTTCCGACCGCCCCGGTGATCCTGGGCCTGCATGGGGCTTGGGGGTCCAGGAGGGAGCCCCCATGCCCCGTGGAGGCCGCGCCTGGCGATGGCAGGTGGTCGGTCCCTGTCAGTCCGCGTGCCCTGGCGCCGGATGCTGGACTGAATGTGCCGGATGTTCGGTCAATCGCGTATGCGCCACCTCCCGCGTGTCCGGCCCCTTTCCACTGAAGCGATCGAGCGCCAGATAGATCACCGGCGTGATGTAGAGCGTCACCGCCTGCGACAGGATCAGCCCGCCGACCACCGCCAGCCCCAGCGGCTGGCGCAGCTCCGCCCCGGCGCCGAGCCCCAGCGCGATCGGCAGCGCGCCCATCAGCGCCGCCATCGTCGTCATCATGATCGGACGGAAGCGCAGGATGCAGGCCTCGCGGATTGCTTCGGCCGGCGTCATGCCGCCGTTGCGCTGCGCGTCCAGCGCGAAGTCGATCATCATGATCGCGTTCTTCTTCACGATGCCCACCAGCATCAGGATGCCGATGGTCGCGATGATGGTCAGCTCCATGCCTGCCAACTGCAGCGTCAGCAGCGCGCCCACCGCCGCCGACGGCAGTCCCGCCAGGATGGTCAGCGGATGGATGTAGCTCTCGTAGAGCACGCCCAGCAGGACGTAGATCACCGCCACCGCCAGCACGATCAGCAGCACCTGGCCGCTCTGCGAGTCCTTGAACACCGCCGCGTCGCCGCCGTAACTCGTGATGATGGACGGCGGCAGTCCGATCTCGCGCGTGAACTGGTCGATCTTCGCGGTCGCGTTGCCCAGCGGCACGTCGGGCGCGAGGTTGAAGCTCAGCGTGATCGCCTGCAGCTGGCCCTGGTGGTTGACCGCGGTGGGACCGAGCTCGCGCTTGACGCTGGCGAACGCGGTCAGCGGCACCATCGTGCTGTTCCTGCCGCGCAGGTAGATCTTGTCGAAGGCGTCCTCGCTCAGCCGGTCGCTGTCGGTCGCCTCCATGATCACCTGGTAGGTGTTGCTCTCCGCGTAGATGCTCGAGACCTGGCGCTCGCCGAAGGCCGAGTACAGCGCATTGCGCAGGTCCTGCATCTGCACGCCCAGCAGCGTGGCGCGCTCGCGGTCGATCACCAGGTTGGCCTGCAGGCCGCGCAGCTGCGAGTCGCTCGTGACATCGCGGAACACCGGGTCATTGCGCAGCCTGTCCTGCAGCTTCTCCGCCCAGGTGTTGAGCTCGCCGGCGCTCACCGACTGCAGCGTGAACTGGTAGCGGCTCTTGGACTGCCGGCCGCCGAGCTGCAGGTTCTGCACCGGGCGCAGGTACACCGCGATGCCGGGCACCGCGCGCAGTTGCTTGCGCAGCCGCTCCAGCACCTGCGGCATCGCGGGACGCTCCCCGCGCGGCTTCAGGTTGATGAACAGCCGGCCGGTGTTGACGTTGCCACCGCCCCCGCCGCCGCCCACCGCGGCGGAGACCGACGACACCGACGGATCGTCCCGCACGATCTTCGCCACGCGCTCCTGCAGCACCGTCATCGCGGCGAAGGAGATGTCCTCCGACGCTTCGGTGCTGGCCTGGATCTGGCCGATGTCCTCTTCCGGGAAGAAGCCCTTGGGGATCGTGATCCACAGCCAGGCGCTGGCGACGAAGCTCGCGATCGCCACCGCGCCGATCACCCAGCGATGCCGCAGCGCCCAGTCCAGCGAGGCCGTGTAGCGGTCCAGCACCCAGGTGAAGCCGGCTTCGAAGGTGCGGCCCAGCGCGTTCTCACGGACCTCGTGGTGGCTGCTCAGGAAGCGGCTGCACAGCATCGGCACCAGCGTCAGCGACACGCCGGCCGAGACCATGATCGCCAGCGACACCACCACCGCGAACTCGTGGAACAGCAGCCCGATGACGCCAGGCATGAAGAAGATCGGGATCAGCACCGCCACCAGCGAGATCGAGATCGACATGATGGTGAACGCCATCTCGCGCGCGCCGCGGATGGCGGCGTCGAACGGGGCCATGCCGTCCTCGACGTGGCGCACGATGTTCTCGAGCATCACGATCGCGTCGTCGACCACCAGGCCCACGGCCAGCGTGATGCCCAGCAGCGAGATGTTGTCCAGGCTGTAGCCCAGCGCGAACAGCAGCGTCACCGCGCCGATCAGCGAGATCGGCAGCGACAGCGTCGGGATCAGCGTCGCGACCATGCGGCGCAGGAACAGGAAGATCACCATCACGACCAGCGCCACGGTGAGCGCGAGCGTGAAGTAGACGTCGTGCAGCGACTCGCGGATCGAGACCGAGCGGTCATTGAGCGTGCTCATCTGCACCGAGGCCGGCAGCTGCGCGGCAAAGCGCGGCAGCATCGCCTTGACCGCGTCCACGACCTTCACCGTGTTGGCGTCAGGCTGGCGCTGCACGGCCAGCACGATGGAGCGCTCGCCATTGAAGTTGGAGAAGGACTTGACGGTCTCGTAGCTGTCCTGGACGTCGGCCACTTCGCGCAGGAACACCGGCGCGCCGTTGCGCGTGGCCACGACGATGCCGCCGAAGGCCTCGGCGTCGCGCAGCTGCTTGTTGGCCTGGATGGTCAGCGTCTGGCGCGTGCCGTCCAGCGTGCCGACCGGCGTGTTGGCGTTGGCGCCCTTGACCGCGGCCTGCAGCTCGTCGAGCGTGATGTTGCGCTGCTGCAGCAGCTCGTTGCGCGCCTTGATGCGCACCGCGAAGCGCTTCTGGCCGTAGATCGAGACCTGCGCCACACCGTCGATGGTGGACAGGCTGGGGGTGATCAGGTTCTCGGCGTAGTCGTTGAGCTCGGACAGGTTGATCGACGGCGAGGTCAGCGCCACCAGCAGCACCGGCGCGTCGGCCGGGTTGACCTTGCGGTACGACGGCGGCGTCGTCATCTCGGTGGGCAGCGCGCGCAGCGAGCGGAACAGCGCCGCCTGCACGTCGACGGCGGCGGCGTCGATGTCGCGCGAGGGGTCGAACTCCAGCGTCAGCGAGCTGTTGCCCAGCGTGTTGGTGGACGAGATCGTCGTGATGCCGGCGATCGTCGAGAACTGCTTCTCCAGCGGCAGCGCGACCGAGGAGGCCATGGTCTCGGGGCTGGCGCCGGGCAGCACCGCCTGGACGTTGATGACCGGCGTGTTGAAGCTGGGCAGCGCGGCGACCGGAATGCGGCTCCAGGCGGCGATGCCGGCGACGACCAGCGCGATGTTCAGCAGCACGGTCATGACCGGCCGCCGGATGAAGAGTTCGGTGAGATTCATGGCGTCGTTCGCGGCGGGGGCGGGGGCGTCGAATCGGAGCCGGGGGGCTCAGGGCGCGGCGACGTCGGTGGCGGACGCGCCACCGCCCGCGGCGGCGGAGGCCGCAGCCAGGCGCGCGGCCGCGGCCGGATCGACCGCGGCGGGCTGGGTGCGCAGCGGCGTGCCGGGGCGCAGGTTCTGCTTGCCGTCGAGCACGACCATCGCGCCGGCGTCCACGCCGTCCACCACCGCCATCTCGCCGAAGGTGTAGCGCAGCTTGACGGGCTTGAGCTGGGCGGTCTTGTCCGGGCCGACCACGTAGACCTGGCGATCGCTGCCGCGCAGGATGATCGCGGCCTGCGGGATCACCACGACGCCGGGCAGGCTGCGCAGCGTCATGCGCACCCGCAGGTACTGGCCCGGCCAGAGCTTCTGCGCGCCGTTCTCGAACTCGGCCTTGAGCTTGATGGTCCCGGTAGTGGCGTCGACGAGGTTGTCCACGAAGATCAGCTTGCCGCGCGCGACGGCGTCGACCGGCTTGCCGCCGCGGCTGTCCTTGCGAGAAGGGCCGCCCTCGATGGCGGGAAGCACCACCTGGACTTCGGGCGGCGCGGCCTTGGCGTTGCCGCCTTGCGGGCGCATCGCGTCGAGCACCGGCGCGAGTTCGGTCTCGGGCAGGTTGAAGCTGATGGCGATCGGATCGATCTGGACGATGTTCACCAGCGGCGTGCCGGTGGCGCTGGCCTGGACCAGGCTGCCGGGCCAGACGTTGACGGCGCCGGCGCGGCCGGCGAAGGGGGCGCGGATCTCGTTGTAGCTGAGCGCGACGTTGGCGGACTGCAGCGCGGCCGCGTCGCCGTCGACCAGGCTGCGGCCGGCCTCAAGGTTGGCCAGCGCCGTGTCGACCGCGCTTTGCGCGACGAACTTCTGGGCGAGCAGGTCCTTGGCGCGCTCGTACTGGCGCTGCAGGTCGGCGAGGCTGGCCTTGTCGCGGGCGAGCTGGGCGCGGGCCTTGTCGAGGTTGGCGCGGTCCGCGCGCTCATCGAAGCGGAACAGCGGCTGGCCCTTGGCGACGGTCTGCCCGTCGCGCACCAGGACGTCGCGGACGGTGGAGGTGGTCTGGGCGCGGATGTCGACCTGGTTGATCGGCGTGACGGTGCCGCTGGCCTCGACAGTGACCGGCACGTCGCGGCGCTGCGCGGTGACGACGCCGACCAGCTGCGTGCCGCCCGCGCCCGAGGCCCCGCGCGCCGGCGCGGGGGCGCCGTCGGCGGTGACGGCCCCGGACCGGCCATCGGCCGATCGGGCCTTCCACCACCATCCCCCGCCGGCCAACAGCAAGAGGACGATCAGGGACAGGGCGAGGGACTGGCGGCGCATGAACACGTTCTCCAACGACGGTCTTCTTCGAGGGGCGCGGAAGCTTAGGCCGCGGCCCTGCGATGAATGTTTCGTTCAGGTTAATCCTGCGTAGGACAGAGGAAAACCTGTGCGATTTGGAGCGTGTCCGCTGCGCGGCGGCCTGGATGCCCGCCGATGGAGTGTGACAAACGGCAGGGGAACGGTGTGGCTTGGCAATCAACCAACCGGCGAAGCGCCGGTTGGTTGAATGGGAGCCGTCATCTGAGGAAGGGCGGGTCGAGTCGACGCAAAAGCTGGCGGACCGGCCCCGCCATCAGCACCGCATTGGCAGTCAGGACTGATTCGAAGAGCCAGAACTCTTCGGAATTACTTTCGCGAAGCGCAAGTGCTGCCGAACCGAGAAGCCATCCCGAGGCTGCGAGGCCCAGCGTGGGTGCCAGGCCGCGCCGATATTGCATGGCGGCAAGGCTGCAAAGCTGACACGCCGCGATCAGGATCAAGGCGCTCATGTCATAGCACCTTCACTGCGACGATTGCTTGGGGAGATTCTTGTCATTGGACATCCACGCGCCGAAGGTGCCGATCGCCGTCCCGCCCATTTGAGCCGCGATTCCTCCCGCACCACGCACGAGCGTGCCCGCGCCGCCAAGCAGTCCGCCGATCGCGCCATAAGCCACGGCGTGGGCGAAGCCCACCGCCGTCCCCGATCCTCGCGTGTCGAGCAGGTAGCCGAGACCCGCACCAAACGCCCCAATCGCGGGACCTACGACAAGCGGTCCTAGCCCGCCTCGGATCTGATCGATCTCGTCGTCGTTCAACACCTGGGCGGCCGCCAATGAGCCCATCACTGCCGTACTCATGAGAACTCCTTCAATTGCCGGCCGACATGGCCGGTGGAGAGCAATTCTTCAGAGACAGCCGATGCGCTGCCATTCCCGGAACAAGTCAAATTTCTGACTGGTTTGAGTGGGTGCTGGGGGCTCAGGCTTGCGGGTGAGGAGCGGCGTGAGAACCAGCCGCCGTGGGTTCAGAAGCCCTTGAGCGCCTTCGCCAAGGCGGCGCCCACCTTGGCGTTGTGCTTGACCAGCGCGATGTTGGTCGCCAGGCTCGCGCCGCCGCTGAGGTCCTTGATGCGGGCCAGCAGATAAGGCGTCACCGCCTTGCCGCTGATGCCTTGCGCCGCGGCTTCGCCCAGCGCCTGCTCGATGAATCCGTCGATCAGCGCCTTTGGCATCTCGTGCTCGACCGGGACCGGGTTGCTGATGACCGCGCCGCCGCCCAGGCCCAGCGCCCACTTCGCGCGCAGGAACCTGGCCTGCTCCGCCGGCGCGTCGATGCGGAAGTCCGCCTTCAGTCCGCTGTCGCGCGTGTAGAACGCGGCGAAGTTCTCCTGGCCCACCGACAGCACCGGCACGCCGTGCGTCTCCAGGTATTCCAGCGTCAGCGCCAGGTCCAGGATGCTCTTGGCGCCGGCACACACCACGGCCACCGGCGTGCGCGCCAGTTCCTGCAGGTCGGCCGAGATGTCGAAGCTGGTCTCCGCGCCGCGATGCACGCCGCCGATGCCGCCGGTGACGAAGACCTCGATGCCGGCCAGCCGCGCGCAGATCATCGTCGCGGCCACCGTCGTCGCGCCGATGCGGCCCGTCGCCAGCGCGAAGGGCAGGTCGCGTCGGCTCAGCTTCATCGCCTCGGGCGACTTGCCCAGCAGCTCGAGCTGCTCATCGCCCAAGCCGACGCGGATCTTGCCGTCCAGCACCGCGATCGTCGCGGGCACCGCGCCGTGCTCGCGCACGATGGCCTCGACCTCGCGGGCCGTCTGCACGTTCTGCGGATACGGCATGCCGTGGGAAATGATGGTCGACTCCAGGGCCACCAGCGGGCGGCCCTCGGCTCGTGCGGCGGATACCTCGGGCGAGAAATCGATCAGGGTCGGGTCGAAGCGGTCTTGCGTGTTCATGCGGTCTCTTTTGGATTCTTGGAAAGGGGTCAGACGAGCAGCGCCGGGCTCAGCGCCTCGCTGACCGTCGCGTCGCTCTGCAGCGTCAGCGCGGCCAGTCGCAGGCCCAGCGCACAGGCGCTGCGCAGGTCGTCGGGATCGCGGTGCAGCGCCGCGGCGATGCCGGCGGTCATCGCGTCGCCGGCACCGGTGACTTCGCGGATGGCCGCGGGATCCAGCGGTGGCGGGGCGAGCAGGGCGAGTTCATCGCCTTCGGAGTGGCGCACGCCCCGCGCGCCGTCGCTGATCACCAGCCGCTGCAGGCCGGCCTCGCGCAGCGCATGCCAGGCGCCGCGGAGCGCGCCGTCGTCGGGCAGCGCGCGGCCGACCAACGCCTGCAGTTCGCCGCGATTCAGCACCAGCAGCTCCACGCCGCGCAGGTCGGGGCCCAGGCGCGCCATCTTTGGTTCCGACACGGCGACGAGCAGCAATCGCTGCTCGCGCAGGCGGGCCTCGGCGCGCAACTCGTCGAGCGTCTCGCGCGGCAGGTTCAGGTCGGCAACGAGCCAGCGCGCCGGCGCCCGCTGCGGTGCGGTCTGGCGCAGGAACGCGGGATCGAGCCGGTCGGTGAGTTCCATGTGCGCGAGCGCCAGCACCAGCTCGCCGTGCGGATCGAGCACCGCGGTGTAGCTGCCCGTCGCCGCGTCCACCGCCTGCAGCGAGCCCGCGCAATCGACGCCGAGCGCCTGCAGCTGCGCCAGCAAGGCCTGCCCCGCGGCATCGCGGCCGACGGCCGTCAGCAGATGCACCGGCAGGCCGAGCCGCGCGAGGTTCTCGGCGATGTTGCGGGCGACGCCGCCGGCGGTTTCATTCTGGGTCGCGGGATTGGAGCTGCCCATGCGCAGCGGCCCGAGGCCACGCAGCTTGCGGTCGAGGTTGGTGCCGCCTATGCAGACGATGGGCTGGCGCTGCGGGAGCACATAGGCGCGACCGAGGATGCGGCCCTCCTTCGTCAGCTGCGCCAGATGGCCGGCCACGGCCGAGCGCGACAGGCCGAGCTGGTCGGCCAGTTCCTGCTGGCTGATGAAGGGGTTGGATTCGACCAGGGCGAGCAACTGGTCCTTGGATGAAGACATCGGCCCATTCTAGACAAATGTTTTCAACAAAGACAAATGTCCAAAATTCACAATCTTTGCCCGCATTTCCCCCTCGCCCCCGCCAGGGGGAGAGGGAAGGGGAGAGGGGTCTCGCCGCAGCGCTGCTGCCCATCGAACCGCCCCCTCTCCCCCGCCCTTGTATGTAGCAAAGTACGCCCAGGCCGCCACAGGCCGACCCGCCCAGGGTAGGCGCTTGGGCGCCATACCGAGGGAGAGCGAGGGTCGTGGCGGCCGACCTTGTA